>Ga0335080_10003525_pt1 | contig 15814 bp, 9 predicted proteins | sample Lox_Sample_34_FD_206720 | JGI IMG/M metagenome (GOLD analysis project Ga0335080, IMG submission 206720) | Soil microbial communities from Loxahatchee National Wildlife Refuge, Florida, United States - Lox_Sample_3.4 | ecosystem: Environmental > Terrestrial > Soil > Wetlands | place: USA: Florida...
CATGACATGTGCCGGGTCCATCGTGCTGCCCAATGAACAAACCGGTGAAGTGCCCACGGCGCTGATGCTGTAAGTGCCGCCGGCCGGACAACTGGGAATGTTGTGAGCCGAGTTCAGCTTGATGAACGGTGTCAGGTCGGCGGGATAACTGATTGCGTCGCCGTCTTTCTTCCCGTTCTCCATCGCGAACTCCGCAGCGGCGGAGTTAATCTCGGCTAGATTCGTAATGCAGGCCCGGGCCTGCGCGACGCGCCGGGCGTGGTCCAGGTTGGGGATGGCCACGGCGGCCAGCAGGCCGATAATGGCCACCACAATCATAATTTCCACCAGGGTAAACCCGGGGCAGGGGAGGTTTGAGTTCGTTTTCATTTTATTGGTCCTTTCAAGTCGCGCCGTGAACAGGGCGGCAGGCTGGTTTAATTAAGACAAACATTGTTCACTGATTGCCTGTCGCCAAACGCTCCTGATAAAACGCGGGAATCGACGTTTGGTTTCGCTTCGGCAATGTCCTGATTCCGCTCGGAGTCCCGCCTTCAGGCGGCCCGAAACCGCGTAAACGCGGAACTCCAAACTTCCAATTCGGACATCACCTCCAATACACCACCGTTGACGGCGCCAGGACTGTCCCGCATCGTTAAGGCAAGGATCCGACAATGACCGAAACCGGTCCATCACCCGCGCCGCAAGAAACCAGAGACAGTTACTGGCTGACGCGATTTGTCATGCTGCGATTGCTGGGCTGTATTTATGCCGTGGCTTTCCTGGCCGCCGCCAAACAAATCCTTCCACTCATCGGCTCGCAAGGGCTCCTGCCGCTGGATTCGTATCTCGAACGTGTGCAGGACGCTTTGGGCTCGCCGACGGCCGGTTTTCTGCGGTTGCCGTCAATATTCTGGTTCGCGCATTCGGACGCCGTCTTGCAGGTGGCGGCCTGGATCGGATTTGCCCTGTCTTGCGTCGTCGTCGCCGGTTACGCGAACGCCATCCTGATGACCGTGCTTTGGGCGCTGTACATGTCGTTCGTCCACGCCGGGCAGGATTGGTACGGTTACGGCTGGGAAATCCAACTGCTCGAAACCGGCTTTCTGGCCATCTTTCTTTGCCCGCTGCTCGATGGCCGGCCATTCCCCAAACGCGCGCCGCCGACCGTCGTGCTCTGGTTGTTCCGCTGGCTTATCTTTCGCATCATGCTCGGCGCGGCGCTCATCAAGCTCCGCGGCGATCCCGCCTGGCGCAATCTCACCGCGCTCTATTATCATTTCGAGACCCAGCCGATCCCCAATCCGTTGAGCCGCGAGTTTCATTTCCTGCCGCACTGGATGTTGAAAACCGGCGTCTTATTCAATTTCCTCGCCGAACTGGTGGCGCCGTGGTTTGCGTTTTATCCGCGCGTGGCCCGGCGCATCGCGGGAGTGATCCTGGTGCTGTTTCAACTCACGCTCATCCTGAGCGGCAACCTCTCCTTCCTGAACTGGCTTACCATCGTCCCCGCCTTGGCGTGTTTCGACGACGGTTTCTGGGCGAAGCTGATGCCGCGCGCGCTCACGAGGCGCGCAACCGCCGCCGCTGCCACGGCACAACCCAGCCGCCCGATGCAATGGACCGCCTGGACGGTAGCGGTTCTCGTGGGCCTGTTGAGCGTGCAGCCGGTGGTCAACATGATTTCGCCGTTGCAAATCATGAACACCTCGTTCCATTCGCTTGACCTGGTGAACACCTACGGCGCGTTCGGCACCGTGGGTCGCGAGCGGCTGAACGTTGTATTTGAAGGCACCGACGCCGAGACGCCCGGCGCCGACGCCGTGTGGAAAGCATATCCGTATCAGGCTTTGCCCGCGGCGCTGGACCGTCGGCCGCCGCAAATTGCGCCTTACCAGCCGCGGCTCGACTGGCAGATGTGGTTCGCCGCGATGGGCACGCCCAATCAATATCCCTGGACGCTGCATCTGGTCTGGAAACTTTTGCACAACGACCCGGGCGCGCTGAGTTTATTTGGTGGCAATCCGTTTCCCGGGAAACCGCCGCATTACATCCGGGCTGTGCTTTACCGCTACGAATTCGCCCGGCCGGGAAATCCCGAAGGTGACTGGTGGCAACGCGAGGAACTGGGCCTCTGGCTGCCGCCCCTGTCGGCCGATGACCCGCGCCTGGTCGGCTTGTTAAACCAAGCCGGCTGGCTCGATAACACAAATGCAGCCAGCCCTTGAACGATCACGAGACGCGAACTGGAAGGAATGGCAATTTCCGTTGGAGCAACAACCTGAACGAGTCAGGCCGGGATGGCGGCTTCGCCTTTCAGGGAGGGCTTGCGCATCTCCTGGAGCAGGTCGAGCACCGCCGGGTCAGATTTGATGTCGGCGGCTTCCAGCACCTGGGTCAGTTCCGCCTCGGTTAAAATCTCGATGCCATGCTTTCTAGCAAACTGCATGGCCGGATTGGTGTATCCGCAAAGGGTGATGAATTTCCCGTGCTGAAGGTCGGCATCCGTCAATGCCCCGAGGAATTCACGGACCTGCTGCACACCCGCACGGCGCGCCTTCCCCAGCCTGCATTGGATCGCCGCGTATTCCCTGTTCTTCTGAATAATCAAATCAATCCCGTTGTCTGCGTTTTCCCCGCCGCGCCGCGTTACGTCGTAACCCAGTTTCCGGTACGCAAGTTCGATCAATTTCTCGAACTGGAATCCGTCGAGAGAGCGAAATTGTCCGACCAGTTCGCTGGCGGTGATCATCGGTTCAGACGCCAATGCCGGTGTCGGCGCCGGCGCTGGTTCTGATGCCGGTTCGGGTTTTGGTTCAGGATGCGATTCGATTTTGTCCGGGTATTGTTCCGGCTGGCGAACCGGAGGCGCCGGCGCATTGCGCGTCATAACCCGCATATTGCGTTCCGGGGTGGCCAGACGGAAGATACTGAAGATGGCCGCACCGAGAACTACCGACCCGACAAGCGCGAGGCAAATCCATCCGATCGCCGAAGCGGCCTGCTCAAAGCCCGGAACGAACGCGAAGACAAATCCGCCAATGCTCGCGGTTGCGGCCATTGGTGACATCAAATCGTTGCCTGGTGTTTCTGGTGCCATACCGGCTTCGGATGCTGCAATTCTGATGCCTAAATTGGGCCCGAAATCCCTGTTTATTTGCGAAATTCGCGGGTTTCTCGGTCCGGCCCGCTGGATTCCGGCCTGGCGGAGACCGCGCCGGAAGGCACGCCAACTGCTCTTGTTCCGCGACTGAAACTCCTCTGACTGGCCAATCCAGATGCGGCGGTTAACCGGTTCCGGGGAATGAATAAACGGAAGATGGTGGGACTCCGGGCGCAAAAGCATGAAAAACACGATTCCAAAGATTGACCGCAACGGGCAAGCCAAGCGGCTGGCCCGCTCCAAATTCGCGCGCCGGATGTCGGTGACCACCTTCGAATGCACTCATCCTACCGCCGCAACCGTTTCCGTGGCGGGCAGTTTCAATGACTGGCGCCCCGGCGCCACGCCCATGATCTCACTGGGCGCCGGCCGCTGGATCAAGGCGTTGACCTTGCCCCCGGGAACCTACGAATATCGTCTGGTGGTGGATGGCCAGTGGATGCCTGATCCCCAGGCCGAGGAAACGACGCCCAGTCCGTTTGGCGGATTGAATTCGGTCCTCAGAGTACCAGACCAGAACGGAGACAGTTGAAGGTTATTTGGTTGAGAATTGCCTGAACAGGCCCACGCGAAGTGGAGACCGCCTCGCCCCCAAAGTCAGGTTCTGATAAAACTCTGCCCTCCACGTCGGAGGCTTATACTGATCCGCAATCGAACTGCAACAACAGCTTTAGCCGGCCACAAGCATTCTGGGAACGCGCCCCCTCGCCCCGTCCCTCTCCCCCGTTGGCAACGGGGGAGAGGGTGTGCGCAGGACGGGTGAGGGGGCGTTGATTGGTTTGTGATCTGTTGAACGCAATTCAGTATTACTCCTTCACGGATTCACCTGGCGGACGCGGTAGTAGCGTTGTGGAGCCGCCAGGCTCAAGGGCGGCGTGCCGGATAAAGCGCCAGTGTCTTCCCAACTGGCGATACTGGCGTTGCCCGTGATGGTGATCGCGGGCTGCCAATTGGCCGGTCGCAGGCTGGGCGAGAATTGGACTTCGTAGGCGGTGCCGGGTGTGGTTCCCCATTGGAGCGTCGCGGTTTGTTGCGCGAGGTCGGTGCTCAGGCCGATAATCTGCAGGATCGTCGCCGGAGCGATGGTAAGCTGGCTGAAAAAGGCGTTGCGGTCTTCGGGCGGGGCGTAATAGTCGTTCAGGAAAACCAGCCCGATGGCGTGCGTGCCTGCGGTCAGGAACAGAGTGACGGTGTAGGTCGTAAAGTTCGTGCTGGTAAGAAAGAAGTTGGTCCGGCTGTTTCCATCCACGGTCACGCCAACCTGGGGCAACACGCCCGCCGCCGCGGTGCCGCCGGCCGTGATGGTAAAGGTGTAACTCCCGGCGGCGGTGAAGTTCACGATGGTTTCAATCCGGCCGTTGCTGTAGAGGTAGGCGATGCCGCCGGACGTGGCGTAGGCATTCACATTCACGTTGGTCATGGTTCCCGCCGTGATGGTGACCCCGGGCGACGGTTGGAACGCAGCGCCCAGACCGGTAAGCAGCTTGCTGACGTAACGCCCGGCCTGGGTGGCGTTTTGCGTTTCGGTGTCCCACTCAATTTCGTCGAGGACCACCAGCCCGTTGCCGCGCCGATCCTGCGCCACCGCGCCGGGGCGGGTGAGCAGGGCAGCCGGGTTGTTATCGGCATCGCGGCCCCAAAGAATCTGGTCGAGGAAAAGGTTGCGATCTTCGGGCGGCGCATAAGCGTCGTTGTCGAATGAAACCGCCAGTTGATGTGTGCCGGGCGCGAGGTCGGCGCTGAGGGTGTAGTAAGCCGATTGATTCGTGGGCACGATTACCGAGTCCTGCACGATGCCGTCAATTTGCAGGGACATTTGGGGCCAGCCGCCGAGCGCGGGAGTGCCGCTGGCCAGCACGTTGAAAAGATACGTTCCGGCTTGAGTCACATTGATGTTTTGCGCCACATAACCGTCGGCCCAGAGCAACCAGCCGCCGGACGCCGGACCGCCGCTGGTGTGGATGGGCATGTTCTCCACCTGAATGGTGTCGTAGGTCGTCAGGTTGAATATCTTCCGGTAATAGCGGCTGGCGATGCTGCTGGACAGCACCTCGGTCTGGTTCCACGTTCCCGGCTGGCTGATCCAATACAAATCGTCGTTGGCGAGCCGCACGGCGGCGTTGGTCGAGTCGCGGCGCAACACCAGGCCGAGAGTGGTTGGGCTGTAACTCAGTTCCGGAAACAGCGCGGGTCCGCCCGCGGCGAGAAATGCATCCGTCGGCCGGTGCAAAACCAGTTTGCCTCCGCGGGCGACGTAGTTGGTGAGCGTGGGCAATTGCGCGGCCGCTTCCTGCCACGTCGCATTGCTGCCGGCCACGAAGAGCAAGGGATAAACCGCCGGGTCACAATTCGTCAGATGGCCGGAGAAGTTTTCCGCCAGCAAACCGAGTTGCGCGAGCCTGGTCGCTGCGGGTGAATTTGTTTCAGTCAGCAACGCGACCGGCTGGAGCGCGAGGTGGCCGTTGCGGGAGCCGCAGTAATTAAGCAAGCGTTGCAGCAACACGCCGGCGAGCGGTTCGGTGTCGAATCGCGCGACGAGCGGCCACTGTGAACCGAGCACGCCTCCGGAACCGATCGGCACTTCCACGGCGGCAGCGTAGGCCAATCCGCTCGTGGAACCGATGGACGCCAACACGCGGAAATTGCCGCCCGACGGCGAGTTGAGGGCGTTTACGACCACGCGATTGTCGTCGGCCCACCAACGCAGATCGTTCGTGGTGAGGTCGGCGGTGACGGGATGATCGGGATTGGGAAAAGCGAAGCTGGCGTCGTAATTTTGCACCTGGAGCCCGGCGGGCATCCAGGCCGGGTAGTTGGTTTGTTCGAGCACGAGCACCCAGCCGCCGCGCGTGGTGAAGTCCTGCCATTTGCCGGCAATGCTGCCGGAACCCACCTCGGGCACCGACTCGGCGGTGAGCGCATTCTGGCCGATGACCAGCAGATTCAACTGGTCATACGCGGCGGTGTGCAGGTTGGTGACCGTGGTGAAGGACAGGCCGAAACGCCCGAGCAAACTGGCGGTGGCGCCGGCCGGGTCATACAAGCCGAGCTTCGCGCCGGCCGGCAAGGAGAGCGTTGTGGGCGCGATGGCCGAGTAAATCACGGAGTTCGTGCAAACCGCGTTGGTGGCGTTATCCAATTCCCATTGGAGCGGGAACGATCCGGCGGCGGTCGGCACCGGGAAAGAAATGTTGCCTTGCCATTCGCCCGCCGGCGGCAGGGCAAAGGTCGCGGTCTGCCACGCGGCCGCGCCCGCTTTCCAGCGGAGCGTAAAGTTATTGGAGGCCATCGTGTCGTTGTAGGCGTGCACCGAGCGTTGCGCGGTTTGGCCCGTGAAGAAGCGCGTGTTGTATTGGTCCAGAAACACGGCGTTGGGCTCGTAGGCGGCTTTTTGAACCTGATAGAGATAATTTGAGCCCGGGTTCAAATCGAACACGTCCTGCGGAACCCCGGGGTCCTCGAATTCCGTCCACGGCGACATCCCGTTGACGCCGTACGAGCGATACGCCTGAATTTGCATCTGCCACGTCAGGCCTTTGGCCGAACTGCGGTAGTAAGCCGGGTTGAAATACGCGTCGTCGCCAAAGAGAATCGTAAAGTCGGCGGCGGACGTCGCCGGCACCCAGAGAAATTCGCCGATGTAAAGCGGCTTGGAATGGTCCCAAATCCATTGGCCGCCCGGCATCCACCCGCGGGCAATCGGCTGGTTCATCCAGTAAGCGTCGTTGGGCCAGACGTGGTAATCGGGAAAGTCATGCGGATAATGCAGGCCGAGCACGTCCGCGGCGCCACCGGGATCAAGATCGGACTCGTAAGTGATGAGCCGCGTCGGATCGAGGCTTTTGAGGGCAAGCCCCAGCGCAGCCAGATTGGTTACGGTGCCGGCATAGAGCGTTTGTCCGCCGCAACTGAGGATTTCATTCTCGAGGCTCCAAAGCACAATGGACGGATGATTGTGGTCGCGCTGCACGGCGGCGGAAACGTGTTGCGCGTAATTGGTCCAGAAGGTTGCGGCGCTCAATTTATAGGCCGCCGGATCGCACCACACCGCGCATTCCTCGACCACCAGGAGGCCGACTTCATCGGCGAGGTTGTACCAGGGTTCGTCCCAGGGTTGCGTGTGAAACCGGATGGCAACGTTATTGCCGGCTTTGACCTCCTGCAATACCTGGCGAATCTGATTGGTGTCCTGCAAGTCAGAAGGCGGCCAGGTGGCAGTGGCCAGCAGGTTGATGGGCGTGCCGTTGAGATAAAAACGCCCGCCCTGGGTCCAGAGCTCGCGGAAACCAAAGCGCGTCTGCAATTGGTCCTGGCCGAGGCCGCTCGAAATCGTCGTGGCCAGGTGATACAAGTACGGATCCAGATGCGTCCACAGATGCGGATTGCTCCAGGGCGCGGTCAGGTCGAGTTGCGTGCTGGCGCCCGCAGGAATCGTGATTTGTTGCGTCGGCAACGACAAGGCGGTGGCGGCGCCATCCAGAACCTCATTGGTGAGGTTGACCGTTTGTTGCGAGGCACTGTCGTTGCTCAGCGTCAATCGAACCGTGAGCCGGTTCGACCGCACGGATGGCATCACGAACACGTCGGCAATGGATACCGGCGGCACACTGACAATTTTTACCGGTTGCCAGATGCCGTACAATTCGTAGCGGCCGCCGATGGGCGCAAGGATGTTGTTGGTGACGAAGTAACGCGCATCTTCGCCCGCCGGCATGTTGGTGAAGTTTACCGGTTGGGCAAAAGTTGCCGTCCAGTCGGTAACGCCCACAATCAGCTCGTTCGTCTGGCCGACGCTGGCGGCGGCGGTGACGTCGAACGCGAACGGTTCGTAGCCGTTGAGGTAACTGCCGAGGAACGTGCCATTGAGCCAGACCTGGGCATTGTATTTCAAGCCACCGAATTTGAGTTTTAGCCGGGTGCCCGCCAGGCCGGCCGGCAACGGGAACGTCGTCCGAAACCACGCGTGCTGGTATTGCCAGCCGGAAAGAAAACCGGGCACGGTGATAGTTTGCCAATTGTTGGAAGGCGGATAGCTGAGCTGGCTGACGTTTTGGTACTGCCAGGCGCCACTCAAATCCAACTCTGTCCGCGCGGCGTTGGCTTGAGAAACAACGCCCGTCAATGCGGACAAACCCAGAATCAAAACGCAGGCCCGACCCCGAATTTGCGGCCCCAGGAACATCATTAAGTATAAGTTATGACGACGGTCGTCGGAGTCAAGCACGCCTGCCAGAGTTAGAAACTTCGTCGTGAAATTGTCGCTTCGTGCTCGGATGCTCTGCGGAAAGCGCCAAGCCTCATTCGGGGTCATTTGTGGGTGAAGCGAAATGTTTTAGTTTGAACATTTCATTGTCGGTGTCGTCCAAACGACGATGCGCGGGATAAAAAACATGTTCGCCTCGTTGCTGCCGCTCCTGTGGCTGGCGACTGCGAGCTATGGTTCCGCCAATACGACGGGGAATGGCCCGGTCATTCGTTGCCGCCCATCAGCCCTGGTCGCCGGGTTCGAGTACGGCCAGCGTGGTCTGGCAAAGGATGCTTATCCGTTGGCGAAGTCGGGGCGCAGCCTGAACCGCCGTGCCGGGACCCATCCCGGGTCGGACCGAGCATCAACCTTGGCGACTTCCGATCGGCGATTTTTCGGATTGCGACAAATTTGGGTTTTGTCCGACGGTAACGAAGCACAGTCTGATTTGGCCCAAAACTGGCAGTTTTACTGGCGCACGGCACCCGAGCCGCGTGCTCCCTCCGCGGTTTCCTGATTCCCCTCTCAATCTGTTTTGGCTGGCTGCTCGGCGGGCGTGATCCGTCGAGTAACGGGCGAGCAGCCGCTGACCGGCCAAGGCAGAAAGTCCAGGACCGCGGCGCCTGTGGCCGCGGTGGAAAACAAAACCTTTAATTTAAATGCAACCATGAAACCGAAACTGTTTGAAACCGAAATCCGGCGGCACCGGGCAGGCGCCGCCTTCGACGAAGAGAAAGTTGTGAAATATCCGATTTGCGCTGTTGCCGCTGGCACAGTTGCCCCGGCTGACCAGCCGCTGACGCCGTCGGTGGCGGGGGCAGCGGGAAAGAGACTATTGCTGGTGAGCGATGATGCCAGCCTGGGAGTGCGCCTGATTAACGCGGCGGATCTCGCCGGTCTGGCCTTCATGCAAGCCAACGATCCAACCAATGCGCTGCTCCTGGGCGGTCAGGAATATCCAGCGGTGTTGTTTCTGGATCTGGATTTGCCTCTGTCGGCCGGTTGGGAGGCCGCCGAAGAGTTTCTCCGGGATGACTCGTGTCCATCGCCGATCCTGATGACCGGCCGCACCAGCCACTTTGATCTGACTTCCGCCATTCACGCCGGGGCAATTGTCCATAAATCGGCCAGCACTGCGGAGTTGCTGGATAAAGTGAGCTGGAGTCTGGCGCAATCGGACATTGAACGGGTGGACCGGAAAGCCCGCCAGCGGCTTTTGCTCCGTTGGCTGAAGCCGTATAACTGGCCAGTTTCGGATATTCCCCTCAACCGCTTCTGGGGCCTCAATGAGTAGCAAACGACACGGCATAAATTAAAAACCGCCCAGCAATGCTGCTCGGGGCAACGACCAATCGAAGCGGACGAGCGAGGATCACCGAATGGAAGCAGCAAAGCCGGGCGGAAATGTTCCGCCCGGCCTTTTGAATTTTCCCGCGCGACTTCCGATCCTCGCCGAATGGCCGGCAGGACCGGCAACGTTCACGCTTTCCAGATCATGTCGGCGACGGTGCGGCCCGCCGGAATGAACGGCAGCACGTGTTCGCTGTAAGGCACAACCACGTCGAGCACATACGGTTCCTTCGCGTCGAGCATCCGCTGAATCGCCGCGCGCAAATCTTTTTTATACATCACGCGTTCGCATTTGACATTGAAGGAATTGCAGACGCGCACGAAGTCGGGATAAATCTGCGCCCGTTCGTCGGGATTACCGAGGTAGGTGTGGCCGCGGTTGCCCTGGTAGAAATTGTCCTCCCATTGCACCACCATGCCGAGGTGCTGGTTGTTCAGGATGATGGCTTTGGCGGCGATTTTTTCCACGTGCGCCGTGGCCAGTTCCTGGATGTTCATCAGGAACGAGCCATCGCCGTCTATGTCAATTACTTCCTTGTCCGGATGGGCGACCTTGATGCCGAGGGCCGCCGGATAGCCGAAGCCCATCGAACCGAGGCCGCCGCTGGTGATGAACTGGCGCGGGTGTTCGTATTTGAACCATTGCCCCGCCCACATCTGGTGCTGGCCCACGCCGGTGGTGATGATGGCGTCGCCCTTGGTGAGGTCGTACAACGCCTCGACCACCATCTGTTGCAGGATAATCTGGCTTTCCTTGCCCTTGAGATGGTCCTTCATGTGGTCGCTGGTGGCGATTTCCTGCGTGATGGTGTAGGCGAATGGCGCTTTCTTTTTCCACTCCTCAATTTGGGCCAGCCACGCCGTGTGCTTCTTTTGGAGGGGCCGCCGGGCGAGCATCGCGTTGAGCCGCGTGAGCGCGTCTTTGATGTCGCCCACCACCGGCAGGTGCGCCTTCTTGTTCTTGTTTAACTCGGACGCGTCAATGTCCACGTGCACAATCGTGCCGTGTTTGCAGAACTCGTCGAACTTGCCGGTCACCCGGTCGTCGAACCGCACGCCGAACGCCAGCAGCAAATCGGCGCCGTCCTTGAGCTTCACCATCGGGTCATTGAACGATTTGCGGTGAGCGTATTCGCCGTTGACGGCCCAATTGGCGAAGGCCGCGCCGTGCATGCCCAGCCAGCGCAAGGAGAGCGGATGTGTTTCCGGAAAACCGCCGATGCCCATGAGCGTCGTCGTCACGGGGATCTGCGCGGCCTCGGCGAATTTTTTCAATTCCGCTGCCGCGTCACTGGTGATGATGCCGCCGCCGCAGTAAATCACCGGGCGTTCGGCCTTTTCAATCAACCCCATGATTTCGTGCAATGCCACCTCGTCGGCGCGGAGGTCGGGCTGGTTGTAGCCCCGCAGGCCTCTCTTGATCTCGTCGAGCGTCGGCCACACCGGCTGGGTCCGGGCCTGCTGGATGTTCTTGGGCACGTCAATGACCACCGGCCCGGGCCGTCCGGTTTGGGCCAGGTAAAACGCCTCTTTGACGATGCGCGGAATGTCGTTCACGCTCGTGACGAGATAGGAATGCTTCACGATGGGCAATGTCACGCCGATGATATCGGTTTCCTGGAAGGCGCCGCGACCGATCATGGTCTGGTTGACCTGGCCGGTGATGGCGACGAGCGGGCAGGAATCCAAGTAGGCATCGGCGATGGCCGTGACGAGGTTGGTCGCGCCGGGGCCGCTGGTGCTCATGCACACGCCGGCCTTGCCGGTCGCGCGGCCGTAACCTTCCGCCGCGAAACTGCCGCCCTGTTCGTGGCGCGGCAGGATGGTGCGGATTTTGGATTTGGTGAGCGACTGATGGATTTCCATGCTTGCGCCGCCGGGATAGGCGAAAATGACCTCAACTCCTTCGCGTTCGAGGGCCTGGACGAGGATGTCGCATCCGGCCATGGCCGGGCCGACCTCGGCGCGCGGCGAGGCGGAGGTTTGTTTCTTACCCGTGGTTTCAGTTGTCTTGCTCATAGGCTTTCATGGATTAATGGATTGGTGGATGGGTGGATTGATGGGCGCGCCGCTCGTGCGCCTTCCCAATAATCCAATTCTCCAGTCATCCAATCATCCGTTTCATTTTTGGTTGTGGCCGGCCATCGCGGATTAAACAAAAAACCCACGACCGTTGCCAGCCGTGGGTTCTTGTCGAAATTCAATTTAACTACGACAAGCGCCGACGGCGTCGCCGACGACAACGACGACGACCGCCAGAATAACTGCTTGTCCGGTGTTCTTTAACATTTCACCTTAATTTTAACGGAGTTAACCGCCAGGTCAAGCCCTGTTTTTAGCCAATTTCATGCCATCTTTTGCTCCACTTCGGCGATGTACTTGCGGGTGGCGGCCGGCAGGTCGTGCCAGATTCTAATGGCGATAACCGTTCCAATCACCGCGAACGGTATTACGAAGACCGGCAGCCACAACCAGCTTTCCCCTTTGGGCGGCAGGAGAAAACCGAGGCTGAGCGATTGGATGCCGCTGCCGATGTAAGCGCAACCATTGACAATGCCCATGCTGGTGGCCGTCGCCTTGCGCCCGCCAAAATCCGTCGCCGCCGTGCCGGACATCAGCGACGTGATGCCGATGGAAGCCATCGTGATGAATACCGCCGCCCAGCCCACCAGAACCGGCCCGGAAAACAGGAACAGGAACATCAGGATGGTCATGACCAGAACCAGGCCGCAGAGAAATGCGGCCGGCGGCCCGCGCCGCGATTGAAATTGTTTGTCCGAAACCAGTCCGCCCGCAAATCCGCCGACGATGCCAAAAACGCACAGCAGCCACCCCCAGTGCTCCATGAAAAATTCCGCGCCCGGCTGTTTTACCTGGGCGGCGAAAATGGGATACCACTGGGTCATGCTGTAGCGGAAGACACCGCCCGTCAGCTCGACGCAGGCGACCAACAACATCAGCCGGCTGGTAAAAACTCTTTTCAGCAGATCAAGCGTGCTGAATTGAATGTGCATCTGGCCGGACGACGCATCGTGCGTGTCGAAATGCGGGAGATCAGCTTCTTCCGGCGAGTCCTTGATGAGCCACAGGTCGAGCAGCGCCCAGGCGATCAGAATGATGGCCGGGATGTAAAACACCGCCCACGTGGCGTCCAGCGGCGAACCGGCGGAAGCGAATACGTTGCGCAGCAGGCCGGAGGCATTCGCCTTCGTCAACGCAATGATCGAGCTGCCCCAGTCGAACGCAAAATAAACGCCGATTGAAATCAGCGTCCCAAATATCGCGCCGAACACGCCACGCTCGCGGACGTGGAACCAGTACGCCTTTACCTTGATGATGGACATGGCGCCGAAGCTCTGAAAATACATGTTCACCGCATATAGCACCGAGAAAGACAGCAGCAGATTCACCTTCAGATTTTTGGCGACGATGAGCCAGGTCAGGACGCCGAGGGCGATGTTGGCCAGGGAGGCGCCCACCGCTGAGACAATCATCCCGCGTTTCCCGCCCAGCCTCTGGTCAATCAGCGGACCGTTGATCAGGAAGGACAGGGCATAGACCCACGTGCCGAGGCCGAAGATGATCCCCAGGTCCGCATTGGACATCAGCGTCCCCAGGGCGCCTTTGGCGACAATCAGGTTGTAGCGCCCCATGCACAGGAAGGCGTAAGTCATCCCCAGCGGAAACCAGTTGATGAACCGGCGCAGCATGAACCACTGCCCGTGTTTCAGGGGATTGTTGAAAAAGTAAGCCACCACGACCGCCACCAGGCAAAGGGCAATCGAGGCTGGATACAGGTAGCCCGGAATCATTCTGGACCACCAGCAAAACAGAGCCGCACCCGCCGGTCAAAGCGTTTGTGTGACAACTTGTTCACAACTCGAAAAATCAGGGGGATTTCGCCAGACGCCTTTGTTTAAGCATCACCAGCCGCATCGCGCCGGCGCCGATGACGCCGAACAAAACCATCGTGGGAAACCACGTTCCCCAGCCGTAACGGTCGATCAGCCAACCGGTAACCGGCAAAGCGAGGGCCGTGCCGAAATACTGGAAAGAATCAATCACGCCGGAAGCGAACCCGGCCATTTTACGCCCACCGATGTCCATCGCCGCCGCCGTGCCCAGCAGCGAGTGAGTGGCATTGACGCTGAGGGAAACCAGAATGAGAAAAGTGCAACTCAGGAACACTCCAAGTGCGCTTGGCCCGAGCAGACCGGACCACATCGTCACCGCCGCCGCGATGCAAACCATAGTGACCATGCCGTAGAGTCCCATTGCCACGGGCGAACGATGGCCCCGGAAGAATTTGTCCGAAATGACTCCCGACGCCAGCGAACCAAAAACCGCCACGAACGGCATCAGGTTGAACGTCCAGAAAACCGCCGCCGATTTCTCCGACATCTTGATTTGCAATTCGTGGTCGAAGTACAGGACGGAAAGCTGGTCGGAGCTGTTGCGCACCGCACCGGTGCAGGCGTAGGCCGCCGCATAAAACCAAACCAACGGATGGGTAAAGATGGTCACGAACGATTTCTTGAGGCTCACGCGCGTGCCGGTGTCGCCCGGGCTGAGTTCGTCATGGATCAAACCGGGATACCCCGCTTCCTCCGGCGTTTCTTTTGGAATTAACGCCACCAGCACGGCCATCAACGCGGTGATGAGCGGCGGGAGCCGGAACAGCCAGCGCCAGTCATCCTTGGCCACCATCCATGTGCCGATGGCAAACCCGCCCAGAATAAACGGCGCCAGGTTATTGATGGCAAACTGGCCGGACTGGATCATAAACCCGAAAATGCCGGCGAATGTCCCGCGTTCCGTGCGGTTGAACCAGGCGGTGTTGATCTTGATCATGCCCGGCGCGCCGAACGATTGAACATAACCGTTCAGGAGCCAGACCAGCGCAAACGTCGAGAACGTGCCGGTGAACGAGCCAAAGCCGTAGATGAAATTGAGCGAAATGGTTCCCAGCGCGCCGATAAGCATGGCTGTGCGGCCGCCGATGCGGTCGGTCAACAGGCCATTCAGCAACTGGCCGAAACCGTAGGCCACCGACCAGCCGCCGAGGATGTTGGTGATTTGGAACGTGCTGAAATGAAACTCCTGCTCGATGCCCGGCGCGGCGAAACGGAAATTGTAGCGGCACACGTAAAACGAGGCATACATGAAGCCGAGGATGGCCCAGTTCAGACCGCGTCGCGGGCGGAATCCCGGCGGATATTTTATCAGGGCGGCCGTGGCTGATGCGGGCTGATTCATCCGGATATTATCAGAGCAAAACAGAGCCAAGCGCCCAGGTCAAAGGATTTTATCGGACGCAGAACAAAAAGCCGCGGAGAATCCCCGCGGCTGGGGTAAGAGCGTCAGGCCAGGCTTTATTTAGAACTACAAATGCTCTTCATCATTGCTCGATGAGCCGGTAAAACTTCTGCGCCGCGCCGGGCGCGGCATTGGTCACCGCTTTCACCGTGCCGTCGCCGCTAATGGTCGCCACCGTTTGCCAGCCGGGACCGGTCGGGGAATCCGAAGCACTCACCGTGTACGTTTTTCCCGGTTCGGTCTGGAGCGAGAAAACGAAATTGGTTCCGGCCCTGGCGGGCGCAAAGAGGATGGGCGCGGGCCAAATCCAGAAACCGCCCTGGATGGAATACCGCGCGCTGCCCGGCACGGCGGCCAGCGGCTGGGCAGTGGTGCCGCCCAATTGAAGGCGGCTGCTGGCGCTGAACGTCGTGCCGCCGCCGGCAACCACACTGCGGGTGATGGCAAAGCGGCTGCTGCTTTGCGCAAAAGCCGTGCTCGAAACGGAAACGAGCAGGAGCAAATAGAGAATTTTCATGGCCGCCTCCGGTTCATTGGTGAGCCGACAGGTTGACCAGCGCTTCCAGGTCCGCCAGACGTTTCTCCAAAGATTCGTTTTGCGACTTGAGTTGCTGGAGTTCCGCGTCTTTTTCGTTCAGCTTCTGGTTCAGACCCTGGATTGCGGCCAGCGCCACGCCGCCTTCGTCCACGGTGGCAATGTGCTTGTCATCCGGGCCGACGTTGAAGGTGGCGTAAAAATCCTGCGCCATGGGTCCGATGTG
>Ga0335080_10003527_pt1 | contig 15810 bp, 13 predicted proteins | sample Lox_Sample_34_FD_206720 | JGI IMG/M metagenome (GOLD analysis project Ga0335080, IMG submission 206720) | Soil microbial communities from Loxahatchee National Wildlife Refuge, Florida, United States - Lox_Sample_3.4 | ecosystem: Environmental > Terrestrial > Soil > Wetlands | place: USA...
AACCGAAGGCGATTCTTGCACTGGCATCAGGCGCTCAGAGGCTCTCCATTTTCGGCTTTCGCAATTCGATCAACGACTGTGCCCACTTGAGCTCGACCGGCGAGCCGTAGAGTTGGAGCGCATATCGCCAGGAACTCAGAGCCTTGAGCAGACGACGGCTCCATGCCGGCAGGCGAATGTCCTGTACCGTGGGCCAGCGCGACGAAACTACCAGCTCGAAATTGTCGATCAGACGCTTGGTGACCGGGCGCAGCCAGGGAGTGGCTGGATCGATGCGCAGGGTGAAGTTCAGCCAGCGCGGCGTGGCCCACTCTTCCGGAGTCTGCGGAAACTCGATTTGGTCCTCCACTTCTCCGTACATCTGCTCCCGCTGCGGAACCGGCGTGTAGTGGTACACGATGATCTCCGACGCAGGATTCACCTGCTTGATCTTGCGGATGAACTGCAAACACTCTGCCGTATCTCTCTCCGGATCCTTCGGATTGCCGATGACAAACGAGAACTCCGGGATGATGCCGAACTTGCGTATGCGGGCAGCCAGCGCGAGGGTCTGGCCGGTGGTCAGATCTTTCTTCATGTCCTTCAGAACCCAGTCCGAGCCCGACTCCGCGCCGAAGAAAATCATCGCGCAACCAGCGCGCGCGAGCGCTGCCAAGGTTTCATCCGAATATCCGCCCACGATGTCGATGCGTGCCTCGCACCACCAGCGCAGCCCCAGCGGCACAATGCGATCCGCCAGTTCGCGCGCCTGGCTTTCGCGCAGAAAGAAATTCATGTCGTAGAACTGGATGGAGTCCACCCCGTAGTTCGTCTGCAGATGGCGCAAGACGGCCTCCGTCCGCGCCGCCGGTTCCATTTTTTCGCGGTTGCCGAACGCCGGGCCGATTGCGCAGAAGCTGCAGCGGAACGGGCAGCCGAGGCTCGCCTGGTAAGCCGCCGTGCGTTTTCCAAAAAAAGACGGCAGAATGTACTTCTCCACTGGCACGCGATGAAACGGTAACCACGGAAACGCGTCCGGAGATTTCATCAGCCGCTCTGGATTGTGCTGATGCCGCCCGTCTGCCAACTTGAACGACAATCCGCGCACCTCGCCGGCAGCACGATTCCCGCGCAATACCTCCAGTAATTCCAGCAGGGTGTCTTCCCCTTGCCCGCGCACGGCAAAGTCCACGTAGTGCGCATTGAGCGCGGCATCGGTATAAACCGAAGGAAAATACCCCCCCCAGACAATTGGCAGTTCGGGAAACCGCTCACGCACTCGGCGGCACGGCTCAATCGCCGACACCATCTGCGGTCCGGGCATCACCGTTACCGCCAGCAGCTCCAGCTGGTGTTTGGCGATCAGTTCAAAAATCGTCTCCGTCGGGTTAGGATCAACGTTCCCGTCCACGATGACGTAATCCTCTCGGCTCTCCAGCACCGCTCCCAATGCCATCACTGACAACGGAAAGCGCCGGTTCTTGGGCTTGGTTGCCCGCGGATTGAAAAGAATAATCATGGCCTCCCCACTCGACCGGTAATCAGATAGAACTTGGCTGGCTCCCGCCGGCGTTGTAATCGTGCCTTCCACGGCCGCAGCGCCCAACCCGCGCCGTACCATGGTTTATTGATCCGCCATTGCACGGAAAGGCTACGCGCCAGTTCATTAAGACAATCATGCGTCAGATACTCGCGGCTGGGCAGATTGTCTGAGCGAAATCCAAATTGCCGCTCGAACTGCGCGTGCTTCTCCTCCACCATCCTGCGTCCGCTTTCCTCGCAAGAATAAAATGGCGAGTCCGCAATGATCACGTGACCGGACGGACGCAGGCAGCGCACAGCCTCCGCCAGCGTTCTGCGGTAATCCACCGAGTAATGGAACGAGGCATTGAAGATGACAACGTCGAACTGCGCCGACGCAAACGGTAAGTTGTCCATCTCCGCCTGCACTCGAAGAAAGGGATGGCGTAGACACGAGAGGTAGTGCTGGCCCGCGCCCAGTCCGTCGTCCTCGTTGTCGATCAAGTCTACGGCCACCAGGCGATGGCCCCGCAGGGCCAGCCGATAACTCAGCCAGCAATTGCCTGCGCCCAGATCGAGGCATTCCACCCTGGTCCGCAAAGAACGCTCAATTTCAGGCAGGATGCGCCGCTCCAGGTAGGCGAACGTCCGCGCGCGAATCTGCCATTGCCAACGGTTGTGGCCGGTGACATCCCGGAACGGCAGCGCCAGATAGTACTCGGATGATTTTGAGCCCCTGCCCTCGCGCGCGCGAATTGCTTCGTAGTCACGCACGAAGCGCCAGTAGTGGCGTTCCCGATCGGCGGTGAGGGCGCGCACGATGCCATTCGATTTCATCACTGCATGTCCGCAATGCGGACAACTGAAGGCTGCCGGCGTCGAGGCTGGATCCGACAGTGGCGCGCACCCACATGCGACGCAACGAAACTGCAGGCTGCCCCGCACTCCCGGAGACGCGCCGCCCGAAGCCTGGCCCTTCCAACTTGCCGAGTCCGTAATCATCTTCCCCGTACCAGATGCAGCAGAACGTGATCTGCCATGCCTCGAATTCCCGGCCAACCCGCAATTCGCCGGTCGATATGCGCACTCCATTCCAACAAACGCGGGAATCGGTCCGCCCAGGGCGAAACATAACTGGGTGGAACCACGATTCCAATTCCCATCCACGATTGCAGCTGGAAAGTGGGAGCGAAGGCCTGCGCCACCGACCGGACCGACGGATACTCCACCTGAAGCCCAGTGCCGATTCGAGCCGTGACTCCTCCCGCACGGAGACGCCGGAACGCTTGTGCCAGACGCCCCTGCCCCAGATACCACACCGTCTCCCACACGCAGAAGGGTCCCAGCAAACACAGCACAACGTGAGCCTCCGGCTTGAGTAAACGGCCCAAGGCCCGGGCGACGGCCGGCAACTCACTTACACAATTAAGTGCGCCGAAATTCGAGAACACTCCATCAAACGTCCCCTCCTTTGCCAGAGGCCCGATTTCTTCAATCGTTATCAAGCGAAATTCGACGGGAGCCGCGGGTCTTTGCATTCCGAGCTTTCGCCGCGCTACGGCGATCATGCGCGGCGACTGATCGCAGCCCAGCACGCATATCCCGTTCTCCGCGAGGCGCAAGGCATCTACGCCGGTCCCACACCCCAATTCCAACACGCGCATGCCAGGGCGAAATGCCCGCGATAACTCCCGCCACACCGCCTCTCGTTGCGCCCTGCCAATCCTTGACTCCGTGAACACTTCGTCGTAACGGTCCGCCACCGAATCGAAGGGAGCCACCCATTCGCGCGCAGCTGCCATCACGCTTCGACCTCAGCCGCTGTTTGTCCCAGCCCCGCGCGCGCCATTGCAATCGTGTTCTGTAATTCGATCATTTGCGCGACGCTGGCATCGGCCTTCCTTCGGATTCGCTCCAGTTCCACTTCCGCCCGCAGTAACTGGTCCGCGAATCCGTAAAACTTTCGCGAATGCCGTCCGCGAATGCGGAAATCGCGGTCCGATCCTTCCGCCCACGCCTTCGCCATCTCCACCCGGTCCGCAACCTCCGCGAAATACGGTGTCCCGCGAATGGGATACGCCACCGTGGTGAAGAAGATGTCAGGATCGCTGCGTTTGACGTGGTCAATCGTCTGCTCAATGTCGGAAAGCTCTTCCCCCTCGTAGCCCCACATCAGGAACATCCCGCACTGAATTCCGCGAGCCTTTGCCAGAGCCACCGCGGCCTGCACTTCTCCCACGGTCACATCCCGCTCCATGGCATCGAGAATGCGCTGCGAACCGCTTTCCGAGCCGATCCAAATGCGAAAGCATCCCATCTCCGCCAGCGTGTCCAGAACCTGCGCGCTCAGACGGTCCGCGCGCGAGATGCACTCGAAGGGAAGCCGAATGCCGCGCTGTTTGAGCTCGACCGCGTAGTGCGCTAACCATCCGTGATGAATAGTGAAGACGTCGTCCGCCATCCATCCCATATCCGGCTGATAGCGTTCGATCAGCCAAGCTAATTCTTCCGCCACGCACTCAGGCTTGCGCCGCCGGTGAGATTTGCCAAATACTTCATGACTGCACCAACGACAGTGATACGGACATCCTCGCGCGGTGATCAGCGAAACGGAACCCGTGCCGTGGTGTTCACGCCACACCGCTACGTAACGTTCGAGATCGATGCTCTGCCGCGCCGGCCAAGGCTGCACGTCCAGATCGCGAATCTGTTGCCGTGGCGGAGTTCGTACCAGAGAACCGTCCTCCGCGCGGAAAGCAATGCCGTGAATGGAAGCCAGAGCCTTTTTCGAGCCGCGGCCGAGAGCGGGCAGGAGTTCTTCCAGCGTCAGCTCGCCTTCGCCGATCACCACAAAATCCGCACCCGCATCCAGGTACTCAGTCACATACGCGCCCGGTTCCGGACCACCGACAATCGTTTGCCACCCGGCCTCCTTCGCAGCGCGCAGGATTTCAAGAACCACAGGACGAGTCATCAGGTTCGCGTACACGCCCAGCACCGTCGGCGGCGAGTTCTGCAGCAGCGCAAACAAATCCGCTCGCGACGAAAACGTCGAATCGAACACTTCCGCCGCAAATCCTTTTGCGCGCAAATGCGCGCAGATGTAGAGAATCCCCAGCGGCGGATAGGGCTTCATGATCTGCCGCTCTTTCGGATCCTCGTAAAGGAAGTAGCCGTGGGTGAGCAGAATGTCCATGGCGGTTTTGTCAGTCGGCGGAGGCGGCGCTTGCTTCCGGGACCGCGAAAGAATTCCGCAATTGAACCAGCGCATGAGCGCCAGCTCTTGCGGACAGCAGAGTTGGGTTCTGATTGCGGCAGGTTATTTCGAGTTCTGCGACGCGACGCCACAAGGACTCTGTCAACCGAATCAAGTCGTGCTTACCTCCCGCGTCATCCCTCCAGCTATCGACCTCGGCATGGAGAGCTTCGTGCAGCGCGCGATAAAACTCGCCGGTGTAGGCACCTTTGAACATCATCGCCAAGTCTCCACTGTCCGACCAGTTGGTCTTACTCCCCAGTTGCTGGCGGACAGAAGTGTAAAATCCAGTGCCCGGGAGCGGATACGAGACTGACACGCCAATGTCGTCCGGGCGCGACTGGCGCACCAGAGCCACGGTTTTCTGGATGTCTTCCCAGGTTTCTCCTGGATATCCAAACTGCAGAAAATAGCAGGCGCGGATTTTCTCGCGTCGCAAGTTTTCGCGCGCGGTTATAATTTCGTCGACACGCGTTCCCTTTTCCATGGCGTCGAGAATCTTCTGCGAGCCTGACTCGGCGCCCATCCACACCTCGCTGCAACCCGCCCGGCGCAGGTTGCGCGCCGTCTCTGGCGTCATCAGGTCTACCCGCGACTGCATCTTGAATGGCACCGCAGCCTTAAGCGTTTGCACCGCAGCCGCAAAATCCCGTACCCAGCACGACTGCAGACCGAAAATGTCATCCGCGAACCACAAATGCTCTGCGCCGTACCGCTCCTTCAGTTCCCGCATCTCCTCCGCCACGCTGTAGGGTGAGCGCACTGCAAAAGAAGTTCCGTAAATCGGCTTTGCGCACCAGTTGCAGTGATACGGGCAGCCACGGCTGGAAACCAAATTCAAAGAGAAATAACCGTGAGCGTCTTTCCAGGCGTCCCGGTATGGCTCCATCGCAATCAAGTCCCGAGCCGGAACCGGGAGAATGTCGAGGTTGCGCATGAGCCGTCGGGCCGGTGTCTGAATTACCTTGCCATTCGCGTCATCCAGATAGGCAATCCCGGCAGTCCTGGCAAAATCTACCTGTCCGGTTCCGAGAACCCGCCGGACCAACTCCAACAGCGTCCATTCCGCCTCCCCGAGCAAAACGCAGCCAAATCCACGTTCCAGATACTCCCGTGAGTGATCGGACGCATCCGATCCATTGACGAACACCTTCGCGCCCGCGCGCCGCGAGGAATCCAGAAGGTTGTACGCCACTTCACGCATGCGCGTCAGGCACATCTTCGACAGGAAATTGAAATTGTCCTCGTACACCACGACCACACCGGGCCGATGACGCTCCAGCGCCTCTTCGAAGCCCTGCGCCGGATCATTCATCATGGTGTCGAACACGGCCGCCGAGTAGCCATGCTGACGCAACAATGCCGCCGCATACAGTGTTCCCAGCGGAGGATAGGGCTGCATCTTCCGCACTTGCTTGCGATCGTAATAAAGGTGGTAGGAATGGGTTAACAGGACATCAGCCATTGGCCCGCGCCTCTCGCCATGCAAGATTCGTCAGCACACTTCCTCCATCCGTTCACTGAGCTTCTGACCGGTCAGCAGCGAACGCCGCGTCACCAGCCGCTCGGCGGTGCGCGATACCCAAAGCTCCCAGGGAAACCAATACCGGTTTTTCTGCAATCGCCAACGCACCGGCGCTCCGAGCGCTCTGCGAAATCCTCGCCGCAGCCAGACGTGTTCTTTCGTCGCCTTGCGGATCTGGTTATTCAGCAGGAAATATTCCAGGCTCACCCGCAATCGCCGCAGTTCCTCTCCCTGCAGCCACGGAAGCACATTCTTCCCCAGCGGCAACTGTTCCCATTCTTCGAGCGACTGCGGCTCGTGCAGCCCCATCTCCCGCAATTGCGGCCAGATTGGAATCCCCGGATACGGCGTGAAAATATTAGGAGAGAAGCTGACGCTCGAATAACGCCGGGCGATGTTGCTCATGATCTGGAAGGTTTTCTGGCGCTCGCTCTCGGTTTCGCCCGGGTAACCGAGAATCAGATTGAAGGTCACGTGAATTCCCGCCAGCTCGGCCTTGCGGGCTGTCTCGACCATTTGGTCCACTCTCTGGTGGTGCTTGTTCATCAGGGTCAGCACTTCCTGTGAGGCCGACTCCGTCCCAAAACCCATGTGGCTGACGCCGCTCGCGGCCAGCAGCCGGACCTCGTCGTCGCTCATCCGCCAGATAAAATCGGTTGACGCCTGGAATGTCCACCGAAACCGGACTTTGCTGTCTATGATTCCGCGCGCGATGGCCAATGCCCGGTGGATATCCACCAGAAAATTCGAGTCCAGCAGCGCAACTTCTTCGATGCGATACCGCATCACCAGCTCCGCCAGCTCGTCAACGACTCGGTCCGCCTTGTAGGCGTTGAAGCGCCGCTTGTAAAACACCTGATCCGTGCAGTAATTGCAGGCGTAAGGACACCCCACGCTCGTGGCATAGGCTAGTTTGCGGACGCCACAGGACGCCGCATATGCATCGAAATCCGCCAAGTGATAGGCGGGCGCCGGCAATTCGTTGATGTTCGCCACCGGCCTTTCAAATTCGTGATGGAATCCGGCGCCGTCCTTGTGAGATAGACCATGGACGCCCTGCAACGATTGCCCCGCCGACAAACGCTCGGCTACTTCGAGCAGCGTCAACTCGCCTTGCCCCCGCACGATCGCATCCACGAATTCGGGCTGAAGCGTCTGTTCCGTCACCAGGCTGGGATGCCATCCGCCAAGGATCACCGGCAACTCCGGCCGCAACTTCTTCACAGCCCGCGCAATTTGAAGGGCTGCCCCAATCATGGGCCCGGTGAGAACGGAAATTCCCACGCACAGTGCATCCGCAATTTCCCGCAGAATGACCTGCTCGAAATCCGGACAGATCGCTCCATCAATCAGCCGCACCGGAAACCCTGCCTCGAGTAGCGGCCCGGCTAGCGCCAGCAGGCACATAGGCGCGCTCAGAGACGGCCCATCGTACGGCGGATAAAACAGGACAACCTTGTTTTTCTTCATGGGCAACTCGCTTGCGGCGCGGCCTCCAGCTGCTTGGCGTCCACCGACGGCTTCGGCACCACATTCCAGCGCTTCAATTTGCGATTCACCCACAATTCGACGGGCCATGCGTAAACGTCGTGATCGAGCCGCCAGCGCGCGGGCAAGCTGATCATCTTCTGCATGACCTTGGCTGCGGGGCGCCGCGTATCCGCCGCGATGGGCACGCGATCAAACGCAATCCGCATGTAGTCCCGCATCGTCTGAAGGCGCTCATGATCTCGCCCCTTCAACCACGGGAGCACGGTGTAACGAGGAAAGAAGTCCGCCCAGCCTTCGAGGGAACGGGGAACCTCAATTCCAATTTCTTTCGCCCGCTGCATGATCGGAGACCCCGGATAGGGCGTGAAGATGTTTGTCCAGAACTCCGCCCCCGGAAACCTCCGGCAAACATCCATGACAAACCGAATCGTCTCCAACCGCTCCTTCTTGCCCTCGCCCGGGTACGCGAAGATCAGATTGAACGAAGGCCGAATGCCCGCCTCCAGACAACGGGCCGCGCTCTCATAGATCGAATCGAAGTCCTGGAAATCCTTATTCATTGCCTGGAGAATCTTCGGAGAGCCCGAGTCCACGCCCTGACAAACCTGGTGCAGGCCGCCGCGATGCAGCAAGCGGAGATCCTCCGGGCTCAGTCGCGCCGTGAGGTTCGTCGTCGCCTGAATACTCCATTGAAAATTCGCGCCTGCGCGGACCAGGCCTTCGCCGATTTTCCGCGCCCGATCCAGGTCGACCAGAAAGTTGTCATCCACCACCCAGAGCATTTCAAGGCCGTAGCGGCGGGTCAGATCAACGGTCTCTTCCACGAATTGCTCAGCCGAAAGCGCGTTCCACTTGCGCCCGTACACGCCAGCATTCGTGCAGTAAGCGCAATTGAAAGGACACGCAAGACTGGAGATGTACATCGCCCAACGGCGTCCGCATAATTTCTGGTAAGCGTCGAAGTCCGCCAGGTGATAGGCCTTTGGAGGCATCTCTGCGATGGGCTTCAGCTCCCGTTCGGGGGTGAAGTGTGGAAGTCCATGCGGCTTGTATCCAACTCCGGGGATATTTTCCAGCGGGCCGCCCTCCTCCAGCCGCCTCACAATCTCCAACAGGCTGTCTTCTCCCTGCCCGCGTACTACGATGTCAACGTAGGGGGAAGCCAGCGTCTGATCGGGCAGCAGCGACGGATGCCAGCCGCCAAGAATGATGGGAAATTCCGGCTTCCACTGCTTGACCGCCCGGGCGATTGCAACGGTTTCGCGAATCATTGGCCCGGTCACCAGAGAGATTGCCAGGCAAAGAGCATCTTCCAACTCCCGCAACACAACCTTCTGGAAATCTGGCGTGATGGTGGAATCGATCAGTCTGACGCTGTAGCCGGCCTGCAATAGAGGAGTAGAGACCGCCAGAATGCCCAGCGGCGCAGTCGCTTCCGTACTTGAGAATGCGGGAAAGAAAAACACCACTTTTTTCCGCCCGCCCATAATTCCTCCCCTTGCCCGATTCGCCGCGCGCGCTACTCACCCTCTGCGGTCGCGGCTGCGTTGCGCTTTCGTGATGCGATGGTTGGAAGGCTAGGCGGGATTGCCGGGAGGTGTGTCAGCAGCCTGTCAAGCTTATGTCACTTTTTTGTCAGGCCATGCTTACGGAGACGCTCTTCGGTTTTCAGCACGAAACCGCCGCTCATCAAGGTTGTGAAGAACGGATTACGTCCATTCATAGCGGAGCTGCGGCTCCATCATTCAACACTCGCTCCAATGAGAGCGCGCTTATCTCTTCTGCCGCTTGCATCTTGCTTTTCAGCCGCGAACACAAGCAGTGACAAGAACGTGACCGAGAATTGACAGCACCGTGACAACCACCGCGTAGCGCTTCCCTACTGTGAGTAACGCTTCAAGCATTTATTTGAGCGGTGCGCAGAGTTGATTCCGAACCGCGGCCTGCAAACTCACAATGAGACATTGCTTCGTCATCAACGCTGCTACTGCCAGCCGTCCAGGAATAATTCCGGATATTCAAGGCATGAGACAAATCAGGATTTTACTGTTTGCAGTTGGAACTCTGTTAGCGGTTGCCAAGCCGGCGGCCGCCATTCCGGCATTCGCCCGCAAGTACGGGCTTCCCTGTTCCGCTTGCCACGAGGCTTGGCCCAAGCTGAACAACTTTGGCCAAACTTTTCGCGACAACGGTTATCAATTGGGGAACGACCGCGATGCTCCGGTTTACCAGCAACCGTCTTATTTCCCCATCATGTTCCGCATGACGCCAATCTGGCATCGCGAGAGCAACGATAGCGTGCCGGTGGACATGATTCCCGGCAACCGCAACAGCGGGGAAGTCGAGTCTAGGATCACCACCTCGGGGTTCGACACTCTCGGGGTCGATATTTTTACGGCGGGCACGCTCTACAAGAACATTTCCTTCGGCTTGCAGCCGTTCCTCGACACCGCTGGCAAATTTCACATCGAGACCGCTTACGTCCGGCTCGACAACCTGCTCAAGTCGCGCTGGCTCAATCTGAAGTTCGGGAAATTCGAGCTGGACACGCTGCTTTCTGCGCGGCGATTTCTCACCACCAACAACACCGGCGGCTTCTACTATAACTACTTCTTCACTCCGCCCGGCGACCGCAATTCATTTCAGGGCCTTATTAACAATCAGCTCGGCGTCGAACTCGCCGGGCATTCGCGCAACAGCTACACGCGTTATTCGGTTTCGCTGCTCAGCAGCAATAACGGAAACGACAACTTGCCCACCAATCACACCTACGACGTTTATCTGCACTTCAATCAGGGATTCGAAGTGCCCGGCCTCGGCCTGCAGCGCATCGGTGTGTTCAGTTACATGGGCAAGTCGCCAACGTTCTTTCAAACCAGCAACGGCATTCCCATCGCTGGCACCGGCAGCGGCAATCGCAGCTTCTATCGCGCCGGCGCATACGGCATATGGTACGTGGGAAAGTTCGACGTGAGCACCTACTACCTCCACGGCCAGGACAACGTTTTTCTGGGAAACGGCATTGCGGCTGACCAGCCAGCCAAGCTGCCCAACGGCGCTGTCGGGCCAGCCTGGAACGGTGGGTTTGTCGAAGCGCACTACACCTATAACCCACAGCTCATTTTCATAAGCCGGTACGAACTCATTCGCATGTCGCGACAGGCGAACCCGACGATCCGGAAAGATTTGGGCGACACCGACGCCTGGACCGTCGGCTACCGCTGGTACCCGATCATGACGACACGCGCCGGCCTGGCTTGGATGCAGGAATATTCTCGCGCTCTAAGCGTTGGGACTTCTCCGCTAACCGGACGCAATGCCATCAATAACAGCTACCTCATGGGATTCGATGTGGACTTCTGAGCCGAGAGAACCTTTGATGCGTATGAAAACTATCTTGACCGGCAGCGCTCTGATGCTGCTATTTCTGCTGACCGGGCAGCTTAGCCGAGCCCAGGAAAGCCACATCGGCAGGCTGACCGGAAGTGCAAATCGTGGCAAGGATCTGTATCGGCGCTACTGCATTTTCTGTCACGGCGTGCACGGCGACGGCCGCGGCGATAGCGCGCCGTATCTCGATCCCAAGCCGCGTGACTTCACTGCCGCTACCTTCAAGTGCCGCTCCACTCCGACCGGAAGCTTGCCCCTGGATAGCGATTTGTACGACACCATCACGCGTGGTGTGCATGCCAGCGGCATGCCTTCGTGGGATCCGCTGACCCGCCAGCAACGCGCCGATCTCGTCGCTTACATCAAGACTTTTTCCTCCCGCTTTCTGGAAGAAAAGCTTCCCGCTCCGATCGAGGTTCCCGCCGAGCCGCCAAACTCTTCCGAGAGCATCAAGCGGGGTGGCGAGCTGTTTCAGAGCATGAATTGCTGGGCCTGTCATGGAAAAGAAGGACGCGGCAACGGGCCTTCGGCTATTTCTCTGACCGACAGCAAGGGTTATCCGATTACTCCATTCGATTTCACCAGCGGTCCACGCTTTAAGTGTGGCGATACCAATCGCGAAATGTTTCGCGATTTGGTGACCGGGCTCGATGGCACGCCCATGCCCTCATTCAGCGACGCTATGAAACCGGACCAGATCTGGGACGTCGTGCACTTCATCAAGTCGCTTGCCTCCGGCGGCAAACTTGCTCCTGACCAGGCGAAGGCTCAACCCAATTAGCGAAGGGAAATTCGAGATTCCTATGAAAAGCAGATACCTCCTCCTAAGTAGCCTTGCACTTCTCATCTTCGTCACGACCTTAGGCAATGCCGCCGGACCCGCTCCAGACACACCCTCGTCAGGATCTTCCATCACCGGAACGGTAAAGCTCGATGGCCCGGCGCCGCCCCCAATGCATCTGCAGATGATCGGCGACCCGGTTTGCGCCAAAGCTCATCCCTCACCGGTCATGAGCAGCGAGGTCGAGACCGGCGCCGGCGGCGCGCTGGAGAATGTTGTGGTTTACGTTTCCGACGGATTGCCGGCCGATCAGACATTCACGCCGCCGGCGCAGCCTGCGAACCTTGAGCAAAAGGGCTGTCTCTACAACCCGCACGTCGTCGCCGTGCAGTCCGGTCAGACTCTCCGGGTCGTGAACGACGACCAGACAACCCACAACATTCATCTCATGCCGATCAACAACCGGGAGTGGAACAAATCGCAGCCGCCCGGCGTGATCATCGAAGAGACGATTCCCCGACAGGAGATTGCGATCCCGGTGAAGTGCAACATCCATCCGTGGATGAAGAGCTATGTTGCGGTATTCAAGCACCCATTCTTCGCCGTGACCGGTAAGGACGGCAGCTTCGATTTGAAGAACCTGCCGCCCGGCACGTACACCATCCAGGCCTGGCACGAGAAATTGGGAACCTCCAGCCAGAAGATCACGGTCGGAACCAATGAGACCAAGAGCCTGCAGTTCGTATTCAAGTCGCGCCCGGGAATGTAGCAGCACAGATGAATCTTTCCCGAGCCGAGAGCCACGGGAAGCAAATCGCCGATGACCGCAAACAGGAATGCCGTGCTCGTGCCAGCAGCGCCGTCAATCGTGATTCCCGTGTCCCGGGACACGTTGCGGCAGGCTTTAGCCGAGTGCTGGCGTTCTCGTCGTCTTCTCTATGTGCTGGTGTGGCGCGACCTCAAAGCGCGCTACAAGCAAACCTTGCTTGGCGCCGCCTGGGCTGTCCTGCAACCGTTCCTGGCAATGGTGGTCTTCACGATTGTATTCACCCGCTTCGCCAAAGTTCCGTCGGCAGGTGTGCCATATCCAGTATTCGTTTTTTGCGGGCTTCTGCCCTGGCAATTTTTCGCGCAGGGCCTCACCCGCGCGGGAGGCAGCCTAGTAGAGAATCGATTGCTCTTGACCAGGCTTCACTTCCCGCGACTGCTGTTGCCCGCATCCGCTGTTCTCATTGGATTGCCGGATTTCGCCGCCTCCTTCGCGGTATTGCTGGCGATCATGGCCTACTACGGATTCGCTCCTGGCATCGCCGCGTTGTGCATGATCCCACTTCTCCTGCTGACCGCTGCGACGGCCCTCGGACTGGGTCTGCTCCTCGCCGCTCTTAACGTACGCTATCGCGATGTGGCCTACACCGTTCCCTTCTTCACCCAGCTGTGGTTTTTTCTCACACCCGTGGTGTATCCCAGTGGCTTGGTTCCAGATCGGTGGCGAACGCTGTTCGCGCTCAATCCGATGGTATTCGTGGTCGACGGCGTGCGCTGGGCGCTTCTCGGAGGCAGCGCGATGCCAGGGACCTCCATTGTTTACTCATTGCTGGGAGTTAGCGCATGGCTGATGGTTGGACTGCATTACTTTCACGCTAACGAAGCTGATTTTGCGGACATTGTTTGAGCTATGCGAAGCCTCGCCATTCAAATCGACGATCTTGGCAAGCAATATGTGGCACCGCGCGGCCGCCGCGCCGATCTGCGGGAATCGCTGATGTCCACGCTGCGATATCCGTTTCGCCCCAAACCCATGAACTGGTCTCATCGGGATCGTCCGCCGCGCTGGGCACTCAGGCATGTCTCGGTAGAAATCCACCAGGGCGAGACCCTGGGCGTGATCGGCCATAACGGAGGCGGCAAAAGCACGCTGCTGAAACTGCTTGCCGGCATCACTCGACCAACCGAAGGCGATGTTGAAATAAGAGGCAAGGTCGCAGCCTTGCTCGATCCGGGCGCCGGCCTCCACCCCGAGCTTACCGGCCGAGAAAACATCTTCCTGCTCGCTTCGTTAATGGGAATGCGTCACGGAGAGATGAAAACAAAGTTTGCCGACATCATCGACTTTGCCAGCCTGCATAACTTCCTCGATACTCCCCTCAAACACTACTCCAGCGGGATGCACGTGAGGCTGGCGTTTTCGGTCTTCGCCCACCTTGAGGCGGACATTCTGCTCGTCGACGACGTGCTCGATGAGGCCGACGCCACGTTTCAGCAAGCGTTTCGAACCAGGATGCTGGATTGGGCTGCCCGCGGGCGCACCCTGATCTTCGTCAGTCACGACCTGGAGTACGTTCATCGCCTCTGCCGCCGGGCCGTGGTCTTTGCCGAGGGCCGACTCAGCTACATGGGCCCGGTCGTTTCCGCTCTGGATCACTATCTCTCCTCGCCAAAGGTAATTGCCGAGCTTAACCTGTGTCTCGCCGATCCGGCGTAGGACCACGATTCGAGACCAATCGATGATTTCTTATCCACAAAGACCGGCCGCTGAAAAGTCAGGCATGGGAGACCCGCTCCTCTGTGACTTCGACCTGCCGCTGCGGCAGGTCTATCATCCGCTCGGACTGTCGGTGGAAATCACCACCAATTCCGAGGGCGTTCTCAGCGCCGCAGACCTGAGCTGGGGGCTATTTCACAAGATGTTTTCGTTTCCCCCGGTTCGGCTCCGCATAGGCGTTCTCGAACCGGGCGATGAAGCCCCGCCTCCGGTTCCCGTCTACCGCTCGCAGCAGAACCTGGTTTCGCTGGTGGGCAACCAGAACAATTTCGCGGTTTGTGATCTCAACCAGGGCTTCGCCTTCGCCTGGCTCACTGCGACCGCCGTCAAAGATCGCGCCTATCTTCGTTATCACTTTCTCGAGGCGACCACTCTGGTCTTGTTGATGTCTCGCTATCTGACCGCAATTCACGCCGCGTGTGTGGCGCGGAACGGCAAGGGGGTCTTGCTCTGTGGACAATCGGGCGCCGGCAAATCGTCATTGGCCTTTGCCTGCGCCCGCCGTGGCTGGACCTACATCTCCGACGATTCGAGCTGTCTCATCCGCGGCCGCGCTGATCGCACCGTCGTTGGCAATTCGCATCAGATTCACCTCCGCGAATCCGCCCGCCATCTTTTCCCTGAGCTTGCCCAGCAGCCGCTGACCCGTCGCATCAACGGTGAGATGGCTATTGCGCTCCACACACCGGCCATGCCCGAGATCGTCACCGCACCGCGAGCGCGTGTCGAATACATCGTCTTTCTCAACCGGCGGGAACATGCTCTCGTCTCGCTGACGCGCATGCCGATTGAGCAGGTCCTGCCTCATTTCGAAGACGTTATCTGTTACGGAGACTCCTCCAGCCGCCAATCCCAAAGAGCCGCGGTTCGTAAGCTCGCGACGGCCGCCGTCTTTGAACTGACGTATCGCAGCCCGGAGGACGCTGTGGGCCGATTGGAGATGTTGATTGAGGACGCCTCATGACCGTGTAATTTGGGCCCGCGCGATGAGTGCACACTCCGGAACTTGTCTGATCGAGGAAAACAGATGAGCAAGCCGTTTCCCATCTTCTTCTCTTATCTGGGCTATGCAGTAGTTAGCCTGGCCATTGCGATCACGTGCCTGGAAATTGCCTCCAGCGCAATTTTCGCCTTGAACCAGCGCATGCATCGCGATCCGCTCGTTGATGTGACTCCCGACAGTCCCGCCTACGCCGCCTACGACTGGGCCAAGTCCTGCATAAGCGATGAGGAAGCCCGGGTGAAGACCCGCTACATCTACGTGCCCTTCCGCCTCTGGGGAGTCACCGAGTGGCATGGCGTCTGCATGAATAACGACCGAA
>Ga0335080_10003528_pt1 | contig 15809 bp, 15 predicted proteins | sample Lox_Sample_34_FD_206720 | JGI IMG/M metagenome (GOLD analysis project Ga0335080, IMG submission 206720) | Soil microbial communities from Loxahatchee National Wildlife Refuge, Florida, United States - Lox_Sample_3.4 | ecosystem: Environmental > Terrestrial > Soil > Wetlands | place: USA...
CGAACTGCCGCATCCTCGATCCCGCGGAGGCCTACAACACCGGTGCTGCCGATGGCGGTGCGGCGATCATGGTGCTGGCGTTCGAGTCCGGCGATCATCCGCTCGAGCCCTGGATGGCACGCGCGCTCGAATGCTGCGCCGATCATGCCGGCACGGTGGAAAAGGCGGAACAAGCCGATGCGCATCTGGCGGGCGCAGCCGGCATCTGGCGCAACGCCTTCATCCGCATGCCCTATGCGCGCGAATTCCTCAATCCCGCCGGCATCATCAACGACACCTTCGAGACCGCGATCACCTGGGACCGTTTCGAAAGCTTTCACGACAAGGTCAAGTCGGCGACCGAGCGCGCCATCCAGGAAGCGACCGGCCTCAAAGGCGAGGTGACATGCCGCTTCACCCACGTCTATCCGGACGGGCCGGCGCCGTATTTTTCATTCCACGCACTCGGCCGTCACGGCGCTCTCCTCAAACAGTGGCAGGCGATCAAGGATTCCGCGAGCGATGCGCTGATCGAGGCCGGCGGCACCATCACGCATCACCACGCGGTCGGCCGCGATCACCGGCCGTGGTACGACCGCCAGCGACCCGAGCTGTTTGCAAGCGCGCTTCGCGCCGTCAAGCGCGAACTGGACCCGCAAGGCATGCTCAATCCGGGCGTGCTGATTGATCCCTGATCGATTGGCGTTGTCAGCGCGTGGGCACAGCTGAGCCGGGCGGAGGAAGAGGCACCGACGCCGACAAAGGCGCTCTCACACCGGGAGGTCTTGGCTGCGGAGGGGCGGCCGCTTGCGCCTGCATGGATTGCATGGAAGTCAACTTCTGTCTGATATCTTCGCCTACGGCCTGCAGCGCAGCCACGTTCTGCGCCATCTGGTCTTGCCTCGCGGCGAGCAGTTCGACGCTCCGGCGCACGGCGTCGAGATCGGATGCCGAGGGTCCAGTTTGCTGCAGGGGCGCGGCCGCGCCGGCGGATTTTGCCGGAGGAGCCGACAACAGCCAGGCGAGCGTCGGAGCCTGCTCACCCAGCAACTGCTTCGCGGTCTCGGTCTGCGCGGCGATCGTGCCGCCGATGCCGATGGACACGGCAATCACAAACTTGGCAAGCGGACCGAAGAAGCGCCGGCCGGCCGAAGGACGATAGGCCACGGCTACCTCTTGAGCGACCTTGCGGCCGAAGGAATGTGGGGGATGGACGGCGGCCGTCCGCCGCTGCGGGTTGCGCCGGTCGGATCGAGGGTCGGAATTGCGGAACGCGTCAGCCGAACCAGGGTCCGTGAAAAACTCGTCCTGCACGAGGGGCGGGCTTTTCGCATAAGACATTGATGATCTCCACTGTCGGCTCCCTCCGCCCGTCCTGCGAACAGGCCATCCCGATGGGACGGAAGCAAGGCATCGGCGCAGCGCCGATGAGGCGATTATGCGTTTGTCGCACGATCCGAGGCAGCGGGATTTTTGCCAGTCTCGTGCCCGAATATCGTTCAGGTTGCCCGCGCCTGCTTGCGAACCTCGTTTGCGATCGGCCTTAGCGATTCCGGCGCGGCGCGGCCAATCAGGCTGTAGCCCAGGCCATCGTCAGCCCAGACGAAGCCGCCGACATCATCCTGCGATTTCGGCGTCATCGGCGCATTCTGGTCCGCGCTGTTCATCGGGCGAGTCAGCACGACAAGCCGGCTGCCGCGATCGTCGTCATACATGAACATGGCGGCCGGACCGTGGGAGGTGGCGACCAGGCGGCCTCCCATCAGCCGGTAGCCCGAACCGGTCAGGTCCGGCACCTTCACCGGCCGATGCAGCCGGTCGGAGACCCATTGCACGAGCTCGGCAATGTCGGGGGCGCGGACCTCGACAGGGCGCACATGGTCCGGTGCGTAGACGTTATACGATGCGGTGGCCTCCGCAGCGAGCGCGGCCAGTCCGCCCGGCGATATCTCCAGCGTGCCGCGCACGGCCCAACCGCCGAGGCCACCAATGCTGAGCAGCAGCATCGCCGCCATCGCCAACCGCGCCATCGCGGGTCGCCAGCTGCGCTGCTCGATGATGCGCGCGAGGTTGAGCTCGGCGGGCAACGGCTCGTCGGCGATCGGCGCGAGTGCCGCGCGCAGCAGGTCACGCTGGCTTGTGAAGGCGGCGACGCGCCGGGCGACATCCGGATGATCGCCGAGATAGGCGGCAACTTCCGCCTGCCGCTCCGGCTCGAGGACACGATCCACATAGGCGTGGAGATCATCCTCCGCGATCGGTCGATGGCTCATTTCTCGCTCCATAACGGCACAACGTTCGTCGAGGGCGTGTCCGCGGTGCCTTCGATCTCCTGCTGCAACCTTTCGCGCGCCCGCGACAGCCGCGACATGATCGTGCCCACGGGAACGCCGAGCACATGAGCGGCATCCGCGTAGGAGAGATCCTCGACGGCAACGAGCAGCAGCACCGCGCGCTGGTCTTCGGGAAGCTTTGCAAGCTTGTTGAGAACGTCCCGGTACATCAGTCTCTGCTCCTGCGTGGCGGCATTGCCGAAATGGTCCTCGTTGGTCTCGTCGATCGAAACATGCCTGCCGCGGGCCGCGGATCGGCGAAACCGATCGACCGCGAGATTATGCAGGATGGCAAACAGCCAGGCGCGGACGTTGCCGCCGTGCCGCTGCGTCCAGCGGCTGACGGCGCGCTCCAGGCAATCCTGCACCAGGTCGTCGGCATCTGCGCGATTGCGAACCAATGCACGTGCATAGCGGCGGAGCACGGGAATCAACGGTTCGACCTGCAGCAGCATGTCTTTCATGGTGCGTCCCGCCTGCGGCTGCGCTCATTCTACCATCACCGGGCTTGCACCTGTACCGCCTCTCCGAACGTCGTCGCATCTCCGGGAGCAATGACCAGATAACGCTGCTGCGAGCCTCCGGGGTCGTTGACGATTTGCCGGATCTGACCGGTGGCCGTGACGATGGCCGAACCCGCCGGATTGGTGACGAAGGCAGCCAGCGGCTGCAAGGGGCCGCTGCCGTCGCTGCGATCCGCTAGCGCAAGCACGTATTTTTGGTTCGGCTCGAGCCCGGTGACGGAGGCCTGCAACACCTGGATCAGCCCCTGATCGAACAGCGAGACGCTGGTCGGCGTCCCTGCGTCCTTTGCGTCTTTGCCCGTGAGCGCAAGATGGGCGACCTCGCCGGCGACACCGAGCGGCTGGAGGTTCGCCCGCTCGTCGGGGTTCGGAGCAGCATTCGGAACATAGGCGATCGCCTGGGGCGCCTGTCCGATCGGAATGTTTGCGATGACCGTGTTGCTTGCGGTGTCGATGGCCGCCAACGCATCTGCGTTCTCAAGCCCGACATAGATGCGCGAGCCGTCGCCGGACGGCCAGACGCCATGCGGAAGGTTCCCAACGGGGATGGTCGCAACCTCGGAGAAATCGTCGGTGCGGAAGACCTTGACCTTGTTCAAGCCGCCGACCGTGACATACGCGAACGTTCCCTTTGCCGTATGAGCAAAGTTCACGTGGTTGGTGATCGGACCCGTGTCGATGGTCTTGATCAGGTTGAACGGCGGACGCGCGTTGAATATTTGGGTCCTGCCGACATCCTTCAGTGTGAACCAGACCTGGCTTCCATCCGGTGTCGCCGCGATGTTGGGACAGAAGGGGCTTTCCTGCTTGACCTTCGCGATAATCCTGTGATCGGCAACGGAGACGACGTCGGTCTCGGGATTGAAGGACGAGCAGATATAGCCGTATTTGCCGTCGGGCGAGAAAATCTGCATGCCGGGGCCGTCTGGCGTCACGATACGCGTCTTCTCCGCAAATGTCCTGGCGTCGAGCACGGAGATGTAGTTCTCGCCGCGCACCGTGACCCAGACTTCGCGGCCGTCGGGCGTGAAGAAGGCCTCGTGCGGCGAACGGCCGATATAGGTCACGTGCTTAACGGCATTTGTCGCAGTATCGATGAAGGTCACGGAATTCGATCCGATCGACACCACCGCGAGCGTCCGATGATCGGGCGAATAGCCGAGGCCATGGACGAGAACCTGCCCCCGGTAGAGCGGGCTGAAATTGGCGGGCTGCGCGTCGCCCAGCCTGATCACGCCGAGGAGCTTGTTGTCGAGGGGGTCCGTCACCGAGACCGTGTTCGAGAACTGCTCGGCCGCGTAGACGCGGTCGTGATGGCTGATCGGGACATCGGGGGCGGATAGCGCGCCGGGCGCCTGTCCTGCCCACGCACTGCTGCAGGTCGCAAGAATTGTGCCCGCAAGAAGAAGGCTTTTCGTGGTCGTCATGGTTTGCTCCCGGCGTCCGTTTTCGGTCCCACGTCCATCGACATGCCGGAGTGGTGATGCGCGACCGCGCTCGCGGCCGGCTGTTGTTGCGTCGGAGCAGGCGCGGGATCCGCGACCGCTTCGCCGATCGCGAGCTTCATGGCGGCGATTTCCTGCATCTGGTCGACGATGATTTCCTGCGCGATGCGCCGCAGCTGCTCGTTCTTGCCGTAGCGCAGTTCGCTGATCGCCATGTCGATCGCGCCTTGATGATGAGGGGACATCATGGCCACGAAATCGCGATCGATATCGCCGCTCGGCTTGATCGCCATGTCGGTCATCATCCTGGTCATTGCGTCGTCGTTCTCTTTCAGGAACGGAGCCTCGTCGGTGACGGCCGGCGTCGCCGGCTGTGCGGGCGGGTGCAATTCCTGTGCGAGCAGATGCGACGGGAGCGCAAAGGCGACGAGAAGACGCGCGCCAAAGATCGCGGTGCCGAGACCCGGTCGTGGGAGCTTTCTCATCCCAGCAACAGGTCTGCGAATGGGTCCTGGACGTGGCTCTGCGGCTGCGGGATGAATGCGTGCCGCATCCAGGCGTGGCCTGCGGCGTGATCTTGCGCGGTCGCCTCGACGACTTGCCTGGCGTGCGCCGGGCTCGCAGCATACGCTGCAGGGGCTGCAAGCGTGGTCGCGCTGATTGCCAGCGTCGCGAAGACGAGCGCGATGCGTCGTGATTTTTCAACGGTCATTTCGATTCTCCATTTTGTTAAGGCAACTTCGGCAAACCCCGCTGGAGTTTGCTTCGGGGGTGTGACGGATGGGAGCGCGTCCTATTCCAGGAGGGTCACAGGAAATTTCGAGGCGGCAAGCCGCCCCTCCTGAAAAGTGCTGCCGTTGCAAAGATAAAGGCCCGTCGGCGGACCTGATCACATAAACGTTAGGGTTGCCGGCGGGGCGGCGAGCGGGGGGCGCGGCAGTCGTGGCATCACACACCGCTTTGTCGGATAGCGAACAAAAATGGCTGGGAGTGAATCGGCCGCGGCGGACCGAAGCACGCCCGGTCGCGTTTTTGATGCACATCAATGTTGGATCGGACGAATCTGCTCTCTTTTCCCAACCGAAAAGGGAGTGAATCAATGCCGGCCGACGCGCTCATGCTATCCCTAGCCATCTGCATCGTATTTGCGGTGTTCGCAGGCGTCCTGGCGTGGCTCGATCATTCCACCAACGCGTGGCGCCGGGCGAACGAGGCCGAAAAGGCGTCGGCGGCGGCCGCTCCGCCGGCCAAGAAGGCAGCGTGATAGGAAGGCCATGTCCGGCTTTGTCATCTACCGGTGCCCGGACACCGGCTTCAACGTTCAAACGCGCATCCCGCGGGTAGAGCAGGCGTCCGATTCCACGCAGGCCTACGAATCCTTCTCATGCCCGGTCTGCACTCGCACGCACCTGATCGACCCGGTGACGGGACGGGTGCTTGGACAGCCGGACTAGCCGCTGGCGCGCTTACCTGTCCGTCAAAGAGGTTCGAGTCTGGCAGAACTGCGAGCGCCGGCATCAGTGGCTGCTTGCTGCAAGGATCGCCAACGCGATCTCGCCGTCGGTGACGTAGTGGTTGATCCGCTCGAGAGTTTCGCCCGCCCGATAGACTTTCACCGCTTCGATGGATCGATTTTTCTTCAACTCGCCGACAATGTAGTCGCGCTCCGCATTCGTGTCCGAGTCGGTGGCGTGGGTGATCTGAAATGAAACCCGTGTGAAGGACAGGCCGGTGTCCCGTGTGCCGGCTCCGATCCACAGAACGCTTTCATCCTCCGGCGGGCGTTCGGTGTTAAGCCAGAAATCCGCGGTGCCCCAGGTTTGCCGCGCGAGCGTTTGGCTCAAAGCCCAGAACCGTATGTGGTGGCGCTTGCGCGGACTGTTGTCGATCGCCTTCTGAAAGCCGATGTCCTGGCCGCGCCCGAAAAGATAGAGGGTGCTGAACGGGGCTGTGGGGTAGGGAGTGTTGAGCACGAAGGCGCGGACCATGCCCCATGAACTGGCAAGACTCAATCGGTCTGCCTCCGACCAGCCGAGCTCCCGGAAGGCCGAGCGAAGCTGCTTGAGGGTCCCCACGAGCACGACGTTGATGGGGTCCCCGGGCAATCCGTCGCCGGTGATGGTGTAGCTCGGCACATGCTTGCGCTGGAGAATCTTCAGGCCCATCCGAATGGCGCGCGGCAGGATGAGATATGCCGCGATGCCATAGGTCACGCCGACGGCCAGGATCCAGGGAAGCCTGCGGTCCGCGGTTTCAAAGACGACAAAGACAATGAGCCAGACGCAGAAGACTCCCAATCCGAAGATCAGCAAACGTTGCAAAAAACGAATAATCAATCGCATGATCTTGTATGGTTTGGTTTCAAATGCCCGATCAGGCCCAGCAACTTTTCCAGATTGGCCCGGTCCGGCAGGAAGATACGTCCATACCGGTGCCGGAGCAAATTGCCCGTCTCCTCGTCACTGAGTTCAACCTTGAGGCCATCCGGCGCGGGCCTATGGATCGATCACTTGGGAATGGTGTTTTTGTAGATCACGCCGTCCTTCATGATGACCAGGAACTTGTTCGCCGGGTCAGCGATAAGGTTTATGTTTTCCAGGGGATTGCCATCGACGATCAAAAGATCGGCCAGGGCACCTTGTTCGACGACGCCAAGTTTTCCTGGATAGGGGTTTCGCAAGCCCGATAAAGCGAGCAGTTCGCCGTTTGCCGACGTCGCCATGGCGAGTGCTTCGGCGGGCGTGAACCAACGCGTCAGATCCACGATCCCCTGTCCCTGACGCTCGGCCAAAGCGCGCGAAAAGAGAACGTCGGTTCCGAAGGCGGTCTTGATCTTGTATTTCTTCACATAGCCGTACATGGCATCGGTGCCGCTCACCACCTGCATCATCTGCTGCTGCTGAGCGGCGGGAAGAGCCTTTGCGCCACCGAGGTCGACGAATGGCTGCGTGCTGAGCCAGATGCCTTTCTCGGCAATAAGCCGCGCCGTCGCCTCATCCATCAGGTGCCCATGCTCGATGACCTTCACTCCCGCCGCGATCGAGCGCTGGATTGCACTGGGCGTGTAGGCATGTGTGGCAACGTAAGTACCCCAATCCGCCGCTACTTCGACCGCGGCACGCAATTCGGCTTCGGTAAAGGTGGTGACCTCAAGTGGACTGAATGGTGACGCCACGCCGCCGCCTGCCGTCAACTTGATCTGTGAGGCTCCCTGCATCAGTTGTTCGCGCGACCGCTTTCGGACCTCGTCCGGACTGTCGGCAATAGCGCTTCCTCCCAGCTGCTCGACACGGCTCAGCGTCCCGCCGGTTGTCCTGGGCAGGTCACTTAGCTCGCGGAAATCTCCGTGGCCGCCGCTAATCGTGATGACGGCGCCTGAAGGGTAGATACGGGGGCCCGCCAGCAGGTCGTCATCGATCGCGCGCTTGAGGGCGAAGGCCGGTCCACCCATGTCCCGAATGCACGTAAAGCCGCGCATGAGGGTAGCTGTTGCCTCGGCGCCCGCCATGAGCGTGGTGTAGCCGATGTCGTTGGACAAGAGCTGCGCGGGCGTCGGACGAACCATCATCGCGTGCCAATGCACATCGATGAGCCCGGGCATCAGCACCCGGCCGCCACCTGCTATGATTTGGGTGTCGGCACGGCGATCGGTCGGAATGGGACTGGTCGATATCTTTTCGATGATGTTGCCCCTGATCAGAACGTAGGATGGGGCTGAAAGCGAGGGATGCGAACCGTCAAATATCCGGACGTTCTCGAACACCGTGACGGCAGAGCGTTCCTGCGCACTCGTAGACGTTGCTCCGATAAAAGCCGCGGCTGCAGCGCCTTGTACGAGGGCGAGGAACAAGCGGCGTGTGGGAGTACTCAATGTTTCCTCCTCTTGGTGACCGTCACAACGAAGCGAAATCGAAATATAGAAAGCAGGCCGCCGGGCCTTGTGAAGGCCAAGCCTTGTGAGAGCCAAGCCATGTAAAATCAGGCTATCGCCGAGGAGAAACCCGGGCAACCAGGATCGATTCGACGAAGCTGAATTCTGGTTGGAGACGTCACAGCAAACCCGAATTGCAGACAAATGAATGCCCTGATGTCCGCTGGATGAACTGCGTCTCCAAAGTGATTTGCCCGACAAGTGATTTTCGGGGGTCCGTGTCCAGCCCCTTCGAAAAAAATATTTCTCTTTCGCTTTTTCGGAATTTGTGGTTCATTCCGGCCGTCTCGCGCCAACATGAGGGGCGTTACGGCCAATCGTCACGAAACGTGGGCCGCGGGATGCGATGGACGCCAAGGTGCCGAGCGCGCGAGTTTCGCGCGGACGAACGGCACCTTGCGGACGGCGAAGGCGTGTGGTTCTGGCACCCCTGGGCTGGTGCTAAGCCTGTCGATTTGCGACGTCGTCCCTTCGGGACCGACGCGCCGAGATCGACATGCGACGGTGACTGTGAGGTCACGGACACCGGGAAGAGCGCGCAGCAAGTCGTAAACTGTCGCGCAGGGAAGGTCGGGCGACCGAGCCGAACCTGTAGTGACTAACTCGTGCGCATTCTGCTCTCGCACGCGAGGCTGCGGGTGCGACTGGCGCCCGGCTTTCCCTGCGCCCTCTGCTTTCGAGGGACAAAGTTTGTGCAACGCTCGGACGCCAATCGCGCCGCGAGAATGCGGAGACGCGTCTGTATACCGTCATTGCGAGCCATCGGGCGCGCATTCGCGCGACCCGTTGGCTCGCAATGACGGGATCGGCGTTGGTTGACGCCGCCGCAGTTCCCCTGCGAATAAGCGCTTTGTCGCCTGATTGTCGCACGCGGCTGGTATCGCCACCTGAAGGCAGAATGGCCCGATTCGTGCCGAAAAGCCGCGCCAAGACGGCAGACGGTCGCTCCGTGGCCAGTCATCGCTTTGTCATGGGAATCTGTTAGGGGCGCGTGCATGGGAAGTGACTTGTCAGGTGAGGAAAGCCCGGAGCGGCGCTTTCGCACTTTGTTTATCTCCGATGTCCATCTCGGAGCCCGCGGTTCGCAAGCCGACAAACTGCTTGATTTTCTCCGCGGTCACGATGCCGACGTCATCTATCTGGTGGGTGACATCGTCGACGGATGGGCGCTGAAGTCGAACTGGCATTGGCCGCAATCGCACAATGATTTCGTGCAGAAGATGCTGCGCAAAGCGCGCAAGGGCGCCAAGGTCATCTACATCCCCGGCAATCACGACGAATTCCTGCGCCAGTATTACGGCACGCATTTCGGCGGCATCGATGTCGTCGAGAACGCGGTCCACACCGGCGCCGACGGCCGGCGCTACTTCGTGATCCATGGCGACATCTTCGACCTCGTGGTGCAGAACGCACGCTGGCTCGCGCATCTCGGCGACAAGGCCTATGACTTCGCGATCCAGATGAATCGCTTCGTCAATTTCTTCCGCCGCATGTTCGGCGTGCCCTATTGGTCGCTGTCGCAATGGGCGAAGCAAAAGGTCAAGAACGCTGTGAATTACATCGGCGCGTTCGAGACCGCGCTTGCGGCCGAGGCGCGGCGTCACGGCGCGGACGGCGTGATCTGCGGCCACATCCATTACGCTACGATCCGCGACGAGCAGGGCATCCGCTACATGAACTGCGGCGACTGGGTGGAGAGCTGCACTGCGCTTGCCGAGCACGAAGACGGCCGGTTCGAGATCATCACCTGGACCGATCTCGCCCCACGCATCGAGCCGATTCCGCAGGTCGCCGCGCGCGCTGCTTGAGTGCCGCCGATCTTCCCGCTTCTGCCGGATTTTCGCGCGTGAGCATCCCGACCTTGTGGCCCGATGTCGTCTTGCCGGCCCATCGCCCGACGCGATACAAGGCGGACATGACGGATATGATCACAAACCTGCCGGTTACCGCGGTGGATATCGAGAAGGCTGCGGGCGTGGTTGCGTCCTTTGCGGTGCGGACGCCGCTGTTGTCGTTTCCGGTGCTGAATGCCCGGATCGGAACGCGCGTGTTCCTGAAGCCGGAGATGCTGCAACGGACCGGCTCGTTCAAGTTCCGCGGCGCCTTCAACAAGCTGTCCTCGATCCCGCAGGCCGCGCGCAGCGGCGGCGTGGTCGCGTTTTCTTCCGGCAATCATGCGCAGGGGGTAGCGGCCGCAGCTCAAATCCTCAACATGCAGGCGACCATCGTGATGCCGTCGGATGCGCCGCTGTCCAAGCGCGAGCGCACCAAGGGCTATGGCGCCGAGGTCGTGTTGTACGATCGCGACCGCGAGGACCGCGAAGCGATCGCGCGCGATATTGCCGACAAGCGCGGTGCGACGCTGGTCAAGCCCTATGATGATCCCTTCGTGATCGCAGGGCAGGGCACGGCGGGGCGCGAGATCGCCGAGGACATGGCCGCGCTAGGGATCGCCCCCGATACCGTGATTGCCCCGGCTTCAGGCGGCGGGTTGATCGCGGGCGTTGCCACCGCCGTCAAGGCGCGTTTTCCGAATACCGAGGTGATCGTCGCCGAGCCCGAGTCGTTCGACGACCACTCTCGCTCGCTGCGCGCCGGCAAGCGCGAGGCGCACGAAGGCAAGGGCCGCACCATCTGCGACGCGCTGATGGCCACGATCCCGGGCGAACTGACCTTTGCGATCAACAGCAGGCTGCTCTCGCGCGGCGTGACGGCGTCCGACGAAGAGGTGGGCGCGGCGGTTGCTTTTGCCTTTCGCGAATTGAAGCTGGTGGTCGAGCCGGGCGGTGCTGTTGGCCTCGCCGCGCTGCTTGCGGGCCGGATCGAAGCAAGCGGCAGGAATGTCGTTGTCGTGCTCTCCGGCGGCAATGTCGATGCGGATCTCTACGCCAGGCTGATCGCATGAGGTGGAGAAACGATTTCGGGGCAGGGCATGTGCTGCTCCGCCCCGGCTGCGATGACGTCGCTCCAGGCGTCAGTGATGGCGTCCGAAACCGCCGCCTCCGCCCGTTCCGCCTCCGCCTATTGCGGCAACGCGCGGGCCGGGGACATTATTGCTCGGTTTGACGACGAGCGTATTGCCCTGAAGGCGGTTGTTTTGGCCGGTCGTCATTGTGTTGTTGAATTTGACCACACGGTCGTCGTGACGGTCGACTTTGAGCTCGGTCTTGAGCTCCTGTTTGACTGTGGGAGTCTCGACGATCTTGTTGGTCGCGCCGCCGGTTTTCAGCGTCTCGGTTGCGACCGTCTTGGTGGTCGTCTGCACCGGCAAGGTCACGATCTTGCCGCCCGTGCCGCCAGTGGGCGTGGTGCCGTTGGCTGGCGCTGGCAGGTTGACGATCTTGCCGGGCGAAAGATGGGTGTCGAGCCCGATCTTGCTGTTGAGCGGCACACCCTGCGTTCCCGTCGGCGTCGGATGCTGCGGCAGCATCAGATGCGTCGGCTGGGTCAGGGCCAGCGGCTTGGGCTGCATTTGCAGCTTCATCGCTGCCAGCGCATAGGGGCTGTTGACGTGGGTCTCGTAGAACGCCTTGTAACCGAGCGGGGAATTCAGAAGCACCGTATTGTGCCACGCCGCTGCCTCCAGGATGTTGGCGAGCAGCCAGCGGATGCGGACGCAGAGCGGATCATCCGGGAACATCTGGATGAACTCCCGATAATAGTCCGGCTGGCCTTCCGACAGCACGAAGTCGTAGGCCTGGCGGACCGAGCGGTTGGGGAGGTTGGAAGCCATCTGCACGACCGGACCGCGGGCAGGCGGGCGCGTCGCGGCCACCGCCGTGTCTCCGAAGAAATAGAAGTCGCTGGTCAGCGACGAGCTTTCCCACGGCGTCTGCTGGCCGTCGGTCGCGTGGTTTACTTCAAGACGGACGCGCTTGAAGAGCTGTTCGATCGGCACGTTCGGCTCGCGCGCAAGATGCAGGAACGCCGACGTATAGGGGCTGTGGCCGCCCGAGCCGTCGAGCGCCTCGGCGCCCGGCGCAGTCGAATAGCCGACGATCGAGCCGTTCGGAGCATCGACGATGGCAAGGCCGCGGCCGGCATCGTTGACGGTCGGGAACGGGTTGTTGCGGCAGGCATCGAGCAGGACGATGCGCAGACGGCTCGGGATGGCCTCCAGCGTTGCCATGATGTCGACGAGGCGGACCGAGTTGTTGACGAGGTCCGACGGCGAGGAAATCCTGGCATCGACCGGGATCAGGTAATTCTCGCCGGCGAGCTGCACGCCATGGCCCGCATAGTAGATCATCGCCACCGTGTTCGGTCCGTGGGCGGCGACCTTGGCGGAAAAGTCCTGCACGACCTTGAGCATGTCGTTTTGCGTAAGGTCGGTTGCCTCGACGACCTCAAAACCCGCCGAGTTCAGAAACTGCGCCATCGATTGTGCATCGCTGTCTGGATTTGGGAGCTGAGCCACGTTTTGATAGTTCGAGTTGCCGATCACCAGCGCAACGCGCTGCTCGGGGCCTTGCAGTGCCTGTGCGACGGCGGGCTTTTCTGCCGTCGCCGCCTCGGCGAAAGCGGTGCCGCACGAAAAACCGAGCAGGCCGACCAACAGGCCGGCGCACAACAGCAGCGATGGCAAGCGAAACTGAAAGCGGGACATGGCGTCCTCCTCAACAGGAGTCTCGATGCGAGATTTGTTGCGAGGACGCTAGGCCGAGGTTCACGCGAGATGCGTGATCTCCATCACGCGGGAACTTGATGACCCCGGGATGAACGCCTCGATGTCAGTCGAATCAGGAGAAGAAGGCGATCTTCTCGGCCTGGCTCATGCGGCGGATCGGCGCCAGCGGATCGGAGGCGGCCGGCTTCGGCCGTGGCAGAATGCCGGTAGCGAGGATGGTTGCGCCAAGCGAGGGCTTTTCGGACGTCGCGCGAACGACCGGCGGCGACGGACGCGGCCATGCCTCCTCGATCGTGACCGGCGCGCGCTCGCTTGTGACCACGAACGGTTCGATCAGCGGCGGCTCTGCGACATCTGCGCGTGGCTTGTTTGCGACGGCATCGGCCTCGTATGGGTCAGGTGCGGCCATCTCGGCCGCGACAAGGTCGAGCACCGCCTCGTCGTAGGCGTCGGCTTCCGCGGCAAGTTCGACGGGCTTTGCTGTTGCAATAGCGGCCTCGACAGGTTCTGCCGGCACGGCTGGGAGGGCCTCAAAGCGAACATGTTCCTCCATTGTTCGCTGCTCGACGACCGCGGCCGGCCGTCCGACCGCAGCAGGGGTGATCGCGGCAACAACCTCATCGGCTTTTGCAGCCACCGTGGCTTCGGAGAAACCCTCGATACTCGCCCTGATGATCTCGAACGCCTCCCGCAAGGCGACACGGGGATCCGCGCCTGCGATTTGCTCGCAGCCGGCTTCAATGGCGCTGACCTGGGAGTCGATCAGGTCGCAAATCCGCCCATCGGCGCCGATTTCGCGCCAGCGCCAGGAAATTTCCTTGATGATCCGCGCCCCCTTGCGGATTGGCACGAGGTTTTCCTCAACCCCGAGATTGTTCAAGGCATTGGAGGCGGTTTCTTCTGCCCTGGCGATCGCGCTGCCGATTGCGGCGAGCATCTCGGCGCGCTTGTCTTCGACCGGTGGGGGCGGCGGCGGGGGCTCCTGCTTCTGCGCCTCCAGCGCTGCCTCGATCCGTGCCACGGCGTCCAGCACCATGCCCGTGTCGGCGTTGCGGTTGCGCCTGGCATATTCGCTCAGAAACCAGCGCCCGCGCGAGGTCTCCATGAAGGCTTCGCGGATCGCCTCATAGTCCTGCTCGCCCGGCAGGCTTGCGCGAGCGGAAATCGGCGACAGGGCGAATGCTTCATTGGCCATGATGGACTCGATTGCCCCCGCGCAAATCACCACGAGGTTTGCAATAACGATCACCAGAATATCGAGCGAATCGCAATTGAATTGATGGTACCCGAATCACAAATCCCCATGGTGTCGCTGGCCTCGTCCAGGCGATTCGCGATCTGGCTGGCGCTCGTCTATGCGACCTGCTTCGGCCTCGTGGGCACCCATCTGCCATTCTTCCCGGTCTGGCTGAAGGCTGTGGGGGTCGATGCCGCCTGGATCGGGATTATCACCGCCGTCCCCTCGGTCACGCGGTTTACCATCCTGCCGTTCCTGACCAGCTTTGCCGAACGGCGCCAGGCTCTTCGCGGCGGGATCGTCGCGATGGCCTTTGCGACCATGGTTGGTCTGGCGGCGATGGGCCTGCAGCGTCAGACCGTGCCGATCTTCCTGGCCTATGCGGTGACCTGCTGCGTCTGGACACCGATGGTGCCATTGATCGACGCCTATGCGCTGCGCGGCATCCGGCAATATGGCCTCACATACGGACCGCTGCGGTTATGGGGATCGGCGGCATTCGTCGCGGGCGCGCTGGCTTGCGGCGCGATGATCGACGTCATCGCGGCGAAAAACCTGATCTGGATCATCGCCGGCATGTCCGCGCTCTGCGCGCTCGCAAGTCTCCGGCTCAAGCCGCTCGCGCCGCTGAAGTCGAACCCGGCCGCGTTGCAGGGGGCGGGAACGCTGTTGCGTGACAAGGGCTTCCTCGCGATCATCATCACTTCGGCCCTGATCCAGAGCAGCCATTCTGCCTACTATGTCGTTGCTTCCATCGCCTGGCAGCAGGAGGGCTTTGGCGGGCTGACGATTGCGAGCCTGTGGACACTCGGGGTGCTCGCCGAAATCGTGGTGTTCGCGCTGTCGCCGCGCTTTACAATTGCCCCGGCGACGCTGGTGGTGATCGCCGCAGGCAGTGCGGTTGCGCGCTGGGTACTGACGGCTCTGGCGCCGCCGATTGCGATCCTCGCCTTGGTGCAACTGATGCACGGGTTGACCTTCGGGCTCACGCAAATTGGCACCATGGGATTGATGGTGCGTCATGTGCCCGGCCATGTGATGGCGCGCGGCCAGGGTTTCCTGGCGGCCTGCAGCGGGATGACCGCCAGCATCGCCTATGTCCTTTCAGGGGTGATCTTCGCCCGTTATGGGCAGAACGTTTATTACGTCATGGCCGCAATCGCGGCATCAGGCGGGCTTTTGATGTTCGTCGCCCGCCATCGCTTGTCGGATCAGCCCCACAGCGCGGCCGCGGGCGGATAGACGAGGCTGTCGTCGTAGCGAAGAGCATGGTCACGGTCGAAAGCGAGCAACAGCGGCCCGTCGAGATCGACGAAGCGCGCAAGCGGCGTCAGCAGCATCGCCGGCGCCATCGAAAGCGAGGTCGCGACCATGCAGCCGACCATGATGTCGAAGCCCGCTCCGCGCGCTGCATCGGCCATGGCGAGCGCCTCGGTCAGGCCGCCGGTCTTGTCGAGCTTGATATTGACGGCATCATAGCGCTCGCGCAGCCCGTCGAGGGACTTTCGGTCATGCACGCTCTCATCGGCGCAGACTGCGATCGGCCGGCGTATTTTTGCCAACAGCGTGTCCTGGCCTGCGGGCAGCGGCTGCTCGACGAGGATGGCCCCGGCCTCGGCGCAGGCGACCAGGTTTGGTTCCAGATTGGACGCGCTCCAGGATTCGTTGGCATCGACGATCAGCTCGGCTTTCGGGGCTGCTCGTCGCACCGCCGCGATTCGCGCCTCGTCACC
>Ga0335080_10003529_pt1 | contig 15808 bp, 13 predicted proteins | sample Lox_Sample_34_FD_206720 | JGI IMG/M metagenome (GOLD analysis project Ga0335080, IMG submission 206720) | Soil microbial communities from Loxahatchee National Wildlife Refuge, Florida, United States - Lox_Sample_3.4 | ecosystem: Environmental > Terrestrial > Soil > Wetlands | place: USA...
ATTTGACACCACCCCCCCGTTCGTGATACCCAAGATCAAATACACCACGGAATTCGTGTAGGGATCTTGGCTTCTATCTGAATAGGGGATACACATGTTAAAGACCATCGGGGCGTTCGCCCTCGTTTTGCTCGCAGCTACTTGTCTGTTCGCTCAAACTACCAGTTTGAATGGAACGGTTACAGACCCCTCGGGAGCGGTGCTTCCGAACGCGGCAATCACCATAACCAGTCTGGATACGGGCTCCGCGCGTTCGACGACCTCGGATGGGCAAGGCCATTACAGTTTTCCGCAGCTCAATCCGGGAAACTACAAAGTGAGCGCCACGGCGCCCGGTTTTACGGAGTTAACCATTGCTAAGGTTGCTCTCGAGGTAAACCAGCCGGCGACAGTTGCCCTCCAGTTCGAAAAGGTGGGCGCCACTGCCACCACGGTTCAAGTGGAAGGCACGGCCGCCGTGCTCAATACGGTGGACGCCTCGCTGGGCAACGTGATCAACTCGCACGTCATCGTGGAGTTGCCGTCATTCGCGCGCAGCGTCGCAAACCTGCTCACCTTCCAGCCGGGAGTCGCCTACTTCGGCCAAACCAGCACCGTGAACGACGACCGCAACGGATCGGTAAATGGCGGGCGATCTGATCAATCGAATTACACGCTGGACGGCGCTGATGTGAACTCTCAGTCCAATCGCATGGCGTTTTCCACCGTGCTGCGCGTGACGCCCGACTCAGTGGAAGAATTCCGCACTACGACGACGAACGGCGGCGTGGATACCGGCCGCGGATCGGGAGCCGAGATCGCGCTTGTAACCAAATCGGGCACCAATGAAGTGCACGGGGCGATGTACGAATATCGCCGCGGCACGGAAACGGCCGCGAACACATTTTTTAATAACGAGAATGGCGTGGCGCGCGCTCCGCTGCTGATCAACCTGTTTGGCGCGGCAGTCGGCGGTCCCATCAAACACAATAAAGCGTTCTTCTTTATGAACTATGAAGGCCGGCGCGACGCCAGTTCCGCCAGCGTGAACCGCAACGTTCCGACCGAGGCGCTGAAACAGGGAATCGTCACCTTCCGCAACGCCGCCGGCGTGCAGACGCAGTTGGGACCGGACCAGATCAAGAGTCAGGTAGATCCGCTCGGCATCGGTGTGAGTCAGGCGGCGCTGGCGCTGCTGCAGAAGTACCCGGTGGGCAACAATGCCGCGCTGGGCGACGGTCTCAATTTCACGGGATATACCTTCAACGCACCGGTCCATAGCAAGCAAGATACCTATACGGCCAAACTCGATTACAAGATCGACAATGACGGCAAAGAGTCGTTGTTCTGGCGCGGCACGTTACAGAACGACCACGGGGCTGATCCGAATAATCCCACCAGCGTGGCGCCGCAGTTTCCCGGGCAGCCGCCGAACGCAGTCGCCCTTTCTAACAACAAGGGCATGGCAGCCGGCCTGACTTCGTTGTTGAAAACGAATCTGGTCAGCACTTTCCGCTATGGTTTTACGCGGCAGGGCGGCGAAGTGACCGGCGTGCGGTCGAGTGACGTAGTGACCTTCCGGAACATCGACCCGATTATCGGTACCAATACCGCGCTGGCTCGCATCGTTCCGGTGCACGCATTTTCCGAAGACTTGGCGTGGAGCCATGGAACTCACGACGTTAAGTTCGGCGGTATCTTCCGCGCGGTCTCCAACCAATCAACCGATTTCGCGAAAGCGTACAACGCGGCGACCACGAACGCATCGGTGATCAAAGGCAGCGGCAGCGACCTCATTCCGTCCGGCTTGAGCCTGCTGAAGGGCGACACCACCACTTACGAGTACAGCGTGGCAGCGGTGATGGGAGTTCTCACTTCGGCCACTGCCAATTACAACAACACCACCACGGGTACGATTATTCCGGCCGGTTCGCCGGTGACGAGGAACTATGTCAACCACGAGACCGAGTTGTATGCGCAGGATTCGTGGCGCATCAAGTCGAATTTGACGTTGACTTACGGACTGCGGTTCTCCATCATGCCGCCGGTACATGAAGCCAATGGCCAGCAGGTATCCACCAATATTCCAATTGGTCAATGGATGGATACGCGCGGGGCGTTGGCCAATGCCGGGATGTCCGACCAGGGCGCCGGAGTCATCCAGTACACGGTGAATGGCCGGCCCTATTATCCCCAGCACAACAACCCGCAGCCGCGCCTGGCGATTGCGTACTCGCCCAAGGGCCAGAGCGGCATCTCGAAGTTTCTGTTTGGACAAAACAAGACTTCGATCCGGGCCGGCGCGGGGATGTATTACGACGTCATCGGACAGCCGCTGGCTGGTTTCATTTCGTCGAATTCGTTCGGCCTGTCCACCTCGTTAGCGACTCCTCCGAACGTGTACACTACGGCGCAGCTTCCGCGGTTTGTTTCGTTCACGCAGATTCCGGCGGCTCCCAACGCGCCGTTGTTCCTGCAGGGCGCGCCGAAAGCCACATTCCCGGCTTCCTACCCGGACGCGTTCGCCATTGCGGCCTCGCTGGACGATCGGCTGAAAGCGCCGTACACCATGAATCTGAACTTCAGCGTCGGACGCGAGTTCAGCCATGGATGGTTTGTGCAAGGGTCTTATGTCGGACGCCTGTCGCGTCACAACCTGGTGGAACGGGATCTCGCGATGCCAACCAACCTGGTGGATCCGAAATCAGGCCAGACGTACTACCAGGCCATGACGCAATTGGCTACGCTCATGGACCTGCAGGGCGTGAGCATTGCGAACCTGCCGAAGATTCCGTTCTTCGAGAATATGTGGGCGAAGGCGGGAGGCGCCGGCCTGACGCCGACACAGGTTGTCGCAACGGACTACTCGTACAACAACCAGGGCGACTTCACCAGCGTTCTGAGCGATATCGACAACGGCCAAAGCTGCAACGCCAACGGTCTGTCGTCGTTCTCGGCGGGCGGCGCATTGAACTCGGTCGGTTGCAGCGTTCTGGGACCGTACTCGATGTGGAGTTCGCAATACTCGGCGCTGAACACGTGGTCGTCGCTCGGCTCGGGCGCGTATCACTCGATGCAGTGGACGGTGTCGAAGCGCATGACTTCGAACCTGACCTTGACGCTGAACTACACGCTATCGAAGTCGCTCGACATCGGATCGCGTGCGGAGAGCTCTGTAGCGTATGCCGGCGATTTCATGATCAATTCGTGGAACGCACAGCAGCTCCATGCGCCGTCACGGTACGACGCGCTGCATCAGGCTAACGCATTCGTCATCTACCAGCTTCCGTTTGGCCGCGGGCGGCAGTTCGGGTCGCACATGAACCGGGCGCTGGATGCGATCGTCGGCGGATGGGAAATGACCTCGACATGGCGGCAGACTTCCGGCCTGCCCTTCTCCGTTGGTGATGGAAGCCGTTGGGCGACGAACTGGGAGTTGAGTTCCTACGCGACGCCGAACGGAAACCCGATTCCGATGGCGACCAGCGAACACAATGCGCCGGCGGTCTCGGGCCGCGGCGGTCCGAACTTGTGGGCCGATCCCGTTACCGCGCTGGCCGGCTTCCAGGAGACCATGGCCGGCCAGACCGGCAGCCGCAATTCGCTCCGCGGCGCTGGTTTCTTCGACATCGACACCGGGCTGTACAAAACTTTCAACATGCCCTGGAGTGAGAAGCAGCGGCTGCAGTTCCGGTGGGAAGCCTACAACGTGACGAATACGGTACGGTTCGACCCGAACTCGGCGAACCTGAGCCTGACTTCGACATCGAAGTTTGGACAGCTCACCGGGACGCTCGGGCAGCCGAGGCAAATGGAGTTCGCGCTGCGGTTCACGTTCTAATCGACGGGCCCGAACTCAAGTCCACTTCGCAATATCGGCGCGCACCGCATCCACGGTGCGCGCCAAATCATTTGGGGGGACGACTATTTGGCAGCCGCGGACGCCAGCGCTGACGGAGATGGCGTCCCAGATATCGGCGGTTTCGTCAAGGTAGGTGGGATAGGGTTTGCGGGTTCCCAGGGGAGAGACGCCTCCGCGGACGTAGCCGGTGAGGGTGGTGATTTCCTTTAACGGTGCGAGTTCGACGTGTTTGTTACCGCTCGCGGCGGCGAGCGCTTTTAAATCGAGTTCAGCATTGGCCGGGATGACGGCAAGCAGTACGCCGGTGCGGTCTCCGCGCAGGACCAGGGTTTTGAACACCTGTTCGGCGGGCATGCCGATGGCATTGGCGACTTCGGGCGCGCTGAGGTGCTCGTCATCGACCTTGTATTCGCGCAGTTCGTAACGGATTCCGGCCTGGTCGAGGATTCTCGCGGCGTTGGTCTTCATTCGAGGGGTGCGCCCATTGTTATTATGAGGGGTCCCCCCATTCATGAAAAATCAGAATCCTTCGACCCGGAATATCGCCATCATCGCGCACGTGGACCATGGCAAGACCACACTGGTGGACGCCATGCTGAACCAGAGCGGCGTATTTCGCGCTAATGAAGAACACGTCGAACGAGTGATGGATTCTAACGAACTGGAACGCGAGCGCGGCATCACGATCCTGGCCAAGATCACGGGCGTGCGTTATCACGGCGTGAAGATCAACATTGTCGATACTCCCGGACACAGCGATTTCGGCGGAGAAGTGGAGCGGGCGCTGAAGATCGTGGACGGAGTGATGCTGCTGGTGGATGCGAGCGAAGGGCCGCTGCCGCAGACGCGCTACGTGCTCTCGAAGGCGCTCGAAGCGCACTTGCCGCCGATTGTGGTGATCAACAAGATCGACCGGTCGGACGCGCGTGTGCAGGAAGTGCTGAACGAGATTTACGACCTGTTCATCGACCTGGACGCGACCGAAGATCAGCTCGATTTTCCGGTGCTGTACACGATTGCCAAAACGGGCGTGGCGAAGCGGTCGCTCGAAGATCCATCGACCGACCTGCGGCCGCTATTCGATTCGATCCTCACCAATATCCCGGCTCCGGCGGGCGATCCAGAGGGCGTGCTGCAGATGCTCATCGCGAACCTGGATTACAGCGATTATCTGGGCCGGCTGGGGATTGGGCGCGTGGTGAATGGCACGCTGAATTACGGCGATACGGTGGCGATCGCGAAACGCGACGGGTCGCTGCAGACTACTCGCATTACGAAGCTGTACTCCTTCGAGGGCTTGAAGCGCGTGGACGAGACCACGGGCCGGCCGGGCGACATTCTGGCGATTGCGGGCGTGGAAGGGATCACGATCGGCGAGACGGTGACGAACGCGGAGACGCCTTCGCCGCTGCCGCAGGTCCCGATTGACGAGCCCACGATTTCGATGGCCTTCACGATTAATACGTCGCCGTTCGCTGGGCGTGAAGGGCAGTGGGTGACGTCGCGGAATCTGCGGGAGCGGTTGGATAAAGAGCTGCTCACGAATGTGTCGATTCGGGTGGAGGAACTTGGCCACGACACATTCAAAGTGATGGGGCGCGGCGAGCTGCAACTCGCCATTTTGATCGAGATGATGCGGCGCGAGGGTTATGAGTTGATGGTGGGCAAGCCGGAGATCCTGACGCGGTCGAACAACGGCAAGGTGGAGGAGCCGTTGGAGCTGCTGGTGATCGATTGTCCGGAAAGTTTTCTCGGAGTGGTGATCGAGAAACTTGGCGCACGCAAAGGGAAGATGACCAAGATGGTGAACCACGGGTCGGGGCGCGTGCGGCTGGAGTTTCATATTCCATCGCGCGGGCTGATCGGACTACGGAGCGAAATCCTGACCGACACGCGAGGGACGGCGATTATGAACTCGCTGTTCCATGGGTATATCGACTGGCAGGGCGAAATCCCGACGCGGCCCACGGGTGCTCTGGTGGCGGATCGGCCGGGAAAGGCGACGGGGTACGCGATTTTCAATTTGCAGGAGCGCGGCGAGATTTTCCTGGCGCCGGGGACGGAAGTTTACGAGGGGATGATTATCGGCGAGAACGCACGCGAGAACGACCTTGACGTGAACATCGTGAAGGAGAAGAAGTTGACCAATATGCGGGCCTCGACGGCGGACGAAGCCATCCGGCTGGTCCCGCCACGGATTCTGAATCTCGAGCAGGCGATCGAGTTTATCCGTGACGATGAGTTTGTCGAGGTGACGCCGCAGTCGATCCGGTTGAGGAAGAAAGTGCTGAAGGCGAACCAGCGGTAAGGCGTCGCGTCAGTGTCTCAGTTTGTATTGCACCTTGAGGGCGCAAGTGGGCGGAGGCGGAACGCCAATCACCCAGTAGGCGCTGTTACCCACCTTGATCCCGCCCGTTGCAATCTTGAGGACGGAGGGATCGGCGGCAAAGGAAAACTCGGGAACTACCATCGTGGGACGGCCGGTCGTAGCGTCAGACAGGGCCAGTACAGGTCCGACACTTACACCAGCTGCCTGAGGCATCGTCTCGGCTTGGCGGCGTGCATAGCTGGCGAGTGTGGGATAGGGACAGATCTTCGAGGCTTGCAGTTTGGGCGACATGTCTGTCCGGCTGATCGCGAAGCCCATCTCCATGGCAGAATTGGTCCGGACTCGCACCAGCGCGATTAAGACATCATTCACCTTCGTGACCGGTATAGAATAGGCGAAATCCCAACTGACACGAGGACCCTCGTTCGTAAGCGGAGCCGCCGAGACGTCCACCAAATTGTCAGGAGTCGCACCCGACCCGTCGACTGCGGAAATCATCCAAAGTGGCATCCGGCGGTGCATTCACCCATATCATCAACTGAACGGCATCATACGGGAGGTTGAGTTCCCGAATGTGGTGACGGTGAGTGTGTCGTCATCGGGTTCGCCCTGCGCCAAGAGGGTCGGGTGAATAGCCAGAAATGCAGACGGCGAGTACTCCGAACATGCACATGATCAGAATCCTCCCGATATGGCGAACTTCACCGTGAGAGCGCACACGGTCGGCAGGGCGCCTTGCGCGAAAGGGTTGTTTCCGCTGTCGGTCAAAAAGTTGGCCGCCGACATTCCCACGACTGATCCAAGAATGGCTCCCGTCGCTCCGGCCATCTTCTGGGCCTGGGCGCGTGCGTCTGCAAACAAGTCGGTGACCGAGCACTTGAGCGAATCCTGGGCCTTTTGCGAAACCTCAGACCATCCAATCCCAAAGGACATGGCGAACTGGGGCTTGCTTTCCAGCATGCTCTTCTGCACAGCGCTCAAGACGCCAGTGGTCGCCTTTATGCTCGAAAACGATACAGACAATTTGAAGGTCCAGCGGAGGAGGGTAGCCGGTTCCCCGTTATACTGCGACTGCACCCTGAAGCGTAGTACAGATTGACTGTGTTGATACCGGAACCCTGCAATGCCGCGATGACATCGTCCTCAGTGGCGTCGATCGGTGCGTCGACGGTGACGAAATACACCGCAAGGTCCGCTGGAATGTTGGTGTTTCGGGTGGCGGTGACCGTCACAGTATTCGGCTTGAGCTGGGCACTGGCCAAACCGGCGCAGGCCAGTAACAGGAGCGGGTAAGTCTCGTCATGACTGCGAGTGTGACGTGAATTGCAGATAGATAGGTCTTAATAGACTGATGTAAGCGTTAGTTAACTGGACAGAGCGAGGTCTTTTGGGACTTCCTTGGAAAGGGCGATCCACTTTGCGCCGGTTTTGGCGGCCACTGTTACGAGTTCCTCGCGCCAGAGGGTGGGGCTAGTGCGGGAGCCCCCCTGGTATGCGTGTTTGAGGGCGTCGTCGGAGAGCATCTGCAATTGCGCGATGTTGGGGCAAGTGCGCTCTTTTTCGTTGCGGAGTTCGCGGCGCAGGGACTGGATAGCTTCGCGGATGCGCGGTGCGTTTCGGGCGTGAGAGCGACGGGCTTGCCGCCGAGTTCAATCACGTTGCCGGTTCCGGTGGGGCGAGAGTTCGCGGTAGGTCTCGGGAGAGATGCGCGCCATTTCGGAGAGGCGGAAGTGAGTTTCGCCGAGCGTGTCGAGGCGGTGGATAAGTTCGTCAGCTGTACTCCGGCTGACACCAAGATGCTTTTTACAGTCGTCCCAGTCGAGACATAGATTAGTGCAGGTTCGCCGGGATGCCGTCAAAAATTGGCATCTTTTCTGCAAAAACAAAGAAGTTAGCAGACCAACTCCGCCGGGATTCCGGCGGAGTTAACTTCCCGGTGGTTGGCAGGGCTGTCCTGCTGACTGCATTCTCCCCGCTGAGCAGATTGCCGATGTTGCCTGAGGTTTCGGTTTGTACCTGGACGGCGTTGCCGGGTGCCGGCGTCGTTGATGGTGGTGCTGAATATGACTTGCGTGTCTTCGTTGAGTTTAGCGCGGCGATGGCTTGGCCAGGCTGGATTGAGGACGAGGTCGATGGGATTGCGGCCGCGCGTGCCGACGATGGGGAGGTGCTGTGGCGGGATGTGAAAGTTTTGAAGCCGGTGGCGTCGACGGTGGTTGCGGGTTGGTCAGACAAGCCAATGACGGCTCCCATGGTGACGCCGCCGCCACCGCTACCTTCTGCGCCTGGGCACGCGCCTGGCTTATGAGTGTGTGAACACGCAAGGGTTCGAGGCCAGCGACTCCGGTGAACTCTGAACACCTTGCACCTGGAAGCTGACGTCCCAGGGCGAGGCCCCCTGAATTCGCGTCAGCGCCGCCAACTTATCTTTCAGGTTCGCGAACGGGACAGGGATGACGAACAACCAATCGGTCTCTGTGGGCCTGTCCGGATAGAAGTAACTGTACACGAACGTCAGACTGTCCAAACCCGCACCGGATGGCTGGAGAATGGACAGCACCTCGTCCAATGTGGTCTCGGCGGGTGTTATGGCCATGATTCCAATCTGCACCTGATCCAGTTGAAAATTCCGATAGCTGATAACGGTGACAGTGAGGGTATCGGATTCGAGTTGTGCCTGAGCGATGAGCTGCCCGAATAAGGAGAGCAAAGTGAGGCAGACCAACCGCATAATTAGAATCATCCCGACAGAGCAAATTTGACGCCTGCGGTTGCCCCCGCGGCCGAAGCCATCTTCTGCGCCTGCGCACGCGCGTCGGCGACCAGGTCGGACAATGAGCACTGCGGGGCTTGTTGTATCCAGCGTGATTTCCAAACCTTGGAGGACGGCGGCGACTTCATCGCGAACTGCGTCGAGCGGCGTATCGACATAGACGCCGAATACGACCTGATCAGGCTGGACGTATGTGTTCCGGGTTGCAGTTACGGTAACTGAATTGGGCGTGACCTGGCCGAGAGTCAGGCTGGTGAACGCGAGTAACAGGAACGTGTCGAGCCTTTAGCATATCTGTAAGTGTAGTTCGTGTTACAGATATACAGGTCCTTTAATTAGTATTTGGCGATATCTTCGAAGTCGACATTGCCGCCGGAGAGAACGACGCCGACGGACTGGATCTCGGGCGGCAGTTTGCGGAACAGCACGACGGCGGCGGGAGTGGCGCCGCTAGGCTCGACCAGGATCTTCATGCGCGTCAGCAGGAATTTGGCGGCGGCGCGGATTTCGTCATCGGTCACCAGGATGATGCGCTCGGCGAGGCGGCGGATGACGGGGAAGGTGAGTTCGCCGGGCTTGGGGGAGCGGAGGCCGTCGGCGATCGTGTCGGGGTGTGGGACGGCGACGCGGTCGCCGGCGATCATAGAGAGGAATGTGTCGTTGGCGCCTTCGGGTTCGGCGCCGAACACTCGGATGTTGGGATCGAGGGCTTTGGCGATGGTGGCGCAGCCGGAGAGGAGGCCACCGCCGCCGACGGGGGTGATGAGTGCGTCGAGTTTGCCGACCTCATCGAGGAGTTCGAGTGCGGCAGTGCCTTGTCCGGCCATGATCATTGGGTGATCGAAGGGCGGGACGAGGGTGCTGGCGGTGTCTTTTAGGAGTCGGGTGGCGATGGCTTCGCGGCTTTCCGTGAAGCGGTTATAAGTGACGACCTTGGCGCCGTATCCGCGCGTGGCTTCGAGTTTGGATCGGGGGGCGTCTTCAGGCATGACGATGGTAGCTTGGGCGCCGGCGTGTTTGGCGGCGATGGCGGTGGCTTGCGCATGGTTGCCGGAGGAGTAGGCGACGACGCCGCGGGCGAGATCAGCTTTGTTGAGGGAGAGGATGAGATTTGCGGCTCCCCGAATTTTGAAGGCGCCGCCGCGCTGGAGATTTTCGCACTTGAAGAAGGCGCGGGCGCAGGCTTGTTGATCGAACGAGGATGAGGTCATCACCGGCGTGCGGTGCGCGAGCGGGCGGATGCGGTCGGCAGCGGCGCGCACGTCGTCGGAGCGGATGGCGAGGTCCATAGATAGAGTGTATTCAAAGGGGCCGGGACGCGCTAAGTCGGAACAATGACGATATAAATATTCAAAAAGAACTATGATAAAGTGATATTCATGACGGGGACGGAGTCGACGAGGGATACCATTCCAGTCGCGACGGAGACGTGGATCGCTACTGCGCTGCTCCATCGCGAGCACCCGGAACGGGCGGATTTCACTATCCAGGAGATTGTGGCCCGAGCGGACGCAGAACGGATCACCGGGCAATTACGGCCTGGAGTTCAAGTACATGCGTCCACGCACTGTGTTGCGAACCGCGAGCCAAAGCCGGCCCAATTGCGTATGTTGTACGCGACGGGCAAGCGCACACGGCGTCTGTACCGCGAAGGAGATGAAGCCCACCCCAAGCGCAAGGGTCCGATCACACCAAAGCCAGAAACCCTGCCGGCGCAATATGCATACCTCCTCGATTGGTATGCGAACGAGTATTGCGCGGCGAGGCGTGATGAATGGCTGCGCGGAGTCATCGAAATGATTGGCGCCGGGCGAGAGGTCTTTTCAGGCGTCGATCCCGATGAATACGTACGCGGTCTCAGGGAGGGGTGGGATTGAGCCGCATCTTTTGGGACACGAACCTGTTCATCTACCTTTTGGAAGGGAGCGGCGAACGCCTGCGGTTGACGCAACACCTTCTCAATCGTATGTTCGAGCGCAGAGACGAGCTTCTGACATCTACCTTGACCATTGGAGAAGTGTTAGTAAAACCGCTTGAGGTCTTAGGAATGAAGCCCGCCGAAAGGTTCGAGCGATTCCTGGATTCTCCCGGTGTGTGTGTGATCCCGTTCGACCGCCAAGCCGCTCGAATATACGCCGCGGTGCGCCGCGATGCAACAATCCGGCCGCCCGACGCCATTCAACTGTCATGCGCTGGCGCGGCGGGCACTAATCTTTTTATCACCAACGATGATCGATTGAGTCGGAAAACTGTTCGGGGCATCGATTTTGTGGTGTCACTTCGACAGGCCTTTTTATGAGCAACTCTTGGTGAGAGCTGGCGGTCAGCGCAATGACGCGAGGACCGACTTGCTGATCTTGGCGACGATGTGGAACTGCGGGTCGACTACTTCGGCGATGTCGTACTTGATGGAAGTGCCGAGGATGACGTTGGACTCGTTGGGCGAGAGCTTGTAGTCGCGCTCGAGCCATTGGGCGAGTTCGGTGGTGGCCATTCGCAGGGCGTCCTGGAGAGAGCCGGCGATTCCGGAGGCCATGAGGTACTCGTCGTTTTCGAAACGCGGGGCTCCGGTGGATTTGCCGGGGATCAGGTCGACGGTGAATTCGACGTCCATGGAGGTTTCGAGCGCGTCGCCATTGAGTTCGCCGTCGCCCTCGAGGGCATGGCCGTCGCCGACGAAGAGCAGGGCTCCTTCCTGGTAGACGGGCAAGTAGACGGTGACGCCTTCGCGGAGGCCGTTGTAATCCATGTTGCCGCCCCAGGATCCGAGCCAGCCGGAACGGTAGGCCTGGTTCGCGGGCGGGGCGACACCGACGCAGCCCAGCATGGGCTGTAATTTCACTTTGAAGTTCTTCAGGCGGTCGGTGGGTTTGGCGAGCATGGCGAGGCCGGCGTCGCGGTCGAGCTTCCAACTGCTATCAAATTTGTCGTCGAACTTGGCATCGCGGAAATACCACGGGTCAACGGCGCCGGGAACGATGCGGTCGCCGCTGCCGGCGGAGTCGCGGTTGAGGCGGATGCGATGGAAGTGGATGGCGAGAGTATCGCCGGGCATGGCGCCTTCGACGTAGAACGGGCCCGTCTCGGGATTGCCGCCGAGGGAGCGGGGTTCGCGTTTGGCGTCTCGGCCGCCGGCGTCAACCGTGGTGGTCTTAATGGTGTCGCCGGGATTGATGTGCAGCGCGGGTGCGATGGCGCCTGAGAATTGACGGTGGAAAACGGTGGGTTCGAAAGTGTGCGTTTTGGGGGTTGTGTTCGGGGCGGGGGGGCGGCTGGCTTTGAATATCGTCTCGCCATCGGAACGCTTGACCGTACCGGAGATCTCGGAGCCTTGGACGTGGGCATCCAGCTTGCCCCACTCGGAACCGTTCGGACGGGTGAGCGTGAGTTGCAGGCGGTCGCCGTCGGAGATTCCTTCCAGCTTCAGCTCATTCAGCGTGCCGGTGACTTTGCTCCCCTCCGATTTGAGGGTGACACGGGCGAATCCGAACTTATCGCCGAAGCGTTCGAGATGCGCGTTCCATTGGCCGGAAACGTCCGCCGCGAGTGCGAGGGCGGGTAGAAACACTACGAGCATCGCTTTGGTCATGGTGGTTAATACGTTCGGGAGGAGGATTGGTTCCTAAAACAGGAAAACCCGGCGGAAGCTGTGTTCCGCCGGGCCGCGTCGATCAAATTTGACCCTGTATTGGTAACTTCCTGGTCCCCTTCTCATCGGGGGACTCCAGTGTAGCATGGTGGGGCTTAAGGGTTGGGAGCGATGGTGGCTTTGCGGATGTAGTCGAGGCGGGGGAAATGGTTGGCGAGGTAGTCGTTGCCCTGGGTTTCGATTAGGCCGGGATCAGGGCCTTGGCCGCCACGGGAGGGCATCTCGCCATAACTGTTATAGAAGGACTCGACCACATCCATGCCTTCGACAACTTTGCCGATGGGGGCGAATCCTTGTTTGTCGAGCGACTTGTTGTCGCGCAGGTTGATGAATAGCTGCGTGGAGCGGCGGCTGGGGCCGTCTTTGGCGTAGGTGAGGAAGCCTCGCGTGTTGCTCTCTTTTACGGGGTCGTCAGAGATGAAGGCGGTGGACCAGAGCTGGTTGGTTTTCGGGTCGCCATTGATGCCGAACTGGACGATGAAGTTGCGGATGCAGCGGAAGAAACGATCGCCATCGTAATATCCGAGCTTGGTGAGCATGTAGATGTGGTCGACGCCTTTGGGGGCCCAGGCGCGATGGAGTTCGAGGGTGACGGGGCCTTTGGAGGTGTCGAGTTTGACGCGGAAGACTTCGGGAGGGGGTTCGTTGGCGGGGGCGGCGGCTTGTTTTTTGGGAGGTTCGGGGGTGTTCGAGCAGGCGGCGAGGGTGAGGGCGAAGATGAGCACGGCTTTCATCGGACTCAGTATGACATGCTGGGTTTGCAGGCACTGGAGCGGTAGCGCGACCTGGGGGTCGCGCGCAGACCTAGGGGTCTGCCCCACAAAAAAATGGCGACGTACGATGATTTTGCGTGGTTCTACAACCGGTATTGGAATGAGGAGTTTCATAGCCTGGCGTTTCCGATTTTGGAGCGGGTGTGGTTGCCGCGGGTTCGGAAGGGCGGGCGGGTCTTGGATGTGTGCTGCGGGACGGGTTACCTGGCGGCGTTGTTGGTGGAGCGCGGGTATCGTGTGACGGGTGTGGATGCTTCGGAATCGATGGTGGAGTTTGCGCGGGCGGCGGCGCCGAGGGCGGAGTTTCATGTGGGCGATGCGGCGCGGTTCGAGGTCGGGGGGCGGTTCGATGGAGCGGTATCGACGTTCGACAGTTTGAATCACATTATGGAGCTGGAGGATTTTCAGGAATGCTTGCGGCGGACGGCGGCGGCGCTTCAACCGGGGTCTGCATTCGCGTTCGACGTGTTGGCCGAAGAGGCGTACCGGACCCGGTGGGGCGAAGCGTTCGTGCTGGTCCGCGACGATCATGTTTTGACCATCAGCGGGGCCGGGTTCGATTTCCGGACCAGGCTGGCGCGGTGCACGATCACCATGTTTCGGCTGGTGGACGGGCGGTGGAGAAGGTCGGACGCGGTGGTGGAGGAGCGCTGCTATACACCGGAGGAGATTGGGGGGGCGCTCGGAGAAGCGGGGTTTGGGAAGGTCGAGCGTTATCAGGCGCAGGAACTGGGGATGGGGGGCCAACTGGGCGAGGGCAGAGTGTTCTATGTGGGTACCGTGATATCATGAGAGATTCAATACCATCCTGAGGTTTTCGTGGCAAGAATCACCCGTAAAGAGTTAAAGTCTGACCGCTTCGCCCTGGAAGTCGAGCACACAGTAACGTTCTTTGAGGAACATAAAGCGGAACTGGTGCGGTATGGCGGCATTGGGGCTGCGGTTATCGTGTTGATTTTCGGTTATTCGGTTTACTCGGGGCGGCAGCATGCGGCGCGGGAAGCCGCGCTGGCGCGAGCCATTCAGGTACAGGAGGCTCAGGTGGGTCCACCGCAGCCGGGCGTGAACACGAATTTCCCCACGCAGGAAGCGAAGGACCAGGTAGCCCTGAAGACGTTTTCGGACCTGGCTGCGCAGTATCCGGGCAGCGATGAGGGTTTGATCGCGGAGTATTACCTGGGAGCGATCAAGGCCGATCAGGGTAAGCTGGCGGAGGCGGAGCGAAACTTCAAGGACGTGGCGGATCGCGCCAGTTCGAACTATGCCTCGCTGGCCAAGCTGTCGCTGGCGCAGATCTATTTTGCGGATGGGCGAGCGGACCAGGGCGAGAACACACTACGAGACCTGATGTCGCACCCTACGATTTTCGTTTCGAAGGAACAGGCCACGTTGACGCTGGCTCGTTACCTGGCGACCAGGAAGCCCGCCGAAGCCCGGAAACTGCTGGATCCCCTGCGCGGAGAGAACGGCGCAGTGGGACAGGAGGCAAATCGCCTGTACGGCGATTTGCAGTGATCCGGCGGCTGGCCTAATGCTGGCCAACCTGCGGTTCCCGGTGGAGCGCAGCCTGGGGCGGGCCTACCCCGAGCCGGAGCATCCGTATCGCAATGCATTCCAGCGTGACCGCGACCGCGTGGTGCATTCCCGCGCGTTTCGCAGGCTGGAAGCGAAGACGCAGGTGTTCGCGCCGGGGCTGTCGGACCATTTCCGGAACCGGCTGACGCATACGATCGAAGTCGCCCAGATTGCAAGGACCGCGGCGGATGTCCTGGGGCTGGATGAGGACCTTACGGAGGCGTTGGCGCTGGCGCACGATATCGGGCACCCTCCGTATGCTCACGCGGGCGAGGAGGAGCTTGACCGGCAGATGCAGCGGTTCGGCGAGCGATTCGATCATAATCTGCACGCGCTCCGGATTGTCGAGCGGTTCGAACAGCGGTACGCGCGGTTTCCGGGGTTGAATTTGACGCTGGAAGTGCGCGAGGGCATCGCCAAGCACTCGCGGGATTATGCGGTGGGCGAGCATCCGGAGTTGGCGGACTACCTTCCGGGATTGCGGCCTCCGCTCGAGGCGCAGTTAATCGACTTGGCGGATGAGATAGCCTACAACACCGCGGATCTGGACGATGGATTTGCGTCAGGGATGTTCGCTTCGGAAGATGTGGCGGCGAGCGTGCCGCAGTACCGCGAGATTCACGACAGCATGGAGGCGCAGTTTCCAGGGGCGACCGCACGGGAGCGGTTTCATGAAGCGCTGAGGCAGTTGATTGACGCGCTGGTATCGGGGTTGATCGACGGGACGGTGATGCGGGCCCGGCAGAGCGGGGTGGGCAATTTCGAGGAGGTCCGCGCGTTTCCGGAACGGCTGGCGGCCTTCACGCCGGAGGCGGCCGAGACCAGCCAGACGTTAAAGGGGTTCCTGTTCGACAAGGTTTACGGTTCA
>Ga0335080_10003531_pt1 | contig 15805 bp, 11 predicted proteins | sample Lox_Sample_34_FD_206720 | JGI IMG/M metagenome (GOLD analysis project Ga0335080, IMG submission 206720) | Soil microbial communities from Loxahatchee National Wildlife Refuge, Florida, United States - Lox_Sample_3.4 | ecosystem: Environmental > Terrestrial > Soil > Wetlands | place: USA...
GGATCGATATAGCGCATATACCGCCTCTTTTCCGCTAATACCAAGTCGCAATCAAACGATTACGTTGTTTGCTTCGTCAGAGGCTCCTCAACGTACTTACAATGTACGCCTGCGTCGCCCCTTCCTCGCCGCCTAGTACTCATTTTGATTGCAACTCGGTATTAAATTGGTTACGCATGCTGCCGGTGTCGTTCTCTTGTTTCACAGCTACACTTTATCACAACCGGTCATTTTTTTGTGTCACAATCGGATTACGCTTTTTTAAGATCAGTTATGCCACAGGCGGGTTATCCACAGTTTTTGTCAATAAATCCGGTTTTGTTGTGGATATGTTAAGCGAATTGCAATTGAGAATAAGGTCTTCTGCAAATTGCCGATAATTTGAGCATTGCATTTTATAGTCGCATATTCAAATAGATACATATCAATGTGGATGAATTTGGTTTGTCTAATAAACGAACAACGGACAACCCGCAGATAGGTCACGGGTATCCGGCGAACCGCCTAGAAATGCAGGGCGCGCAGGCGGGTGAACTTCTTCTGCTGATGCTCCTGCATCCGGGACAGGATATCGCCCAGGACCTCCACCGCATCAAGTACGTAGCTTCCCTTGTTCAGCATCACGCACTCCGCCCGCACGCTTGAGGCCGCGTCGGTGATTTCGGGACGTGATACGTGACCTTTCTTGGCCAGCGATTCCAGCACCTGGGTCGCCCAGATCACCGGGATATGGCCCGCTTCGCAGAGCCACAGGATCTCCTCCTGTATCTCCGACATCCGTACGCTCCCCAGTTCGACCGCCAGATCGCCGCGAGCAATCATGATCCCCAGGCTGTGCCGGCCGATGGTGCCAAGTATGATCTCGGGCAGGTGACGAAAGGCCCGGTTGGTCTCGATTTTGGCGATGATGGTCAGGTCTGCCGCATTACGCTGCACCAGGGAATTCATGAGATATTCCATGTCCTCGACGGTTTCCACGAAGGAAAACCCCACCATGTCCGCCTGATTACAGACAAAATCCAGGTCCTCCAGATCTTTGTCGCTAAGCGGCGGCAGGTTCAGGCGCGTCTCGGGTACATTGATTCCCTTGTCGCTCAGAATCATGACCCCCTTGGGACCGGCATGGGTGATCTTCAGCAAGGCACCTTCCTCGGTGATAGATTCAACAACCGCCCCCAGTTTGCCATCGTCGATCCATACCGGCGCGCCGGGCTGCAAATCGTCGATCAGCCCCGCGTAGGTGCAGCTGATGCGCGCCGGCGAGATCAGACGACCGCTTGCTTCATCGCGGCAGGCGGGCTGGCCGGGCAGGGCCTCCCGCGTCAGCATCAGCAGATCACCCTTGTGAAGACAGATGGAAAGGGGGTTGCCGTCGAATGGGGAGAAATGAAAATTCCCCAGGGATTGATAGGTGCCGCTGGAGGTGCGGCGCTGCCAGTCGACCGGCGTGGCCGTGGCCAGATAGGTGCTGTTCATGCACTGGGCAAGCCAGTAATGGGTCGATATATGCGCTGTGATTTCGAGATAACGTTTTTTGCCGCGGCTTTCCATGAAATAGAGGCGGTCGCCCAGCAACAACCGCCGGTGCAGCTCCTCGGGTATGGTAAAGCGGTAATCCACCAGTTCGGGGAGCGCAACCCCATGGGGACCCGGGGCCGTGTCGGAGGCAAGCAGGATCTTGGTCGGAGCGACGATATTGCCGTAGACGTCCCGACGCACCTTGATACGGGTGATAGCAGGGGCCGTGGCTATCGGTCCGGTGCGAACCTTGTGACCTGCCAGATCAACCAGTATCCGGCACGCCCGGCCATTCTTGGCAGCAGCCCGCCGAACATTGTCTGCCATGGCCTGCCAGGCGGCCCGGTCATCATGGGCGCAGTTAATCCGAGCGCAATCCATTCCCCGTTCCATGAGGGCCTCCACTAGTGGATAGTTCCAGGCCGCTTCACTGGGGAGAGTCACCATGATCCGCACCATTCGCTGCTCGGGACGGGCACCGAACAGCACCTCCGTGCGCTGCGTCAATAGCTGCGTAGCTTCCCCTTCGGTCGCAGAGCTCGTCTCCGGTTCAATATCACTGCCGCCTAATCCGACAGCAAGTTGCAGGAGGCGAATTACCCGGTTCAGGTTGGCGAGAACGTTGGCTTCGCCATGACCGAAGGATGACAGACCCGCCTCTGCAAGTCGATCTTGCAGTGGTCTGAGATCACGCCGGCGCAGGGCCAGATATTGTGCCAGATTGATGGCGCTCGGGCTGAATTTCCCGTCGGGATAATAGGGTAGATATCGTTCCAGTTCCTGGGCTGCGCTCTGAATTACATATTGCCGCAACTGCAATACATCGTCCAACAGCGCCTGTAGTCCGTTAACAGAGGCGTCGGCTGTCATGGAGGTACCTCAATAATCGGTAAATGGCTTTGCAAAAAGTCCACCTGCGGCGTTACGCTCAAGCCCCATCACTGCGGCGTACTTATTCGTACGCCTCATTCCTCGGTTTTTGCAAGCCTTGCATCTGGAGCTTTTTGCTTTGCCATCGCGGTGAAGAGAATTTTTGAATTCATCAATGTTTTGCCGGGGAGTGGCTTTCTGCGGCATGCTTCACGATACATGCGACGCATTCGTTGCCCCTGAAGCCCATACCTTTGCATTGTCTGGTCTTGAAATCCAGGCAATCGGTGCAGGCTATCTTTGCCAGGTCCTTATCATGAAAATGGATAGAATACATGCTTGACAACCAACTACCGGCCGAGTCGTGATTTGCGGAATCTGACATGAATAACACCTTGCACTAAAACTGGTTTGAAAGCCGTAGTTTCAACTTTGCCAACACCTCCCGGCTTTTTTCCGGATCATTGTCATCCCTCGCGAACCACGCCGTTGGCTGAGCGAATGCCTGAGAAGGTTACGCATCGATTAACTATAGCACATTGAACTTTATTTAACAAATGGCTTGTCGGAAAAATATCCTGAGCAGTTGTCCGCCCGATTACGTCGCAACCCTGAAAGGCCTAACTGAAAAGTTTGCATTAATATAACATTTTCACAATATTACTGTAATATGGTCATGTTATTTAAAAACCATGAAAAAATTATTCAAGGCAGACCTGCACGTTCACTCCAGCCACTCGAACAAGCCCACCTATTGGGCGCTGCGCAAGTTCAACTGCCCGGAAAGCTACACATCACCACGCTTCGTGTATGACACGGCGCGAAAGCAGGGTATGGACTATGTTACCATATCCGATCATAACACCATCAGCGGAGCGCTGGAGATAGCCCATCTACCGGGCGCCTTCATAAGCTGCGAGCTGACCAGCTATTTCCCGGAAGACAACTGCAAGATGCACGTAGTCGTCCTCCATATAAACGAGAGCATCTTCCGGGACCTGATGGAGTTGAGGAAAAACGTCTACGAACTGGTCGCGTACCTGCAGGGAAAGGGCATTGCCCACTTCATCGCCCATCCACTCTATGCCCAGAACAAGCTCCTGACCGCCGATCACATCGAAAAGATGGTCCTTCTCTTCAATGTTTTCGAAGCGAAAAACGGCTGCCGGGCGCATCGCTACAACAGCTGTATCGAGGCCATCCTCGCCGGCCTCACTCCCGGCAAAATGGATATCCTCGCCGAGAGGCACGGCATCGCCCCTTATGGACCTTCGCCCTGGCACAAGGGGATGGTGGGCGGGTCCGACGATCACAGCGGTCTCTTCATCGCCCGTGCCTTCACCACGGTGTCCGGGGGGAAGAGTCTGGCGGAATTCATAGGCTGCGTTATCAATCGCGAATCAACGGCCCAGGGCGAGGACGGCGATCCGCTGACCCTTGCCCACAGTATCTACGGAATCGGTTACAGCTTTTACCGGGAACGCTTCAAGAGCAGGCTAAATGGCTCCCCCACCTTCATAAAGGCGCTCACCGACAGGTTTTTCGACGTCGGCGCGGATAGGCTGTCGCTCCTTGACAGGATCAGGTTTCTGGTAAAGAAGAACCTGCCGGAGATGTCCGGCGGTTACGAGGGGTGGAGCTTCGAGGAGATCCTCGACCGGGAGGCGAAACGACTCCTGAGCGACACGGGTTTTCTGGCGAGCATAGACTCAGCCGGCAGAAACCAGAAAATCTTCGCGGTGACCAGCTATCTGGCCAACCGGATGATATATATCTACACCGAACGGCTCACCAGGGTATCCTTCAACGAGGGATTGTTCGGCCTGTTCAACTCGGTCAGCACCATAAGTCTGGTACATCTGCTTGTCTCTCCCTACTATCTGGCTTTTCATCACCAGCACCGCAGCAAGGATCTCCTGACAGAGCTCGCGGAGCGCTTTTCCATGCCGGGCAGGGACGGCGGAGCGGAGAAGATCGCCCTCTTCACTGACACCCTTGACGAGATAAACGGTGTCGCTATAACCATTCGCCGGCTGATCAAAACGGCGCAGAACAAGGGCGTCGAACTGACGGTCATCACCTCCACCCCTGAGAAGACCGCCTACAGGGACGGGGTGATGAATTTTCAATCCATAGGTGACTGCGCCCTGCCCGAATATCCGGAGCTGAAGCTCCATTTCCCGCCGATCCTCGATGTCATCGATTACATCGAGCGGGAAGGATTCACCAGGATCCACATAAGCACTCCGGGCACCGTCGGCCTTCTCGCCATGCTCGTCGCCAAGCTCATGGACCTCCCGGTCGCCGGCACATATCACACCGACATCCCACAGTATGTGCGCGATCTCACCAATGACGATTTTCTTGAACATGCCGCGTGGAGCTATATGATCTGGTTCTACAGCCAGATGGAGGAGGTCATGGTCCCCTCGGCAAGCACCAGGGCGCAACTGATCGAGCACGGTCTCGCGGCGGCCAGGACGCGGCCGCTGCCGAGATGGGTCGATACCGAGCTTTTCTCGCCCGCCAAGAAGGTCCATGGACTCTGGCGAAAGGGGGAACTGTACGGTCGGACGATCCTCCTTTACGTGGGACGGGTCTCGAAGGAAAAGAACCTGGAACTTCTTGCCCAGTCCTTCTCCGAGGTGGTTGACGCAGGTCATTCCTGCGGCCTGGTCGTGATCGGCGACGGACCGTACCGGGAAGAGATGGAGAAAAAGCTGGTCGGCTACCCGGCCGTCTTTGCCGGATTCCTTGGCGGTGAGGAACTGAGCAGGGGGTATGCCTCGGCAGACCTTTTCGTCTTCCCGAGCGCCACCGACACCTTCGGCAATGTGGTTCTGGAGGCACAGGCTTCCGGCCTGCCGGTCATCGTTTCCGACGAGGGGGGACCGAAGGAACTGATGAAGGACGGGGAGACCGGTATCGTTGTCAGGGCCGGAAACAAGGAGAGCCTGGTGGCGGCCATCATATCCTTCATCAATGACCGGCAAAAGATCGCGGAAATGGGAGAAAACGCGCGGACTTTCACGCTGGAGCGGGGAGCGAACGCCGGCGAGGCATACAGCACCATATTGCGGCAACCCGTGGCGGTAAATTATTGATGGCTTCGCAAAAAGTCCATCTGCGGCGTTACGCTCAAGCCTCGTCACTGCAGCGTACTCATTGTACGCCTCATTCCTCGGCTTTCGCAAGCCTTGCACCTGGAGCTTTTTGCTTTGCCACCGCATCGGAGAGAAATTGCGAGTGCATCAATTATTGACGCGGGAATTTCATCGTTAATTTACCTTAAATGACCTTTTAATCCGCATCCGTTCCAGGAGCTATAATGAAATTTTTTTATCTGGCTGTGTTCTGTATCTGCCTGATTGCATGCGGCAGCAAGAACAATGCGACTTCTTCCGGCATCAGCAATACGGGTAACTACACCCTGCGCTCCGCCATCGCCAGTACCTACAGCAGCAGCACGTCACAAGCCCCCGTCCTCCTGAATTACACCGGCATGACGGGAACTCTGCAACTGACAAACAATTCCTGGGAGAAATCCATCACCTATCGTGGCAACACAACGACCGAGTCAGGTACATTCAGCTCCATTTACCTGAATAGTTATCTTGGCCAGTTCACCATGTCTTCCATTACGAATACGATATTGTACAGCGGCTCATACCAGATGGATTCAGCCTATCATCTCACCCTGGAGTACGACACCTTCCTGAAGAATAACATTCCTTATACTTTGACGGAAGTATGGAGCAGAAATTGAATTACCCGTGATCACGGATGGTGCAATGCGGGAAAGGCTTCCTTTCGGGAAGTAATCAATTTACTGCCCGCAGCGAGCCATTTAAAGGTTGCCGGGGCCTTCAGGTCGTTCCGGTCTATCTTCAGATGAATGGCCGTCCCCTTCTCGAAGCTGAAGCATTCCGCGAGACACAGGAGTGACTTGGCGAGACCGCTCATATCCGGTTCGTGACCTACGAGCACAAGCTCTTCCAGATCCGGATAATCGTCAAGAAGTTCATGCAGTACCGCCACGTCGAAATCCCTTTCCAGTTCATCAAGCACGACAAGTGAGCCGGTGTAGGAGAGGATTTCCGCCAGAATATCCGCCGTCTGCACCGCCCTGAGGAGAGGGCTCGTGGCAATCAGGCCGGGCCTTACGCCAGCTTTCAGCATGGTCCGGGCCGTCTTGCGAAAGAACATTCTTCCGTCAAGGGTCAGGAACCTGTTTCTGTTGCTGATTATGGCAGCCGCATGGCGGACAAGAATCAGTTTCATGTTCGACTCGCGCAGGGGAATTGTTCAATGCGTTTACGAAAATCATTATAGCATATTAAAATATTTTTACAATCAGAACGCGCGAAAAACGCCGGGCTGAGTATGGCCGGTTTTTACAAACATTTTTCTTTGCCGCAACGTGGCCGTAACCCTTCTATGAGATAAATAAAAAAAATCTCAAGGAGATGTTATGAAAAATGCCATGGTAATGCCTCTAATGCAAAAGGCCATCACAGCCCACCCGGCCGTCGTCTCCGTTGCCACCGCCGCCACAGGCATCATGCGTCATATGGCGATCAAGCAGTTCACCCCCCGCAGGAGGCAGCGTGAATTCAGCCTCATCGGCCGGGTAGCCAGCATGCATGCGGTGCGCAACCAGATTTTCAAGGAAAAAGGGGTAGGCAATGTTCCTACCATCGTTGTCGGAGGCTTCGTGCCCGATGCCACCGAGGCGGTGGAATTCCAGAGACCGCTTTTCAAGAATTACGGCAGCATATATTATATCAATTTTTCACGAAACGGTTTTTCCGCAGAGATGTTTTATGCGCAGTTGGCCGACCTCATTGAAGATATCAACAACCGTGGCAAAAAACCGGTGCTGTTCGGCATAAGTTTCGGCTGCGGGTTGATCCGCGAATTCCTCCAATCCCTGGCCAATGACCTGTCACTCAGAATCAGGGGCGTGATTATGGCCAGCCCCGTCCTTTGCACCGAGGACCTGGTGAGGGCTGAAAGGGAAAAGGGAAGCGGAGTGCGGATGCTGGAGAGTAACCTTAAGAGAATCCTGAAGAGTGACCCGACCAGGGAAGACGATGTGAGCCGCCAGATTGAAAGGGCCCGGCGCTGTTTCCAGAGTCTCTTCGAAGCGGGCGCGGAAAACAGGGCATTGAATCACCGGCATCTTTCCATCAGGAAAAAGATCATGGATGCAGTAGCAAAAACTCCGGCTCTCGGAGGCTACCAGAGAGTCATGGCGCTCAAGGTGTTTTCACCGCCGGTTGAGGATCAGCCCATCTTCGAGGGTCCATCTCTGGTCCTTCTGGCGGAGGGGGAAGAAGATATCCTCGTGCCTGCTTCGCCTACCCTGACCGCCTTGAGAAACCCGAACAGCCGTGACAAGGTTCTCCCGCGGGGGAGGGTAAGGGTCGTCACCTCCGGTCTGCCCGATGACGCAGTGGCGCATGCCTCACTCATCTTCCACCACAATTGCTACAATCCGCACATCGAGACCTGGTATGACAGGTTACGCGCGCCTCTTTTGTTTGCCGCGGTCTGAGCCATGGGGAGTTCGTTTTTCCGTTTGAAAGATGCTGCCCTGGAGATGATGCTGCACGCCTGGGCGGCCGGCACCGCCGGCAGATTTGCGAGAAGGGACCCGTTCGCCGCGCAGAGTGCGATCCTTGCCCGGCTTGTCGCCAGGGGACGGTCCACCCGCTTCGGCAGGGACCACGGCCTGGGAGAGCTCGCCGGACTGCCGTTCCATAAACTTTACGAGAAGTATCGGCAAAGGGTCCCCATCAGGACCTACGAAGCGTTCTGGCGTGATTATTTCAGCGCCGGATACCGGCAGGGGCACGAGAAGAGAACTCTTTTCCTGACCGATGTCACCTGGCCCGGGAGCATCCCTTTCTTCTGCGAGACGTCCGGCACCACCGCCCCGACCAAGTTCATCCCCTTTACCCACGAGATGTTCGCCGCCAACAAGCGCGCCGCCCTGGAAATGGCCGCCTGCTACCTGCACGTCAACCGCGCCAGCCGGCTTTTCAAGGGAAAGCTCCTCTACATGGCCGGAAACACCCGGCTGAACGACATGGGCAACGGCGTCACCAGCGGCGACATGAGTGCCATTACCCTTCTTCATCCGCCCAACTACCTGAAGTCCTTCATCGCTCCCGACCCCGAGATATCAGCCCTCCCCTGGGAGGAAAAACTGACCTCACTCGCCCGGCTGCTTCTGGCCGACAAGGAAATACGGGCCATTTCGGGTGTTCCACCATGGATACTGCTCCTCCTCAAGCGCTGCACGGAGATGGGTGGGAAACCTCTGCCAGAGATTCTGCCCGGCCTGGAGCTGATCATCCATGGCGGGACCAGCATGAAACCTTACCGGAATGAGTTCAACGAGCTTTTCGGGACGGCCTCTCCCAATTTTATAGAGCTCCTTCCATCGTCCGAAGCGTTCATGGCGTTCCAGATACCGGGGGAGGAGCTTATGCGCTTCACTCCTTACTACGGCGTCTTCTTCGAGTTCGTTCCCTTTGAGGAGCTGACCGAACAGGGTACGCCGCGCCCGGATGCAAAGGCGGTCCCCCTTGAGGAGGTGCGCGCGGGCATACGATATGCGGTCATCCTGACCACCTGCGCCGGGCTCTGGCGTTATCACATCGGCGACACCATCCGCTTCGTTTCTCTGGATCCGCTGATGATTGAATTTACCGGTCGCGACAAATTCCTCGACCGCTTTGAGGAAAAAGTGACCCAGAGTGAGGTTGAAGAGGCCATCGCCGGACTTAACGGCATGGGGGGGGTTGAAATCAGGGAATTCATCGTCGGCGCGGAAATAGAAGCGCGGCGGCATCTCTGGGTGCTTGCCACGACTAGGGAAACCATGACCGACGGGGCATGGCTGGCAAATCGCCTGGACCGCACGCTACAGGCCATGAATGCCGATTATGCGACCTTCCGCAGCCAGGGAAGGATAGCGATGCCGCATGTGGTAAAGGTAAGCGAGGAGATGATCTATCGCTGGTCAAAGGAGGTGCGGGGCAAGCTCGGCGGGCAGAGCAAGATCCCCCATATCGATCCGACCGTTGACGGTGAGATGATACGAAGCCTCCTCCGCTTTATCGGCGCCCGATGAAAAACGAAACGTTGAACAGATCCTGAACCCTCTGGCATTCACCCTCTTTCAAGTATCAAATCAAAATCTGGTTTTTCACACAAAGACACAAAGACTCAAAGGGTTTAACCATAAATAAACGGTTTCAGGCATTCCTTTGCGCATTTAGAACGACCGAATGGTGCGGCGTTGCAAGCTTTTAGCACGGCTTTTTCGCTCATTTCCGCTTTCATGCTCACGAATTCAAGTTATAATTGAATTCGAAGGTCGTCGGAAGCAAATCTGCTGCGAGAGAAAATGGCAACTCAACGGGAGATCATCCATTGCAAAAAATAGGGGTGATAGGCGCCGGAAGCTGGGGGACCGCGCTGGCCGATCTTCTGGCCAAAAAAGGACATGCGGTGACGCTCTGGGTCCACAATGCGGAACGGGTGGAAGAGATGAGGAGGACCCGCATCAACCGGGTCTATCTCCCGGAGCTGACCTTCTCTCCAGCCATCGAGATCACTTCCTCCCTGGAGCAGGCGGTTGCCGGCAGGGAGTGCGTCCTCTTCGTCACTCCGATCCAGGCCATGCGCCAGGTCATGGGCGAAGCGTCGCCCCATATACCGCCCGGGGCCTCCATTGTCAACGCCTCCAAGGGGATCGAGATCAATAGCATGCTTACCATCTCCGGTCTCTGCAGGGAGATTCTCCCGTCCGGGCTCGCGGATAACTACTGCGTCCTCTCCGGACCAAGTTTCGCGAGGGAGGTGGCCAGGGAGATGCCGACCGCCATAGTCGCCGCGGCGGCGGAACCGGCTGTGGCCAGGCTCGTGCAGGAGAACTTTTCCACAGATCATTTCCGGGTCTATACCAACAGGGACGTCATCGGCGTGGAGCTGGGAGGGGCGGTAAAGAACATAATCTCCATCGCCGCCGGCATCTGCGACGGATTGGGGATGGGACACAACGCCAGGGCGGCCCTGATCACCCGTGGCCTTGCCGAAATGGCCCGACTGGGGAAGGCCAGGGGAGGGAGGGCTGAAACCTTTGCCGGCCTCGCCGGCATGGGAGATCTTGTGCTTACCTGCACCGGTGACCTGTCGCGCAACAGGAGCGTGGGGATGAAGCTCGGGGAAGGGATGAAGCTGAAGGAGATCCTTGGCGGCATGCAAATGGTCGCGGAAGGGGTAAAGACGACGGAAGCGGTCTTTCAGCTTGCCAGCTCCATCGGCGTGGAAATGCCTATCACCCGGAAAGTCTATGAGATCCTTTATGAGGAGAAGGCCCCCCGTCAGGCGGTTAGCGAATTGATGACAAGGCTTCTCAAAGGGGAGAATGACTGAAATTATGGCTGTGGCAACGAACCGTCTCGTAATCCTTTCCGGTCCTTCATGCGTGGGCAAGAGCCCCCTGCACAAGGCGCTCGCCAAATTCCATCCGCAGCTGGGCAGCGCCCTGCGCCCGCTTGTCCTCTTTAACAGCCGCGCTCCACGCCCCGGCGAGATGGATGGTGTTGACTATCATTTCCGCACCCGCGAGCAGGTGGAGTCATTGCGGTCAGACAAACGGTTTGTTGTTCTCGACGTCCGCGGCGACCTGCAGGCCCTGGATCTTGAGCGCTTTGCCGAGCAGATGGAAGAAGGTGATCTCCTGTTCGAGGGGAACCCGTTCATGGGATGCATGCTGCTGACCCACCCCGGGCTCGCGCACGCAAGGAAGCTGAGTATCTTCATGGCGCCTATCTCAAGGGAAGAGATCCTGTTCCTCCGCGCCCCTGAGCGCAATGTCTCCCTCCCCGCGCTCGTCACCGATGTCATGCGGCGCAAGCTCTTGCGCCGCGGGCGCCGGCAGAAGTCGGAGCTGTCGCTGGCGGACCTGGAAAATATCGAGAAGCGGGCGGCAAGCGCCTATGGCGAGATGCGGGAGGCCCACAACTTTGCCCACGTGATCCCCAATCAAGACGGAGAGGAAAGTGATAACTGGGATGCCTTCTATTATCCGCTGGGAGACGCCCGCAAGGCCTTGACGGCCTTTGTGGCACTTCTCGAAGGGAAGAAAGCCGAAGGCGTCGAGCATTGGGAAGAAGGACTGCTCCCTTGAATCCGTCACCTGGCATTTCACGAGGTTCTGCCGGTTTTATCCGATGAATTGCTTTCGACAGCCATTCAGGCGATGAGCCTTCCCCCCAGCGGTGCAAAGCGCATCAGAAAGAAGCGCAGGGAGCCGGCCGGCGGCTCCCAGGCAATCTCCAGACCGTTGATTCTGTCCCGCATCCCGTGAAGTTCAATGATCTTCTCGGCCACGTAATCCATGTGGGACTGGGTATAGACCCGGCGCGGAATGGTGAGCCTCACCAGTTCCAGCTCGGATATGTTGTGCTGTCCGGTTTCGCGGTTGCGGCCGGCCGAAATGACTCCCCTTTCCATGCATCTTACGCCGCTGTGCAGGTAGATGGCGCTTGCCAGCGCCTGGGCCGGGAAGCGGTCCTGAGCCAGGTGGGGGAGAAAACGCCGCGCGTCGAGGAATACCGCATGCCCACCTACTGGCACGACGATGGGCACACCCGCTCCCTGGAGCAAGTCTCCCAGATACCGGACCTGGGCAACGCGGTAGGCAATCCAGTTGTCGTCAATGCACTCACGGATTCCCTGGGCGAGCGCTTCCATACTGTAACCCGCCATGCCTCCGTAAGTGGGGAAGCCTTCGAAGTCCACCAGCATTTCACGTGCCTTGCCGGCTTTTTCCCCTTCGTTCAGCGCAAGGAACCCGCCGATATTGACCAGATGGTCCTTTTTCGAGCTCATGGTGCAGCCGTCGGTGAGACTCCCCATCTGGCGAATGATTTCGGCGATGCTCCTGTCCCCATAGCCATCCTCACGAAGCTTTATGAAATGGGCGTTTTCAACGAGCCGTGTGGCGTCGAGCAAAAGCGGTATACCGTAGCGTTGGGTCAATCGGCGCAGCGCCTTCAGATTTTTCATGGAGAAGGGCTGGCCGCCCGCCATGTTGACGCATCCTTCCAGGTGGACGTACGCGATGTGCCGTGGGCCATGTAACGCGCCCCATTTTGCAATGCATTCGTCGATCAGCCTCTGGAGCTTGGCGAGGTCTATATTCCCCTTGAAAGGATGCCACGTTGCCGCATCATGGGCCTCGTCGATGATGACATCCTTGAAAACGCCACCGGCCCTGAGGATATGGACCTTGGTGGTGGTGAAATACATGTTTTTCGGGACAAAGACAGGATCGCCCGGATACTGCTCCAGCAACGGCTTGATGAAAATGGTGGAGACGATATGTTCCGCTCCTCTCCCCTGGTGCGTGGGAATCACCTCCTGCCAGCCGTAAACCTCCCGTACAGCCTGCTGCAGAGGATAAAAGCTGCGCGAACCGGCGTAGTCCTCGTTTCCTTTGAGCATTGCCGACCATTGCAGGTCGCTCATGGCGGAAGTGCCGCTGTCAGTGAGCAGGTCGATGAAGATGACCGCCCCCTTGTCCTCTTTTAACAGGAAGGTGTTGTAACCGGCCTGTTCGATGGCCCGAAGCCGCGTGGCATAGGGTGGGCACCCCGAACCGCGCAGTTCAACGCTCTTGACCCGATACGGCTCAACGGGATGGACCGGCAAGGGAGTGAGGAGACTATCGGCGCCGGTGTTGGATCGCTGCGCCAAGAAACTCTGCATATCATGCATCGATTCCCCCTGCCGTACTATACGCTTGCCGCCGGCAATGCGTTGCGCCAAAATATCCTGCAATTGAGTAGTAGAGAGATTACGATCTCCCTCTCTGAATCTGATCCTGTCGAGGTTCACATGAACTTTCATATTCGCCCTTCTTCTTCCGGGACCTCCGGTGAATAATTGTACTCTCGCCCGCAAAATGCCTTGATGCTGAACCAGATGAGGGAAATGCATCCCCAGGCAAGGCCGGTCACGACTCCGGCATCAATTATCCCCCGCCAGGGCTGGGGGATCCGGTGGACTGCCAGCACGAGAGCTATGATACAGGCGGTCAGTGAAATGGAGATGATTTGCCGTCGTCTGGTGGCATGGAAATAACCCATGCAGAAGAGGGGAGCAAAAATGATTTGGATCACCCTGGGATTGTTCCTGAGATACAATGCCCGGGCGGCCACCCGCGGGGAAAAATGGAGCTGAAAGCCGCGGTAACCCTCGGCATGGGCCATGAACACCACGCTAGCCGTCCATGCCAGCCAGTGATACCATTCGAAGGGAAAGGAAAAGGCGGCCAGAGCAAGAGTTGTGAGACGATACACGGCGCTGCCGAGGAGAAGGATAACGCCGGCAATTCCCCATGCCGCCCCAACCACTCCGGACGCGGAGGTCTGCCCTTTCAGCCGGCCATTCACGCATCCGACAGTACTGGGACTGCATGCATCTTTCATACAGTTATTGCCGGCCATTGCCGCTTATTCTCCATTGTCCTCCCGTAGCTGCCATCTTCTTCAACAGTTGATACGGGAACACATCGACATATCTTGATTTCATTATACCTTGGAGTGGTGATTATTGCATTTGGGATTCAGGAGCAAATCAAGGATTATATGGAGGAGGGTTATTGGCCATTATAATTGGCAGAGATGTTTGCCGGTGATCAACGAGGTTGTCTCGGCAACTATTCTCCGCAGCATATGCTATGGCCCGCGCCGCATGATCAGCAGGATTAGCTGGACGAAGCCGAAAACGATGACCCCGAGAACCAGCGCGATCCAGAGAGCGTTCTTCAGTTGTCGCTTCCACGGCGCCGGTGACTGTAGCCGTTGCCAGCGCCCCGTGAGCTGAACACGGTCCGGGTGGTCCACATCATCCTGCATGGCGGCGGCGGAGGGGTACCTTTTGCCCGGTTCCCGCTCCATGGCGTGGAGGATGATCTCTTCCACCTGTTCCGACAGCTCGCGGTTCAGTTTGCGTGGCGCCACGGGGTCGCCGGTCAGCCGGGCGTTCATGGCCGCGAACACGTCCCCCTTCCCGTCCGTGAAGGGAATTACCCCGACAACCATCTCGTAGAGCATCGCGCCCAGGGCATAGATGTCGGTCCGCTCATCGCCGCGCTTTCCCCTGACCTGCTCAGGGGCCATATACTCAGGCGTGCCGATGGCCGGCGTGAAACCAGCGAAGGTGAAGCGCCTGCCGATGGATTTGGCAATGCCGAAGTCCATGAGCCGTATGGTATCGTCCGGGCAGATCATGATGTTGTGGGGCTTGAGGTCGCGGTGGATGACGTCATGCCCGTGCAGATAAGTCAAGGCTTCGCAGATCCGGCTGACCAGCTTGAGGGCGTCCTTTTCCGGCATCGGGCGTTCGCATTGCAACATATAGGCTAGTGTGTGCCCATGCAGATACTCGGTCACGAGGTAAGGGCGGCTGCGGTTCTCGAAAGGAATGAACTTCAGAATGTAGGGGTGGTCGAGGCGCTCACCTATCTTCCCCTCCTGGACAAAACGCGAAAAGAAACCGGGGTCGCTCTCGTACTGCAAAAACGGCACCTTGATAGCCACCTCGTGTCCGGTGACCAGGTCGGTCGCCTTGAAAACGGTCGCCATGCCGCTTTTGCTGATGACGTCGGTAATCAGAAAGCGGCCGTCGAGGGTCTGCCCCGGCTGGAGCTCATACCCCGAAGATTGGCGCTGCGCCTCGTTTGAATATGACGGAGCGGTGCTCAAATATTCAGGCATCCTTTTTCTTGATGGCTTCGCAAAGAGTCCGTCTGCGAATGTACTACTTGACCTTAGTGCGAACGCTGGCGCGTCCGCACCAATAATTGCTTCGCAATTATACGTCACTGCGGCGTACTTATATGTACGCCTCATTCCTCGGTTTTCGCAAGCCTTGCATCTGGAGCTTTTTGCTTTGCCATTGCGCAGAGAGAATTTGCGAGCGCTTCTTCTTAGTTGTATTCCAACAGTTAACATTCTAGCGCGGTTTGACGTAAAGGATGTATAAAAATCGGGGGGAAAAGAGTTAAGAAAGTATCAAGAATGAAAATACAGGAAACAGACGGAAAAAAGACAGGCACCTGCGGTCGGTATCGAAGGTGCCTGTCTTTGCTTATGTATGGTGCCCAGGGACGGAATCGGACCGCCGACACGTGGATTTTCAGTCAGACACTATCACCTGTGTGCTAATAATATCAATATGTTAGCTACATATATTTACTGAATTCTACCTGTTTTCTGCGTCAATCTGCGTCAAATATGTACCAACATTTCTACTCCTCTTCATGCTCTAGTTCCAGAACATGAGCTGCATGTGATAACTTCTTTGGGCTCAGGTGAGCATATCTTTCTGTTAT
>Ga0335080_10003532_pt1 | contig 15804 bp, 18 predicted proteins | sample Lox_Sample_34_FD_206720 | JGI IMG/M metagenome (GOLD analysis project Ga0335080, IMG submission 206720) | Soil microbial communities from Loxahatchee National Wildlife Refuge, Florida, United States - Lox_Sample_3.4 | ecosystem: Environmental > Terrestrial > Soil > Wetlands | place: USA...
GCCATCAGTGCTGCGGGGGCCAACACCATCACTGTCTATCCTCTAGCCAATTCAGCGTACAATTTCCCGATCACGACAGGGCAGTGGTCGGTAGCCGCAACCGGCGGTTCCGGATTCTATTCCGTCGCTTGGCCAGAATCAGGCGGGGCCAACGCATCACTGACCTATACTAATTATTGCCAAGCAACGAACACCATCTCCGTTGTCTCCAACAATACGGGCGGGGGCGCGCATATCAATGTCCAACCCACTTACATCGGCGGCCTCACCCTGATCCGCGCCGCCTAATTGAACAGGCCAAGAATTTAACGTATGTTCAAACCATGCCGTTGATCAAATCAGGAAGCCGAGAAGCGATCGCGACCAATATTCGCGAGATGCAGGCGTCTGGTCATCCGCACGATCAGGCCGTGGCTGCGGCGCTTTCCACCGCCCGTAGGTATCGCGCATCCGGCGGCTTCACGCCGCCGATCGGCGAACGCTACGCGCAGCGCCAGATGCTGCATCAGGGCTTCCTGCATTCGCCGGTACCGGGTCGGACGGACAAATTGCCGATCACTGTGAAAGGCGGTGCCTACGTTCTGCCCGCCGACCACGTCGCGGCGCTTGGCCAGGGCAATTCCCTTGCCGGTGCGGACAAGGTCAACAAGATGTTCAAGATGGGGCCCTATGGTACGGCGGCGTCGCCGTTGAAGGCTGCCCCTGCGCATGTCCCGCATCTCAATCTGAAGGCACCCGCGCCTCCGGCATCGAAACCGCCGAAGTTCGCGCATGGTGGCCACAGCGACGGCGTGCCGATCATCGCGGCCGGCGGTGAGATCGTCATCCCGCCTGACAAGATCATGGAGCGGTTTGGCAGCGTGAAGAAGGGACACCGCTGGCTTGACGCGTGGGTGGTTCGCACCAGGAAGAAGCACGTGAAGACTCTCCGCAGCCTGAAGCCGCCGAGGACAGACTGATGACGTGCCCGTCAATCGTCCGTGTCGCGCGCCCGGAAGACTTCGAAGAGGTCTGGCGGCTGCTCTTGCAGGGCCATCATGAGAACGGCCACCGGAAACTAGCACCGGAAAAGGCGGCTTGGTACGTCCACCGCGCGCTCTTCCCTCATCTAATACCCAACTGGGATACCGGCTTCCGTGGCGTGATCGGCGTGATCGGCGACGTCGGGCGGTTGGAAGCGCTCGCCTTCATCTCGGTGAGCGGGTTCTGGTACACGCACGAACGGCACATCGAAGAGTTCATCGTCTATGTCGATCCGGAGTGCCGCAGGTCATTCCACGCGCGCGCGCTGATCAATTGGATGAAGGAGCGCGTTGAGAAGACGCAACTCCCGCTTCTGACCGGCGTCATTTCGAATGAGCGGACCGAGGCGAAGGTCGCCTTGTATGAGCGCATGCTGCCGAAGATCGGCGCATTCTTTTTCCAGCAACCCCAATCGGTGACCGTTTCAAGTACAGCGTATGCGGCATAAGCCATGGGCGGCAAGAGTCAGACCAGCACCACCAACCAAAACCAGACCTACGCTCCGACTGGCGCGAACTATCTCACGGGCGCGCTAAACCAGGCGCAGACTGCTTCCGCGCTGCCGTTCAATATCCCGCAGGCGCCGGTCGCTGGCTTCACGCCCGACCAGCTTGCCGCGTTCCAGACCGTCAATAACGCGCAGGGCATGGCGCAGCCCTACATCAACCAGGCCAACAATTACTTCCAACAGAGCACGACGCCGAACGTTAACCAGTTCCTCAACCCCTACGCGTCGGCCGTCACCAATCAATTGAACAACGTCTTCGGGCAGCAAATGTCCCAGACGACCGGGCAGCTCACGCAAGCGGCCGGCGGTGTCGGCGCGGACCGCATCGCCGTGGGCCAGAGCGAACTGGCCAACCAGCAGGGCCTTGCGGCAGGTCAAACACTTGCCGGTCTCTACGCGCCCGCCCTATCGGCATCGCTGCAGGAGCAGAGCGCGTTGCAGGGTGCCGGCTACGGCACGGCGGCGCTGGGCTCCATGGCGGAGAACGCGGCCCTCACGGGTGCGCAGGCCCAACTCGGTACGGGAGGCCTGCAGCAGCAGCTCGCGCAGGCACAGCTCAACGCGCCGTACCAGCAGCAGGTTCTGCAGGCACAATTCCCGTATCAACAGGCGAACTTTCTTGCCGGCATCACCGGGGCCCTCGCGCCGGGTCTTGGCGGCACGACGTATGGCTACGGCACCACGACGACGCCGGGTCCGAGCAGTCTGTCGCAAATCCTTGGGCTCGGTCTTGCCGGTGCTGGTGGCCTCGGCGGTCTCAGCCAGAACACACCTGGCGGTCTTGCTGCCTATAACCCGTTCGGATCGCCGTCCTATGGCGGCGGCAACATCTACTCCGGCGACGCCTACGGCGGCAGCGGGTCCAGCCCACTGCCGGGACTCACGTCGGCGGATTACGGCATCGGCTTCGCCAAGGGCGGCGACGTGCCGGACGATCCCATCGATATTCGCCAGAGCGGCGCGATCCCAGTCGGCAACATCCCGCACGCAAACGCGCCGATGCCGAGCCTCAACCTCAACCCGCCAACGCAATCAGGCGGCGGTGGCAAGGGCGCCGGCAACATTCTCGGCGACATCGGCAGTATTGCGAAGATCGGCGCGATGTTCGCCAAGGACGGCGGCGCGATCTCGTCCGAGCACATGCGGAAGTTTGACGGGTACAATCCGTATTCGTTTTTCGAGAGCCGGTTCCCGAAGGGCTACGCCGATGGCGGTTCACCTGACGATCTCAGCGAAGACGATCAGGCCGCGATGATGCCGGAGACGTACGTCAATCCGTACGTCGACAAGAAGCTGCGCCAGATCGGCCGTGCCGCCAAACTTCCCGGGCGCGCGCTACATTCCAAGACGCCGATGTCCAGCGAGGACATGATCAAGCCGGCGCTTGACCTTACGAATCTGATGACGCGCGGTAATCAATTGAAGCCGGCGCGTGGTTACGCCGATGGCGGCGGCGATGACGATGTCGAGCCGGATACTATCTCGCCCGATCTGGAACGGCGGGTGGAAGGATACGAGGGCTACAATCCGCGCGCCTACTGGGACAACAAGCAGTATTCGATCGGCTACGGCACGCGCGCCACATCTCCGAACGAGACGATCGATCGCGCGGAAGCGTCGCGGCGCATGCAGGGCGAATTGAGCAACGCCCAGGCGCAGGTCGATCGCATTCTGCCCGCCGACGCGCCGTCAAACGTCCGGGATGCACTCACGTCCTTCACCTATAATGTCGGTGGTGGTTGGACACAGGGCAGCCTTCTGGCCACGGCCGTTCAGCGTGGTGATTATGGCAGTGCGGCCCGGCTGATGCAGGCCTACAATCGCGCCAGTGGCCAAGTGAACCCGGCTCTCGTCAGGCGGCGCTCCGATGAAGGCAGTTGGATGCGCGGCAATGCCGGCGCACCGCCGCCGTTGCCGCCGGAAATTACTGGCACTCGCAATCAGACACCGTCGAGCGCGCTTGGTTTTGCGGACGATGGCAGCCTGCCGGCGCCCGACAATCGGGGAGCGTCGCCCTACGCACCGCCAGCAAACAATGACCAGCAGCAGCCGGGCTTCTTTTCGCGCCTCGGTGACATGCTGCACAATGCTCGCACCACCCTTGATCAGTATACGCCGGGATCGCATTCGGTCATCGGCGGCACTGCGGCCGACCTGACGACGCCGCTGTACCCGGCATTGATGGGCGCGGCGCAGGGCGATGTCCTCAATAACTTCCATCCGGCATGGAAGGGCCCGGCAGGTCCGGCTGTCCCGGCAGGCAACGTAGAGGCGAGCGGCATTCCCGGCGCTGGGCCTGCACCCGATGCAGAGGATTCGCCGTCAGAGAAGACGGGGCGCTTCCCGATGGGGCCCATGGCCGACACGGAGACGCCGCCGAACTCGCAGCCTACGATGGGCCAGCAACCGCAACCGAGTCCTTACGCGGAGCGGGAGCCGCGCGATTCTGGCTTCGCCGGCAGCCCGTGGGCCGCGCTGATGACCGCTGGCCTCGGCATGATGGCCGGTACGTCGCCGTTCGCTGGCGTCAACATCGGCCAGGGCGGCCTCGCCGGCATAAAGATGATGGAGCAGCAGCGCGAGCAGGCGCGCAAGGATGAAGCGGAAGACTTGGCGGCGCGCCGTCTTGAGCAAGAGGCTGATTTCCATCAACAGCAACTGAAGCTGCAGCACGTCCCGCAGGGCTTCCGCATGAAGGACGATGGCACGCTTGAGGCGACGAAGGGCGGCCCGCACGATCCGGAAACGATCAAGGCCGAAGCCGCCGCCAAACGGCTGCCTGGCATGTCCGACGAAGTGCTTGAACCGATGGTCGACGCCTATATGGCCGGCGACCATAGCGTTATGACGGGCCTTGGCCGGGGCACGCAGGGGCCGCAAAATATCGAAAACTTCTGGACGCTCATGCAGCGTAAGCTGTTGGCCCAGGGGCACGGCGGTGAATACATCGCCGCCCAACGTGCGAACTTCATGGCGGAAAGCGCTGCAGCCAGGACGGCGGCAAACCGCGAAGCGCAAATCCAGACGTCGATCAACGAAGCAAAGGGCACATTCCCGCAGGTCTTGAAGACGTCGGCCGAACTCCCGCGTGGCAAATTCGTCCCGTTTAATGAAGCTCTGCAATATTGGCGCACGCAGACAGGTTCGCCGGAGCAGCAGCGATATGGCGCGGCTATCCAGGCCGCCGTTACCGCGTACGCGCAGGCCATGAACCGAACCGGGGCAAACTCGGTCTACGCGCAGCAACACGCGGCGCAGGTTCTGTCTGGCGTGCAGGGGCCCGAAGCGATCAAGGCGGCGATTGAGCAGTTGCAGGTCGAAATGGAGATCGCGAAGAGCGCGCCGGAGCAGACGCGACAATCAATCCTCAATCACATTCTCGGTCAGGGTGCTGCGGAAGCACCGGCAGCAACGGCGCCTGCGGCAGCCACTCCGCCGGCTGCGACGCCCGCCGAGCAACCGCCCATGGCGGGCGCGCAGAAAGCGCCGGACGGTCATTGGTACGTGAAGCAGGGCAACCAGTTTTTCCGGGTAGATCAGTAAATGGTTTCGCTCACGCCAGTTGAAGGCGACCCATTCTCGACGCCGGGCCCGAAGCTGACGCCGGTTGAAGGAAATCCGTTTGAGAACGGCGCTCGCTCCACGATCGGCGATATCGCCGCCGAGGGTGCGAAGGGTCTTGGCCGTGGTCTTGCCACCGCTGCCGGCGATGTCGGCGAAGCGATCGCAGGCCCGTTTGGTCCGTCGCATCATCTCGGCAACCTGATGGCCGATTTCGGTCTTGGCGAACGTCCCAAGACGGACCCGACCTATGGCGCGCAGCTTTCGCATGCCGCCGGGGTCGACGCCGCACCGCAGACGACGGGCGGTAAATATGCCGGTGCGATCGGCGAAGTGCTCGGTAATCCGACGACCTATGTCGGGCCCGGCGGCCTCGCGTCAAAAGCCTTGATGGGCGCGGCGTCGGGCGCAGGCGGCGAACTGGCGGCTCACGAACTGGGTGATACGATCGGCGAAGGGCCGGCGCGCGCCATTGGTTCGATGATTGCCGGTCCTCTCGCTGGCCGTGCGGCCAGCCCGAAGCTTGATCCGGCGCAGGCGCTGCTGTCCCAGCGTGGCGTCACACAGATGACGCCGGGTCAGCTTGCTGGCGGCCAATTGAAGGCCGTAGAGGACGCCGCCACGAGCATCCCGATCCTTGGCCATTTCATCGCCCGTGGTCGGCAGCGCTCAATCGACTCGTTCAATCGGGCGGTCCACAATCAAGCCCTTGAACCGATCGGCGAGAAGCTTTCCGATACAACGCCGGTCGGCCATGACGCCGTCACCGAGGTCGGCCAGAAACTCAGCGACAAGTACGACAATCTCCTGCCGAAATTGCTGTTCACGCCCGATGCGCAGTTCGCGCAGGAGATTTCGCGGATCAGGCGCGACGCTGGTGTCGCGATGGACCCGTCGCACCTGCAAACTTTCGACCGGATCGTAAATAACAAGCTTTCGCCGAACCGATGGACCGCGCAGCAACTGCAGCCGCCGAACGTGCCCGGCAATTTCCTTACGCACCCGAACCAATATCCTAACACCTGGCACCTGCAGGGCGATGCGTACAAACAGATCGAAAGCGAACTAACCCACCTCGCCGGCAAGTACGGCGGTTCGGCCGACGCTGGACAGCAACTGATCGGCGATCACCTCAAGGACGTCATTAATTCGATGCGCAGCAACCTGCAGCGCATCAACCCGCAGTACGCGGGAGAGCTGCGGAACATCAACACCGGCTGGGCGATGTTCGCACGTATCCGCGATGCCGCGAGCCGGACGGGTGCAGCCGAAGGTGTCTTCAGGCCCGCGCACCTTCTGTCGGCGATCAGAAAGGCCGATAAGTCGGTCGGCAAGGGGGCCTTCGCACGCGGTGATGCCCTGATGCAGAAGTTTGGTGAGGCTGGCCAAGCCGTTTTGCCGAGCAAGGTCCCGGATAGCGGCACGACTGGCCGTGCTCTCACGGCTGGCGTGCTTAGCGGGACTCTCCTTGGCGCGAAGGCCGTAGGGTTGGGATTTGCCGGCGCGCCGTTCTACACGCGCCCTGGCATGTATCTGGGGCATCTGTTGACGCGCCAGCCCCAGACGCGTTTTGGCCGCGCACTGCAATCCTACTCAGAGGCCGGTCGCGGTATTGGCACGTTCAAACCTTTCGCGCAGGTCGATCCATTCGATGCGTCGAGAGGCGATCCCTACGCGCCGTAGACACAGCCAAACCTTTGAACTACTGTTTAATTCATGACGGACCTGGCTGCGCTTCGGGCTGCGAATGCCAAGCGCTGGGCTGTTGCAAAGCCCACGCGTAATTTCACGTCCGTCGCACAACACCTTGTCGATCCCTCCGCCAAAATCCGATATCAGGCTGTTCAATATAAGACAGGCGTCCCCTGGTGGTTTATTGCCGTGGTTCACGAGCGTGAGAGCAGTCAGAACTGGCGCGCGTCCCTGGCGCAGGGTGACCCATGGAACGAGGTGTCCGTGCATGTCCCGAAAGGCCGGGGCCCGTTTGCCTCCTGGGAAGACGCTGCGATCGATGCGCTGATCAATTGCGCACCGTACGCCGCCAAGAACCGGGATTGGACGTCTGGTAGCACCCTCACCCTGCTCGAAGAATACAACGGCCTCGGCTATGCCAATCGCGGCGTAGCGTCGCCCTACGTCTGGGCAGGCACGGATCAATACGTGAAGGGCAAGTACGTCGCTGACGGCGTCTACAATCCCGAAGTCATCGACCAGCAGCTCGGATGCGCGGGCCTTCTCATGGCGATGATGCGGCTCGATCCATCGGTCCGTTTTGCCGGCGCACCGTCCGTTCCCGCCGTCCCTGCGCAGCCGTCCCTCATCGCGCGGATCATTGCCTTCATCACCTCTCTGTTCAAAAGGAAATAGCATGTCATTGTGGACAAAGATCAAGGCGTCGTTTGCGAGTTCGGAAACGATCATCTGGGCCCGTATTCAGATGGTGGTCGGCTCAGTCTGGATCGCGCTGCAGGCGACCGATCTCGCTCCGGTTTTGAGCAGCAAATGGCTCACGTGCTGGCTGATCTTCAGCGGCGCGGTGACGGAATTTGTCCGTAGGATCGGCAGTGAGATCGTAGACGGCCAGCTTGTACCGAAGGCACCGGCTGCACCCGCACCGCCTGCACCCCCTGCTCCGCCTGCGCCACCCCTGCCCCCGGCATCCTAACATGCTCAGTCTCCTCTCTCTGATCCCGGGTCTCAGCACCCTGATTCAGTCCATCGTGACGGCGTTCTTCAACGCCAAGGTCCAGATCACGCAGGCCAAGATCGGCGGCGATCGCGACGTCGCCGTGCAGATCGTTCAGGCGGCAGTGCAGCAGGAGCACGAGAATACTGCGCGCCTCAGTATTATCGCCGGGAACAAACTCCTGACGATCATGATCATTGCCTTCGCGCTGCCGCTCCTCGTATTCGAATACAAGGTGATAATTATCGACAAGGTGCTGGGTCTCGGCACGACTGATCCTTTGACCGGTCAGGTTGCCGACTGGGCAACAACCATCATCTCATTTCTCTTTGGTGCCCCAACCGTGCTTAGCTTGGGCAAAATGTGGTTCGCGAGGAAGACATCCTGATGCTGTTCGGTCTCCATCGCAACGGGGCTTCATGTTGAGATGGGCACGTCGTCGGACGTCGATTGGCCGCGCCTCGCATTTGAAGCGATGGTGTCGCTCCTATCCGCGATCGGCGGCCTGATCGTCGGCGCCTGGCGCTGGGGCCGGGACTACGCGCGCGCCGAACAAAAGGTCCGCGACGACGTTAATCAACGGATGGAAACCCTCGCGAAGGAGACGCAAGTGGCTATGACTGCGTTGGAGAGGGCGAACGAAGCCCGGATCAATATGATGGTCGAGCAGTTCAAGGAAACGCTGCAGGATGTCCATCGTCAGATCGGCGACCAGATTCTCGTTCGGGAGCGTGACTTCGTCCGCAAGGATGAGTTTTGGCAGTTCCGCGAGGAATGGCGCGCGGACATGCGCGATCTCAAGGCGGAGATTGGGCGGATTGCGCGGCAGTGATCTGCAGCGCAGCCTGCAATAGGTCCGGATTGCCGTAAATCAGCTTCGTGTTCTTCTTTTTGGACAATAGCGCCTTCGTCGGCTTCTTGAACGCCAGACGAAGTAGGTGCTCAACACTTTCGGCCCGGGTGACATGTGGGGCGTAGAACGCATACTGCTCGTTCGGGCTCATGCGTATGCCCTGGTGTCGCTCGATGTTTCGAATCCTTCGCGCCAGGTCCGCCTCTGCGGCCTGGATCAGGTTCTGTGGTTTAAGCATCGGTTCCTCCTCTCAGTATGCGGCGCCACCGCCGCTTCGGTTCTGGTTTGATCGCCGCCTTTCGAACGCGCGATGGACGGCTCCACTCGCCGCCATCGGTTAATCCCATGTCGACAAACCCTGCTGCCCGAAGCGATGTGCCGGGTTCGTGAGGGAGCGTGTAGGTCCAGACTTCGCGATAGCCGAGGGCCTTGGCCGCCCGGCAGAGAGAGCCGTAAAGCATTGAACACGCGTTCTCTGCGCCTTGTGTCGCAACGCGCGTGATGACACCGCGTCCGGTGCCCTGCCATTCGCGAGCTGGATTGCCGAAGATCGCGACACCGAGACATTCACCTTCTGGCGAAATGACCTGTGCGGCGAAGAGCCCACCCTGCAAACCTGGAAAGTGCCGATGCCACGCTCTTACCTGCTTCATGGCCGCCTTCACCGTGCATGGTGCTATTCGCACGGCGTCTTCTCACTGAATCCATTGACCGGTTTCCCGGTCGGCCACATCAATTCACCCTGCTTGCCGATGACGGCGCCGTCGTACAGGACATCCGCAGCGCGCTTGAACGCCTGCCGGAAGCGTTGATCCGCCTTCACCGGATCGTCTTCCGGATTGATGAAGCGGTCTCGCATGGCCTGCCGCACGTCCTTCTCGTGCACCACATGTGCGATCGTCTTTGGCAGACCTGCCGGCGGCGGCAGCGGATTGGAGAGGAGCGCTTCATAGAGAGCGTGCAGGAACCGCTTCTCGGCTGGCGTGGCGTGGAAGCCGATCGCATTGGCCCGGCTCTGTTCGGCGAGCGGCAGCACGACGCACGATGTCTCAGGGTTGCCCCATTTGTTCCGGCCGACGTCGACGATCGGCAGCGTGAAGTGCCATGTGATGCCGCTCTTGCCCTCGCGCTGCTTGCGAACGGTGGCGCGGTGGATCGTCTTTCCCTCCGGCGTCTTCCTGTCGAGAAGGGTTTCGAACTCAATCGTTGTCTCGAAATCGGCCGTCAGGCTTCCATGGCCGCGTGGTGTGCTCCCGTTTTTCGGCTTGTGATGAATCAAAACGACGGCGGCATCGAACTGATCCTGCAGCATGACCAGCCGCTTCCGCACCATGCTGACGTCCTGGCTGGCGTTCTCGTTCATGCCTGGCGCCAGCGCGGACAAGGTGTCGACGACGATCAGGCGCAGCGGCACGGCGTAGCTCTTCGCGACGGCCTTGATCTCTTCGATCAGCGCCAAGGCGTCGGTGTCATCGTGAAAGAAGTTCGGCCGCTTGGTGCAGAGATAGAACGGCACCGCTTCGCCGGACTCCAACTTGTGCTGAATCGAATATGCGATCTTGCGCTTCGCAAAACCCTTCCCGGCTTCGGCGGCCACGTACACCACCGCGCCAGGCTCGACGTTGCGTCCGTTGAAAAGCGTTCCACGTGAAACACACATGCCCATATCGAACATGTCGAATGATTTGCCGGTGCCGCTGTCGCCGTAGACCAACGTGATTTCGCCGAGAGGAATGATGTCCTCGATCAGCCACTCGTACCCGACAATCGATGTAGAGCGGCCGATGTCTTCCCAGCGGAGCCCGCCGAAGCGGGAATTTACTCGCTGGGTCCATCGCGGAGCCTTCTCAACAAGTGAATGAAGAGCTTCCGGAGTGCCGCCCGCTGCGATCCAGTCAGAGACGTCACCTTTGTTTGGCAGGTTGGGCAGATCAAGTCGGCGGACAGAGCGAGCAATATCCACCAGAGTGCCAGATACGAATTCTGCATGATCGCGTCCGGCGGTGTCGTTGTCTGGGATAACGACGACGTCGGCGTCGCGGAAGAACTCGCTGAACTCTTGCCGCCATTTACCAGCTCCGCCTGGATTGCACGTAGCTGGGATATTGTGTCGCGCGAGGTTTTCGACATCCTTCTCTCCTTCAACGATGAAGATGGTGCGCCCGTTCGCGATAGCCTCGATCAGATCAGGCAGCCGGTACGGCACCTGCCGGGTGCCCTGCACTTTGTACGTCCATTGGCCTAAGTGCATCTTGCGCTGCAGGAACGTCTTCGGCTCAAACCGGACAACCTGGAACAGCACTTCGCCGTTCTCGTCCGTGTAGTCGTAGGCGGCAATCTCGCGCTTCTTCGGTTTTGCATGGCCATTCATGGGCTCTTGCTTTTCCAGAAACCCGTTATCGCGGAGCCATTCAACGGCGCCACGGTGATCGCAATGAAGCTGTCGTGAAATCAAATCGAGGACGCCGCCGCCGCTCTTCGCCTCGTGATCATAGAAGGTGCCCGCCGCTAGATTGACGTGTACGGACCCGTGGTGGCCGTATCGGACGTCCTTATCGGTCGACAGGTGCCTGTTCGGCGCCCCCAGCAGCATCGTTGCAACCAGCCCCATCGACGCTGCAACATCGTCCCCATGAACTGGCGTGCCCATGTTTCACCGCAGGCCTCTTTTGATTGTTTGTCCGAAGAGTGGTGTCGGCCGGATCGCAAGCTCCGGCCGGATCAGTGAGCACATATAGTGCCAGGTCGCACAGGCATCGGCTTCGTTGTCGTCTTTGACGTCCCAGCCCATGGCGCGGCACTGCCGGATCACCATGGGCTTGGCTTTTGCGCCTTTCGGATTTTGGCCGATGAAGTGAAGCCGCACGTCGCGGGTGGCGGCCTTCCGAATGTCGTAGATGCGCCGAAGGTAGGTGAGAGCCCCGATAACCGCCGGCAGGCCGTACAGCAGCGTTGTGGTGTCGACATTCGTCTTCCCTCGCTTGAAGGACGCCGGCAACGGTGCCTCCCACACCACCGTCGTCGGGCGGAAAGTCTCGATTTTATCGTCCAACCAGACGTGGGCCTTCGCGAAGATCGCTTCATGCGATGATCCTTGACGCGCGAAGCGGAGCGACCCGTGCGCCAGCAGCTTGCCGGGATCGCCGACAGCCCAGCCGCAGACAGATGCGAGATCGAGAGCGAGGATCATGCAGCGAGTCCTGCATCGGCCGCAGGCGAGAAAGGTTCAGTTAATTCCAATGCTTCCTGCCGCTCGGCCTTGGTGGTGAGTATTTTCTGTTCACTTTCCGAGTGTTTGCTACTCGGGTCGCGAACATCGTCTCGAATAGTGCTCTGCGACACCCCCAGCACCTTCGCGGCCTGTCGCTGGCTCATGCCGCCTTCGATGAGAGCCTTCGCTGTCTCCTGGCGCTTTGCGATCGTGAGCCGGACGTCAGCCGCCGTCGTCAGGCCATGCTCGATGCCGTAATCAAAAAAACCCTTGGCATTCTGAAGGTGGTTGACAACAAGCTTCGTGAACTTCTTGTCAGTCTTGACCCCGCCATCCATGGTCTATGCACCAGCCGCCTGCATCTTGCTCCGCATCTCCGCCCGCTGCAGCGCTGCCGATCCCAACGGCGTGTTCGCGAACTCGCCCAACTTCTCGATCAGCATCTGGTGTTGGCTGATCTCGTCCGGCTCCAAATCGTCGGTAAGAGCATCGATCTTCCGTTCCAGATCGCGCTCCTTGATGATCTTCTTCAGCAGCTTCTTGCTCACGCCCCTGTCGGCCGCGTTCTCGTATTCGTTGGCCATCACCTCTCTGATGCGCCGGCATTTCTGCATGTAGACGCCGCGCTCACTGGCCAATTCGGCATAGGACGCCTCGATAGCGGCGACGGCATCCCGGACGTGTTCTTCAGACGGCGAATTGGGATTCTCACTGGCGTTTCGCGCCATGGCGTAACTCCTACGCGTTGGGTTGTTTGGGAATGCGGCGATAGAGATCAGGACGGATTTTGGCGCGCGATCGCCCGATCGCGATCTCGACGTCGAGCACGCGCATGTGCGGCACGCGTTTCCACTGCCGCACGGCCACAGGCGACACGTCGCATTGGAGCGCGACAGCGTGCCATAGCTTCTTCTTCGCGATGTACCGCATGGTCGCATCGCGCTTCTGGTTGTTCAGAGGACGGCCACGAGGTTTGCTTGCACCGTTAGCACCCATCGCGTCCGAAACTCCAAACTTTGAACACCGTCGCAATGGTTACCGGACGTCCGAAATCGGCGTCAAGAACTTTAAGTGTACAATTAGTCCACTTTGGTCACTTTTCTCGTTTGAAATCAACGAGATAAAGAAAATTGCATGGTGAAAATACCGTTGTGACATTTTCCAGGAATGTCACATGTGACAAATGTCTCGGCTCTATGTCACAAGAATTGTTGGCACGTTTAATGCTACGCGCGGATAAGAATCCTATATCTCCTAGCATTAGAGCGCTCGATAGAGCGCGACTCTATAGCTGCAAATGTCACGGGCCTTTCAAATAGGCCCGTATTGCCTGTCACCTGGAAATAAACCGCTCGCGTCCGAAAGAATTCCGGCGCAGGGTGCGTCCGCACCGACAAACGACTGAGGACTGATGATGAACGATGGCCGGATCGTGCTGCGCCACTCGTTTGCCAACCCGGGTTGGTGGGGCTGGCACCGATATCTCTACGCATTGCATCGGTTGCTCGGCAAAACGAGATACTGAGTCCCGGATTGGACACGTGTCTAAAAAAGGACACGTATTGACGTGTTGAAAAAACTTCTCCACAAGTTTGATACCAACCTGTTGAGAACTCCATCACATGATTACGAGTACACGCTGGGACGGCGCGCCTATCCGCACGCCTGGAATCTACCATGACATCCCGCTGGTCGCGTATCACTCCGGCTACGTGACGTCGGGGCCAAGCGTGTCGTCGACAACGCTGCGGCAGCTCTGGAACAGGTCACCGAAGCATTGTTGGGCGTCCAACCCGCTCAATCCGAACAGAATCGAACAGGAAGACACCGAGTGGTTCATCTTGGGCCGCGCGACGCACCATCTGGTCTGCCAACAGATTAACTTCGCGTCCGAGTTTGTGGTGCGGCCGGAAACGTTGGAAGGCGCGAAGTGGCACGGCAACCGGACGGAATGCAAGCGCTGGCTGAAGCAGCAGAAGACGGCCGGGAAGACGGTCCTCACCGAGGAACAGATCGGTCATATCCGGGGCATGGCCATGTCGCTCGGCGAATTTCCGCTCATGAAGCAGGGCATCCTTAACGGCCTGATTGAGCGTTCAATCTTTTGGCAGGACAAGGAAACCGGGCTGTGGCTGAAGGCCAGGCCGGACGCGATCCCGTCCGATAGCGGCGATTTCTCCGATCTGAAGACGACGCAGTCCGTGTTGTACCACGATCTGCAGACGTCTCTTGCAAATTACGGGTATCACCAACAGGCGGCGCTGGTTTTGGAAGGCGCGCGCGCGATTGGATTAGAGGCCACGACGTTCACCTTCGTGTGGGTCGAGACGCGGCCGCCGTATTGCGTTCGCGCGCAGCAGGTGAAGGACGAGGACATCCAGCGCGGCATGCGGCAGAATCGTGTGGCTATGCGCATCTTCGCCGATTGTCTGGCGGCCGGTGCATGGCCTGGGCCCGGCGATGATCGGGCGGACGCCGAGTATGTGGACCTTCCCGAATGGAAGAGAAAGCAAATCGACGAGAGGTTGAAGTACGAACTGAACGAAGCGGCATGAGAGGAGAAACTAAACATGTCTAACGAGACTGTGTTACCCCCGAAGAATGGTCATGAAAAAGACCGCCAGCCTAATGGTTCGGTGCAACATATGGCCAAACCGCTCAAGATCGATCCAACCTTGGATGGATTAATAGAGGCATCGGCGACGATGGGCGGTGATACATGGAACGGAGATGCCGAGGTCACTCCGTCCAAGGTTGCGCTGGGTCACGTGACCAATGCGATAGCCGCATCGAAAACGAAAGCTTCCGCTATCAGGGCATGGGGTAGGGAGAGATCGCCGACCATTCGAAGGCTGCTGGCTAACATGATTGGTGGCTCTGCTAAGCAGGAATTGCTCGCGTTAGAGGCTCCGAAGCAAGAACCCCCGGCCGAAATCTCTGACGGCAAGAACGAGAAGCTCCAATGACCAAGCTGCGGTTCAAACTTCAATCGCCGGGTCTCTGGGCGATCTATGAAGATGGCAACCCAAATGCGATCGAAACGGAGATCACCGAAGAAGACGCACTGTTCAACCCGCGTTACCGCGATGAGGCGCTGCTCGTTATCTTCGCACTTCGCGCACGAACCGATCCTGGTTACGCCAAAGCCTACGCGCGTCTCAGGATAGTCGCAGGCGGTGACGACTCTGCTTAAGCCATCCATGTCCAGAAACCCAAAGGACGAAAGCGAGCCACGGAAAGTTAGAAACCCAATCTCGCCAAGCGAGCCAAAGTCCACGAGAAACCCATAGCGGAACAGCGTGCCAACGTCCACGAGAAACCCATAGCGGAACAGCGTGCCAACTATTGCCAGAAACCCAGAACCAACTAGCGAGCCGATTTCAAGTAACAACCCAGGTAGCGAAAGCGTGCCAACGAAATCTAGAAACCCAAAATCTTCCAGCGTGCCAGCCTGCTACAGGAACCCAGACCTCCATAGCGTGCCGACGAAATGAGAAACCCAGAACCGCTTAGCGGGCCAAGACGATTTAGCGACCCAAGTCGATAAAGCGTGCCATGACTGTACAGAAAACCAACTTGGCATAGCGAGCCAAGGTCAGTGAGAAACCCACATTGACACAGCGAGTCAGCCTGATGAAGAAACCCACCACCTCTTAGCGTGCCAATGGAGTCAAGAAGAGCGCTCAGCGAGCCGTGACGAAGTAGCAAACCATCTCAAGAAAGCGCGCCAGCTTCACCCAGAAACCCAATCGATGGTAGCGCGCCAGAAATGTCGTAGAAACCCAGAAAAAATCAGCGTGCCATAACGTCACAGAAAACCATGAAGTATTAGCGCGCCACGATTCATGAGAAACCCAGAACGCAACAGCGTGCCAATCTGGAACAGCAACCCAAAATCATAAAGCGTGCCATCAAGTGGTAGCAACCCAGACCAATCAAGCGTGCCACGTACCGTTAGAAAC
>Ga0335080_10003533_pt1 | contig 15802 bp, 12 predicted proteins | sample Lox_Sample_34_FD_206720 | JGI IMG/M metagenome (GOLD analysis project Ga0335080, IMG submission 206720) | Soil microbial communities from Loxahatchee National Wildlife Refuge, Florida, United States - Lox_Sample_3.4 | ecosystem: Environmental > Terrestrial > Soil > Wetlands | place: USA...
AATCAACGAGATGGTCAGCGAGATAATCGTGAAGCCGATCTGCTCGGAGCCGTGCAGCGCCGCCTGCAAGGGCGTCTCCCCTTCCTCGATGTAACGCATGATGTTCTCGATCATGACGATGGCATCGTCCACCACGAAGCCGGTCGAAATCGTCAGCGCCATCAGGGTCAGGTTGTTCAGGCTGTATCCGAGCATGTACATCACGCCAAACGTACCGACCAGCGAGAGCGGCACCGCGATGCTCGGAATAATGGTGGCCGAGACGTTCCTGAGGAACAGGAAAATCACCATCACGACCAATCCCACCGTCAGCATCAACTCGAACTGGACATCCGAAACGGAAGCGCGAATGGTGTTGGTGCGGTCGGTGAGAATACCGACCTGAACCTGTTTCGGCAGGGTCGCGGTGAGCTGCGGCAGCAACGTTTTAATGCGGTCTACAACCGAAATGATGTTCGCGCCAGGCTGCCGCTGGATGTTCATGATGACAGCGGGCGCCCGGTTCATCCACGCGGCCTGCCGCACGTTTTCGACATCATCCTTCACCTCGGCTACGTCGGTGAGCTTGACGGGGGCGCCGTTGCGATAGGCGACCACAGGGGGCGTATTGCGCACTGGAAAGCAGTTGGTCGTTGGCGCCGATCTGATAGGACTGGCTGTTTCCGTTGAAGCTTCCTTTGGCCTGATTCACACTGGCGGCGATGAGCGCGTTGCGCAGATCCTCCATGTTCAGGCCGTAGGACGCCATGACGGTGGGATTCGCCTGGATCCGGACCGCTGGTTTCTGTCCGCCGGTAATACTGACGAGTCCGACTCCGGGTAACTGCGAAATCTTTGGAGCCAGACGCGTGTCGGCGAAGTCCTCGACCTTGGAGAGCGGAAGCGTGTTGGATGTCAGGGCCAGCGTGAGGATCGGCGTATCCGCGGGGTTGATCTTGTTATAGATCGGCGGCGTTGGAAGATCCGGGGGCAGATAAGTCCCGGAGGCATTGATGGATTGCTGCACCTCCTGCTCGCCCACATCGATATTCAGGTTCAGGTTGAACTGAAGGGTGATCACCGAGCTGCCATCCGAGCTCGTCGAAGTCATCTGCTGCAGCCCGGGCATTTGTCCGAATTGCCGTTCGAGCGGGGCCGTTACGGAAGACGCCATGACTTCCGGGCTTGCCCCCGGATAGAACGTGACCACCTGGATCGTCGGGTAATCGACTTCCGGAAGAGCCGACACGGGCAGTTGCTTGTACGCCACCGCGCCAGCCAGCAGGATGGCGACCATCAGCAGCGAGGTCGCGATGGGACGCTCGATGAAGATCCGCGACGGGCTCACTGTTTGCCGCCCTTTTGGGCCGGGCTTACCTGCGCGTGTGCGGCGACCTTGGTTCCGTCCGTCAGCTTGTCCACGCCGTTCAACACAACTTCGTCGCCGCCCTGCAGACCCTTGGTGACTTCGGTTTCGTCGCCGTTGGTCGTGCCGAGCTCGATGGTTCGCGTGGACACAGTCGTGTCTGTGCCGACCATGAAAACGTAGGCGTTACCCGCATTGCGCTGAATGGCGGCAGTGGGGATGAGCAGCGCCCCGTGCTTCTGCTGGAGCAGCAGGCGGGCATAGACGAACTGGTTCGGAAACAGCTTGTTATCCTGATTTGGAAAATTCGCGCGCAGACGTACCGTGCCGGTGGTCTGATCGATCTGGTTGTCGATGGTTGCCAGCGCGCCCGTGCCAAGCCGGTGCTGCTGATCCCGGTCCCACGCCTCGACCACGAGCTTCTGGCCCGCCAGCATGCGCGAGCGCACCGGCGGGAGCTGGTCCTCTGCGATCGGAAAGATCATGCTGATCGGATCGATTTGCGTGATTACCAGCAAGGTGGTCCCACTGCTGGCCTGCACATAATTTCCGGGATCCACGAGGCGCAGGCCGATCAGCCCCGTGATCGGCGAGGTGATGTGGCAGTACGTGATATTGAGCCTGGTCGCATCGATCAGGCCCTTGTCCACCTCCACCTGTCCCTCGTCCTGACCGACAGTCGCCTGCTGGGTCGCGTAAGTCTGTTCTGGAACCGCGTTGGTCTTCATCAAGGTGGCATAGCGAGCCAGATCCACTTTGGCGTTCGCCAACAGCGCCTGATCGCGCTTGAGCTGCCCTTGATATTGCTCGAGCTGCGCCTCATAGGGCCGGGCGTCGATATCCAGCAGCGGGGCACCCTGTTGCACCATGTCGCCCTCTTTATAGTTGATGGCCATGATTTGGCCATCTACCCGCGTTTTGACCGTGACGGTATAGATGGGCGTCACACTGCCCAAACCAGTGACGTAAACGCCGATATCGCCTCGACGGGCATGCGCGGTGGTTACGGGTATCGCGGGCCCGCTTCCGTTCCCTCCAGGCGCGTCGGCCTTGCGCGGCATGCTTCCTCCCGAAGCACTCGCTCTGGCGGTACCGACCTTTGCCCAGACGTACCAGCCTCCGAGGATAAGCGAAGCTAGAGCAAAGATGAAGCTCCATCGGAAATGCCGTCCGTTTCTCCCCCGCGAAGCCGCGTCGGCATGCGAGTTCGGGCCGGGGTCGTTTATGTTCGTAACCAGCTCTGACATTGGAGCCCCCAGAAAGCGTCGTGGTTGCAGTGCGAGTCGCGCGCCGATTGCAAATCGTGGTGGCCGGCGTCGCCGCTCTATTCCCTGTCGGTAATTGCTCCGCCGCCGACGGCTGGCCGACACCGATATGGAATGCCCCAAAAGAAGCCCATGGCCCAGGGAAGGACGGCCATGGGTTGAGAGTCCCGGACGGAGGAGGTCCCGTCGGGGAACCGGGTTGGCGCCGGGCGGCGCAGTGGAAACTACTTCCCCACCTCACGCCAGGTTCGGTCGGGCTTGTACTGCGTCATGGACCGCGCGGCTCCAGGCGTTTTCGGTCCCAGATCCTTCTCGTACAAGGCGCCGTTCGGAGTCACGGTAAAGGTCATCACTCCGGTTTCGCCGTATTCGGCCGGGTACGCGACGACAGCACTTGCGCCCATTGTCCGCACCGTTCGGAAATAATACCCGTGGAAGATCTCTGAAGCCGGAGTGATGCCAGCGAGGATCTTTCGAGCATAGTCACTAACGGTCGTGTCTTCGGTTTTCCCATCAGGATGAGCGATGGCGCGGCAGGTTTCGATCGCGTTCATCTCGTTTTTGCCAATGCGGCGGAACACGATCTCACGCGCGCCCGCAACCTGATCGAAGCGCCACTTGCCTTGATCCGCCACCAGCGGAACGGGGAATGGCCAGTTCTCCGCGCCAATGTACAAGACTGTGGTACCATCCGACTCCTTTACCAGCCGGTGCATTTCTGAGAACTTCCGGATGAATAGCCTGCGGTCCGACTCATCCTGGGCCGTATCGCCCGACGAGGCGAGAGGGCCGAGAAGTTGCGTGATCCGAGCCTTGTCATCCTGGTTGGCCGCCGCCGAGAGGGCTTGGATCGCCTGCTCGGGCGAATCGAATGCCGGCGCGCCCGGCGTCTCCGCAAAACCAGCGTGCAGCGTTCCGCCAAGGATCACGGCGAGCAGAGCACGGGCGCCACAACCCGCGCGTGAACGTCGCTTTAGATTTTCGTTTGTAAACATCGTAGTTACCGCCTCCCTCCATGAGAGCCGCCGTGAAAACCGCCGCCAGAACCGCCATGGAAGCCGCCCCCGAAGCTCGCTTGCCCGCGGATTGAGTGGTTCATCGTTGCGCCTCCATGATTGAAGCCGCTAAATGCACTGCCTCCGCGATTGACGAACGTGTTGTGGTTGACAATCGTGTTTCGATTGATCGACGTGTTGCGATTGACAAACGTATTGCGATTGACGAAGGTCCTGCTGTGCGAAATATACGTGTTGTGATTGAACACCATCGTTCGATGCCCCCAGTCGAATCCCCAGTGATGCCATCCCCATCCAAATCCGCCGTAGAAGCCGATCGGGAATCCGAATCCGAATCCGAAACCGGGTCCCGCCAGATAGAGTCCGGGATATGCATACCAGCCGGGCCAGACGGGAAGCGCCGCGCCGTAGACTAGCCAGGGGTCGTACTGCGGAATGTAGACGACGTCGGATTGGGCTGGTTCAATGACGATCGTCTGTCCTTCGGTTTTCACCTTCTGTTGCGGCGTGTCTTTCAAATTGCCTGCCTGCTGCGCACGGCTCCTCATCTCCTGCACGGCATCCATCACCTGCTGGGGCTGATTTACGTAAGCCTCGCCTAGCGACGACGTCCAGGATAGGTTCTTGTCCATATTCGCCAGGACGGACGGAAATTGCGCCAAAGCTTTCACGCTCGGATCCCAGGGCTGCTGGTCGACGGCTTGAGCCAGTTCCTGCCCCTTGAGACTTGAGTGATCTTGAAGCCAGCGATCGGCCTCCACGACTTCGGTCGGGTTGGTCGCCGCTCCGAGAACCTGCGCAACCAGTTCGTCTGGATATAGGGCAATGGGCGCAACCAGTTGCTGGAGTTGCTCCGGCGACTGCGTTACCACTGGAGACGCCGCCGGCTCAGACTGCGCAACCAGCGGCAAACATAGCGTTCCCAGCGCCGTCCAGCCCGACAGCAGGAGTGCGATCTTGAATTTGAATCTCATCTCAACTCTCCTTGCGTCTGCATTTGCACGGCATATGCCAACTGCATCATTGCTGGCGGATACAGAAACACGCGCTTCGCTCTGCTGACGCTTGCGACAAGTGCGCCATTATTCAGCATTCAAACTGACGCGCTGGACCGCCTGATGATTGATCCCCTGGCGATCCGCAATTGGAAGACGACGTGCCTTGCAGGAAGCGACCGGATTCCGGTCCATTGAAAGGAACCCCAATGATAAAGACAGATCACAGCATGGCTCGGGAGATTTTAGAGGCGCACCTCAAGGCAGCGAGTTCCAGCCATAGATTCACCGACTCGATCCGTATACAGCAGGTTGCCGACCCCCTCGATATGACGCAGGAAGCCGCGCAACGGGACGTTGCGGTGCAGATCCTCGATCGCGAATCGGTGCTCGCCCGGCGGATCCGCTCAGCGATCAGCCGCACTGATGACGGATCTTACGGAATCTGCCTGGATTGCGAGGAGGAGATCGCCCCGAAACGCCTTAAGGCAATACCGTGGGCTGAGCTGTGCATCCGCTGCCAGGAGAAGGCGGATGATTCAGCGAACCAGAGAGGACGTATACCGGGCTCCGAAAACTGGGCGGAAGCGGCATAGGATCGCCGATGCCTGGTTTTGCGACAGGGCTGCTGAGAATCTTCGCAGTACCCGAGGCCGCGGCATGAGCGTTGGCCCAAGATCGCCAATGGAGACTGCGATGCCTATGGAGACCTTCCGGCCTACGAAAGTCAGGATCGCGTTCGGAATCGCTCTGGTGGCTCTCAGCGCCGGCGGAATTCTGCTGTCGCGAGAGTTTTCGCACGTGGAGCAGGCAGCGCGGCGAGTCTGGGATGCGCAGTCGGTTATCGAGCGGTTGAGTGACGTCCTAAGGCTATTCCGCGACTCCGTCGGCGCCGTCCTGGGATTCGTAATTCTCTTCGCCGTCTACTCCTACCTGGAACGCGAGATCGGCCGGCGCCAGCATTCGGAGTCGCGGTTGATTCATCTGAACCGGCTCTATGCGTTCCTCAGCCAGGCCAACCAGACGATTGTCCGGGCGCGCACGCGAGACGAATTGTTCCGGGAGATTTGCCGCGTAGCCGTGGAGCACGGCCAGTTTGCCATGGCGTGGATCGGAACTCCGGAATCCGGCAGCGGGCTCATCCAGCCGATTGCGTGGTGGGGCCAGGAAGATGGATACCTCCAGCATGTCCGGCTCTATTTCGCCGGCCCGGATGCGCGTGGCGTCCGGAATTCTATCGAGAGTGAGTCCGAATCGCTGATGCCCTGGCGCAACGAAGCGCTCCGGCGGGGTTTTCGTTCCTGCGCGGTGCTCCCCATCCGGGTACAAGACCGGCCCTATGGAATCCTCGGCGTGTATGCGTCCCACACGGGCTTTTTCGACAGCGAGACTCTCCGCCTTCTCGAGGAGGTAACTTCCGACGTATCGTTCGCACTACGCACCCTCGATCAGGAGGAGCAGCGCCGGATGGCGGCGAGTGAGATCCGGCGTCACAATCAGGAACTGGAAGAACGCGTTCTCGAGCGGACCGCTCAACTTGCGGATGCCAACGGCCGCCGGGCGACGCAGAACGAGGAACTCGCGCGCGCCGGCCGCATGAAAAGCGAATTCCTGGCGCGCATGAGCCACGAATTCCGCACGCCGCTCAACTCCATCATCGGCTTTACCGATCTGCTCGCGGAACAGGGAGAAGGACCTATCGGCGAGGCCTACGCGGATTACGTCCGCCACGTACATCACGGCGCGCATCACCTGCTGGCGCTGGTAAGTGACGTCCTGGATCTTTCCCGAATCGAAGCCGGCCGGATCGACTTGCGCCATGAGGAGTTTGCTTCGGCGGAAGCGGTTTCTGAGGTCCTCGCGGTCATCGGACCCCTTGCCGAAGCCAGAAGACTCGATCTGCGCAGCGACGTATCGCCGGAGCTGACGGCGTATGGCGACCGAACCCGCTTCAAGCAGATTCTCTACAACCTGCTGAGCAACGCCGTCAAGTTTACGCCGCCGGGCGGCAGCGTTCAGGTGGCCGCCGAATCGGATTACGGCGAGATCCGCTTTTGCGTGAGTGATACGGGCATCGGGATACCACCCGAGCAGCATGCCGCGATCTTCGAGGAGTTTACGCAAATCGCGCCGGCCGCCAGCGGCGTGAAGGAGGGTGCCGGTTTGGGCCTGGCGATTACCAAACGAATCGTGGAATTGCATGGCGGGCGCATTTGGATCGAAAGCGCGCCCGGAGAAGGAAGCCGCTTCTTCTTCACTATGCCGGCCGCTCGTGCCGGCGAGGATGCTCTGAAGCGGCGGTGGTCGAAAACGGCCTAAGAAGGCAATTATGGAAAAAGTATTGATCGTAGATGATAACCGGGCGAGCCGCGACCTGATTCGCGCCATTCTGAAACCCGTCCGCTGCGAGATCGCCGAAGCCTCGCACGGCCAGCAGGCGCTCGATCTGATTCAGCAGAATCGGCCCGACCTGGTCCTGCTGGACATCGACATGCCGGGCATGGATGGAATCACCGTGGTCAAGAGGATTCGGGAGAACCAGTCGCTTGCCGGTCTGCCCGTGGTCGCCGTCACCGCTTTTGCGATGGAGGGCGATCGTGAAAAGGGCATGGCCGCCGGATTCACGGCCTATCTGACCAAGCCGGTGCGGGTGGCGCTCTTGAGGCAGCAGGTTCAGCAACTGCTGGGCGCACGCGCGTGAAGGATGGATCTATGGAACCGCACCTGGTCACGGTAGCCGCGATTGACGACGACCAAAGCAGCCTCGATTTCATCAAGGCCGCGCTGAAACAGCAGCCGGTGGAGATTCTGACCGACACCGACGCCGCCACGGGATTGAAGATGGTCCTCGAGCGCCGGCCGCAAATCGTCCTGCTGGATCTCATGATGCCGGCGATGAACGGGCTGGACGTTCTCGACCGCATTGTCGAGGCCGCCCCGGAAACGGAAGTGATTCTCATTACCGGCCAGTATTCGCCCGAATCGGCCGTGGAGGCGATCCGGCGCGGCGCCAGTGATTACATCACGAAGCCGATCAACCTGAATGTGCTTCGGGAAAGAGTCGCCAAGCTGGTGGTGGAAGCGCAGCAGCGCCAAGCGGCGCTCCAGCTCGATTCCGAGCTCCTCAAGACCTACCAGTTCGAGGGCATGATCGGGAGAAGTCCGCTCATGCTGCAGGTGTTCGCCAGAATCCGGCGGGTGGCGCCGCACTACCGTACCGCGCTCGTCACCGGCGCCAGCGGGACGGGCAAGGAGCTGGTAGCGGCCGCATTGCACCGGCTCAGCCCGGTCGCGAACAACCGCATGGCGGTGTGCAACTGCTCCGCCATCGTGGAAACGCTGTTCGAGAGCGAGCTCTTCGGGCATGTCCGGGGAGCCTTCACCGGGGCGGCGCAGGACAAGGTGGGACTTTTCGAATATGCGCACGGCGGCACCGTCTTCCTGGATGAAATCGGCGAGATCTCGCTGGAGATGCAAAGCAAACTGCTGCGCGTCCTGGAGAATCGCGAGATCCAGCGGGTCGGCTCTCCTCAGGTGAAGAAAGTGGATGTGCGCGTGATTGCCGCGACCAACCGCAATCTGCCGGAGCTGATCGCGGAAAAGAAGTTTCGGGAGGATCTCTATTACCGGTTATCGATGGTGGAGGTCGAACTGCCGCGATTGAGCGAGCGCAGGGAAGACCTGCCGCTATTGGAGCGTTTCTTCGTCGAGCACTTCGCGGAGCAGTACGGCAGGTCTTTCAAAGGCATCACGCCGCGGGCGCAAATCGTGCTGGCGAGGTATGGGTGGCCGGGCAACATCCGCGAGTTGCGGAGCATGCTCGGCAGCGCCTGCATGATGGCGGAGGGCGAGATGATCGACGTGCGCGACCTGCCGGAGCGGATCCGCACCCGGGCCGCCGAGACGAAGGACGACGACCCGAACGAGCTGCTGCCCCTTGCCGAGGTAGAGCGCCGGCACGTGTTGAAGGTGCTCGAGCAGGTGGGAGGCAACAAGGTGCACGCCGCCAAAATCCTGGGTATCAACCGCGCCACCGTATACCGGATCGCGAATGAGTCCGATCCCGGTGAAGAACCGGCGGCGGCCGCGTCGTAGCACGGGCCACCGTTTCGATAGAGTCCGCGTTTGCGGCAAAGAACGCCTCCTGAGATAATCAAAAGGACCGGCAGGCCAACATGCAGATTACTTTCGAATTGCCGCAAGACATCGCCGAAGGACTCAAGGCGCGTTGGAAGGACTTGCCACGCGCGGCTCTCGAAAGTCTGGCGCTCGAATCATATCGGTCGCGTGCCGTCACCGCTGCACAGCTTCGGCGTCTGCTTGGCTTCGAGACGCGGATGCAGTGTGACGCCTTCCTGAAAGAGCACGAAATCTTCGATTACTCGGTCGCGGATTTCGAACAGGACCGCGAGACCCTTAGCGACCTCCGAAAGAGAGATGTCCGGCCCTGATCCCTTTTCGATGGTCGTCGTCGCGGATACGTCTCCTTTAAACTACCTCGTTCTGATTGGCCACATCGAAATTCTTCCCCGGCTGTACACGCGCATTCTGATCCCACCCGCCGTCCTCGCCGAGTTGAATCACCCAGCCGCGCCGGAGCCTGTGCATTACTGGGCCTCGCACCCGCCCCGCTGGCTGGAGGTTCTGGCTCCAAAGAGCAGGGTCGACATTGCCGAACTCGACCTCGGAGAAATCGAGGCAATTGCTCTCGCTACTGAGATGCAGGTCCAAGCCCTGCTTATCGACGATCGGGCAGGACGGGAAGAAGCGCTGCGCCGCGGACTGAGGGTCGCCGGCACACTCTCCGTTCTCGATGAGGCCGATCAGGCCGGATTGGTCGATTTCGAGGCCGCGGTCATTCGCTTGCGCCAGACCAGCTTCAGGGTGTCAACGGCTGTGCTCACCGCGATCGCGGAAAGACGATCTCGCTGATCCGGCAAGCTCAGAACACCAGCTTCAGGGCCATTTGCGCGCCCGGCGGACCGGCAACGATGAACATCCTGGACGGCATTTAGCCGCCGAGGTCGCGGTCCGCCTCTTCCCGCATATCTTCGGGGAGATCTTTGCGCTCGCGCTTCCCGGTCTTGTCGGCTACACCGAGGCGCTCCAGCTCCTCCGCCGCCGCTTTGACCCGCTCGCCGGCGCCCTGTAAATGGGGATCGGTCTTCGGTTCACGGAGTTTCGGACTGTGGATCGCGGGCATACCAACTTCATTATAGGATCAGGCGTCCTCGCCTGCGCAAGACGGGTTAGAAAACAAGCTTTAGGGCCAGTTGCGCCGATCGCGGGCCGCCGATTTGATACAGCGGATTGAGGCCGCCGCTGTCACCACCGGTTCCGAGCGCTGATGCCAGCATCTGAGTTGCTTGCCCGAAGAGAGGGGAACTTAGGTAATTGGTTGGCGGACCGAAATTGGGGTGATTGAAGATATTGAAGAAATCCGCGCGCGCCTGTAGCGAAAGGCGTTCCTGAATTCTGAACTGCCTCCGCAGTGTTAAATCGACCTGCGTCGCGCCAAATCCGTTCAGGATGTTGCGGCCCAGATTACCTTGAACCGTCGTGGCCGGCTTGCTGAACGCCGCCGGATTGATTCTCTTTCCGCTAGCGACGTTCGGATCAGAAATCCACAGTGGTACTCCTGGAACCAGATTCGGGCGCTGCACGCTGGACGCCCCTGATAGGGCGCCGCCGAACGGATTCAGTCCCGTGACCACGTTCACCGGTGGCGCTGTTCGGGCGTAAATGATCGAGTCCATCGACCAGTTTCCAAAAGCCGTCTTCCAGATTCCGTCGCGCGCAGCGGGAATATTATAGGAAATCGCTGCGGAGAATGTTTGGCGCATGTCGTAGTCGGACGAACCCCGATTCGAAAACGATGAAGCGCCGGGCGGCACGTTCAGGTAATAGGCATCCGACGAAACGTCGTCGATCGAATGCCCCCACGTGTACGAGAGCAGCGCCTGTACTCCATAAGCCAGGCGATGCCGGAACTGGGCCTGTAAAGCCTGGTAGCTCGAACTCGCGCCATTCCGCATAGAGTCGAACTCGCCGGTGAAATTAGGGTTCGGCGCAATATAGATGTCCTGCCGCATCAGCTTGCGGCCTGCGGCGCCAACGTAGGTGACCGTCATCACTTCGGCGTTACCGAACCTTCTTTCCACTGCCGCGTTCCACTCATAGGTTCGGGGCAGTACGTGATTGGGGTCGACGACGGCAAAGTACCCGGTCGGCGGTGTAGTCGTAAAGGGCGGCGGAGCGGAATTGGCGCCCGTCAGGGGGAATGAAGTATTCGCTACTAACTTTGCCTGAACGTACGGCCATGCGTTGGTCCCGTCCGCCACCGCGGAGTATCCGAGGTCGTAAAATATCCCCGCGCCCGCCCTGATAGCGCAATTCGCCAGCGGCTGCCACGCTATTCCGAGCCGGGGAGCGAAATTGTCTTTCGTCGCTTTCCACAAGGGAGTGCCCTGCGGCGCCACCGTCGCGGTCGCCAGGTTATTCAACCCGATCGCGGTAAACGGAAGCGTGCCGTTGGGCGATGACGGGGCCGAATTGTACTCCCAACGGAGGCCGTACGTAATGGTGAAGGTGCGTGTGGCTTTCCACGTATCCTGAGCAAATATGCTCCAGTTTGAGAAAAGCAACTGCACATCGGGAGTCCTCGAAACCACCTGCGCCTGCGGGACTGCGTTGGCAATCACGTTTGCCAAAGAAGAGAAGACGTAAAAGACCGAGTATGGCGCCAGGGTCTTTGCTGGTTTCAGGCGCCGGTAGTCGATTCCCGCCCTGATCTGGTGAGTCCCGGCGATGCGAGATACGCTGTCGGTAATGTTGATTTGCTGTTGCAGGTTATTTCCAAGCTCGCCAGTTTCAAATTTTAGTCCAGACGGATTAAAGTCGCCAAAAAAGTAAAAAGTTGCGTTCTGCGATGGTCCGGAGGGAAACAGAAAGGAGCTTGAAGGCGGAGTTCCGCCTCCGAAATCATCGAGGGTCGCGGTCGCGTGCGACCGACTGCGGCTGTAATTGAAGCGGAATTCGTTCGTCAGCCGCGGCGTAATCGTCTGGTTGCTACCAATTGTGGCGGTCCGAGTCCGGTACGTCGTCGTGCTGACGTTGCTGTAGCTCGACATGAAGGTGCCTGCACCGCGTTGGGCGACGTTCGAGGGAGCCTCGCTGTACCTTCCAAAAATCGTGACCTTTGACGAAAGGAGATAATCGAGGCGGCCGCTCCCGGAATCGAGGCTTGAGGGATCCGAGTAGCTGGCGGCAAACGTAGCCGTTCCGTTCCCCAGTTCCAGGCCATTGGGCAGCGGAAAGGTGTTCAGCAGCGGCTGAGTCGCCGGGGCCGCGTTGTGGCGCGAGGCAGCGTCCGGTTCATAGGTATTTGCCACGTGAGGCTGGCGCACTCTCAGCCCTTCATAAGCTCCGAAAAAGAACAGCTTGTCTTTCCGGAGCGGCCCTCCCAGCGCCCCGCCAAAATCGTTGTGCCGCAATTCAGGCCGTGCCAGGCCCTTCGCGTTGGCGAACCAGTCGTTTGCATCCAGCTTGTCATTACGGAAGTATTCGAAAGCCGTGCCGTGAAACGCGTTGGTCCCCGATTTTGTAACCACCGATATCTGTGCGCCCGGAGTGCGCCCATACTCCGGTGCAAAAGTTGAAGTCTGGATGCGAAACTCCTCCAGTGCATCCAGCGGCACCAGGTTGCTGGTCCCCCCGAATATGCTGGTCGCAGGGAGTTGGCCGGCACTGCCTTGCGCCGTGTTGCCGCTGCCGACCCCTACATTCGCGTCGACTCCATCGACCATAAAATAATTGGCATCCGGCCGCTGGCCGTTTACGCTGAACTGGCCCTGATCGTATTGATTGGCTTGCGTCAACACCACTCCCGGTGCCAGTTCGATGAGCGAGCTGAAGGCGCGCCCATTCAGTGGCAGATTCTCCACAAAACGGTTGGCGATGACGGTGCTCACCGAGGCATCGGACGTATTGAGCAGCGGCGCGCTCCCGTCCACCGTGATCGATTCCGCGTTGCTGCCGACGGTCAGCGCGAAATCCAGCCGTGCCCGCTGGCCCACTTCGACCACTACGCTATTCTGATGGATGGTCTTGAAGCCATTCGCCTCTAACGTGATGTTGTAAGCGCCCGGCAGGAGGGCTGGAACGCTGTACTCGCCTTGCTGGTTCGAGAATACGGTACGCGCGGCGGCGGTATTGGCACTCTGTACAACCACCCGTGCGCGGGTGACCGCGAGGCCGGTTGGATCGGTGATCAAGCCGGAGAGTTCGGCATTCTGGGCCAGCATGGGTATAGTTAGCAGGGTAAGGGCAAGCGACTGCTTCCAAACCCGGCTGAAGCACGGGCAGGCAGTCGCGGCTCTGTTTTTTGCGAGCATCAGCGCTTCTCTCGGCCGCGCGGCCAGGAGCCTCTGGTCAGTCGCTTCAACCGCTTGCTAAGGCGAGCCGTTTCGACGCAGAACTCATGGCGGGCGCGTGGATAGAGTATAACGCCGCCAGGCTTCGGGGGACACCCTCGAAAGAGTGACGTTTTCCAGTCGATCGGGGGCCAGGAAAAGAACGCCCGTCCGCCTAAATCGGGCGCAAACTGAATGGGTACGAGATAATTGTGCGTACGTGGAGAGAGTGGACCGAAAACGAAAGGCCGCTATCGCTCTAGGCATCATACTGGCGTGCTGCCCTTGTGCTTCCGCCTTAAACCCATCTCTCGACATCAGTCAATACGCGCACAAGGTGTGGGCCATCCGCGATGGCTTCTTCAATGGCACCATCCAAGCGATCGCCCAGACCGCCGACGGTTATCTCTGGCTGGGCACGGAATTCGGTTTGCTTCGCTTTGATGGCGTTCGGTTCGTCCCCTGGCAACCGCCGGCGGATGAGCGTCTTCCCGACGGCATTATCGTGAGCCTGCTCGCCGCACGCGATGGGCGTCTTTGGATTGGCACCGCTAAAGGGCTTGCCAGTTGGAAGGATGGCAAGCTGACGCAATATTCCGAACTTGCCGGACAGTACGTCCAAGCCCTCCTTGAGGACGGTGAAGGAACGATATGGGCCGGTGGGACGATTGGCGCTCGAAAGCTCTGCGCGGTTGAGAGTAGCAGCACCCAGTGCTACGGAGAGGACGGCAGTCTCGGCCTCGGCGTGATCTCATTGTATGAGGACAGCCGCCGCAATCTCTGGGTAGGAGCGACAACCGGGCTTTGGCGATGGAGGCCTGGTCGTCCGAAACGCTATCCGATCTCAGACCAGGTGATCGAGATCAACGCTCTGATCGAAGGCGAAAATAGCGCACTCTGGATGGCGATGCCCAGTGGGATCAGGCAGCTTGTTGACGGAAAAGTCCGGGCGTATCCGCCCCCACAGTTCGAGCTGCAGTTCAGGCCCTCCAGGCTGCTCCGGGATCGCAATGGCGGTCTGTGGATCGGAACGGCTGACCGAGGCCTCTTGCATGTGCACCAGGGAAGGACCGATATGTTTGCGCGGTCCGATAGTCTTTCTAGCGACTTCATCTACAATCTCTTTGAAGATCGTGAAGGCAATATTTGGGTAGCCACCCGCAGCGGCCTCGACCGCTTTCGGGACTTCGCCGTCCCAACGGTTTCTGTCAAGCAAGGCTTGTCCAACGCCACTGTTGCGTCCGTCCTTGCGGCTCGGAATGGCAGCGTTTGGCTTGGCACTAACGATGGTTTGAACAAATGGATTCAGGGGCGAATTACGGTTTACGGCAAGGGAACAAATGGATTGCCGGATAAGGGCGTGGGGTCCCTCTTTGAGGACGATCGCGGGCGAATTTGGGTTTCCACGCTTCGCGGCTTTGGCTACCTAGAGAATGACCGGTTCATTCCAGTAAGTGGCGTACCCGCCGGAATTGTCCATTCCATTGCTGAAGGCACCGCCGGGGATCTATGGATCAGCCACCAGGATGACGGTCTTATTCACTTGGTGGGCCAGCGTGTCGTCGAACAGATCCCTTGGGCCAAGCTGGGCCATAGGGATTTTGCGTATGCTATGCTCCCCGATCCTACACGGGGCGGCCTATGGCTTGGCTTTTGTCCGGGCGGGGGTGTCGCAAATTTCAATGACGGTCAGGTCCGCGCGGCATACGCGGGAAGCGATGGGCTAGGCGAGGGCCTCGTCGGCGGCCTTCAACTCGATCATGACGGTACGCTCTGGGCCGCAACCCAGGGCGGACTAAGCCGTGTGAAAAGCGGCCTGTTTGCTACGCTGACCGGAAAGAACGGATTGCCCTGCAACTCCGTTCACTGGATGGTGGAGGATGACGATCACTCGTTCTGGCTGTACATGGCCTGCGGCTTGGTGCAAATAGCCCGGCCCGAGTTGCGTGGGTGGCTCATGGATCCAAAACGAACGATCCAAACCACAGTTTTCGATAATACCGACGGAGTCAGCCCCAATGCGAGCCTTACTAGCGGCTACAGCCCGCGTGTCGCCAAATCTACGGATGGCAGAATATGGTTCGTGGCTAGCGACGGCGTCAGCGTCATCGATCCGCGCCACCTTCCCTTCAACAAACTCCCGCCGCCCGTGCACATCGAGCAGATCACCGCCGACCGCAAGACCTACGAAGCATCTGCGCACCTGCGCCTGCCCGCGCTGAGCCGCGATCTGCAGATCGACTACACCGCTCTCAGCTTCGTCGCGCCGGAGAAGGTGCGTTTTCGCTTCAAGCTGGAAGGCCGCGATCCCGACTGGAAGGACGCCGGCAATGAGCGGAAGGCGTTCTATAACGATCTTCCTCCACGCCACTACCGCTTCCGCGTCATCGCCTCCAACAACAGCGGCGTGTGGAACGAGGCCGGCGACTCGCTCGATTTCTCCATCGACCCGGCGTACTATCAGACCACCTGGTTCCGCGCGTCGTGCGTGGCCGCCTTGCTGGCGCTGCTCTGGACGCTGCACCTCTACCGCCTGCACCAGATCGCGGAGAGATTCAACGCGCGCCTGGAAGGGCGTGTCGATGAGCGCCTGCGCGTCGCCCGCGACCTGCACGATACGCTGTTGCAGAGCTTCCACGGGCTGATGCTGCGCTTCCAGGCGGCCGTCAACCTGCTCCCCGGGCGCGCCGCGGACGCGCGGCAAGTACTGGAAGCCGCGGTCGAAGATGCCGCCAAGGCGATCACCGAGGCCCGCGATGCGGTTCAGGGT
>Ga0335080_10003534_pt1 | contig 15797 bp, 10 predicted proteins | sample Lox_Sample_34_FD_206720 | JGI IMG/M metagenome (GOLD analysis project Ga0335080, IMG submission 206720) | Soil microbial communities from Loxahatchee National Wildlife Refuge, Florida, United States - Lox_Sample_3.4 | ecosystem: Environmental > Terrestrial > Soil > Wetlands | place: USA...
CGTTGCGATCAGGGTTAATAAGACAACATACGGGTTCAGTCGGCGCATAGATTTCCTTGCCTAAATCGATTTTCGAAAGTGTACTACCGAAGATCCGCAATCTGTCCAGATAGGCTCGGAGGTGGGTTCTAGCCGAGCACGATAGTCGGCTTTTCACCTCGCGTATCGGCGTCATTCAGTTGAACCGTGATCGTGCGGCCTTCGCCCGGCATCAGTGCGATGTAGTTGTCTGAGTAGATCGCCGGAAGAATGCGGTCACCGCTCTTTTCACGCACCGCTTTAACTCGCGTCATCAGAGCGGGCCAGGCGGACGTGTTTTGGATCGCGGTCGCGAGCTGCCACTGATCTCCTTTTTGTTCCGCCGTGCTCTTCAGATCAAGCTTTGCAGGCCGCAGTTCCCGAATGGCGCGAAGATCGTTCTTTTTGAGCCCACGCAGATAGAAATTGGAGGAAAGCGTCTCGGAACCGCGAGTCAGTGTCAGACGCAGGAAATGCACCGGAGATAGCCCAGCGGGATAAGACATCTTGAAGCAGGTCGCCGTCGAATCTTCCACGGTGTCGACGGGCGCAGTTTTCTTGTCGACTTGTTTGCCATCCATGTTCAGGACTTCGACCGCAGCCTGGAGGCCGGCGACTTTGCCGGCGCTCAGGTTCACGACCTCGATCGTCTCTTCCGCAGAGTTCCACTGGATGTGCAGAGGCTCCGATCCCTTTTTGCAGCCGTAGTAGGCAGCGGTCGGCTCGAAGTAGTAGTCGTACGTTTGCCAGACAAATGACGGCCAGCACGAATGGCTCATCCATAGCAGGATGCCCATGCGGTACTTGCTCTGCGCTTCAAACATAGCTCGGTAGGTGTCGTAGTTGACGAACTGGGCGAGGCGAATCCATTCTTCGGCGCTGTCGGCTCCGCCATAGGTGTTTTCGACGATGGCTCGGAATCCCGCGCCGCCCATCGCGCCCTTCAGGCAGAAGTCATGCAGGCCCCAGTCGAGCGCTTGCGGCCAAAGGGCCTTCTCGGGCATCATGAGCCGCACGCTGTCGAGCGAGGGAATGTTCGGCGCGCCAATTTCACTGTGCAATTGTTTGTCCGCCACGGTGAAGTAGAACGAAGCAGGATTTGCCCAGTAAGGACCATGCCCGCTGACCACTTGATCCGCGGAACTAGGAATGTAGTGAATCTGCGGATGGAGGTCGCCAAGGATCTTCCGAATGCCCTGCTCCAGTGGCGGAGGCGGAAAACCCTCATTGCGGCCGACGTAGATCCCGACGGAAGGATGATTGCGAATACGAAGCACAAGATCCTTCACATTGCCCAGGAACATGTTGTTGTCGTTCGGTTCGGGGCCGTCCCATGGATTGGCAAGCCAGAAATCCTGCCACACCATAACGCCGTGCCGATCGCAGGCTTCATAGAATGCTTCGTCCGGGATCTGGCCGACCCAGTTGCGGATCATCGTGAAGTTCATCTCGCGGTGATAGCGAACCGCCGCGTCATATTCGCGCGAGCGATAGCGCAGCATCGATTCCGCAAAGCCCCAGTTCCCACCACGAGCGACGAATCGGCGGCCATTAATCCAGATGCGCAGGTCGCCACCATCTTCGCTGTACGTCATGTGCCGTATGCCCGCCTTGAGCGACTTCGTGTCGAGGACCTTTGCTCCAGAGCGGACTGAGAACTCCACATCGTACAGGTATGGATCTCCGTAGCCGACCGGCCACCAGAGTTTCGGATTCTTCAAGCGGAGCGATGGCGCCGTCGAAGGGTCGATCGTGATGGTCTTGCGTTCATTGGCTGCAAGTTTCACGTGTTGCTCGCAAGTGGCGTCGCCAAACTGGCAATGGAGCGTGCCACTGAAGGGATGCTGCAGATGATTGATGACATCAGCCTGGATGGTGAGGTCGGCTGAACTTGTATCCGGCAGCGGGAGTTTCGAGGAGACGAAGGGATTCTCAATGGTGACGGTATCGGTGATGGTGAGAGAGACATCGCCCCAGATGCCGATGTCCCGTCCCCGCATCGTCGTGATCCAGTCCCAGCCAATGGTCGCGTGGAAGGTCGGGTTGTCCGCTCCGAGTCCGCCGCCGTTCTTGCTGCATACCTCAAACGTCTTCTGATGCGCGCTGCCGGGTGTGTCATTCTTCTCGATGCGTACGGCAATGGCGTTCACCTTGCCCGGTAGAAGTTTCTGCGAAACATCAAACTGGCCGCGCATGAATCCGCCTTCGATGCGGCCGAGTCTCTCGCCATTCAGAAAGACATCGGCCTTCCAGTTAATGCCGTCGAAGTTGAGCCATGCCGTCTTCTGCGGAGCCTTGACTGGCGCGGTGAATTCAGTCCGATACCAGAAATCGGAATAGAAGTAAGAATCCGAGATATGCAACTGGTTCTGCCCAAAGTTCGGATCCTGAATAGCGCCGACGTTGAGATAGGAGGTCAGAACCGTTCCTGGCACGGTGGCGACGAGCCAATCCGCGTCGTGGAAACCGGGCTTGGCGAGCGCTTCGCCAGCCTCGGCTACAAAGTTCGCACGCTGAAGCCGCCACGATCCGCCCGCGAGCAACAAGCGACCGTCCGATGAAGCCTGCGGTGCGGCTTTGGGCTTCGCGGTAAAGCCGCCACGGCCAAAGACCTCAATCTCGCTGAGGATGTAGCCGTGCTCCGAACTCGGACGCTTCATCAGCACGCGAACGTAGCGGCCGGCTGCGGATTGCGAGAGCTTGAAATCATCGATGAGATCCTGGCTGTCGGATAGCGCCTGCAGATCGCGCCAGTCCTCCGCGTCGTCTGAGACTTGTACCGAGCCTTCGGTTGCGCGGGCGATCCAGTAGAGCTTAACGTGATCGAATTCACAGCGCGCGCCAAGATCGACATAAACCCACTCTTCGCCCAAACCCTCGCTCATCCATGCGCTCGTAAAGCTATAGGGTCCGCCGATCTCGACCCGCGTGTCGCCGTGGAAAAACGCGATCTGGCCGATGCGCCATGTCGTCTCGAACATGCTCTTCAAGCCCGAGCCCATGGAGCACTCGACCCGATAGAAGCGGCTGCGCGAGGCAGAACTCAATGGGATGAATGGCGTGAAAAAATGATTGGGCGCGCAGAAGTCTGGAGGATAGCCGGCCGTCGAAGCAGGCTCGGGCGACGAGACGCTGCCTGCTTCCTGCCAGGCTCGGCCATCTTCTGAGGTGAACACTGTGAACTTGAGCGACTTGGCCGAGGCCTGCATGGGCGAAACGACAAAGAGCTGAATGCGATCGATCTCCGGCACCGACGTGCCACCGGCAATCTCGATGTCCACCTGCGCTTGTGCGCCCATGATCTCCAGTGTGTTCATCGGCGCGTGGTCGACGACCACTTCGCGTTCGGTTTTCGGCAAAGGCCCTGCCCCGCTCGAAACAACGATCCACCTCGGCAGCTCGGTGTCCTTGATGCCGTCGGTCACAAGCTGTGCGGTGAGATTGTAGTCATAACTGCTGGAGTGGTACGCAGGACGAAGAAGAGCAAGGTTCCGGTAGGTGCCGCTGGCGTTGGGCACCAGCAAGGGATCGAAGTTCTCGCGTGGGTCTCCGGGATAAACGCCAATGCCGGCGGTGTACTCGATCGCCTTCGCAGATTCCTGTGCTCCCGCAGCCGCTCCCGACACCCCGCCCGCTTGTGGCGCTGTTTGTGCGAAGGAAGTGGCCCCGTCAATGGCAACTGCCGCGCTGGCAATCATTGTAGTTTTCAGGAAATCTCTTCTGGATGTCGTCACGTGTTTGTCAAACCCCTTGTCGCCGTAGGACTGATTTCGCGTCAGACATCGACGGAAAGCTTGTCCGGGGGTTCATTCTACTTGATGGTGACGGTCCTTTACTGTAACGACCTGTACCGCGGAATCAGGCTCCCTGAAGGACGTGGAGTCTTAGCGTGCCCTGCGCCTGAGCTGGCGGCTGGATATATCCCCGCGGGATGTAGGCGCAGCAAGGCTCCTGGCCGTGTGGATTGCCCGTGAGCGCATAGGCACGTGCGCGAGAGCCTCCGCAGATCTCCTTGAACTCGCAAGCGCCACATTTACCTTCGAGTTTTGAGGTGTCGCGCAGGTCGCGAAAAAGCGGTGAATCGCGATAAATGCTTGCCAGGCTCTCATGACGAATGCTTCCCGCCGACGATGGCAGAAAGCCGCTGGGGAAGACTTCGCCGCGGTGCGAAATGAAGACAAAGCCCTTGCCGTCATTCAATCCTCTTGGAGCGCGGCCGATCTCGTCACTGGAGACTCGCATCTGAGCAGGTACGATTCCGGCGCGCTTGTCTGCGACCTTCTTCTGCAATACGAACCGGCGATAGTGCTGCGCCTCGGTGGTCTTGATGTCGAAAGTCGCAGTCTTCGAGAGCTGATGGAGCCTTTCGAAGACACCCTCAAATTCATCCGCGCTCAAAAGGTCATTCAGCTTGCCACGACCCGTGGGAACCAGGAAGAAGACACTCCAGAGCGTGATCCGCAATTGTTCCATCAAAGCAACGATCTCGTCGATCTCTCCAATGTTGCGTCGGCTGAAGGTCGTGTTGATCTGGACAGGAAGTCCCACCTCATTGGCCCAGCGCACTGCATCAAGGGTCCGCGCGAATGAGCCAGACAGTCCACGAAAGGCATCGTGAGTTGCCGCAGAGGCTCCGTCCATGCTGACAGCAAGACGAGCGAGGCCGGCTTCCTTCAGTCGGACAATCACTTCACGCGTCAACAGCGGGGTCGCACTTGGCGTGAGAGAAACGCGCACGCCGACTGATCGCGCATAGGTGATCAGCTCAAACAGATCTGGCCGCTTGATTGGATCGCCGCCGGTAAGCACGAAAACCGGGACCTTCCACGCCGCGATCTGATCAATCAGCTGCTTGCCTTCGGCAGTCGTCAATTCCTCCGGATGCCGCTCTGGCTGTGCAGAAGCGCGGCAGTGCACGCAGGCAAGGTCGCACGCCTGGGTTACTTCCCAGATGGCGATGAAAGGGCGCTCGTTAAAGTCGACGGTCTGAATCTGCGGGTTCATATGCGTATAGAACCAGCACATTGCATGGCCTGCAGTGACGAAAGTCGCTTGACTTCGAAGATTTCTCGAAACTCCTAACCGAGTGACATAAATCACTGTGGAAGTATCAGAGCCGCTCTAGGGTTGACCTGAGGTCGCGCATGGATTTCCCCGCCACAGCCACACGAGAGACGTTTCTGCACGAGCGCAACAAGAGCTGGATGCTTCGCGCCTGGATCCTAAGCGGCTTGTTCTTTATGGCGCTGCCGGGAACTCTGCTCGGCTTCTCGAATCTCATGGCCATCAGCACGCATCACGGGCTGGGTTCAATGCCGGCGGCGTGGATGGAGGGCCACGGACACGCCCAGATGTACGGATGGATTGGCAGCTTCATTCTCGGTATCGGCTTCTATTCGCAACCATCGCGGCGTTCCGGCCTTCGCGTTCCGATCGCATGCTTCGGCTTCTGGACCGCAGGCGTGCTTCTTCGCTGGATCGGCAACATCTATGAGTGGCACTGGCGCTCGCTTCTGGTGGTTTCGTCGGCCTTCGAACTTGCCGCCGTGCTCTTGTTCCTCTCCGCCGCTTCGCATCACAAACGGCCTGAGGCGGAAAAGGGTGCGAAGAAGGGCATGGAACCCTGGATGATCTCGGTCTTGCTCAGCACGGGGGCTCTCACGGCCGCAGTGATCTTCAACTTCGTAGAGTGCGTGCGACTGGCTGTCCATGCTGCAACGCCCTCATTCCCTCATGTGCTCGATCAAAAGTATCTTGTACTGTTGGGCTGGGGCTTCCTTGTGCCCGTGGTGTGGGGATTCTCTGCCCGCTGGCTGCCGTCATTCCTGGCGATCGCTCAACCAAATCCAAAGGTGTTGAAGATTGCACTGTTGCTTGACGTGCTCGGAGTAGCTTCCGGGATAGCCGGATGGCTTCCAGTAGCGACGGTTTTGCTGGCCGCCTCGGCCGTCACGGTCGTGTTTGCGCTTCATCTGGCACAGCGGCCACATGGACACGCCAAGGTGCTCGGAATCCACCCCAGCTTTCCCTGGCTCATACGCATCGCTTATATATGGCTCATAGTCGCTGGAATGATGAGCATCTGGGCGGCTTTTGCGGATACGCATGGCGGAATCTGGGGCGCTTCGCGCCACGCACTCACCGTTGGCTTCGCGGCAACCATGGTGTTTTCAATTGGACCGCGGATCCTGCCACATTTCTGCGGAATCACGCGGCTTTTCAGCACCCAGCTCATGCTCGCGAGCCTCTTGTTCTTGCAGGCGGGATGCACGCTGCGCGTATCGTCAGAGCCGCTTGCGTATGAGGGATTCTCGCAGTTCGCGTGGCATGTGCTGCCGGTCTCTGGAATGCTCGAGCTCACCGGCGTACTGATTTTTGCCGTGAACATCGCCGCGACCATCATCTTCGGCCGTTCAGCTTTTATCGCCGCAAATGGGGAGCAGCCTGCTGCTGCCTGAATAATTTCCCGCACGTGTGACTTTAGTCCCTGCAAACTACTTTTTGTTCTAGCTACTTTCAAGTTAGTTAATCCGAACCTGCACTTATTCGTGCGAATCGAGGCAAGCAATGAATTACAAGCGTTATTGGCTGGCGCTCACGGTAGTGATCCTGGGATCGTTCGCAGTCCTGGGGACCGTGGGCCGAAAGATGATCAGCCAGGCTCCCCCTATTCCCGACGTCTATACCTCCGACGGGCAACTTCTCTTCACGGGATCCTCAATTACCGATGGCCAGGGCGTGTGGCAGTCCATTGGAGGCCAGGAGATCGGCACAGTGTGGGGCCACGGCGCGTATGTCGCCCCTGACTGGAGCGCCGACTGGCTGCATCGCGAGTCGAGCATTCTGCTCGATACATGGGCCCGACGCCGGGGCGCGGCGAACTTCGCAGGGTTGGACACCGAAGCACAGGCAGCGTTGAAGGCCCGCCTCGTCAAAGAGGTCCGCACCAACACTTACGATGGGGCCAGCAACCGCGTGACTCTTTCTGCCGATCGCATAGCGGCTTATCGGCAACTGGCCTCCTACTACGCAGACATTTTTGCCTCCGGACGCAAAGAGTATGCGATTCCGCAGGGCGCATTGACGAACCCGGCGAAGCAGCAGCAGCTCGCGTCGTTCTTCTGGTGGAGCGCATGGGCCACCAGCACCGAACGGCCCGGATCAACAGTTTCCTATACCAACAACTGGCCACATGAGCCGCTTATTGGAAACGAGCCGACCCCTGGCGCAGTTCTCTGGAGCATCATCAGCGTCGTAGCTCTGATCGCGGGGATCGGCGCACTGGTCTGGTGGAATTCTTCGCGCGAAAAAGAACTGGTGCATGGACCATTTCCGGCGCGTGATCCCTTCCTCGGCCTCACTCCGACTCCGTCGCAGAAGGCGACCATCAAGTACTTCCTCGTGGTAGTGATTCTGTGGGGCGTACAGATCCTGATGGGCGCCATCACTGCTCATTACGGCGTTGAAGGGCAGGGCTTCTACGGTATCCCACTGGATAAATTCCTACCGTATGCGATCACTCGTACCTGGCATCTGCAGATCGCTATCTTCTGGATTGCAACTTCATGGTTGGCAACCGGCCTCTACGTCGGCCCGGCAGTAAGCGGACATGAGCCTAAGTACCAGCGGCTCGGTGTGAACGTGCTGTTCGCTGCGTTGGTGCTGGTCGTCGGCGGATCGCTTGCAGGCGAGTGGTTCGGCATTCAGCAGAAACTCGGAAATCTCTGGTTCTGGTTCGGCAGCCAGGGATTCGAGTACGTCGACCTTGGCCGGTTCTGGCAGATCCTGCTCTTCGTCGGCCTTGTCCTGTGGCTCTTCCTGATGGTTCGCTCGCTGAAGCCGGCCTTCAAGAAGAACAGCGAGGACAGATCGTTACTGTCGCTGTTCCTCGTCTCAAGCATTGCGATTCCCACGTTCTACGCGGCCGGCCTGATGTATGGGCAGCGTAGCCACCTCGTCACCGCCGAATACTGGCGCTGGTGGGTGGTTCACCTCTGGGTGGAAGGATTCTTCGAAGTCTTCGCCACAGTTGTGATTGCCTTCCTTTTCACCCGGCTCAAGCTCCTGGAGATTCGCAGCGCAACACGTGCAGTGATGTTCTCGACGGTAATCTTCCTTTCGGGCGGCATCATTGGAACCTTCCATCACCTCTACTTCACCGGTTCAGGACCTGCGGTGATCGCACTTGGTGCGGTGTTCAGCGCTCTCGAAGTTGTACCGTTAACGCTGATCGGTTACGAAGCCTGGGAGAACCTCAAGCTCGCAAAACCGACAGAGAAGGCGCCATGGATCGCGAACTACAAGTGGCCGGTCTACTTCTTCGTGGCTGTAGCCTTCTGGAACCTGGTTGGTGCGGGCGTCTTCGGATTCCTGATCAATCCGCCCGTCGCGCTCTACTATATGCAGGGTCTGAACCTGACGCCAGTGCACGGACACACCGCCTTGTTCGGCGTGTACGGAATGCTCGGACTGGGCCTGACGCTCTTCTGCCTGCGCGTCCTGCAGCCTGCACGGCGCTGGAAGGAAGGCGTGCTTAAAGGCGCGTTCTGGAGCATCAACCTCGGCCTGATCTTCATGGTTGTGCTGAGCATGTTCCCCATCGGCATCATGCAGGCATCTGCCTCCATCGAACATGGAACCTGGTACGCGCGGTCGGCAGAATTTCTGCAGACACCCACAATGCAGTTCCTGCGCTGGATGCGTGTGCCGGGAGACGTGCTCTTCGCACTCGGCGCAGCGCTGCTCGGCTGGTTTGTCCTCGGGTTGCTCACCGGCCACTCGTTCGAAAAAGAGTCATCCGTTGGAAAACGCACCATCAAGGATGAAGAGCGCGAGTTGGTCGCACAATAGGAATTTCCAGAAACTCACCAAGCGGGAAGTGGCTTGTGCAGCACTTTCCGCCTTTTTTCGCGAATTCAAATCGGCGAGTGACCTAAGTCGCTGTCCAGATATTTCGGAATCTCTACCCTAGAAAATGAGGAGGTCGCAATGACCGTAATGACACAGACTGTACGCGAAATCGCCCTGGAGAATCCGGCCTCGATTCGCATCTTTGAAGCATTTGGAATTGACTATTGCTGCGGCGGGAAGAAGCCCCTTGCTGAGGCTTGCGAAGCAAAAAACCTGTCTCTCGCGACCGTCATCGCTGCGTTAGAACAAGGCAACGCCGCCCCGGCACCGAATCAAGAGGAGTGGACGACGAAGTCTCTCACTGCTCTCACTACACATATCGTAGACACGCATCACGCCTACGTCAGAAGAGAGTTGCCCCGGCTTGCGGAGCTCGCCCAAAAAGTCGTCAATCGCCATGGCGACACAAAACCCGAGCTTCCCCAGATCCAGGCCAAAGTCGCGCAGATCACCGAGGAGCTGACAGAACATCTTGCGAAGGAAGAAGTCGTTCTGTTTCCTTACATCACGAAGCTGGAGAGATCCGCGAACGAAGTCACTCCCAAGCCGCATGGCTGCTTCGGAACCGTGGCGAATCCCATTGCGATGATGACCCAGGAGCATGATGCCGCCGGTGCCCTGCTGGCTGAGATTCGCAGCCTCTCAAACGACTTCACCCCGCCGGTTGGAGCCTGCCCCACATTTCATGCGTTCTACCGCGGGTTGCACGAGTTCGAGCAGGATCTGCATCAGCACATCCACCTCGAAAACAACATCCTGTTTCCCGGAGCAATCGCACTGGAGCAGGCCACTTAGCCGCGGGGTTTCACAAGAAACCAAGTTCGCATCGCCCAGTTGGCCGTCGACGCTGCACTGTTCATGCCGGAGCCCGAGGGTGGCCTGGCAGGCTTCGACGGCAAACTCCGATTTAGGGATAAACTGAAGAGACGCCGCGCGAGATTCCCGCCGGGCAACAGGGCTTCTGTATACTCTATGAAGCAGGTGATAGGCGCAGGGTCGTGCTTGGGAATGTCCAGCGATGAGAAGTCCTCACGATGAATAACTCATTGATGCAGATTGTGGTGCGGATCGTTGAAGTCTTGTTTTTTACGGGACTTGTTGGCTGCGCTTGCGTCGTGATTATCAGCTGGATATCCATTTTCAAGGAAGGGTTTTCCGGCGGCAAGGACGCAAGATCGGAATCGCCAAAGACGTAGCGACCAATTATCGACGACCTTCCTGACTGATCCAACACACGAAGCGCGTTCATCTCAGACCAGCCAATCTCCCACGCCAGCCAGGTATTCCGGAGGTTCCATGCCCGGATGGGATTCCAGTCCATGGCATGGATGACGCTGTCTCTGGATCATAATATCTGGGACTGCCAATCCAGCTGGTGGCGAGTATCGATGACCGCAACAGGCATCTTCGCAGGCTTGTCGACAATAGATTTTATCCATAGCGTGATCGACTTTCCGATGAAGGATCGGAAGGTCAACGCGCAATCCCAGGAGATTATTGTCGGGGGACCGGCTACAAATGCCGCCGTCACGTTCGCATTCCTCGGGGGAAGAGCGAAGCTCGTTACCGCAGTTGGCCGCCACGCGCTTGGCGGGCTTGTGCGAGAGGAATGCGGACGTTTTGGAGTCGAACTCATCGATCTCACGCCAGATTCCGACGAGGTTCCACCGATCTCCTCGGTCTGGGTCAACCGGCTCGGCGAGCGAAGCGTGGTCTCTGTAAACACAACCCAAACAACGATTCCGTCGGTTGAGGTTAATTCTGCCGTTCTCGATGAAGCCCAGATCCTGATGGTCGACGGTCACGCGATGAAGGCCGGGCAGGCCTGGGCCCGGTCGGCATGGCTGGGTGGCATCAGCGTCGTTTTCGACGGGGGCAGTTGGAAGCCGGAAACCGATGCGTTGCTGAAGAGCGTCGATACTGCGATCTGTTCCGCGGATTTTCTTCCTCCCGGATGCACGAGCGAAGATGAAGTGATTGAGTACCTGCTTTCTGCAGGTGTGGCACGAATCGCAATCACGCATGGTGCCGACCTAGTGCGATTCGCTTCGCAGAATACGAACGGTACCATCGAAGTCCCGCGCGTTGAAACCGTGGACACGATGGGCGCGGGCGATATTTTCCACGGAGCTTTCTGTTTCTATTCCGCGCAGGGCCACGAATTCGAAGATGCTCTCAGAGAGGCTGCAGGCATTGCTTCAGAATCCTGTCGCTATCGCGGAACCAGGAAATGGATGGAGCCGGCGGCCAACCGCTGAGGGCTGTTCCGGCCTCATGCCCGGGCTCGATGCGGAACCTGATCTTGGGCTAAGACTTTCCTTGAATGAAACAGCGCAGGGATCCCCGGCGCTGGCATCGGTGCTGACATGGTAAGCTGCCCAACAAGTCAGCAATGAGTGCCGCCCTCGAGTTTCGAAACGTTACGGTCGCGATTGGAGGCGGTCGTCGACTGCTCGAAAGTGTCTCACTCGAAGTCGAGGAAGGAACCGTGACGGTAATCCTCGGCAGAAGTGGATCGGGCAAGACGACTCTGCTGCGCACCGCGAACCGGATGGTTGAGCCCACAGATGGGGAAATCATCGTCACAAGATCGACAAGAGATGAAGTGGTCGCCCTGCGCCGGAAGATGGGATATGTAATCCAGGAAACCGGCTTGTTTCCACACTTCACACTCGAGCGCAATGTGGGGATCGTTCTTGAAGTCCAGGGAATCGAACGACAGCAGCGCATCGAGCGCAGCAACGAATTGCTCCGGCTTGTGGGACTTGATCCCGAAGCCTTTTCAGGTCGCTATCCGCATCAACTCTCCGGAGGGCAACGACAGCGTGTTGGGCTCGCGCGTGCCCTCGCTGCCAATCCGAAGATCCTGCTGATGGACGAGCCCTTTGGCGCTCTCGATCCTCTGACCCGGGTCGAAATGCAGGATATGTTGTTGGAACTGCTCAAGCATTTGAAGACAACCGTGCTGCTTGTGACGCACGATCTGGATGAGGCGCTGTATCTTGCCGATCGTATCGTTTTGCTGAGCGAAGGACGAATGGTCGCGAATCTTGCGCGAGACGAGTTTCCCGTGTCGCAAATACCGGAGGTTCTCGCATACATGCGAGCGTTTCATCGCAGGCGAGGCGGAGGCGCGAAGAGGGATCTCACATGAGCTCATCCTTTCTCTCGGGGTACGCAGACGAAATTGCCACGCTGACGATGGAACATCTGTGGCTGACGGGCGCAGCCATGTTGTTTGCGACTGCGATCGCTGTTCCGACCGGCATCTGGCTCACACGTTCTTCACGCTGGGCGAAACCGGTGATCGGCATGACCAATGTCCTGCAGACGATCCCGTCGCTGGCCATGTTTGGATTTCTGCTGCCGCTACCGTGGCTGGGGGAGCGCGCGGCGCGGATCGCCATCATTGCGCTCACTGCCTACGCTTTGCTACCCATCCTGCGCAATACTTATGCCGGAATCCGGGCTATCGATCCAACCTTGATCGAGGTGGCTCGGGCAATCGGACTCACGGATACGCAGCGGCTGTTCAAAGTCGAGCTTCCGCTCGCTGCTTCGTTCATCTTTGCCGGTCTCCGGACCGCGACTGTTACATGCATCGGCATCGCGACCATTGCCGCTGCGGTGGGTGCCGGGGGCCTTGGAGAATTGATCTTCCGCGGGGTGGCTGCCGTAGACAATCGCCTGGTACTCGCCGGGGCCATTCCGGCTGCACTGCTTGCGTTGATTGCAGACGGCGGATTGGGTCTGCTTGAGCGCCGATTCAAGATCCCGATGCCAGACGGCGGGGATCAATGAAGCATTTCGCTTTGGCGGCATGCACTGTTCTGTTGTTTCTGTCGTGCGTGAGTTGCGCACCGCCGCGGCCCGATCATCCTGTCATTGGCGCCAAGAACTTTACCGAGCAGGTCGTTCTGGGAGAACTGCTTGCCCAGGAGATCGAAGCCAAATCCGGTCTGAAGGTTGAGCGCCGTTTCTATCTGGCTGGCAGTTACATCTGCAATCAGGCTCTTGTTGCGGGGCGCATCGATGCCTACGTGGAGTACACGGGAACCGCACTTACCGCGATTCTTAAGCAGCCGCTCAATCGCAATCCCGAGACAGTTCTCACTACAGTGCGCAGGCTGTATGCATCTCGATATGGAGTCACGGTTGCTGACCCGTTGGGATTTGAAAACACCTTCGCGATGGTGATTCGTGGCGATGAAGCACGGCAGTTCCACTTGACAACCTTGAGCCAGGCTGCGCAATACGCGCCAAACTGGCGGCTCGGCGTGGGATATGAATTTCAGGAGCGCCCCGACGGATTGCCGGGGCTGAGCGCAGCATATAACCTGCACTTCGCAGCGCAGCCGCGAACCATGGACCTCGGCCTACTTTATCGTGCGCTCACCGCTCATCAGGTCGACATGATCGCGGCGAGCTCGACCGATGGGCCTATTCAGGCGCTCGGGCTCGTTGTACTCCAGGACGATCGACACTACTTTCCGCCGTACCAGGCGGTGCCGTTGGTGCGTGATGATGCGCTTCGCCGCTGGCCGCAAATCGCAGTGGCACTGAAGGCGCTCGCCGGCAAGATCAGCGCGGATGACATGCGGCGAATGAATGATGCTGTCGATGGCCGGCATCGCGACCCCGCCGAAGTCGTGCGCGAGTTTCGGACGAGGGAAGGACTATAGAAGCCCGCTTTTCAGGAGCGCACTCGTCCCAACGATTCATTGCGATGGTGCCGTCAGGTTGAATCCGTCAACCCGGATCGCCGGATGCTCGCCGCGCGTGTCTGCATCGAGCAACGAAATCGAGATTGTCTGCTTCTCCCCCGGCATCATGGCGATGTAGTTCTGGCTAAAGAGGGCGGGCACAATGAGATCGCCGCTCTTGCTGCGTATCGCTTTCAGGCGAACCATCAGCGCCGGCACTTTCGACACATTGTGCAACTCTGTTGTGATCGTCCATTGCGATCCCTTGCGCTTGATATGAGTCTTGGCCTTGATCTTGGCTGCAGACAGATCGCGAATCCCCTGGTAGTCGCCTTCGTTGAGTCCACGCATGTAGAAATTTGACGAGACGACCTGCCCGTTGCGTGTTAGAGCCAGTCGGATGAAATGCGTTCGGGAAAGCCCGCCTGGAAATTCCAGCTCGATCGGTGACTTAGTACTGTCCTCATGGCTGTCGATCGTCGCCGTTTTCTCCCATTTGACCGATCCATCGATGTCAATGACTTCAGCATGTGCGCTGAGGTCCGGCTGATCGCCGGCGCTGTAGTTAACCACCTCGACTGCGTTTGTCGATGCGTTCCACTGAATGTGCAGAGGTTCTGCGCCCTTCCTCGCGCCGTAGTAACCGGCATCCGTGTCGAAGAAGTAGTCGTAAGTCTGCCACAAGAGCGACGGCCACGCGGGATGGCTCATCCAAATGAGCAGTCCAAGACGATTCTTGCTCTGCCCCTCGAACATTCCGCGATACGAGTCATAGTCGACAAATTGGGCGAAGCTATCCCACTGTCGGACGCTGTTTGCCGAGCCGTACTGCTTTTCGACCGCCGTCGTAAATGGGTTCTGCTCATGATAGTCATGCAGCGGCCACTGATATCCCTGCGGCCACATCGCAGCTTCTGGCATGGTCCGGCGCAGGTCGTCCATCTCTACGACGTTTGGAGAGCCCATCTCGCTGTGCAGCTTCGTCGGTGCGTGGTCGAAGTAGTAGCGCAGCGGCTCAACCCGATAAGGCCCATGTCCGCTAACAGGCCCGTCTGCAGAGCTTGAGATGTAATGCGATCCCGGCTCAAGTGTGCCCACCAGGTTGCGAAGACCCTCATCGATCGTTTGCGGCGGAAATCCCTCGTTACGGCCGCAGAAGATGCCCAGCGAAGCATGATTGCGGATGCGCAACAGGTAGTCCCTTGCATTTGCGAGGAAGAGGTCGCTGTCGTCCGGATCAGGCCCGTCCCAGGGATTCGCCAGCCAGAAGTCCTGCCAGATCACCACGCCAAAGCGATCGGCTGCATCGTAGAAAGACTCGTCACCTACCTGGCCGACCCAGTTGCGAATCATGTTGAAGTTTTCGTCCCGGTGGTAACGCAGCGCTGCATCGTATTCACGTGAGCGGTAGCGCAACATCGACTCGGCAAATCCCCAGTTCCCGCCCCGAGGAATGAACCTGCGTCCGTTGATCCAGATCTTCAGCACTTCACCGTCTTCCGAATATATGAACTGGCGAATGCCGGTCTTGAAAGACGTTGAGTCCGATTCCGCGCCATCCGCAACAAAGGTGATCGAGACTGGATAGAGGTTCGGATCGCCGTACCCGACCGGCCACCAAAGCCTAGGATTCACAAGCCGCAGCGCGGGTTTTGAAGCGGGTGAAAGCTCGATTGCCTTTTTGGAATTGCCGTCGAGCGAGACCGGCACTGAAACCGTGACGTCGCCAAAGCTGGCATTCAGCGTGCCGCTGACCGCTTGGGCATCCAGGTTTTGCAATGTCGTCTGGATTGTGATATCCGCGTGGGTCGTGTCGGGCAGAGGTAGAGTTGTCGTAACGAGTGGATCTAAAATCTTGACCGGACCGCTCGTCGTGAGCGAAACATTGCTCCAGATCCCAATGTCGCGACCGCGGATCGTGGACATCCAATCCCATCCCGCTGACGCGTGAAACGTTGGATTATCGCGCCCGAGCGCCCCGCCGTTCACCGTCGGGCCTGCTTTGTCCTTTGTGCTGCCCGGGTTCGCGACGCGAATAACGCGGACTGCAAGTGCATTCGCACTTCCGTGGTGCACAAACGCAGTCACATCGAACCGTCCCCGCATGAAGCCGCCGTCGATGCGTCCGACGTTATGTCCGTTGAGGTAGACCTCGGCCTTCCAGTT
>Ga0335080_10003536_pt1 | contig 15795 bp, 16 predicted proteins | sample Lox_Sample_34_FD_206720 | JGI IMG/M metagenome (GOLD analysis project Ga0335080, IMG submission 206720) | Soil microbial communities from Loxahatchee National Wildlife Refuge, Florida, United States - Lox_Sample_3.4 | ecosystem: Environmental > Terrestrial > Soil > Wetlands | place: USA...
CGCCTTCGAAGCTGGCGATCGCGCGGAACGCCGACACGAAGGCTTCCTGCACGGCGTCGGCGGCGTCGTCGTCGGAGCGCAGCAGCCGGCGCGCCACGGCGAACATGCGCCCGCCCTGCGTGCGCACCAGCTCCGCGTACGCGGCGTCGTCGCCCGCGCGCAGGCGCGCGACCAGCGCGGCCTCGCTGTCGGCGGCGTCCGTGGTGTCTCGCTCGCTCACGTCTGAACCGTACCACACGTTCGGCGCATCAACTTCGCGCAACGGCCCTCCGATAGCGACCCCGGCCGTGACGGAATTCCGCAGCAAGGACACCTGGACGATCTTCCGGATCATGGCGGAGTTCGTCGAGGGCTTCGAAACCCTCCAGCCGATCTTTCCCGCCGTGTCCGTCTTCGGCGGCGCACGCGTGCCGCGCGACAGCCCGATCTACGCACTGGGTCGCGAGATCGGACGCTGCCTCGGCCGCGAAGGTTTCGCGGTGATCACGGGCGGCGGCCCGGGCGCCATGGAGGCCGCCAACCGCGGCGCGCACGAAGTGGAAGCGCCGTCCGTCGGTCTCAACATCAAGCTGCCCTTCGAGCAGCACGACAACGGCTACGCCGACACCGTGCTCCAGTTCGACTACTTCTTCGCGCGCAAGGTCATGTTCGTGAAGTACGCCTGCGCGTTCGTCATGCTGCCCGGCGGCTTCGGCACGCTCGACGAGCTGTTCGAGTGCCTGACCCTGAAGCAGACCGGCAAGTCGCGCGATACGCCGATCATCCTCGTCGGCAGCGAGTTCTGGTCGGGGATGATCTCGTGGCTCGAGTCGCAGGTCATCAAGGAAGGGCTCATCGCCTCGAAGGACATGAGGCTCTTCACGGTCGTCGACACCGCGGCGGACGTGTGCCGGCTGGTGCGCGAAGGCTGGGCGCGCCGGCGCAACGACTTGCCGGCGCACGACGACCCCGAGTAGCGGGCTAGGGCGCGGGGAACTCGCGCAGGCAGCTGCGGCACTGCGCGCGCGCGGCCGACACCGAGAGCACGGCGCCGCACTCGCAGCGGCCTTCGAGCCGGCGCGCCCGCGCTTCGAGCTCGTGCCACGACTCGCCCCCGCTCTCGATGCGGAAGTGCTGCCCCTCGCGCACGACGACCGCGCCCGAGACGAGCAGGCGGTCGACGTCCGTCTCGGCGTCGTGCAGCAGGGTGTCGCTCACGAGCTGGGCGGCGCGGCGGGGGAGCCAGCGGAAGTGCATGCGCGCGGCTGGAGCAAGGCCCGTGCCCGGGCGCCGCGTCCGGCGCGAGGCTCGGCGGCCCCTGCGCGCCTCGGGGTGGCCCAAAATGGGTAAGTCGTTTCCGCTAGCGCAGCGTGAACACGAGGTGCGTCTGGCCGATCTCGATCTCGTCGCCGTGCGCCAGCTCGTGCGTGCGCACGCGCTTCCCGTTCACGCGGATGCCGTTCGTGCTCTGCAGGTCCTCGATCGTCGCGTCCTCGCCGTCGCACAACACCACCGCGTGTTCGCGGCTCATGCTGTCGTCGGGGATCTGCAAGCCGCACGTGGGCGCGCGCCCGATCAGCGTCTCGGCCGCCGTGATCTCGAAGACCTCGTCCGGCTGGCCGGCCATGCGCACGATGAGCGCGGGCTTCCCCATCGCGCTCGGCATCGGCAGTGGCGCTGCCTGCCTTGATCGGCTCGGCCCGGCTACAGGCGCCGGTGTCGCAACGAGGGCAGGCGGCGGCGGACGTCGGCCTGGCGCGCGAAGTCGAGCTCGGCGAGTGCGACGCCTTCGCCGTCGGGGGCGGTGCAGAGCACCGTGCCCCAGGGATCGGCGACGAGCGAGCGGCCGTACGTGCGCCGCGTCGGGCCGTTCTCGCCGAACTGCGCCGAGGCGATCACGAAGCACTGGTTCTCGATCGCGCGCGCGCGCAGGAGCACCTCCCAGTGGTCCCGGCCCGTCGGCACCGTGAAGGCGGAGGGCACGAGCAGCACTTGCGCGCCGCGCTCGGCGAGCGCGCGGTACAGCTCGGGGAAGCGCACGTCGTAGCAGACCGACAGCCCGAGCGTGCACGAGTCGAGCTTCGCCACGACGATCTCGCCGCCCGGCGCGACGCGCGACGACTCGCGATGCATCGCGCCCGCGAGCTCGACGTCGAACAAGTGGATCTTGCGGTAGACGCCGAGCAGCTCGCCCGAGGCGCTCCACACGGTCGACGTGTTGTACACGCGCGCGTCGCCGGGGATGCGCTCGGGGAACGTGCCGCCCGCGAGCACGATGCGGTGCTCGGCGGCGAGCTCGGCCAGAAAGCGCGGCACGCGGCCGTCGGGCAGCACCTGCGCGTGCGGGTTCTCGGCGGGCGCGCCTTCCTCGCGCATGACCGGGAAGTTCTCGGGCAGAGCCACGAGCTCGGCGCCGCGCGCCGCGGCCTCGCCCACCAGCTCGGCCGCGCGGGCCAGGTTGTGGTCCAGGTCGGCGGTCGAGGTCATCTGCACGACGGCGGCGATCATGCCGACAGGATAGCGCCGCGCGCCGCCGGGCTTCAGCGGAACTCGGCCGGATTGATCTGGTTGCGGCGCATCACGTCGTAGAAGTCCTTGCGGTCCTTCTTCGCGATGCGCGCCGCGCGGCTGATGTTGCCTTTGCAGAGGCGCAGCACGCGCGCCACGTAGTCGCGCTCGAAGCGGCGCTTGGCCTCGCGGAACGAGGGCACGTCGTCGCCGGATTCCGGCCCGAGCATGAGGTCGTCCGCGGCGATCTCCTCGCCGCGCGCGAGCCGCAGCGACGAGCGGATCTGCTCGCGCAGCTCGCGCTCGTTGCCGGGCCACGCGTGGTCGCGCAGGCGCTCCAGCGCGTCGCGCGTGAAGCCGCGCACGCGCGAGGGACGCCCGGATTCGCGCTCGAGCTCCTCCCGCGCGGAGGCCAGCGCCTGCGCGGCGATCGCGGGGATGTCTTCGCGCCGCTCGCGCAGCGGCGCGAGCTGGATCTCGAGCAGGCGCAGTCGCTCGGCGAGCTCGGGGTAGAGGCGGCCCGACTGCACGAGCGCGGCGATGGGCTCCGAGCCCGCGCCGATCACCCGACACTCGAGTGCGTAGGGCGTGCTGCCCCCGATCCGGCGGAAGCGGCCGTCGCCCAGCGCGCCCGCGAGCGTCTGCTGCAGCTCCTTCGGCAGCGCTTCGACGTGGTCGATGAGGACCGTCCCACGTCCGACGCGCTCGAACGCGCCGGCGGATTCGCCCGGCAGCGACGCGATCGCGGCGCGCTCGTTGCCGAACAGCTCGCGCCCGACGAGTGTCTCGGGGACGAGCGCGGCGTCGAGCGCGAAGAAGCCGCCCTGCGCCCACTCACTGGCCTGATGAATCAGGCGCGCGACGAGCTCCTTGTCGGTGCCCGCCTCGCCCGAGACGTGCAGGTGGAAGCGGCCGCGCCCGGCGACGGCGATCTGTTCGATCGTGCGCTGCGCCGAGCGGCTCGCGCCGACCAGCCGATCGCTGCGCCGGCGACCCGGCGTCGTGCCCGCAGGAACTGGACCCGCCCCGGCGACGTTGCCCGTCACATCCGCCACGGTGACCGTTCCAGACATGCAACCCCCCTCGTGCGCAAGAAGTTGACCAAGGTGTCACGGCTGTCAAGGAATTTAACAGTCACGTCACCGCCGGTTCGGCCGCTTTCGCGCGCGTGATACCTTCGGCCGGCGATGGCCGAAGTGAGGCTCCTGCCCAACGAGCTCGTGAACCAGATCGCCGCGGGCGAGGTGGTCGAGCGCCCGGCGTCGGTCGTGAAGGAGCTGGTCGAGAACTCGCTGGACGCCGGGGCGACACAGATTCGCGTCGCCATCCGCGGCGGCGGGCTGGACGAGATCGCGGTGCAGGACGACGGCTGCGGCATGGCGCGCGGCGACGCGGAGCGGGCGTTCCTGCGCCACGCCACCAGCAAGATCCGGGAAGCGCGCGACCTGGAGCGCATCGGCACGCTCGGCTTCCGGGGCGAGGCGCTGCCGAGCATCGCTTCGGTCGCGCGCGTGCGCATGTGCACGCGCCGGCAGGGCGAAGCGCTGGGCACGGAGCTGGTGGGGGAGGGTGCCGGAATCGCTCGGGTCGGCGCCGTGGCGTGCGCCGAGGGCACGTCTCTCGAGGTCGCCGAGCTGTTCGGTCAGGTGCCGGCACGGCGCAAGTTCCTGAAGAGCGCCGCGACCGAGGCGAGTCACGTCGCCCGCTGGCTCGAGCGCATGGCGCTGGTCCGACCCGACGTCCGTTTCGAGCTCGAGCGCGACGGCAAGCGCGCGTTCCTGTTCCTGCCGACGGCCGACCCGCGCGAGCGGGTGATCGCGGTGCTGTCGCCCAACCCGGGCGCGGCGCTGCTGCCCCTCGACGCCGCCCAGCCGGGCCTGGCCGTGCGCGGCTTCGCGAGCCCCACGCACGTCTTCCGCGCGGGGCCCAGCGACCTGCACCTGTACGTGAACGGCCGGCCCGTGCGCGACCGGCTGCTGCAGTTCGCCGTGCGCGATGCCTACCGCGACGCGCTGCCGCCCGGCCGCTACCCGGTCGCCGTCGTGTTCCTGCAGGTCGACCCGGAGCTCGTCGACGTGAACGTGCACCCGGCGAAGTGGGAGGTGCGCTTCCGCGACCCGCGCGCGGTGTCGGACCTGCTGCGCCGCGCGATCGGCGCCGCCGTGCGCGGCGGCTCGCGGACGGCGCCCGCACCGAGCCCGGTGTTCGCGAGCGCGCCGCGCACCGCCGCGCCCGACGCCGCGGACTTCCCACTCGCGCGCGGCTTCTTCGGCGGCGGGCTCGCGGCCGAGCAGCCGAGTGAGCCGTACGCGGCGGCGCCCGCGCCGTTCGCGTTCTCCAAGCTGCGCTATCTGGGCCAGGCGCTCGGTCTCTATCTGGTGCTCGAGCACGAGCGCGGGCTCGTCCTGCTCGACCAGCACGCCGCGCACGAGCGCGTGCTGTTCGAGCAGCTGCGCCGCGCGCTGCTCGAGGGAACGCTCGCGCGCCAGGAGCTGCTCTTGCCGCTCGAGCTCGAGCTCGCGCGCGCCGACGCGGAGACGCTCGCCGCGCACGCCGAGCTCCTCGCGCGCGCGGGGATCGAGCTCGAGCTCGGCGCGCCGAAGCTCGCGGGCGGCGTCGCCGCGCGGCTGCGCGCGTTGCCCGCGCTCGTCGCCGAGCGCGCCGGCACGCGCTGGGACGAGCTCCTGCGCGAGACCGCGGCGCTCCTGCGCGAGCCGTCGGAGGGCGAGGCGCGCGAAGGGCTCGAGCGCGCGCTGCACGACCTGCTGGCCACCGCGGCGTGCCACGCGGCCGTGCGCAAGGGCGACCGACTCGACCCGCGCGCGGTCGCGGCGCTGCTCGCGGCGCTCGACGAGGAGATCTGGTTCGCGAACTGCCCGCACGGACGGCCGCTCGCGCTGTCGCTGGGCGAAGACGAGCTCGAGCGGCGCTTCCTGCGGCGCGGATGAGCGCGGCGCGGCCGCGCGTGCTCGCGCTCGTCGGGCCGACGGGCACGGGCAAGACCGAGCTCGCCTGCGAGATCGCGCGGCGCAGCGGCGCCGAGATCGTGAGCGCGGACTCGATGCAGGTCTACCGCGGCATGGACGTCGGCACGGCGAAGCCGAGCGCCGCGCTCCGCGCCGAGGTGCCGCACCACGCGCTCGACCTGGTCGCGCCCGACGAGCCGATGTCGGCCGGCACGTGGGCGGCCGTCGCCCGAGCCGCGGCCGCCGACGTCGCCGCGCGCGGCCGGCCGGTGCTGCTCGTCGGCGGCACGGGCCTCTACGCGCGCGCGTTCGCGGGCGGGCTCATCACGGGCGCGGAGTCGCACCCCGCGCTGCGCGCGGAGCTCGAGGCGCTCTCCGACGCGGCGCTGCGCAGCGAGCTCGCGCGCGCCGATCCCGCGGCGGCTGCGCGCATCCCGCCGCGCGACCGCGTGCGCGCGGTGCGCGCGCTCGAGGCGCTGCGCCTCGCCGCTCGCCCGATCTCGGAGCAGCACGCGCAGCACCGCTTCGCCGATCGCCCGTTCGACGTGCGCTGGCTCGGCCTCGCGCTCGACCGCGAGCGGCTCGCCGAGCGCCTGCGCGCGCGCACCGAGCGCATGTTCGAGCTCGGCCTCGTCGCCGAGGTCGCGGGCCTGCGCGCCCAGGGCTACGGACCGGAGCTGCGCGCCATGCGCGCGATCGGCTACCGCGAGGTGCACGCAGTCCTGGCGGGCGAGCTCGCCGAAGCCGAGGCGCGCGAGCGGATCTTCATCGCGACGCGGCGCTACGCGAAGCGCCAGCGCACCTGGTTCCGCGCGGAGCGCGAGCTCGAGTGGGTGGACGCCTCGGCGCCCGAATCGGTGGTCGCGCGCGCGCTGGCCGAGCTCAGCCGTCGTTGATCGTGTTGTAGGACGTGCCGAAGCGGACCGGGCAGGGCCCGAAATCGTCGTTGTAGAGCGCCCAGGCGTCCTGCTGCGAGCGGAACAGCGGCGGCTGCGCGCCTTCGCGGAACAGCGTGACCATGCCCATGGGAATCTCCATGAGCGCGGAGATCTCGCGGAAGATGGTCCCGCCCGTCTGCAGGCCCAGGAGCAGGAAGTAGCCCGGCACCACGCCGACGGCCTTCAGCTCCCACGGGTCGTCGATCTCGCGCAGCCCGTAGTACTCGTCCTTGCCGGCGATGAAGGGCGCGAGCGCGATGTCGGCCGGCGCCAGGACCAGGTTGCTCGCGCCGCGGCAGAGCTGCGACGCATCGGCCCGCGCCGGGGTCGGCGCGAAGCCGAGCGCTCCCACGAGAGCCAGAGCCAACACCAGGACGCGCACGGACCTTGCCTGCATCTCCCCGACCTCCCCAATCTCGGCAGCAGCCTGCAGCCCCCGAACGTGGTGCGCCGAGCGTCGAGTCGCGGCGAGCCTCGCCTAAAACCGCTAGCAGTGTCAACCACGGACTGTCCGAGACCCCTGGGAGTGGCGCCGCAGTGACCCGAAGTGACAGCCCGACGCTCCCGCTGGTGGCGATCGTCGGGCGCGCGAACGTCGGCAAGTCGACGTTGTTCAACCGCCTCCTGCGCGAGGGGCGGGCGCTGGTCGAGGACCGGCCGGGGGTGACCCGCGACCGCGTCGCCGTCATGACCGAGATCGAAGGCCGGCCCGTCTGGCTGGTCGACACGGGCGGGCTCGACCCCGACGCCGAGGCGGGCATCCCGGCCGCCATCCGCCGGCAGGTGCGGCTGGTCGTGCAGAACGCGGCCGTGGTGGCCTTCGTCGTCGACGCGCGCGCCGGGCTGCTGCCGCTCGACCAGCAGATCGGCGAGCTCTTGCGCAAGGGCGGCGCGCCGGTGGTCGTGGTGGCCAACAAGGCCGACACGCCGGCGATCGAGGCGGGCATCGGCGAGTTCCACGCGCTCGGTCTCGGCGAGGTGGTGCCGACCTGCGCCGCGCACGCGCGCGGCATCCCGGACCTCGAGCTCGCACTCGCGGAACACCTGCCGCCGCCGGGGCCGCGCGAGTCGGCCGCGAAGCGCAGCGGGCCGCCGCGCTTCGCCATCGTCGGCCGGCCGAACGTGGGGAAGTCGTCGCTCTTGAACGCGCTGCTCGGCGAGGAGCGGAACATCGTTGCGGACGAGCCGGGCACGACGCGCGACTCCACCGACTCGAGCGTGTCGGTCGGCGGGCGCGAGGTGATCCTCGTCGACACCGCCGGCCTGCGGCGCAGCGGCAGGCGCTCCGATCGGCTCGAGCGCGGCAGCGCGCTCATGGCGCTGCGCGCACTCGAGCGCGCCGACGTGGCGCTGCTCGTGCTCGACGCGGAGGTGGGCGTCGGCGAGCAGGACGCCAAGCTGGCGCGGCTCGCGCTCGACCGCGGGCGGCCGCTCGTGCTCGTGCTGAACAAGTGGGACCGCATCGCGGGTACGCCGCGCGCGACCGAAGTGGCACGCCAGCTCGAGCGGCGGCTCGCGTTCGTGCCCGAGCCCGTGGTGCTGCACACGAGCGCGACCACGGGCGCGGGGCTGGAGCGCGTGCTGCCCGAAGCGCTCGAGCTCTTCGCGGCGCAGGACCTCGAGGTGCCGACCGCCGAGCTGAACCGCGCGCTCGAGGACGCCATCGCGCGCAACACGCCGCCTCTGCGGGGCAAGCGGCGGGCGCGCTTCTTCTACGCGACCCAGGTATCGGCGCACCCGTTCACCGTGCTCGTGTTCATGAACGACCCCACGCTCATCGCGCGGAACTATCACCGCTACCTCGAGTCGTTCATGCGCAAGCGCTTCGGGATCCGCTCCGCGCCGGTGCGCGTGCGGCTGCGCGGGCGCCGCGACGAACCGGACGCCGAAAATCCCGCCGGATCCGAGGGCAAAACTCGCTAAGATCCCGCGCGCCATGTCCACGCCCCGGCCGCACGGCGATACACAGACCCCCCTCGAGGGCTTCGAAGCACGCCTCCAGGACGCGTTCGCCTGGGCGAACGAGCACGGGCGCGAGATCACGGCCGGGCTCCTGATCGCGCTGCTCGTGGGCGCGATTGCCGCGGGCGTCTTCGAGTGGCGCAGCCAGCGCCGCGAGGCCGCCGAGACGGAGTTCGCCGAGATCGGCACACGCTTCGCGTCCGCCATGGGCTCGACCGCCGACGATTACTACGTGCAGGAGCCCGCCAACGCCGAGCAGGCGAAGAAGGCGCGCGAGGCGGCGCTGGCCGAGTTCGATGCGTTCGCGGCGCAGCACGCCGGCACGCCGCTGGCCGCGCTCGCGGGCATCAAGGCCGCCGAGCTCGAAGTGGATCTGGGCCAGCTCGACGCCGCCGACACGCGGCTGCAGAAGCTGGCCGAGTCGCTCGACCCGAACGACCCGCGGCGCGCGATCGCGCTGCGCCTGCGCGGCTACGCGCTCGATCAGAAGGGCCAGACGCTGGCGGCCGGCGAAGCCTACGAGGCCGCCGCCCGGGTCGAGAGCTACGCCGCGCGCGCGCTGGTGTGGATCTCCGCCGGCGATGCCTACGCGCGCGCCAACGAGCCGGCGCGAGCGATCGCGAGCTACCGCGAAGCGATCGCCGAGTCGCCGGACCTCGCGCAAGGTGCTCGGCTGGTCGACCGCATGGCGATCCAGCAAGCGAAGCTCGATGCCGCGGCGCCGCCCGCGCTGGCGGCTCCCGCGGCGACCGAAGCTGCGCCGCCCGCGAAGTAGAGCTCGAGCCCGGGGGCGCTTCTGGGTCGCCCTGCGCTTCGGACTCAACTTCCGATAAGGAGCATTCTGTTAAATCGGTAAGGGTCGAAAGAGCCGCGGCCACGCCGGCGCTCGCTCCTCTGCTCAGAGCGGCGCGACGTTTCAGCGTGCCGCTGGTGATGCCCAGGAGCTCGTGATGCCCAGGAGCTCGGAGCGAGAAGCTCTTCCGCGGCGTCAATCTTCACGGCTGCGTCACCCGAGTGCGCGCGCCCGCTTGCTCTTGTCGCCCCCCGTGATATACCCCCCGCCTCGAAGGAGCCCTCCGCCGATGGATGCTGCCCGCAAGACGAAGCTCGGCCAGAAGTGGGTCTGCTACTCGTGCCAGGCGAAGTTCTACGACCTGCAGAAGCCCGACCCGCGCTGCCCGAAGTGCGGCGCCGACCAGCGCCAGAGCCCGGCGTTCGAGAAGCCCAAGCGCACGCGCGCGAAGAAGGCGACGCCCGCCCCGGCGCCGAAGAAGCCCGCGAAGGCCGCCCCGCCGCCTCCGCTCGAAGAGGCGGAAGACCTCGACACGCCGATCGACCCCGAGGATCTCGAGTTCGAGGACATCGAGCTCGACGAGCCCGCCGGGGGCGCCGCCGCCGTGCCCGAGCCCGCCGAAGTCGAGGAGCCCGAAGAGGACTCCCCCGCGGACGACGACGACGACTGACCGTCAGAAGGTCAGCAGGCGCTGCTTGAAGACGTAGCTCGGGTCGTCGAGATGTCGGTCGCGGATCGACTTCTCGAACATGAGCTTCTTGAGCTCGGCCTCGTACTCCATGACCTCGCCGCGCTGCTCCTTCCAGCGCTCGTTCTGGCGCTGGAAGCCGGCGAAGGCTTGGGCCTTGCCCTCGACGTCGCTGTCGCCCTGGCGGTCGATCGCGCTCGCGCCGGTCGGCTCCGCGGCGACCCGCTTCTTGGCGCGGTCGATCTGGGCCTGGTAGGCCTGGATCATCTTGGTCAGGTCGGGCGTGGAGATGCCCGCGTAGGGCCGCGGCAGGTGCGCGTCGGCGTCGAGGCCGGCGTTCCGCTGATAGTTCGCCACCGCGCCGATCGCGACCGCGACGACGAGCACGACGAGGAGCAGCAGGAGCTTTCCCATCCCCGGGCTATCGGCCCGCGGACACCCGGCGTTGAGCGTCGGCAGCGGCGGGCGCGTGCACGGGCGCCACGGCGTCGCCGTACAAGAGCTGGTACATGCGGTACGAGCGCAGCACGCGGCGCAGGTAGCGGCGCGTCTCGCCGTACGTGACGGACTCGACGAACACGTCGGGCCGCGAGTCGGCGTTCTTCTCCAGCCAGCGCCCCACGGCCTCGGGCCCCGCGTTGTACGACGCGATCGCCAGCGGGCGCGAGCCGTCCCACTTCTCGACGAGCGAGCGCAGGTAGTACGTGCCGATGCGGATGTTCGTGCCGGGGTCGTAGAGGCGCTCTGCGACGAAGCCCGTGAGGCCGAGCTCGCCGGCCACGCGGCCGGCGGTCGGCGGGATGAGCTGCATCAGCCCGAGGGCGCCCGCGGGCGAGCTGACCTCGGGCCGGTACGCGCTCTCCTCGCGCATGATCGCCCACACGAGCGCCGGGTCGAAGTTGAACTCGTGCGTCGCGCCCGAGACCCAGTCGGGGAACGCGCGCGGCCACGCGAGCTCCCATGCCTCGCGCCACACCGGGTCGATGCCCTGCTCGAGGCTCGGCCCGAAGCCGTCGTCGATCACCTGCAGCGCGCGGTACGAGTCACCGGTGCGGTGCAGGAAGCGCGCGGCCGAGACGCGCGCGTCGCGCGACAGGTGCGGATCGTCGGCGAAGCTCTCGATCTCGTCGGCGGCGAGCTCGGGGAAGCCGCCGTCGAGGAACAGCCGCGTGCGCCGCAGCGCGGGGGCCTCGGGATCCGCGACGCGCGGGCCGACGAACGGGCGCTCGAACGCCGGCGCGCCCACGCGGTCGGACGCGAGCATGCCGTAGTACGAGAGCGGCACTTCGCCCGCGAGCTGCGCGAGCTGCGACTCGCCTTCGGCCTTCTCGAGCTCGTCCCCGGTGTCCACGCGCGCGACCGCGCGCCAGTAGCGCGCGCGCTGCACCTCGACGTCGTCGCTCTGGCCGACGGCGAGCTTGTCCAGGCGCGGCACCGCGGCCGCAGAGGCGCCCGCGCGCAGGTCGTCCCACGCGAGCGACCAGCGCGCCTGCGCGGCGAGGTTCGGCTCGGCGGTCTGGCGCTCGACCTGGTGGAGCTGCGCGCGGGCGCGCGCGGGCTCCTTGTCCTCGAGGATCGACGCGAGCAGCGCGCGCACGCGCGCGCGCAACAGGTCGTCCTTCGTGCGCGTGAGCTTCTCGAGCTGCGCGACGGCGGGGTCGCGCGCGCCGCTCCGCGCCAGCGCGCGCGCTTCCTGGAAGCGCACCTCCAGGTCCTTCGGGTCGCGCGCGCCGAGCGCGTGGAACGCGGCCGCCGCGTCGCCGTAGCGCCGCGCGAGGAACAGGCACTCGGCGCGCGAGCGCTCCAGGTTCGCTCGCGGAGCGGGCGCCGCATCGGCGGCGTCGGGCGCGAGCAGCGCGTCGTAGAGCGGCAGCGCGGCGTCGCAGCGGAAGGCGACGCGCAGGCGGTCGGCGCGCGCGAGCAGCACGGCGGGCCCGAGCGGCGTGCCCGCGGCGCTGGCGAGCGCGCGTCCGCGCGCGAACGCCGTGTCGGCGGCGCCGCTGGCCGGGTAGCTCTGCCACAGTTTGGTGTAGAGCTCGAGCGCCTCGGCGGGGCGGCCGTGCGATTCGTAGGCCTGCGCGAGCTCGAGCTCGAGGCGCGCCGCAGCCTCGCCCGAGCGCGTGGCGTCGGACGCGGCGCGCTGGGCTTCGCGCGCGGGCTCGAGCTCGCCGCGCTCCAGGTAGATGCGCGCTAGCTCGCCGTACAGGTGCGCGCGGACCTCCGCGGCGGGGATCTTGCCCGCCGCGGCCTCGGCCGTGTGCGCCGCGCCGTCCAGGTCGCCGCTCGAATGGAGGAGCCGCGCGCGCACGAGCCCGAGCGGGCCGGCCAGATCGCCCTCTTCCAGCTTGCCCAGCTTCTTCTCGGCCGCTTCGTACTGGCCCGAGTCGCGCAGCTGGCTCGCCTCGCGCAGCTTCGCGACCAGGTCCGCGTCGCTCGTGTCCGCGCGCGCGCCGCGGCCGGCCGCGAGCGCGACGAGCGCCGCGCAGAGCGCGCGGCGAGTGCTGTGCCCGTTCCCCCTCATCGCCGGCTCGAATCTAACGGGCGCGGCGGCGCCGAGCGAGAACGGCGCCCGAGCGGCCCTCTGCTACGCTCCGCGGCTCGATGCGCGCGCTCACGAGCGTCCTTCTCGCCGCCGTCCTGGCCGCCGCGTGCACGCGAGCGCGGCCTCCCGCCGCCGCGGGCCCGCTGGGCCTCTGGGTGCTCGCGGAGGGCAGCGAGCGCACGCTCGAGTCGCCCGAGAAGATCGCGTCGCTCGTCGACCGCGCCGCGCAGCTCGGCGCGAGCGATCTGTTCGTGCAGGTGCACCGCGCCGGGCGCAGCTGGTTCCCGTCGACGCACGCCGACGACGCGCCCTTCCGCGCCATGCGCGCCGCGCATCCCAACGGGCCCGAGCCGCTCGCCGACCTGATCGCGCGCGCGCACGCGCGCGGGCTGCGCGTGCACGCGTGGTTCAACTGTCTCGCGCTCGCGCAGAACCGCGACGCGCCCGTGCTTCGCGCGGTCGGCCGCGACGCCGTGCAGGTCGACCGCGCGGGACGCAGCCTGCTCGACTACCCGGCCGACGGCAAGGTGCCGCCGCCCGACGGCGACTACTACGAGCTGGACGCGCCCGGGCTGTGGCTCGACCCCGCGGTGCCGGGCGTCGTCGACTTCCTCGCGGCGACCGTCGACGACCTGGTGCACGCGGCGCCCGACCTCGACGGCCTGCACCTCGACTACATCCGCTACCCGTATGCGCTGCCCATGATCCCGGGCTCGCGCTTCCGCGGGCTCGACTTCGGTTACGGCGAGATCGCGAAGACGCGCTTCGCCGCCGAGAGCGGCGCGTTCGCGACCGGCGACGCGTGGGACGAGTTCCGCCGCGCGCGCGTGGGCGAGCTCGTCGACCGGCTGCACGCGCGCATTCCGAAGCAGTGGCAGCTCTCGGCCGCGGTGCTCGCGTTCGCCGACCGCGCCTACCTGACGTCGCTGCAGGACTGGCGCGCGTGGCTCGAGGAGGGCCGCATCGACTTCGCCGTCGCCATGGCGTACACGCGCGACGACCGGCTGTTCCGCTACCACGCCCACGCGCTGCGCTTCGGCATCGGCGGCGACCGCGTGTGGCTCGGCATCGGCGCGTGGCTCGCGGTCGAAGATCCGGCGCGCATCCAGCACCAGCTCGAGCTCGCGCGCGAGGTGAAGCCCGCCGGCGTCGCGCTGTTCTCCTGGGACGCGCTCGCGGGCAAGCCCGCCGCGCTGGCGGAGCTCGAGCGGCCGTGATCACGCGCGCCGACCTCGAGTTCGAGCTGCCGCCCGAGCTCGTCGCGCAGGAGCCGTGCACGCCGCGCGACGCCGCGCGCCTGCTCGTGCTGGAGCGCGCGACGGGGGCGCTCGACGAGCTGCGCTTCTCGGAGCTCGCCGACGCGGCGGGCGCGCAGGACCTGTTCGTCGTGAACGACACGCGGGTCCTGCCCGCGAAGCTGCGCGGCAGGAAGAAGAGCGGCGGGCGCGCCGAGGCGCTGCTGCTCTCGCGCCGCGCCGACGGCGACTGGAGCGCGCTGGTGCGCTCGGGCGGCCGGCTCGCGCCCGGGCTCGAGCTCGAGTTCGGCGCGCTCGCGGCGCGCGTGGTCGAGGTGCTGCCCGGCGGCGCATGCCGGCTGTCGTTCGCGACACGGAATGGTGTCGACGTGGACGCCGTGCTCGGCGCGCTCGGCGAAGCGCCGCTGCCGCCGTACATCCGGCGCGCGGCGCCGCGCGCGCGCGACCTCGCCGACTACCAGACCGTCTTCGCGCGCGTGCCCGGCGCCGTCGCGGCACCGACCGCCTCGCTGCACTTCACGGAGGCGCTCGCGGCGAAGCTGCGCGTCGCGCGGGTGACGCTGCACGTGGGACCCGGCACGTTCCGGCCATTGCGCTGCGAGCGGCTGCTGGACAACGAGCTCGACGCCGAGCGCTTCGAGGTGCCCGAGGCCACCGCGCAGGCCATCGCCGCGGCGCGCGCAGCGGGCGGGCGCGCGATCGCCGTGGGCACGACCGTGGTGCGTGCGCTCGAGACGACGGGCGGCGCCGCGGGTGCCGGCGAGACCAAGCTCTTCGTCGTGCCCGGGCACGCCTTTCGCGCCGTGGACTCGCTCGTCACGAATTTCCACCTGCCGGGCTCGAGCCTGCTGGCCCTCGTGATGGCCTTCGCGGGCGTCGAAACCACCCGGCGCGCGTACGCGCACGCGATCGAGCGGCGCTTCCGCTTCTTCTCGTACGGAGACGCGCTGTGGATCCGGTGACCGCCCCGCGCTTCGAGGTGCAGGGGCGCGATGGCGAGGCGCGCGCGGGACGCCTCTTCACGCCGCACGGGCTGCTCGAGACCCCGGCGTTCTTCCCGGTGGCCACGTTCGGCGCGGTGCGCGGGCTGACGCCCGAGGAGCTGACACGAATCGGTGTACAGGGCGTGCTCGCGAACACGTACCACTTGCACCTGCGGCCCGGCGAAGAGCTCGTGGCGGCGCACGGCGGACTGCACGGCTTCCTCGGCTGGAGCGGCCCCGTGCTGACCGACTCGGGCGGCTTCCAGGTGTTCTCGCTCGACGCGTTCTGCCGGCGCAGCGAGGCGGGCGTGGAGTTCAAGAGCCCGCTCGACGGCCGCGCGGTGTTCCTGTCGCCCGAGCGCGCGATCGAGATCCAGGAGCGGCTCGGCGCCGACCTGGTCGTCGTGCTCGACGAGTTCGAGGCGATCGCGCCCGGCCAGGCGCCGGACCTGGGCACGACGCGCGCGTGCCTCGAGCGCACCTTGCGCTGGGCCGCGCGCGGCCGCGCCGTGCACCGACGCGCCGACCAGCTCTTGTTCGGCATCGTGCAGGGCGGCGCTTCGGACGAGCTGCGGCGCGAGAGCGCCGCCCGCACGGCGGCGCTCGGCTTCGGCGCGTTCGCGATCGGCGGCCTCGGCGTCGGCGAGTCAGCCGACGAGCGCACGCAGCTGGTGGCGGCCGCGCTCGCGCCGCTGCCGCCGGCGGCGCCGCGCTACCTGATGGGCCTGGGGCTGCCCGAGGACCTGGTGGCGGCCGTCGAACGCGGCGTGGACCTGTTCGACTGCGTGGTGCCCACGCGACACGGCCGACACGGATCGGTGTTCACCTCGCGCGGGCGGCTCAATCTGCGCAACGCGAGGCACCGCGACGAGCTCGGCCCGCTCGACGACGAGTGCCGCTGTCCGACGTGCGCGGGCTTCACGCGCGCGTACCTGCGCCACCTGATCGCGAGCGGCGATGCGCTGGGTGCGCGCCTGCTCTCGCTGCACAACCTCGCGTATTACATGAAGCTCTTGCGCGACGTGCGCGAGGCGATCAGCGCCGGCAGGCTCGCCGCGTTCGCGTCGCGCTGGCGCGCGCGCTACGCCGAGGAAGCTCCCGGCGACGCGAGCTCGAGCGACGCCGTACACAATCCTGCGTAGGCAGACAGGCGGGCGCCGAGCTCGGCCGGCACGATGCG
>Ga0335080_10003538_pt1 | contig 15787 bp, 9 predicted proteins | sample Lox_Sample_34_FD_206720 | JGI IMG/M metagenome (GOLD analysis project Ga0335080, IMG submission 206720) | Soil microbial communities from Loxahatchee National Wildlife Refuge, Florida, United States - Lox_Sample_3.4 | ecosystem: Environmental > Terrestrial > Soil > Wetlands | place: USA: Florida...
GGGAGAAATCGACGAGTTTCTGCGTCTCTACGGCGAGCATGGAGCGCACATTTCGTATCGGGTGACGTCTTCCGAAATGGCGATCGACGATTTCGTCAAAGATTCTATGAAACTGATATTTTCGACCAGACGCCTGTCCGAGTCTGAACGACGGTCGGTCGAAAAAAAATGGGGATCACCCGTCGAGATTGTTGTCGCGTACGACGCCGTCGCGCTGGTGGTAAGCAAGCGGAATCCTGTGGCGGAGATTTCCACGCGGGAATTGGAGGGGGTCATCACGGGGAAGATCGAAGGGTGGGATCAACTTGCCCGACGCAACGGAGCGCGCGGAAAGATCAACCTGGTGGTTCAGAATTCCTCAGACGAGCTGGCCTTCCTGCACGGCGCCTCCCCGAAGGAAATATTCAAACCCGCCCGCCTGACGTTACCGCCAACGCCGACCGAATGTCTGGCGCTCGTTGCGCGTGATCCCCTTGCACTGGGGGTTGTGGGACTTGGCTGGCTCGATTCAGCCCGGTCGAAAATAAAGACACTGAAGGTCGGCCAGCTCGCCGTGGAGGATTCCGCTTTTGGGGCGGTCCCGGTGCAGGCGATCGGGAGCTATTTTACGCCGCACCCTGCATACATCTATCAAAAATTCTACCCTCTCCGTCGCGCGATTTACCTCTACAACCGGTCGGAGGGCTTCGACCTCGCCGCGGGATTCACCACATTCGTCGCGACGCGCGAGGGACAGCAGATCTTCCTCCAGCGCGGATTCGTTCCGGGCACACAGCCCATCAGACTACGCCCCTCAGCTCCCTGACCCCGGAAATAACAAACCCGCTCCATCGCTGAAGCGGGTTTGAATCGATTCGCCCCTTGCCGGGGTTAGTACTCGGCCCCGAGAGAGAAGTAGTACACGGGCTCCGAAAAACCCTGCCAGTTGAATCGCCACGCGACGTCGATCCTCAGGGGGAATCCGAGGAAAAAGAGACGCGCGCCGAATCCCGTCCCGACCAGGAGGTCGTTCATCACGGTGGAACCCGATGCATCCGTCGTGAAGCCCTGCCATTCGCTCGTATTGCTCCACGCGGAACCCATATCGATAAAGGCCGCACCGAGGATATTCTGGAACCCGACCGGCAGCGCCCCGAGAATGAGGTACCGGACGAGCGGAAACCGAACTTCCAGATTCGTCAGCAGAAAACGCGTTCCGTTTTGCGCGTTGTAGTCGAATCCCCGCAACGGAAGAACCGGCGTCAAGAAAGCGTAATCCTCCACATTGACGATGGGAATCGTCCCGTTATTGAACTGTCGGTTGATCCATCCGTCCGTCCCGCCGATGAAGAAGAACTGCCGATTCGCTCCGTCGCTGAGCCCTCCCGAGAGCCGGAATGCAAACACATAGTCGTGCAGGAACTTTGTGTAATCGCGGTAGTCGAAAACATAGGTGTACAGGTCGAGCGCGTTGTTGTTGTATTTCGTGCTTCCGTAGAACGTGAAATTGAATCTCGACCCGTTATTCGGGGCAAACCAACCCCCCTGCCAGATCGAATTGTCGTTGACATAGCTGAGCGACGGAAGGACGAACGATCGATCCTGCGACGGCTCCGTCGGATCATCAAGGTTGTCCCGGGCGAGGTTCAGCCAGTTGAGCGAGAAATCGAGTCGCGTAAAACGGTCGATCGGATACGAGGCCGAGCCGACAAGACCCCATGAAGTGAAGCGGTAGAGATAGTCGTTGAGGATAAGAAATCGCGCGGTGTGGAACGCCTGGAACCCATAATCCGTGCGATCCGGAAGATAAAAGTATGAAAGGCCGTAATCGCTGTTCTTCAGGTCGAGGAGAAGATTCGTCTGGAAAACGATCTGATGGTCTCCGAGCATGTCGCTGAATGCCATCAGCGTCGTACCCTGCAAACCGTAGAAGGTGTTGTAGTTTGCCGTTCCGTAGACCAGGTCGGGCGTAAAGTTCAGCTTGTACTTATGGGGGACGTAATTCCCTTCGCTGTCCTGGTTGTTTACGACTTCGAATTTTGTGATCGGGGGCGGGCCGATCGTATCCTTGGGTATCGTCCCTTCCGAGAACACGTAATTCTTGAGGTCGACTTTTGAGCTTCCGCGGTACTGCGCATCATTGTCCGTCGTGTCCGCCAGGACGATGATGTTGTTGCGGGCGGAAACCGTGTCGCTCGAAATCGTCGTGTTGAGCACTTCCTTGGGTTTTTCCTGACGCGGGAGTGCCAGCTTCTGCTTGACGTACTCGGTCGGCTCGAGCTCGGTGACGCTGAGCTTCCGGTCGAATGGCCGGAGCATCAAATAGATGTCGAATCCCGCCTCGTTGAGGGACGAGAAGACAAGCTTCGATCCGTCGCGCGATGCCGAAAGCTGGTAGATCGCGCTGATGGAGTTGGTGATGGGGACATCCGTGCCGGCCTGAAGGTCGTGCAGATAGATGTTGTTAATCCCGTTCCGGTCCGAAATGTAGAGCAATTTTTTCCCGTCCGGCGAAGGAATGGGCAAGACTTCATCGCTGTTCGGATAGTCGGTGATCCGAGTCATCTTCCTTGTCGCGACGTCGATGGAGTACAGGTCTCGCTGGTTGTAATCGAAGTCGGAGATCCGGAATCGACTCGGAATCGTTGCGGGGTCGGTGTAGCCCCGACGGTCGGATGAGAAAAAGATGGTCTTGCCGTCCGGCGAGTAGACGGGGTCGAAATCCGAGAAGATGTCGTCCGTAAGATTCGTCAGCTCTTTCGTTTTGATGTTGTAGATGTAGATGTCGGACTGCGGGGCCTTGATGCCCTGGAAGGCAATGTTGTCTCCGTCGGGCGACCATGCAACGGAAAAGATCCCATCCAGCTCGGGTTCTATTTTTTCCTGATCGCCCGAGTCGACGTCGATGACCATGATCGCATCGCGCTCGCCCGCTTTGACGGCAAGGGCGATTTTCTTTCCGTCCGGAGACCACGTGATCCCCGGCGTGATGATGTGGAGTTCTTCGAAGTTCTTCGTCCTCTGCCCGCTCACGAGCTTCTTGATCACCTCGCCGTCGATGGCGGACATGAGGTAGATGTCGAAGTAGTCGTTCCGGTCGGAGAGGTACGCGATCTTGTCTCCCTGCGGAGAAATGGCCGGGCTGGTATTATAAAAATTTCCGTCCTTCACGTGAAACGTCAATTGCTTATGGCTGAAGTCCGCCGGCTCTTCCCGGGTCGCGACGTCGGGCCAGTAGAGGACTTTTTGCTCTTTCTGCCACCGGTCCGAGAGTTCCTTGATGGAAAGGCCAAGCGTCGACCGGAATGCCTGTTCGAAACTTCGGGTCCCCTTGGATCGATGAATGATCTCGGAGATCTTCTGTTCCCCATATTTCGTCGCAATGTAGTGCCAGACCGATTGTCCGCCCCGGTAGGCAAAGTATCCCCCCAGGTAATCGATCGGCGGGAGGTAGTTGTGAACCGTCGCATCGCGCATGAACATGTCGGAGTTTGCATCCCACCCGAGCGATGCGTACTCCGCCAGACCCTCGTTCATCCACATGGGAATCTCGGGCATGCGTCCGGTGACGAGCGACTGGATTGAGCCGCCGTAGAACATGTCGTTCAATATGGCATGGATCAGCTCGTGGGCAATCACGTGGCGAAACTGGCTGTAACTTCCCTCGAACGGAACGACAACCCGGTTCTTAAAGAGTTCCGTCACACCGCCGACCCCCTCTTCGAGGTACTCGTCGAGGACGTTCGTCTGCTGGAATTCGTTGTGAGAATTGTAGACAACAATCGATATTCGATTGTTGATTTCGTACCGAAGGAGCTTCTTGTGGTGATTGTAGGCCGCCTCTGCGGCATCGGCTGCGAACGAGGCGAGTTCGTAACCATCCTGGGAATAATAAACGTCAAAATGGTCGGTCTGAATAAATTCCCATTGGAAGTCCTTGTACTGGACTTTGTTCTTGCCAAACACGGAATTCTGGGCTGCAGCAGGAGGGACAAGCACGTACAGGGCCAAGACCGCTCCAATCAACCTTTTCATTCGATCACTCTCCTCTCACGGCCCTTAGGGGCAAACATATGGTAGCCAAATTGGGAAGAAAAATCAACCAACGCAGACCTGCAAATCGCATGCCGTCAGCGTCGATGAGCCCTTCGTGTCGACCCCGACTTCTCCTCAAGTTCAACGAGCGAAAAATCTATCTGGCGACCTTCCGGATTGACCTTGACGACTTTAACCGACACAGTGTCTCCTAAACGGTACTGTCTCCCCGTCCTTCGGCCGACCAGGGCATATTTTTTCTCGTCATACACAAAGTAATCACCCCCCATATCCCGCACGTGAACCAGGCCTTCGACGAGAAGGTCGTTCACTTCGACGAACATTCCAAAGTGGGTCACACCGGAAACGACGGCCTGAAATTCGTCTCCCAGGTGCCGCTTCATATATTCGACCTGCATGACCTTGACGGCAGCACGCTCGGCTTCCAGAGCAAGGCGTTCCGTCTCTGACGCCTGTTTTGCGATCGCCGGGAGCGTTTTGCGGACTTGCTCCCGCTCTTGCAGGGCCATTCCCGCCGCATAGCGCTTGAGGAGACGATGGACGACCAGGTCCGGATACCGCCGGATGGGCGACGTGAAGTGCGTGTAGTAGTCGAACGCGAGTCCGTAGTGACCGATGTTGCGCTCCGAGTAAATCGCTTTTGCCATCGAGCGCAACGCAACTTCATTGATCACATTTTCGACGTCCGACCCCTTGATTTCCTGAAGGAGCTTTTGCAAGGCCTTGGATGAAACCCCTCCGTCGGCCGGAAGTTTGAAACCAAATTTCTGGACGAAGTTTGAAAGCTCCCGAATCCTGTCCGGATCGGGGGAATCGTGCACCCGGTAGACGAAGGGCTTGGCGTGTTCTTCCTTCCGTGCCAGGCCGATATGTTTTGCGACCATTTGGTTTGCGAGAAGCATGAACTCTTCAACGAGACGATTACTGTCATGCCGGACTTTTTTTATGATGGCGGTGGGCTTCCCTTTTTCATCAAACTGAAATTTCGCCTCCGCAGAATCGAAATCAATGCTTCCTTCCTTCATCCGCTTCCTGGTCAAAACCTTGCTGAGCTCAAACATGCTGCGAATCACGGGGACCAGTGCGCTGTCAGATTTTCGCAGTCCGGTCGAGTCTCCCTCGATCACGCTTTGCACTTCCTCGTAGGTGAAACGCCGGGCGCTCCGAATCACGCTCTCGGCAATTTCATAACCTTTGACCACGCCCGCCGTGGTGAGGTTTATGAACACCGAGTACGCCGGGCGGTCCTCGTCCTGCCGCAGACTGCAGAGATTGGTCGAAAGCCGCTCCGGCAGCATGGGGATGACGCCGTTCGGAAAATACACGCTGGTCCCCCGCTGGAGCGCTTCGCGGTCAAGGATGTCGTTTTCGCGCACATAATACGAGACGTCCGCGATGTGGACGCCGAGCCGGAGGAGACCTCCCTCGATGGGCTCAAGCGATACCGCATCGTCAAAGTCCTTGGCGTCCTCGGGGTCGATGGTGAAACAAACGCGGGACCGGAAATCGACGCGACGACGCAGCTCGGCCGCCGGGATCTCCGCGGGAAGACTCTCCGCTGCTGCGAGCACCTCCCGCGGGAACGCGAGGGGCAGTCGGAATTCACGCGCAACCGAGAGGATTTCGGCCGAAAGCTCTCCCGACTTTCCGAGCACTTCAACGACCCGGCCTTCGGGCTCAAGCGTTTCCTTACCCCATGAATCGATTTCCACGAGCACTTTATCCCGTTCTTTCGCCCCCATCACGTGCCTGGCCGATATGGCAACACGCGGCGCCACGCGTTTGTCGTCCGGGATGACCACGAACCCAAGGCGCGACTTTTCCAGGACGCCCACGACCGACGAGCGCGATCGTGTGATGACGCGGACAACCTGACCCTCTCTCCGCGTGTCTTCATCCTTCCGGCGCTTTGGAGTCGACGAGACGGAAATTTCCACGGTGTCGCCGTCCGTCGCGTTGCCGAGCCCCGGGGCCGGCACAAAAATCTCTTCGCCGGAATCGTCGGCCGTGACGAATCCATACCCCTGCCGGGACAAGTGGAGTTTTCCTTTGAGAATATCCTGCGTTCGCACCTGGGAGAATTCCTTTCCGCGCGCGCGATGAAGCTTTCCGGAGTCCTGCAAACCGCGCAACGCTTGTCTGAACACCTCGTATTGTTTGTCGGACCGATAACCCAACCGGCGCGCCATTTCCTTGCTCTTGAAGCGCCGGCCCGGATTCTTCTCGAGAAACAGAAGTATTTCTTCCTGAATCGCTTCCGTCGATTCAGTCATCGGGAGTGTTGCAGAGGCGGCACCCTGATGGAGGTTAGAATGAGATGCGGTAGAAGATTCGCGCCCCGTTCGAAGCTGTGCGGCGCTCGTCGTTGATGTCGACTCCCTCGACACGCCGTTCGAGCGTCAGAATCAGATTCCGCAATTCGGTCCTTCCGACGATACTGCTCATCGGGACCTCGACGCTGGCGTTCGTGTTTCCCAGGTCATTCCAGATCTGTCCGCCGAACCGGATCACGGCATCGCCCACCTGGCCCGTGAGGCGGACGTCGGCGGCGTCACTCAACGACCTGTTGCCCCCATAATACAGCACGTCGACCGACTGGATGATTCCCGTCTCACGACGCAGCATTTCGGTGAGCGGACCCGAGAGAACTCCGGACGCCAGGCCGTACCCGACGTTCGTGCCGAGGAGGCCCCGGCGCTGCTGGTCCGACAGTTCATCGCGGAACTGGTTGCTCAGGATGAACGAAATTCCGTCGGACTCCGCGTCCCGCTTGGTGTCCTTCTGCCCGCCGATCTCAAGGGACATCTTGGGTTTCGGCTCCTTCCTCGTTCCCGTGATGTCGATGATCACGGCAACCTTCTCCCCTTTCCCTTTTTCACCCGCAACCGTGGACGTATCGTGCACTCCTTCGTAGCGCGCCGAAATATTCAACTCCGGATTGAGCGGATCGCCTGTGAAGAGCAGCGTGCCCGTGGCGCTGATCTTCTTGAAAAAGTTGTAATACGACCGGCCGCCCACCTGTACCTCTCCCGTCAGCTGAGTCGATGTGGGAGTCTTTGAGAAAGAAAGCGTGCCCTGCAGGTCCGCGAAGAGTTCCTCATTCGTCTGGGACGAAAAAACGAATTTCAGGAGCGTTGGCCCCTGCATGTCGATGCGGATATCATAGTTGATCGCGTCCAGGAATGATTTGTGTTCCGTCTCGACCGGTTCGACCACGCTGGAGGACGGGGTCAACTGCGCCAGCAACCGGTCGGCTTCGGACTTCGGAACTGCCTGTGCCGCCGGCGCACTTTTCGTCCGCGATGTGTCGTCGGTAAAGAACACGCGGACGGAGCGGTTCGAGAATGTCGGTACATCCCGCTCCGAAGGAAGGACGAGACTCGCGCTCTTGATGACCATGTCGCCGCGAAGCGCCGATTGCGCCAGCGAACCCTGCCATCGGATTCCGCTCTCCCCCGTAGCCGCAAACAGGTTTCCGTAGAGACTTTGATTCTGGTGGAAGTTCGATTCGCTCATGAGCAAGAGCTGGCCCGTCGCGAGAAGGTCGAAGTCCTTGAACTTCAATCCCTCCATCGTGAAGGAACCCGAGATCTTCATCAGCCCGTCGGTTCGATCCTGGGGGATGTTCCTGATCACGAGGTTCTCGAGGCGGATCCGGTCGCCGGAGGGAATGAAATCGCCGCTGAGCGTATACACGATGCCGAGGGGTTTGAAGAGGAATCGCGCATTCTGAATGGACATTGTTCCCTCGTACAACGGAGCGTCGATCGGACCGCGCATTCTCATGTCGCACACCATCAGTCCGGTGAGGTTCGCGAGCTCGGGGATAAACGGCTCGAGGTATTCCATCCTGAATCCGTTCGAGCGGAGCGTCAGGTCGAGGTCACCCAGGACGTGCCCGGAGTCTCCGCCGGCGAGTGAAAAGTTGTACGGAAGCGTTCCCGACAGGAGCAGATCCGGCGCGGTAAGCGTATCCTGAGGGCGGCTCCGAAATTTGAGAAAGAGGGCGAGGCGCTTTTCCGCATAGGATGCGCGTGTCTCGATCGAACCGAGAACGCGGTCGCGGTCCCGCACACCGTCGGCCCTCATATTCAGGGCGAGTTCGGGCCGATCGAAGCGTCCGCGGAATGCAAGGGAAGCATTGACTTCGCCGCCGACCTCAGAAACCGATTGCGCGAGCGGGCTCCGGGCGAGGATCGTCCGGAGATTGGTCGCTAGGAATCCGCGGATTTCCAGTGACAGGTCCGAGACGCCGGCGGGGTCAAAGTATCCCTCGGCGTCAACTTCTTCCGCCCCGTGCGCAAGGTGCATGTCCTGGACGCGCACTCCATCCCGTCCCAGGGTCAGATTCACCGGGTCAGTATTCGCAAAAGCATACGACCCGGTCTCGACCCGAAAGTCTGAAAGATCGACATCGAGAAGCCTGTCCCGAACCCGCGCAGTTCCTTCCAGCTCGGTCTCAACCGTGGAGTCGATCAACGTCTCACAATGGAACGAGGCGGAATCACTCTCCTCCATCACGGTCACCGAGGGATTTTGCAGGAGAGTTTTGTCGATCCGCACCTCATCTGCATGCACGTCGAGGGATGAGCTGAACGATTGAGTGCCGGAAAACCGCGAGAGGCCGTCGAGATAAAATTTTACCGTTGCATTCTGCGCGCCGTAGGTCTTGCGGGAGACGACATACGTGCCTTCGTTCATCGTCGCTTCGCCGTTCACCAGCATGTCGTCGGCGTTTCCGACGATTTCACCGCTTATCGTCCCCGACCCGGCGATTCGCTGCTGTAAGAAAACTCCGAGAGGATAAAGGTTTTTCACGCGAACGTCGTAACGCGCTTCGACCGGATCACTCGTCGATGGGGCGGAGAGGACAAAACCCGGCCCACCGACGGCCGACCCGGGGGACCGGAGCGAGTCCAGCGTCTGGATCCGACGGTCGACCATGTCCCCGATGATTTCTCCGCCGTCCCGGAACGCGTTGACGATCGAGGGGGGCGTGAACTCGCCGAAGATGTCGACGTCGGCGATATCGGTATTCAATCGCAGGCGATGACGCGTGCTGTCGAGCGCGTCATAGCGGAGTGCAACGGTGGAACTGTCGAACGATTCGTCGCCGTATGACGAATGCAGGAAGTGAATCATGATCGTGTCATGACGGGCGACGGTCCCGGGGACGCTCCCCGTTGCCTTGATCCCGAACGAGAGGTCGCTGGCATACCGCTGGTCTTTCAGAAAATCCTCCAGGTCGAGCGAGTTGACCGTTCCGTCGAATGCATAACGCTCAAAGCGACCGTTCACGGCCTGGAGTTTTCCCGTGAGGTCAATTCTTGTGGATTGGAGATTCGCGCTCGTGTGGGCGTGGAGAATCCCCTGATTCATGTCGGCAATGAGAACGGTATTATCCACGCTCAACCCGCGAAACTCCGAGGTGTCGATCTGAATTTTCGCGATTCCCGTGATGCGGTCCGGCTCCACCCCCTCGCCGTTCACGGTCGCGTGCACATCCAGGCTGCTCTGCAACTCTTCGTCCCCGGTCAGGGTCGCCAGATTGAATCCTTCCGTCCGTACATCCCCGTCGTAGCGGAATCCGTCCGTGAGGTCGATCGTTGCAGCCGCGTCGACTTCTCCCGCATTCGACGTCCCGGCGAGATGACATTTGAATGTCTGCGGAGAACCATCGAACGTGAAGAAGCAGGAGAGCTGGTCGAGGGAGCCGAGGCGTGGAAACTGCAGCCCCGGGAGATGCTCGCGGAGGTCGGCGACATTGAGCAGGTTGTCGACGCTCGAAACGTTCAGCCGGAGGTCCTTCGGCCGGTGAAGGTTGGCGATGGTCCCCTCAAAGTGCAGAGTCGAACGGGGTGTTTCGACGGATCCCTGCTCGACGACGAGCTTTCCAAAAGACCCGCCGCAACGAATCTGCAGACGGAAGTCCCGGTCGAGAAAATCTACCCAGGGGTAGAGAAAGCGCTTCAGCTCTCCCGCATCGAGATTGTCCACTTTGAGGTTTACCGTCACCGGGGCCGATTCCAGCTGCTCCAGGGCGCGAACGTGTCGGATGTCAACGGACCGCATGGCGGCGTCGAGCTTCAGCCGCGAGCGGCCGGTTTCCAGGAGCAGGTTCCGCACGCTCACTTCCCGGTTCGAGACGGTGAATTCTCCGCGAACATGTGAAATCTTCACAGAGGGCTGGGACGATGAGCAGGTGAGCTCTTTGACTTGCAGAGCGTACTTGTCGTCGGCAATCTGAACAGCCGCACTGAGGTTCAAATCTTTGAGTCTGATGCGTGAATAATCGAAAAGACTGTCGGCAAGCGGTGCGGAACGGCCGAGCAGAGCGAGGGAATCGGTCAGATTCATCGAGGCCCCGACGATTTCTACGCGACGAAGATCAATCGGCCATCCGCCTTTGGACGTGTCGGGTGGCGTCGGCAGGAATAGCCGGTCAAAATTCCAGCGCCCGTCCCCCTGACGGTAGAGTTGGATGGTCGGATGCTGGACCGTCACCCGGCTGATCGCGGCGCGCTTCAGAAGGAACGCCAGCGGGTCATAGTGAAATTCAATCCGGTCGGCGTAAAAAAGCGGGGCGCCGGCGTTCTCCAGCTCTACACTGTCGACCGACACTCCGGTGATGAGATTACCCTGGATCCTTCCGATCGTGAGGCGACCGGCGATGAGCTTTTGGGAGTTTGAAAGAATGAAGTCGCGCAACGATGAGCGGAAGACACGCGTTTGAGTAAAAGCGGCGATTGCGACAGTGACGAATACAATGATCGCACCGACGTAATAAACGCCCCTCAGCACTTTTCTTACTGCCAGTTTCATCGGTCCCCATCCATCACGAATGCAACTCCGCTCCTCCTCTCATCCCGCGGATTCTCCCGATAATCCCGGATGTCGAGCGATCGGACACGATCGGGATCGTCCGAACACTTCCCCCGGCTTGTTCGACGATCTCTTTCCCCACAACATCCTTCACGTTCCAGTCCGCACCCTTCACCAGAATGTCGGGCACGATCTCACGGATCAATTCAAAGGGCGTATCCTCATCGAACAAACACACGAAGTCTACATCCTTGAGCGCCGAGAGGACAAACGCCCGATCCTCCTCACTCACGATTGGTCTGCCATTTCCCTTGATCCTTCGGACAGAATTATCCGAATTGACCCCGACAATCAGAACATCCCCGAGCGCTTTTGCGCTCCCAAGATATTCGACGTGTCCACGGTGTAAAATGTCAAAACATCCATTCGTAAATACGACCGTACGCCCCTGCTGTTTCAACTTCGCCCGGATTTCCCTGAGGTTTCCGCGGAGGACGACTTTACCCATTTCTTCAATCCCCCGAATGATTCGACCGCTCCAGGACGCCGTCGAGGAGACGTTGCCGGTCGATTGGGACAATGCCGACTTCACCGCAGACGATTCCCCCGGCATGGTTTGCGAGAGTCGCCGCTTCCTTCATTGTCGACCCCGCGGCGAGGGCGATCGTCAGCGTCGAAACCACCGTATCTCCCGCCCCCGAGACATCCGCTACCCGACGGGCCGCGGTTGGCACGTGGGTTTTTTCGCCCGACCTTTCAAGAAGAATCATCCCCCTCTCTCCGAGCGTGAGAAGCACATTTTCCGCCTTCAACCGGGCGAGCAGATCGCGTCCCGCCGCTTCTGCATCTTCGTCTGTCGTCAGGCGGATGCCGAGCGCTTCCTCCGTTTCCTTCCTGTTGGGTTTGAAGACCGTGACGTTTTCGAAATCAAAAAAATTGTTGAATTTGGGGTCGACGGTGACGATCTTGCCGTGCGTTCTCGCAAACTGGATGGTCTGACGAATGACGTGTTTCGTCAGCACGCCCTTGTTGTAATCCTGGAGGATGATCGCGTCGAGCGATTTCCCCTCGTTGCGAAGAATCGTCGAAATCTTTTTCTGCACGTCCGGCCCGACTTCCGAACGGACTTCATGGTCGATACGAACGACGTGCTGGCTGTGTGCGATGACGCGGGTCTTCAGCGTCGTCGGCCGGGATTTGTCTGTAACGATTCCCGTCGTGGGAAATCCGGCTTTCTTGACAATTCCCTTCAGGGCTTCACCATCTTCATCATCCCCGACCACTCCGACGAGAATCGGAATGCCGCCGAGCGATGCAATATTGTTCGCGACGTTCGCCGCACCGCCGAGACGCGTCGACTCTTCTGAGACTTCGACCACGGGAACCGGCGCTTCGGGCGAAATCCGATTGACCGAACCCCAGTAATAGCGGTCCAGCATGAGGTCGCCCACGACGGCGATGCGCTTTCCTTTGAAGGCGCGAAAGAGCTTGTCGAGTTTTTGTCTGGTAAAATCCACCATGCTTCGTCCCTAAACTGAGTAATATACCCAGATCTCGAGGGACAAGCAAGAAAACGGGCTGAGTAGTAGTGTCCTCAATTCGGCGAGCTCCAACGTATTAAGGAAGCGTCATGCTGAACTCGTTTCAGCATCTGACGTTTACAGACCCCGAACCAAGTTCGGGGTGACGGTTGCTTGGAAATAGGACACTACCGGCTGAGTCCTCAATGCGGCATGCTCCAACTTATTAAGGGAGCGTCTTGCTGCACGTGCTTGGCCCGCGCATCGACACGGGGTCTCAACATCCGACCGGCAGGCGGGGATGCGCCCGCTTGCCTCTCACGACTGACTTCGACGCGCAGGCCTCCGGCGCAAATTTCGATGTGACGGTTGCCTGGAATCAGGACACGACCAGAGAACGAGCCCCGGCCGCGGGCTTCGGACGGAAACAGATATAACGGGGAATCGAAACCGGGAGTCGATTGCGAGGGGATGAGCGGGAACTTTCGAGCGCTTACTTACTTTTCTGCGAGGAGTGCGGCAATCTCGTTTTCCGTGACGTCATATTGACCCTCGCCGATGCGAACGTACCGGATGACTCCCCTCTTGTCGATCAGATAAATGACGGGCCAGTATTGCTGATGGTAGGCATTCCACGTTTTGTAGTCGTTGTCGGTCACGACAGGGTAGCTCACGCCGAGCTGGCGAACCTCTGCTTTCAATGCCTCGAATTTTTTCTCGCGATCCAACTCGGGAGTATGGATGCCGATCATGACGAATTCATTCCCGCGGAATTTGCCAAACCAACTCTTCATCGACGGAATCGTGTTCCGGCAATTCCAGCAGCCAAAGGCCCAGAATTCCACGAGCACGACTTTTCCCCTTAGTTCCGCAATTCGCAGGGGAGCCGAATTCAGCCACTGCCCGGCTGCTATCTCGGGTGCCGGTTTGCCGACCCAGCTGAACTCATCTTCAATTCTTCCCGAGGACGGGGCGATGGAGAGAAGTATGGCAGTAAGGAGTGCGGTCAAGGGCGTGGCGCAATCATCGCGCGGACGGTTGGGGGATGGATGGAGACTTCCGTGCAGGTTCCTTCTTCCAGCCGGTGATCATCGAAAGAAAATTCGACCAACCCGAAATTGTAACCATGAAAATATGACCCAGGAAAAAGAAAACAAACGCGGTTGTAAATAGAAAATGCCAGATGCGGGCGGTATCGTAGCCGCCGAAGAGGGCTGTAATACCTTGAAACTGCACGGGCCAGTAGATCGATATGCCGGTCAGGAGCGATCCGAGCGCCAATACGGGGAGCGACGTGTAGGCAAGCTTCTGGAGCGCGTTGTATTTCTGAACCGGGGGATGATTTTTTCGAATACGAAGATAGTATTGAACCATCGGCAGGACGCCCGCGACGTCGCGACCGCGGAAAATTGTCGTTCGCCGTCCGTGCCGGGTCGCGATATTATAGACAACCCAGATCAGACCGTTGACCAGGAAGATCCACATGCCGAGAAAATGCCACATGCGTGCACCGGCGAGCCAGCCGCCGAGCGTGACGGAGTCCGGGATGGTGAAACTCCAAATGGGTGACGCGTTGTAGATTCTGAGGCCGCTCGCCACCATGAGCCCAAGAGCGACAAAGTTCAACCAGTGTGTAAGCCGAATGATGAACGGATGCTGGTACTCTTTCATCGGGGCCGGAGCGCTCATAGCGAGTCGGGCTTGCAGATGGGGCAAGGTTTATAGTTCAGGCGTCTGGCCTCCCCGGCGGTCATCACGGTGGTCTTCGCCATGTGAACCGGAGGGCAATTTTCTCGATGGTACGTTTTCGTCTTATCGATGGCGACGACGGATTTCTTCGGAGAAACGGTGCAGCTGAGAAGAGCGGTTCCGGCGAGCACGAGAACCAGCGTCACAAATCGCATTCGGCGCATCAGAGTCCCGCAAACCAGTCGTAACCCTGGTCTTCCCAGTATCCCCCGGGTTTTTCGTTCGTCACGACGAGCTTTGTGATCCACTTCGCGCTTTTGTATCCGAGCTTCGTGGGCATGACAATCCGGACGGGAGCGCCGTGGGAAATCGCAAGCGGCTTTTGATACGCTTCGTAGCACAAGAGCGTCTGCTCGTGAAGAGCGCTCGGCATGTCATACGACGTCGAGTAGTCATCCCCGCATTCGACGGCCAGGTAGCGGGCGTTCGGGTCGGCTCCGGCTGCGCGAAGGAAATCCCGGAGACGGGTTCCGCCCCACTTCGGGATCATGCTCCATCCCTCAACACAGCAATGGCGGGTGTTCATGATGTGTTTTGGGAAAGCACAAATCTGCTGGAGCGGGTAGTCGCCCGGTTTTGAGACGAGCCCTGTCAAAGTCAGCTTCCAGTTCGCGACATCGATGTCGGGGTCTTCGGCGTCCTTGCCGTTCACACGGAATCCATCCTCCGGAGTGAGGTCCTTGTCGGCGTATTCCGGCGCCGGTTTTGACGGGTTGAAGACCTTGGACTGAAACCAGTCGTTGAACCTTTGAACCGACCTCAGGAACGATTCCGTGCCGGGCCCCGGAGTCGCGTCGCATCCCGCGAGAAAGATGGCCGGGGTCAATCGCAGGATGTCCCTGCGACTGAAGAAGGGGCGTCCAACATTCCCTGGATTCACACGTCACCTCCCTCTGAAGCGAACAGGTTCATTTGAATGCATCAAGGAATTCCGGGTCGCGTCGATACTTGTCCAGGAAAACGTCCTGGATCATCAGTTGGTTCCCCCGCTTTCCGTATTCACGAGCCCGCCCGACCCACTGAACGACCGTGTGAAGATCTCCTTTGAGGGCGGCGACCCGTGCAAGCTCGAATGCAACATCGGGATTTCCGGGCCGATCCGCAAGGATGGCCTGAAGGTCGGCTTCCGACTGCCGGAACTCTCCGTTGACGGCCGCGACGAGGCTGCGCGCGATACGAAGCAAGCGGCTCTCGGGATACTCTGCGAGTTTTCGTTCAATAATTTCGAGAGATTTCTTGAAATCCTCCGCGGCGGCGGCCTCATTTCCCTCGAGCTTGAGAATCATGCCGCGATAGAGATACGTATCCGATTTTGCGTCCCGTCCGGTTTCATCCGTCACGTGTGTTTTCGTAAGGAGGTCTTCGATGATCCGGCGCGCGTCGTCAAATTTGCGAAGATGGACCATGTACGGGAGTGCGGTGATCAGGGTGTACCCGCTTTTGTTTCCATGCTCGAGCATGTGACAAAGGTCGCGATAGCACTCTTCGGGCTTGTCGAACATGCTGTAGATCCACGCCCGCAGCCCGTAGGTGTCATGGTGATGCGGGTCGAGCTTTATTGCGGTATTGATGAACTCGAGCGCCTCCGATTCCTTTCCGTCGAATGCTGCTGTCATCCCTTTCATCATCCAGACGAGAAAATGATTCGGCGCGATCCGAAA
>Ga0335080_10003539_pt1 | contig 15784 bp, 12 predicted proteins | sample Lox_Sample_34_FD_206720 | JGI IMG/M metagenome (GOLD analysis project Ga0335080, IMG submission 206720) | Soil microbial communities from Loxahatchee National Wildlife Refuge, Florida, United States - Lox_Sample_3.4 | ecosystem: Environmental > Terrestrial > Soil > Wetlands | place: USA...
TCCTGTTCTTCGTGTTTGGCATCGGCTTATTTGGGAGCACCACGTTGATTCCGCAGATTCTACAATCGCTTTACGGCTATCGCGCAATCGATGCGGGACTCGTGTTGGGGCCGGGCGCGCTCGTTATCAGCATGCTGGCGCCGGTCAGCGCGCAATTGATTCAGCGCAAGATCATACACCCGAAAACTCTCGTGATGTTCAGCGTGTCGATCATCGGAGCTGCGCTGTGGCACTACAGCACATTCACGCTGGCAACGGATTACCGGCACTATGTGTTGGCGCGGGCGTTTCAAGGATTCGGATACGGCTTCTTCTTCGTGCCGCTCAGCGTCATCTCGTACTCGCAATTGCGGCCGGACCAGAATAATCGCGCCTCCAGCCTCACCAATTTCTTCCGCAACTGGGGCGGCAGCTTCGGTATCGCGCTCATCACGACTGTCGCCGAACGCCGTCAGCAATTCCACCAGACCAATTTGGGCTCGGCCATTTCCGCCACCTCGCAGCAATTCACGGCGCGCACGCAGGCGTTGGCGGATTACCTGGTCAGCAAAGGTTTCACGGGCCCGGATGCCGCGTCGGCCGCGCAGGGTGGTGTCTTTCATCAGCTCCAACATCAAGTGAACTTGCTGGCTTTCATGGACGCCTTCCGCATCCTGGCGTGGGTCACGCTGGCTACGATACCGGTGCTCTTCGCGATCCGCTATTTCAAACCGGTGGGGAAACCTCCGGCGGCGCGTTGAGTCAAGCGACTCTCTTTTGGGTGCACAACAGGATATAAGAGTTTCCGGGTTCGCGTGAAATCATTCGACAGAGATCCACAGCTCGGGACTCGTTGTTGAGCGCTCTTCCCGACTGGCGTGAGGGGGTAAAACTTCTCGGAATTCTGTTCACTCCAAGGTCGGGGGCCTACGCGCCGCAAGTCTCAGCCTGTTGCAAATCGTGCATGTGCAACCCGGGGACAAACGAAGGATATTTGCGGCGGCGGCTCAAGCAGCGAGTGCGGGTGAAAGCCAAAGAAGGCTTCGTGGAGAAGGGGTTGCTGTAAGGCGATGACGGTCCATCAGGAATTGCGAGTGTTGCGTCGCATGTTGAATGTGGCGGTCCGCAAGAAATTCCTGTTTGCGAATCCATGTTCAGGCGTTGAATTCCCTGCGAGGGTGGACGGACTGTTTCGGCCGCACTATGTCACCTGGTCTGAACAGCCGAAGATCGAAGTCACCGGGCCAGAGTACTTGCGAAACGTCATCCGGATTGTGACAGAAACCGGACTTCGGGATCTACAAGGAGCTGACACCGATGAAGAAGGAGCAACTCGATCTGGAGAACGGGACGGTGTGGATTCCGGACTCGAAAACGCCGAATGGCATTGCGGAGGTCCCTCTGACGGAGATCGCCGCTGATGCATTTCGGAAGCAGCTGGCTCTCTCGGGGCCCAGCCCCTTTCTTTTCCCGAGCGAAGAAAATCCCGACGGCTACCAAAAGACGTTCAAGACGGTTTGGCCCGCGACGCTTCGCCGGGCGAAGGTTCGATACTTTCGCATTTACGATCTCCGATCCACATACGCTACTCGGCTCAGCGCCGGCGGGGTTGCCGACGAGTGGGTGACGCAGTTGCTCCGGCAGGGCGATGCGAAGGTATTCAAGAAGTACTCGCAGATGAAGCTGCAGATGAAGCGAGAGGCTCTGGCGAAATTGAACCGCCAAGCCAACGAAAGCGGCCAGGGTTTTGGCACAGTCGAAGGCTAATCCGGGCCGGGTTTTGGCACAGTTTTGGCACAGCACGGGCAAAAGAATAGCGAAAACGATGGGACGCCGATCTAACAACTCTTTTGCAATCAGCAAGAGGTATGGTCGGGGCGGGGCGATTTGAACGCCCGACCCCCTGCGCCCAAGGCAGGTGCGCTACCAGGCTGCGCTACGCCCCGACATTTGAAGCTTTTTTGATTTTAAACCACTTCCCGCGCCGGCGACATCCCGGCGCGCAAAATCGAACCAAATCACCACGACCGTGGCAGAACCGTGACAAAACGCCATCAGGGTAGCTTCTCCGCGACGGTGAGGAACCAACAGACGCCGAGTCGCATATTCGCCGGGACGCTGGCGAGATCGACGGTGGACACACAGTGGAGCGCGGGCGCACGCCGCACCCTGAACCCTGTTCCATCGGGGCCGCGTTCGGGCCCTCTGGATCGCGGTCCCTCCCAACGTGCCACCGGGATCCCATCGACGAACCGCTGCGCGGCGTCCAACAACCCTTTTTTTGCGAGAAGGTGGATTCATGACAACGGACTCGCAAATCGTACCGCGAACCACGGGCGCCTTTCTGTTCTGCGCTGAAGCGGCTCGATTGGCGACTACCGTCGGGTATTTGCCGGGGGTGGCCGGAGGTATGGCTTCGGACCTGGTTTGGAACCTTAGAAATTCCAGCGGATTCCCAGTTGGCCGGTGCGCGCGGATCCCGCGGGCGGAAAGATAGCCGTCGAAGTGATACGGCCGGCGCTGGAGTTGTTGACGACCAGGCCGGTGGCGCCGCCGCCGCCGCCGGAGGGCTCGCCGAGATTGGTATGGTTGAAGACGTTCTGGAAGGACGCGGTAAGCTGTACCACTCCGTATTTCTCCAGGCGCACACTCTTCTGCAGGCCGAGGTTCCATAGCACGTAGCCCGGGCCCTGAATGATGCCACGCCCGGCATTTCCCCAATTGCCGGAAGCCGGGGTAGTGAAGACCGAGGGGTCGAACCACTGGTTGATCGTGTGCGGCAGGGGAATTGCGCCCGTGACATCCGGCCGCAACGTGGTGGTGTTGGTGTTGGTGGGGTCAGGACCGCTGATTACCGGCGTGAACCAGTTACCGGTGCTCAGGTTGAGCAGCGTATTGATCTGCCACCCGGAGAGCCAGGGGCCGCGGCCAAGCGGGAGTTCGTATAGCGCCTGGTTCATCCACTGGTGGCGCGGCACGGAGTAGACGTTCCCGCGGTCGCGCCGGCGATTGTAGGTGTCCTCGATCGTGTTGTTGAGCTCGAAATCGTCGGTATCGTCGGTGTCGCTGAGCTCCTTGGCCCATGTCCACGTGGAAGTGAACATCAAACCCTTGGTGAACCGCTTCTGCACCTGCGTCTGGAGGCCGCTGTAGAGCATGTTGGCCCCGTTGTCGCCGTAGTTGATGCTGCTGAATAGCGGATACGGGCGGCGCGCGTTGCTGAAAGCGACTGTCGAGGCAAAGGGCTGATTGACGTCGCGGCGGTAGGCAAGCTGTGTGCCTTTGGAACCGATGTAGCTGACGTGCAGGCCGATATCGCGGGTCAGCTCGCGCTCGAGCGAGAGGCTGTACTGCTGGGTGTAGCTGTTGAGCAGGTGCGGAGCGACGGCCATCAGGCTTACGGTGCCGGGAGTGCCGGAGATCGCGAAGGGCGTGGTGAGGGTGACCAGCGGCGCGCCGTTCACGATGTTGTTGGTGGTAACGGTAGTCGCGGAGTACGGGCCTTTCGAGAGGTCGCCGGGGATGTTGCCCGAGTAATGGGAATAGTAAAGGCCCCAGCCGCCGCGCAGAACGGTTTTGGCGGAGTGATCCAGCTGGTAGCTGAATCCGAAACGCGGCGCGAAGTTGTTCTTGTCGGCAACGCGCAGCGAGCGGCCGACGCCCGCCTGATCGGCGGTCTCGACTGGGAGGTTCGAAGGGAAGTACGGGCTGAAGCTCTTGAAGGCTTGCTGGCTGGGCACAATGATTTTGCCGGTGGCGAGGTCGAACGAGTACTGGTTATCGTTGAGGGCGTAGGCAGGGCCGTTGTACTCCCAACGAAGGCCGTACATCAGGGTGAGCCGGGGAGTAACTTTGAAATCGTCCTGGGCGTAAGTGGACCAATCGCGGAAGCGGTTGTACTGGGCGGGATAGGGATCGAGGCGCGTCACCGTCGCGGGGAGACCCAGCAGAAAGTCGGCATAGGCCTGGCCGGAGAACTTATTGGTGAAGCTGTAACTGCCGAACACCGGCGTGCCCGAGGTGTTGGGCATGTAGCGGTTGACGAAGAAGGGGACGAACTCGAGGCCGAACTTCAGTGTGTGCCGGCCGCGAACCCAGCTCAGGTTGTCGGCAAGCTGGGCGTGGCCGTCGTTGACCGGGTTCAGAAGATTGATGTTGTCGCTGGAGAAACCGGAGATGCTGAAAATCGGCAGGTTGTGGATGGGCCCCCGGTCGGGCAAGCCTTGGATGCCGATCTGCTGCATGACCTGCTGGCCGAGAAAGTCGGAGCTGCTGGCGGATACCAGGATCACCACACCGGCGCGGAATTCGTTCAGCAGGTTGGGTCGGATGGTGTACACGTCGCCGGCAGTCCAGAAGTTGACGCGGCGCTCGTTGAAGGACGTGCCGACGTTTGTGGGCGGGAGCGCCGAGCGCGCGCCGGGAATGTTGTAGTCGTCCTTGTGGTTTTCGTAGCGAAGGAAGGCGCGGTGGCGGTCGGTGAAATTGTGGTCCAGCTTGATCTCTTCGGTGCGGTGAGTTTCCGGGGACGAGAAGGAAGCGCGGTAGTTGCCGGCGGTCACGTTGGCCGGGCCGAAGTTGGGCAGCGGGAAGAGGAAGTTCTGCGCGTTGATTCCCTGCTGGCTGATGAGCGAAGCCGGAATCACATTTCCCGGAAAGGGCACGCCCGTGACGGGATTCTTGACCGCGCCCGCCTGCGAAAAGTCGCCCTGCCGCATGAGCAGGGTCGGCACGTTGGTCGAGGTAAACAGCGTGGCAGCGACGCCCTTCAGGCCGTCGAAATCGAAAAAGAGGAACGTCTTGTCCTTCCTGATCGGCGCGCCGAAGGTTCCGCCGTAGTTGTGCAGGTTCTGGAAAGGCTTGGTGACGGCGAACGCGTTGCGCGCGTCGGTGGCGGAGTTCCGCATGTACCAGAAGACGCCGCCGTGAATCTGGTTGCTTCCGGAACGGGTGGCAGTAGTGACGGTGCCCATGCCGCCGAATTCGGCGCGGGTGGTGAGCACGTTGGCGGTGAACTCTTCCACCGCCTCGACCGAGGGCTGGGAGACATTGTCCGGGCTCCCGAAGTTCCCGAAGGTGGTTTCGATGCCGTCCACCTTCACCTTGACGCTGGTGGCGCCGGCGCCGGGGGTGAGCCACTTGGCGCCGTTGCCCACCTGAACCACGCCCGGCACGGTCAGCGGCATGATGCCGGAGATCAGGCCGGAGTCGCCCGAGTTTTTGGAAACGCTGCGGAGATTCGTGGGAACCTCGATGATCTGGCGCGCGAGGAGATTCGTGCCGACGGCGGGCGAGTCCATTTGAACAACCGCCGAGGCGGTTTCCTGGACCACGACCTCGGTAGCTGCGGCGGCCACTTCGAAATGCAGGTCCTGGCGGACGGTGCGGTAGGCGTCCACAGTGAAGGCGCGGGTCTCGAGCGGGCGAAATCCCCTGGCGGTTGCGCCCAGGCGGTAATTGCCGGGCGGAAGGTTGGGGAAGACATAGGCGCCGCTCTCGTTGGTGCCGGCGGTCAGGCGGACGCCGGTATCGTTATTAGTCAGCTCGACGGACGCGCCGCTGATGACGCCTCCCGAGACGTCGGTCGCGAGACCTGTAACCGTGCCCAACGGGGTCTGGGCGCACATTGCGAAAGCGCAGAAAAGCACCGTTAACAGCCGAATACGCATATAGGAAGGAAAGGAATATTTTGGCATAGTGCAGCAGGGGCTTGCGATTGAAATTGTAAAGTAGTGGGTTGGGAAGGCCTCTCTCCAATCCGGCGCGCAACGCGGCCGTGGCGTTCGCGGCGGCGCTCATGTTCCTGTGGCTGGCCGTTGCCGTCGGGCAAAGGAAGACGGAGGGGTTCGACCGGGCGGCGCGGGGCGCGGTGCACGAGCGGTCCCCGGAGGCGCTCACGGCCCTAATGCGAGGCGTCACGCAGTTGGGGGGCGGCTGGTTTCTGTGGCCGTTCGGAGCACTGATTGTCATCTCGCTGGCGCGGGAAGGGCGGCGCGAGGAGGCGGCGCTCTTCGGCATCGCTGTGCTTGGCGCGGAGGCGCTGAACGAATCGATGAAGCTGATCTTCCACCGGCCGCGGCCCGATCCGTTTTTCGGCTATCCCGTGCCGGATACCTACAGCTTTCCCAGCGGGCACTCGCTGGTTTCTTATTGCTTCTACCTGGCCCTGGCCGAACTGCTCATCGAGCCGGAATGGAGCCCGGCGCGCAAACGCGCAGCGTGGACAGCGGCCGTTTTCCTCGTATTACTAATCGGGTTTTCGCGCGTCTATCTGGGTGTCCACTATGCGACGGATGTGATCGCGGGATACCTGGCGGCCATTGCATGGACGGCAGTCGCGAGAGCGGCGCATCATCGCTGGTGGAGTTGAAATCGGCACTGATATACTGGGTCTTAGCCCTCACTTTAAGGTGTTCCCACATGATACGTAACACGAGTTTCCGCGCCATTGCCGCTGTTTTTGTGCTGGCGCTTGCCTCTCTAGCCCAGACGCTGCCGCAGGGAGTTACGCGGATCACGAGCGTCGAAGGCATCACCGAGTACGCCCTGCCCAACGGCTTTCACGTGCTCCTCTTCCCGGACGCCTCCATGCCGAAGATCACGGTGAACATGACCTACATGGTCGGTTCGCGCTTCGAGGGATACGGGGAAACCGGCATGGCGCACCTGCTGGAGCACCTGATGTTCAAGGAGACCAAGACGCGCAAGGACATCAAGCAGGAGTTGAAAGACCACGGCGCGGAGATGAACGGCTCGACTTCGTGGGACCGCACCAACTATTTCGAGACCATGACGGCGACCGACGAGAATCTGAAGTTCGGCCTGGAGCTGGAGGCGGACCGGATGGTGAACGCGAAGATCGAGAAGCCCATCCTGGATACCGAGATGACGGTGGTGCGGAACGAGTTCGAGATGCGTGAGAACAGCCCCGAAGGCATCATGATGCAGCGGGCGCTGGAGCACGCCTACACGTGGCACAACTACGGCAAGCTGCCGATCGGCAACCGGTCGGACATCGAGAACGTGCCGATCCACCGCCTGGCGGCGTTTTACCAGAAGTATTACCAGCCGGATAACGCCATGCTCACAATCGCCGGCAAGTTCGATCCGGACAAAACGCTGGCCCAGGTGGCGCGGCTTTTCGGGGCGATTCCGAAGCCATCGCGCGTTCTCGAGCAGACGTACACCGTGGAGCCAACGCAGGACGGGGAGCGCACGGTCACGCTGCGGCGCGTGGGCGATACGCAGGGGCTGGCGGCGGTGTATCACGGGTCGTCGGGGTCGCATCCCGACGATGCGGCCCTCAATGTGCTCGCGGGCGTGCTGGGCGACAATCCGTCCGGCCGTTTGTACAAGGCGCTGGTGGACAACAAGAAGGCGGTTTCGGCATCGATGGGAATGGAGGACCTCCACGATCCGGGATTTCTGCTCGCCATGGTGCGGCTGCGCACGGACCAATCGCTGGATGAGGCGCGGCAGATCCTGATCAAGACGATCGAGGGAGTGGTCAACGAGCCGCCCACCAAGGAGGAAGTCGAGCGCCAGAAGACGCGGCTGCTGAAAAACATCGACCTGGAGATGACGGATTCGCAGTCGGTGGCGCTGGATTTGAGCGAATACTACTCGCAGGGCGACTGGCGGCTGATGTTCCTGACGCGCGATCGCATCAAGGCGGTCACGCCCGAAGATGTGCTCCGGGTGGCGAAGAATTACCTGAAAGAGTCCAACCGCACGCTGGCCAGCTTCGTTCCAACCAAAAATCCGGATCGCGCGGAGATCCCGGCGACACCCGACGTAGAGGCGGAGCTGAAGAGCTACAAGGGCGGCGCCACGATCTCCGAGGGCGAGGCGTTCAACCCGACCCCCGCGAACATCGAGGCTCGCGTAGTGCGCAGCACGTTGCCGGGCGGACTGAAGATGTCGCTGCTCTCCAAGAAGACGCGCGGCGGGACGGTGATGGCATCGGTGACGATCCGGTACGGAGACGAGAAGTCGCTGTTCGGAAAATCGGCGACAGCGGGAATCACGGGCGGGATGCTGATGCGCGGCACGAAGCACAAATCGCGGCAGCAGATCCAGGACGAGATGGATGCTCTCAAGGCCCACATCAACGTTTCGGGCGGCCCGACAAACGCTACGGCGAGCATCGAGACCGTGGAGGCGAACCTGCCGGGCGCACTCAAGCTGGCGGCGGAGATTCTTCGCGAGCCGTCGTTCCCGGAAAACGAATTCGAGACGGTGCGGCAGCAGCGCATCGCGGCGGCGGAAGCCGGCAGAAGCGAGCCGCAGTCGCTGGCGTTTACCGAATACCAGCATCGCGTGAATCCCTACCCGCGCGGAGATGCGCGTTATGTGCCCACCGCCGACGAGCAGATCGAGGATCTGAAGAAGGTCACGCTGGACGACGTGAAGAAGTTTTATCAGCAGTTCTACGGAGCGAGCGTGGGCGAGATCAGTGTGTCCGGGCAGTTCAATGCTGCCGAGATCGGCAAGCTCGCGAACGAGCTGTTCGGCAACTGGAAAAGCGCAAGCGGCTACACGCGGCTGACGAACATGTATCACAAGGTGCAGCCGGAGGACAAAAAGATCGAGACGCCGGACAAGCAGAACGCCTTCTACATCGCGGGCGAGACAGTCAAGATGACGGACGAGGATCCGGATTACGCGGCGATGGAACTGGCGAACTACATGTTCGGAGGCAGCGGCCTCGGTACGCGACTTTCGCGCCGGATTCGCGACAAAGAAGGCTTGAGCTACGGCGTGTTCTCGCAGTTCATCGCCCCGGCGAAGGACGATGGCGCCAATTACCTGATGCTGGCGATCAGCGCGCCGCAGAATACGCCGAAAGTGGACGCCGCTCTGCGCGACGAGCTCGCCAAAGCTCTGAAAGACGGGTTCGCGGCGGACGAGGTTGCGGCCGCCAAGAAGGCGTGGGTGCAGGAGCAACTAATCAACCGCTCGCAGGACGGGGCGCTGGTGGGACTGCTGTCGGCGCGGGCGCGGTTCGACCGCACGCTGAAATTCGACGAATCGCTGGAGGCGAAGGTGAACGCGCTGACGGCAGAGCAGGTATCGGCGGTGTTCCGCAAGTACGTCGATCTATCGCAGCTGATTTTCGTCAAGGCGGGGGACTTCAGGAAAGCCGGCGTGCTCCAGTAGGGGCTTACGGGTTCCCCCCGCCGGCCCACAAGATCGCGTTGTGTACCACCTTCCGGTACGCGGCGTTTTCGCGGGCCTCTTTGCAATGTCCAGGCTGAATGACGGCTACGCGCGATTTCTGCCATGGCGCGACGGACGAGGCAAGAAGTGCAACCAGGAATACCGGGCGCATGGCGATATGGTATCGCCCAGCGCCCGGTGCAGCGGCTACAGAGACAGCAGCCGCTGGAAGAATGCCCGGTACCGGCGCAGGGCCTGTCTCAAGTCTTCGGTCGAGACATCGCTGCCGCTGGACCATTGCTGCTCGAGGCGGCTGCGCTCGCCGGCGAACGATTCCGCGAGCTTCTTGATTGCAGAAGCCACGAGCTCGTCGGCCTCCTGTACCGCGACCCGCGGATCGTCCACGAAGCTCGCCTGGATGGTCTCCCATCGTGTGCGCATCGTGTCGGATATGTCGCGCGCCAGCAGCGGGCCGGTGTAAGTATCGCCGTCGCCGCGCGCCCCACGGTCCGTTTCCCGGTCGGCGGCAGGACCGGTCACTTCCACCTCGGTTCCGCGCCGCTCCCGCGAGTTGGCTGCGTCGGCAAGCTCCGCCGTTGTCAGTTGGTTTGATTCCGTAATGTTTGGCATCCCTAGCTCCTCCTCCCCGGCACTCCGGCCGGTTGTATTTCCAGCAGCTCGTCGAACAGTTCGCGGTAGTGCACCATGGCCTGCCGCAGATCTTCCGTCGTCGCCCGCCCTTCGTTTGCCTCCACCGCGATGCGATGCGCGGCGCGGTAGTTCCTTACCACCCGGGGGTGATCGACGGAAATATCTTCCGCGCGCCGCTCGAAATCCGCCATTGGATAGCCGCGGGTTCGCATTGCCTGGCAGACCAGATCGTCCGCATCCCGTACGGCGAGCAACGGATCATCGACGAAACGTGCCTGGGTCCGGCGCCAATCTTCACTGAAATGCCGCTGCTCTTCGCTGCTGAGCGTCCGGATCTGGTACTTTTCCGTCCGTTCGGTACGCTGCTCCAGGGCGCGTTCGGCACGCGTCCGGTCACCGTACTCCTCGACCGCGCGATCGTACTCGGGGCCGTATCGCCTGCGCAAGGTAGTGGTGCGCCGGCGCTGCATGAAGGCCCAAGCCATGACCGCTGCGATCACGATCAATATGATCACCACAATCGCTACAGTTGTGCTCATTATCAGAGTCCTTCCGTCGATCTGGGGTGCACTTCGCGTGCCACCTCCGGAAGTGAGCTGTGATAAGGCTCACGGAGCGACTTCGTACGGTGACGAGCGCGTATTTGAGGCCTGAGAGTCGGTCGTCAGTGAGCGGGCGGCTGCCTCAGGCGTTTCAAAATCAGAGCGGTTGCCACCAGTGCGGTACCCGAGACCAATAGGGCGGTCGGCGGCTCGGGTGCCACCTGTGACGCGTCGTTATCGGGCGGCTCGTAGCCGGCCACGGCCAGCGCGAGAAACTCCTGGTTCGAGGCGTACGGAGTTACAGGAGTGTAGATGCGCAGCCGCGAGTAGAGCAGCGGGTCGATTTGCGCGCTCGCCACCGCTGCGGCGGCCTGAGCGAGCAGGGCCGGCGCGGAAGTGCCCTGGACGGGAGTCGAGGGGGTGAAGAGGCTCCACAACGCATACTGGTAGTCCGCGGTCAGATCGCGCGGCGGAGCGGGCTGTTCGGATAGTTGCAGTACCAGGTATGCTGCCTCTTCGTATTGCGTCACCGACCGCGGCCAATCGGCAGGATTCACGAACCGGGCATACTGAAGCGGATTCGCGCCTGTGAGGGTCGAAACCTGATAGGTGAACGGGCCCGAGGGCACATAAGTCGTATGCAGGTAGTCGTCGCAGACCAGCTCGGTCTCCAGCCCGTTAACGGCCGCCGTCACGAAGCCGTTGTACGTGCCGTATTGGGTATTGCCGGGCAGGGTCTGGAACTGAATGGACTCGGCCAGGGCCCCCACGGCCAGGAGCAGGCCGAGCACAACCGTAAGAGGAGGATGTCTCATCACTCCTCGTATCGGCGGGTAAGCGGGAAACTTTAGTCCGCTACCAGTGAAATAGCAGCGGCAGGCCCGGCCGGAAGTCCTGGCGGCTTCTCTTCACGCCATGGTCGAATTGCAACTCCAGGAGATGCTCCCCTCCGGCGGCGGCGCCTATCGCTCCCAGACTCGCCATCGCTGTTGTAACGGAATTGGCGGGGAGTTGCGGGCCTGCGATTCGCGCCAGGGTCAGCTTCCGGAGTCCGGCCCGATGCTCACCTGGCTGCACGGAACGGCGGAACTTCTCCACGTAGCACCACATCGGCTCGTTCAGGCCGGTGTCGGCGATTTGCAATTCCAACCCAGGCATCGTCGGCGGACGATAGTCCCATCCATCGAACGGGCACGCGAGCTCGCCCGACGCTCCCGGGCGGAGAATAATGCCAAAAGGCGACGCTCCGCGCCCGGCCTGCGCCCAACGGTCCCAGAGCCGGGTGGGGCGCGATTGCGCGCTCTGCGCCTCCGCCGCGTTCTCGATCCAGAGCAGCTCGAGCATGGCGTTTTCGAAGAAGAAGCGCCGGCACGCGGTTCCCTGTCCCGGATGCACGTTGGGCGGGCCCTCGGTGAGCCCGAATTTCACAAGTGCGTCCGCCGCAGGCGCCCCGCGCGAGGTGAGAATAAAGATGTGATCGATCTCCGCCGCCAACACAACCTATATTGCCACGTGGCCGCCGCCGCGGCCCTGGTACCTTGTATTTAATGCACTCCCAACCCGATCGCAGTTTCGGTTTCGCCACCCGCGCGCTCCATGCAGGCCAGCAGCCGGATGCGGAGACCGGTGCGCGCGCCGTGCCTGTGTACCAGACCACCTCGTACGTGTTCGAGGACACGGCCCACGCCGCCGCCCTCTTCAACCTACAACGCCTGGGCAACATCTATACGCGCATCATGAACCCGACCACGGCCGTGTTCGAAGAGCGCATGGCCTCGCTCGAGCGCGGCGTTGGCGCCCTGGCCGTGGGAAGCGGGCAGGCGGCGCAGTTTATCGCCCTGGCGAGCCTGCTCGAGGCCGGGGATGAGATCGTGTCCGCCACCACCCTCTATGGCGGCACCTATACGCAGTTCGACGTTTCCTTCCGCCGCCTGGGAATTCAAACCACCTTCGTCGATCCCGATGATCCCGAGAATTTCCGCCGCGCCATCACCCCCCGCACGCGCGTCCTCTACGGCGAAACCATCGGCAACCCGCGCATGAACGTGCTCGATATCGCCGCCGTGGCCGCTGTGGCCCACGAGCACAACCTGCCGCTCGTTGTGGACAACACCTTCGCCTCCCCGTACCTGTGCCGCCCCATCGAGCACGGCGCGGACATCGTGGTACACTCCGCGACCAAGTTCATCGGCGGCCACGGTACGTCCATCGGCGGCGTGATCGTGGACAGCGGACGCTTTCCCTGGGACCGCGGCCGTTTCCCGCAGCTTCTGGAACCGAGCAAGGGCTACCACGGCATCCGCTTCTACGAGACGTTCGGCGATTTTGCCTATATCATGAAGGCCCGCGTCGAAGGCCTGCGCGATTTCGGCCCGGCGCTCAGCCCGTTTAACTCCTTTCTGTTTCTGCAAGGCATCGAGACCTTGAAGCTGCGCATGGAGTGCCACTCGGCGAACGCCCTGCGCGTAGCCGAATTCCTTGCCGCCCACGACGGCGTGGCGTGGGTCAACTACCCGGGGCTCGGCACAAGCTGTTACCATGCCCTCGCCAAACGCTACCTGCCGCTCGGGGCCGGAGGCGTGCTCGCGTTCGGCATCAAGGGCGGCCTCGATGCCGGCCGCCGCTTCATCGAGGCGCTCCAGGTCTTCTCGCACCTGGCCAACATCGGCGACGCCAAGAGCCTCGTCATCCACCCCGCCTCCACGACCCATCAGCAGTTGACCCGCGAAGAACGCGAGGCCGGCGGCATCACCGACGACCTGATCCGCCTTTCGGTGGGCCTGGAGGAAATCGACGATATTCTGTGGGATCTCGATCGCGCATTGGGGGCCGCCGCATGAGCTACTGCGAGCTGTTTCAGGACGGCGTAGGCGGCAACTCGCCGGTCAACAACAGCGGTTTCGCCAAGAGCGCGGCCGAGCGCCGCCGTATCCTCGAGCGGTACCGGCGGATTGCGATGGTCGGGCTTTCGTCGAATCCGTTCCGCCCGAGCCATTTCGCCGCGATCTACCTGCTCGCCGAAGGCTATGATGTGACGCCGGTCAATCCGCGCGAGAGCGAAGTGCTGGGCCGCCGGTGTTATCCGACCGTGGCCGACGTCCCCGGGCCCCTCGAAGTCGTGGACATCTTCCGCGAGCCTGCCGCAGTCCCGGAGATCGTCGAACAGGCCATCGCCAAACAGGCGAAAGTGGTCTGGATGCAGCTCGGCGTGGTGCACGAAGAAGCCGCCCGGCGGGCCCGCGAAGCCGGTTTGGAAGTCGTCATGGACCGCTGCATGAAGATAGAGCATGCCCGCTTCTTCGGCGGCCTGAACGCTGTCGGCCTGAACACCGGCGTCATATCCGCCCTCCGGCGCCCTCGCTCCATCCGGTGACCGCCGACTCCGCGAATGGCCCCTAACCGGCGGCATTCACGCGTCCTGTACAAGAGGAGATCTCATGAGGCGATTGGCTTTTGTTCTGGCAGCAGCAGCATCTTTCTCCATGCTAAAGGCCGCGGCCCCCGACGGATGGTTCACCGCCGGCTCGGCGCCGCAGTCCTATGCGGTGAGCACCGACAACTCCGTGACCTACCTCGGCAGCCCGAGCGTCCGCCTGGCGCCTGCCGCCGCGAACCCGCCGGGGTTCGTAACCGTGATGCAGCAGTTCCTCCCCGATCACTATAAAGGCAAGCGCGTCCGCTTCTCGGGGTTCGTCAAGGCGAACGGCGTTCAAGGGTGGGCCGGACTGTGGATGCGCATCGATGTGGGCAACCTCCTGGGCGGCTTCGACAACATGCAGGGCCGGCCGATTGCCGGCACCTCCGACTGGACTCCCTACAGCGTCGTCCTGGACGTCGCACAGTCGGCTACGGCCATCAATTTCGGCATCCTGCTGAACGGCGCCGGGACCGTATGGCTGAGCGGAGTCAGGTTCGAGGTGGTGGACACCGCGGTTCCCGTCACCGACATCGTGAAGACCCCGTACGAACCCGCCAACCTCGGCTTCCAGCCGAAGAGTCCCGACGCCACCGACTCGTCCGGCGACTCGTCGGGCCAGTGAAATCGCCGGCGCGGTGGGATATACTGCCTGCGATTGCGGCGGCCAGAATCCCCCGCGGAGGCGTATTCGATGAAACTGTTGATTTCGGCTCTCCTGGCAATATCGGCGGCGGCCCAGACCGCGCCCGCCCCGAAGCTGTACAATACAGCCAAGCAAAAGCTGCTCGAAGGCAAGCAGGTCTTCAGTTACACGCAGTCCAAGTTCGACATCGCCGCCCATTGCGAGGCCGCGAAGCACTACGACTACACCTGGTTCGAGATGCAGCACAGCACCCTCGAGTTCAAGGATGTCGAGGCCATGATCGCGGCCTGCCCGCACGCCGGCGCCATCCCCATGGTCCGCCTGCCCGACGCCCAGGAGTGGCACATCCAGCATGCCACCGATATCGGCGCGCTCGGTGTCATCATTCCTACCGTGGACGACGTCGACCGCGCCCGCGAGGCCGTCAAGTGGGCGCGTTATCCCCCGGTCGCCCGCCGCAGCGCCGGCGCCGGCCAGGCGGCGAGTCTGTGGGGGATCAACGGCATCAACTACCGGCAGACCTTCAACGACAACATGCTGGTGGTGATCATGATCGAGACCCCCACAGGCGTTGCCAATGCGTTCGATATCGCGTCCGTGCCCGGCGTTGACGTGGTGATCATCGGCAACAACGACCTCAGCTCCTTCTCCGGATTCCCGCAGAATGACGACCGCTACCAAGCCATGGTCACGAAGATCCACGACGACACCCTGCGTGCCGGGAAGATCTTCGGCCAGGCCAACGCGACGTACGCCAAGGGCCATCCGCTGAGCAAGGACGCCAAGTTCTTCCAGAACGGGCCGTCCAACGACGGATGGCAGCCCCCCGCCCGCGGCGGCCGCCGTACCGACACCAGCGCTCCCCCGGAAGGAGAGGAGCAAGGCGGACGCGGCGGGCGCGGCAGGGGACGGTAGGCAGAGTACACGTCAAACGCCGTCGATCGTCACCCGACTCCGAACCGGTCCTTGCACAAGATTCGGGTCGAGATTGCCAGATCCGTGGTGCGCTCATCTAACGGCCATAGATGACATAGCAAATCCTGAATCCCCGCTCGTCGCTGACCGGGTACACATTTCGCCAGCTACCCAGCCGCTCTATTTCGTGGTACCCCTCGCGGTTTACACCCTTCAACTCACCGTTGGGACATCGAGAGGTCTGAAATACGATGAATTGAGGATCGACCGCAGCTAAGTCCCCCAATACGATTCCTTCGTCCATGTTCCAGGACATCCATGGAGATTCCGGGAAATAATAGCGCGTCGCCGGGTTCGGTAAGCTCCTTCTTACCCCGGGGTGCTCGCCAGCGACAAGTAGGCGGCCAGGAGTTATTCGGATTGCGACACTACGCAAGTCCGGGTTGCCGACATGATAATAACTCAACAATTCGGGGA
>Ga0335080_10003540_pt1 | contig 15782 bp, 10 predicted proteins | sample Lox_Sample_34_FD_206720 | JGI IMG/M metagenome (GOLD analysis project Ga0335080, IMG submission 206720) | Soil microbial communities from Loxahatchee National Wildlife Refuge, Florida, United States - Lox_Sample_3.4 | ecosystem: Environmental > Terrestrial > Soil > Wetlands | place: USA...
GGAACGCGGGCCGGTCACGTCCGAGCCGCGGCTCGACCCGCTCGAGGAAGAGGCGGAAGAAGACGTCGTCGAAGGCGTCGCCGGGCTCGGTCCGGACGCCCACCCTCCGCGCCGCCTCGGAGAGCGCCGCCGCGCTCGCCGCCTCCCGCAGGTCGATCCCGGTCTCGCGCCGGAGCGCCTCGCGGACCGTCACCCGCTCGTAGGGAAGCAGCCCGAACGGCTCGGGCCTCCCCAGAGCGGCGGCGGCCGCGGCGAGCGTCGCCTCGAGGTCGTCCATGATTGCCCGGTAGTCGGCCCGGGGCCGGTACATCTCGAGCATCGTGAACTCGGGGTTGTGCGCCGGGCTGACCTCGCCGTTCCGGAAGACCTTGCAGATCTGGAAGATGGGCCCTGCCCCGTCGGCCAGGAGCCGCTTCATCGCGTACTCGGGGCTGGTGTGGAGGTAGAGCGTCCCGGCGCGGCCGCGGTCGGTCTCGGGGACGAAGGGCACCTCGAAGGCACGGATGTGGGGCTCCATCCCCGGTGCGGGGACCAGCAGCGGGGTCTCGACCTCCTGGTACCCGAGGGATTCGAGGTTCGCGCGGATCGCGCGCTGGAGCGCCTGGCGGGCACGTGCCGCGGCCCACTGCGAAGGATTGGGCATCCCGGCAGCGGACGGTACAGTTCGCCCCTTCATGCGTCCACGGCTCTCGCCCGTACTCCTCGCGCTGCTCCTCGCCGCCTGTGCCGGTCCGCCCGTGGCTCCGGCTCCCGCGTCCTCTGCGCCGCCCCGCTCCCCGGAGCGAGAGGCGCTCACGCCCGTGGTCGCGGAGCTCTCTTCCAAGGCGGAGGCGCTCCTCCGGGCACAGGACGAGCTCGTCTGGAAGCACTGGATCGAGGGTGCTCCGGCGGACCTGGCGAAGACCTACGCCGGGACGGAGGCCTGGCTCACCCCGGATGCCGTGGCCAAGGTGGCCCGGCTGCGCGCGCTGACCACCGAGCCCCGCGAGCAGCGGGCCCTGGACCATCTCCACGCCTACCTCGCCGGCGAGTGGATGGCGCAGCAGCTCGCCGACCTCTCGGACGGCATCGCCACGCTGGAGCAGTCGCTCACCTTCAAGGTGGCGGGGACGGATCGGCCTTACCGGAATCTCGAGTCGATCCTCGCCGCGGAGCGGAGCGCGCTCCGGCGGAAGCAGATCTACGAGGCGGCGACCTCGGCGGTGGACAAGGTGTCCGCGCTCATCGAGCGGCGAGGAGCACGGAGCGCCGAGCTGCTGCCAGCGCTGAATCTCGAGCCCGCCACCTGGACCGCCGAGCTGCGCGAGGCGACCCCGGATCGGCTCGCGGCGCTGGCGGAGAGCGTGCTGACCCGGACGCAGGACGCCTGGGTGGCGGCGCTGGGCCGGCTCTCGCAGCGCGAGCTGCAGCTGCCCCTGGACCGGATCGGCCGGCAGGACCTGCCGCGGCTCGTTCGCCTTCCGCCGACGGAAGGATTCAAGCGAGCGGAGATCGTCTCGCGGATCCGCGCCACGCTCGGGCCCCTGGGGCTCGACCCGGCCGACCTGAAGACGGTGACGCTCGACGCCGGGGACGCGCCGAAGAAGAACCCCCGCGGCCTGGTGCTGGGGGTGGTGGTCCCGACCGACGTGCGCGTCTCGCTGAAGCCGGTGGGGGGGGCGCGGGACCAGCGGAGCGCGCTCCACGAGTTCGGCCACGCCTTGCACGACGCGTTCACCGAGGAGCAGCGCTTCGAGCTGGCCAAGCTGGGGAACCGCACCAACTCCGAGGCCTTCGCGGCGCTGCTCGAGTCGCTGACCACCGAGCCGGCGTGGCTCGAGCAGTCAGGGCTGTCGGCCGACGCCGGGCGCGCCTGGATCCAGGGCGTGTCGGTGCAGGAGCTGTTCCTCGTTCGCCGGGCCGCGGGGAAGGTCCTCTTCAACGTCGCGGCATCCCGGGGCGGGGCTGACGTCCATGCCGCGTACCGGACGGCGATGGACCGGGCCTACGCGCTTCCCGGGACGGCGCAGGACGAGGCGCGGTCGACGCTGGACCAGGAGGAGACGCTCGGCGCGGGCGACTACCTGCGAGGGTGGCTGCTGGGGGCGCAGCTCCGGGCCGCGCTGCTCCGGAAGCTGGGGCCGAGCTGGTGGACCGATCCGGGCGCAGGGGCGTTCCTGAAGCCCCTGCTCGCGCCGGGGAACGGGCTGGACCCCGAGGGGCTCGCCCGGGCGCTGGGGGACACGGGCGTCTCGGCCGACGCGTTCGTCGCCACGGTCGTGCCGCGGCTGACCGGCGCCGCTCCGGAGACCCCCGCGGCACCGCCTCCGCCGGCGCCCGCGCCGTCCACCCCGCCGTCTCCGGTGCCCGCCGCGCCCACCTCGCCCGCGACGCCCGACGGAGGCGCGCAAGCTGCGCCCGTGACTGCTCCTGGCGCGGCGACCGGCGCCGCGCCTGCGCCCGCTGCCGCGACGGGGACCGGCGCCCGGACCGAACCGGCACCCTGAGCGTTCGGGCGCCTCAGGGCAGCGGGTGCGCGGCGAGGTACCGGAGCATCTCCGGCTCGCGGTCGATGCCACTCCCGTCGGCGCGGCCGTCCGGCCAGCGGATGTGGTCGACGATCGCCTCGAGGCCCGGGCACCGCACGGCGCAGGCATCGACGGCCGCGCCATGGTGGTCCAGCAGGAGCTCGGTCACGTCGGTCGCCCCGAGGGTGGTGCGCAGGAGCCCGAGCCACCCCCGGACGTCGTAGCCCGGGGGCGCACCGCGGCTCGTCGCCTGGGCAGCGTCGCAGGGGACGATGCTGCAGGCGCGGTGGACGATGAAGACGGGGAGCGACGAGCGAGGATACGGCCGGTAGGCGCAGCCGGGGGTCTGCGGCGTCGGGGCCTCGAGCGGATCCGCTCCGTCGAACACCGCGACCGCCGCGATGCGACTGCCTCCGGGCGTCGGCGTCCCGTGGCGAACGAGCGCGTACAGCTGCGAGAAGAACGCCCCGTTCGACCACCCGGTGAGGTAGATGCGCCGGGGGTCCACGCCGCCCTCGGAGACGAGGGTGTCGATGAGCCGGTCCAGGTTCCGGACGTCGGGGCTGGTGGCGAAGTTCCGGTCGTAGAGCTCGTGCCGGGCCGACGCCGGGTTGCCGCTGGCAGACGGTGGAAGGTTCCGTCCCTGGTCCGCGGCGAGGATGAAGCCCGGGCCGTCGCCGAGGTCGAAGCCGGCCGCCTTCGCCCGGAGCAGCGTGTGGTCGTAGATGGCGCGGGCCGAGCCGCCGGAGCCGTGGAGGAACACCAGCAAGGGCCGGGGCGCGCTCGTCGCCGTGCCCGGAGGCTTGAAGACGCAGGCGGCGCGAGGCTGCCCGTTCACGGCGTCGGTCCAGAGCCGGGGTGCACCGTCGTCGAACGCCGGCCGGGTCCGGACGTGGGTCCGGCACTCGGGCACGGTCAGCGGCTCGGAGAGCGTTCCCTTGACGATGCCGGTCAGCGCGTGGGGGCAGGGCGCGGTGGCCGTGCACGGCTCGGGCGTCCGGCAGAGGCCACCGTGGCCGTCGCAGAGGGCACCGCTCGCGCAGGCTCCGGCGCCGGCGTCCTCGGAGGAGGCCGCCGTCGCTGGGCCGGCGGAGGCGCAGCCGGCGAGCACGGCGAGGAGGGCGAGTCTCCTGGAGCTGCGGAAGCGGTGACGAACCATCACCTCGAGAAACCCCGAGGGCTCCCCGCGGTTGCGGAGGAGAAATGCCGGGCTCCGTTCGCTACCCCGTGGCGGGCTTTCCGCAGTTCCCGCAGAACTTCGCGCCGGGATTCAAGTCCGAGCCGCACTCGGCGCACTTCCGCGCCACCGGCGCGAGTGGCTCGCCGCAGTTTCCGCAGAACTTCCCGGTCCCCACGGTTCCACACTTCGGGCACGGGGTGCCGGCCGCGGCCATGGGAGCCGGAGCCGGTGCCCCTGCGGGCCGCTGCTGCCCCTGCTGGAAGGCCTGCGCCATCCCGAAGCCGATGCCCAGCCCCGCGCCCTGGAGCGCGCCACCGCCGCCCGCCCCGCCCTTCGCCATCCCCTCGGCCGCGCCGAGCATCGCCTGTCCCTGCGCGTACTGCTGGAAGCCGCCGGCGAGCTTGCTGTAGGCGGTGTCCTTCGTCAGCCGCTTCAGGGTGGCCTCGTCCTCGTCCTTGATGGTGATGGTGAAGTTGCCCATCCGCACCACGGTCAGGCCGTAGCCGTCGACGTGGGGCTTGAAGCCGGCGAGGACGTCCTGCTCGATCTCCTCGGTGTATGCACCCGAGGTCACGTCGAGCAGCGGCCAGTGCTTCTTGACCAGCAGCTCGGCGATCCGGTCGCGGACCACCTTCATCACCTGGCTCTTGAACCAGGCGAGGAACTCGTCGTTGCTCGTCCGGCGCAGGCCCACCAGGCCGAGGATGAGCTTCTCGGGGTCGGTGACCCTCACCGAGAAGTCACCGTAGACCATCGTCCCGATGCCCAGGCCGCTGTCCGGATCCTTCATGTCGCCGATCGGCCCGCCGAACTTCACGCCGGGGAACTCGCGGATGCTGACGAAGTAGATCTCGGTGACGAAGAGGTTCCCGCCGGTGAAGCCCTCGATGAGCTTCCCGAGGAACGGGATGTTCTGCGCCTCGAGCGTGTGCCGGCCGGGGTCGAGCTTCCCCTGCACTTGCCCATCCTTGACGAAGATCGCCACCTCGTCCGCGCCGACCGTGAGCTGGGTCATCATCCGGACGTTCCGCTCCGGATAGGCGTAGATGATGTCGTTCTTCGCCGCGTCCGAGCGGGCGATGAAGTTGCGCTGCGCTTCACCCTTCAGTGCGTCGAGCAATCCCAAGGCGAACCTCCGGAGAGGACTTCTCGAAGATCACGGCGCCCGGCAGCAGGCATTGCCGCTTGCGCCTTCCGTGCCACGAGGATCGCACAGGAGCACGCGACGTTGCGAGTCCCCGGGTATCCCGGACCCCTACCCCGAGTTCAGACCCAGCGGCTGACCAGGCGCTCGCGGTCGAACAACCGGACGCTCGCCCGGACCAGCAGCACGTCGAGGACGAGCACCACTCCGCCCTGGAGCGCGTAGTAGCCGGTGCCGGCGCGCAGCCACCCGGCGAGCTGGCCGGCCACGAGGGCCATGAGCGGCAGCACCACCAGAGCCGAGAGCTGCTGCGCGAGGCGCGAGTCGCCGACGCGCGCCGAGACGAGCACCGCCAGCCCGTTGCCCAGGAAGGCGAAGAGCGGCGCCACCACGCCGACACCGAAGAGCCACATCGTGTTGGGGAGCACCGCGGCGTGGACCAGGGGCCAGGCCACGGCGTCGACCGCGACCACGAAGGCGACGAACGACATCCAGGAGATCGCCACCGCCGGGACCACCGAGGCGATGCTCTTCCCGGCGACCAGCTCGGCGGCGCTCACCGGGGCGGCCAGGAGCGGCTCGAGCGTCCGCCGCTCCTTCTCCCCGGCCACGCTCTGCGAGGAGACGAGGATGGGGACGAAGATCGGCATCAGCAGGAACAGGCCGAACCAGTCGGCGAGCAGCTTGTCCACCAGGAACCGGGCGGCGCTGGCGTTCAGCGGCAGCGTGGGGTCGTAGTAGAGCGCGATGGTGCGGAACGAGAGGTCGTCCGGGTGCCGGGCGTAGCTCCACACCACGAGGACCGGAACGATCACCAGCACCGCCGGGAGGGCGAGCATGCTCAGGAGCAGTCCCGGGTTCTTCCGGAGGTCGAGCGCCTCCTTCCAGGCCACCGCCATCGCCCGGTGCATGCGGAACTTCACGTGGCCTCCGCGGTACGGGTGAGCTCGAGGTAGACGTCCTCCAGCGCGCGCTGGCCCGGGACCACGGCGTGGATCCGCACCCCGGCTCGGACGAGGACCCCGACGACGTCGGGGATGCCCACGCCGTCAGCGAGGTTGACGCGCAGCAGATGCCCCTCGGCCACCCAGACGCAGGGGGGAACGATGGCGGCGAGCGACTCGCCGGCCGCGCCCGCGCTTCCCTCGACCTGGATCTCGACGACGCCGGACTGGCGCCGCAGCTCGGGGACCGTGCCCACGGCGAGGAGGCGTCCCTTCACCACGGCCACCCGGGCACAGATCCGTTCCACCTCGGCCATGTTGTGAGAGCAGAGCACCACCGTGCGGCCCTCGGCGGCGAGCTCGCCCACCGCCTCGCGCACTGCCCGGGCGGACTCGGGATCCAGGCCGCTGGTGGGCTCGTCGAGGAAGATGGCCTGGGGGTCGTGGAGCAGCGCGCGGACGAGGGCCAGCTTCTGCCGCATCCCCTTGCTGTAGGTGCCCGCCGGCTCCTCTTCCCGTCCGGCAAGCCCGAACCGCTCCATCCACCGCTGCGCGGACTCCCACGCCTCGGGGGTGTCGCGGTCGTGGAGCTTGAGGAAGAAGCGGAGGTTCTCCCGCGCGGTGAGGCGGTCGTAGAGGCCGGGCTGCTCGGTGAGGAGGCCCACCCGCGACCGCAGCGCCTCGCCGTCCCCGTCGATGGGCACGCCGCACACCGTCGCGCCTCCGGAGCTCGGGCGAAGGAGCCCGGTGAGCATGCGCACGGTGGTGGTCTTTCCCGCGCCGTTCGGTCCGAGCAGCCCGAAGACCTCGCCTTCGGCGACGTCGAACTCCAGCCCCTCGACCGCGGTGCGCGGGCCGAACTGCTTCGACAGCGAGCGGACCTCGATGCGGCTCAATCGATGGTGACCAGCACGAACTTCACGTTCAGGTCCCGGTCGATCTGCTCGATGCGATGCTCCGGGCCGATCGCCTGGCGGAGCAACCCCAGCCGCGGGTGCTCGACCAGCGCCCACTTCCTGCCGGGAAGGTTGGCGAAGGCGGCCATCCGTGCCGGGCTGTCCTTGATCTGCTTGACGGTGTTCTTGCTGTAGAAGGTCTCGCCCTTCCAGTCCATCATGTACGCCACGATGGGCTCGCCGGGATTCCGGCGATCGTAGTAGCGCCAGAAGAGATCCCGCTGCGTCCAGTGGTGGCTCAGGTCCACCCAGTGGCTCCAGCTGAACCAGAGCGCGAAGCCCAGGGCCAGCGCACCGAGGCTGCCGACGAGCCCGGGGCGTGAGCCGCGCAGCGCGCCCAGTGCCGCCGCCACCCCGCCCAGGGTGAACGCCCAGATCATCCCCACCTTCACGTTCACGGGCGCACGGAGGTTGGTCGCCAGCGTGTAGGCCGCCCGGGGAACGAGGTATGGCGTGGCGACGAGGACCGCGCCGACGACCGCGACCATCCCCGCGAGCTGCAGGGTCGAGCCGCGCTGCGGCGGCGGACTGCTCAGCGACGCCCAGCCGAGGAGCGCCGCGATTCCCAGGAGCAGGCAGCCCAGGATCGTGAGCGGGCTCGCCACGTCGACGATGCTGGTCGTCCCCAGCGCGGTCACCCCCACGGCCCCGACCAGGAGCCCGGGCAGGCGTGCCTTCATCCTCTCTGCGCGATCCCCTCCTGCGGCGCCGACCGTCATCCAGGCGCCGACCGCGAGGAGCACCGCGGCGACGAGGTCACCGGTCTGGAGCCCCCGGCGGGACCAGGAGAACATCACCGGTCGGGAATCCAGCTCGGAGGGGTAGGTACGCTCGTAGTTGTAGACGAAGAGATCGGTGAAGTCCTTGGGCGTGGTGGCCAGGTCCTTGGCGACGAGGAAGAACAGCACGCCCCCGAGGAGGAGCGGGATGGCGTGCGCCGCCGGTCCGTCCTCCCACAGCCGGTCGATGAACATCGCCATCAGGATCGCCAGCGCCGGCAGGACGGGGAGGATGTAGTGGTGGAACTTGGTGGCGGACGCGTCCACCAGGAGGAAGCCGAACACCGCCCAGAGGAAGGCGATGAAGGCCACCCTCCCTGGCACGTCCAGGCGCCGGAGGCGCAGGGGCGCGACGAGGGCCAGCGCGCCCGGGAGCAGGGCCACCCAGGGGAAGATGGCGTAGCCGCCCTGCTCGATGAAGTAGGTGAACGTCCCGCCGGGAGTGGTGGTGTGCACGCCCTCGAAGAGGCGGTTCAGGTGGTCGTGGATGAGGAAGCGGACGAAGAACGTCTTGCCCTCGTTGTCCACCTCGGGGAAGGCGAACATCACCGCGAACCAGGGTCCGCAGATGGCCAGGAACACGCCGATGCCCGTGAGGAGCCGCATCCGCCGCATCTCGGCGAAGAGCACCGGCATCGGCTCCTTCCCCGCCTGCACCTCCTTGCGGTAGGCGGCGCTGGTGAGCCACCTCCAGTGGGCAGCGCGACCGGCCTCGTCCCAGGGGAAGACGCAGGCCGCCGCGTAGGCCAGGAGCACCACGGCCGGCAACCCGACACCCATCAGCCCCTTGGCCAGCATGGACAGGCCGCAGGAGACGTAGAAGCCCATCCACCAGGCGGTGCGGTGCTTCGTCTTCTCGTCGAAGAGCCCGATGATCGCGCAGGCCATCGCGGTGATGAGCGTGGCGACGAACGGCGTGTCGGTGACCACCTGGCGGGTGACGAGGAAGAAGAGGGGCATCGTGCCCAGGACCACCGTGCTGGCCAGCCCCACCCGGCGGTTGACGGTGCGTCCCAGCGCCAGCGCGAGCAAGGCCAGCGAGGCGAGCACGACGAGGACGAAGGGGAGGCGCATCGCCCACTCGGTGTAGAGGGGGAGCTTCCCGGTGCCGTGGTTGATGCCCACCACGGCCATCCCCAGCACGTCGATCCACATCGCGAGGGGCGGCTTGGAGAAGAACCAGCTGCTCTCCCAGTACGGATGCACGTAATCGTTCCGGGCGATCATCTCCCGGGCGACCTCGCCGTAGTGTGACTCCCAGGGATCCCAGAGCCCGACGGCGCCGACGTAGGGAAGGAACACCAGTGCTCCGACCAGCAACGACATCAGGACGAGACGGAGCTCGGCGTCGAGCGCCAGCAGGCGCCGTGTCCACGGATGTCTCAGGATGCGATCGCCCAGGAATGACTCCGCAATTCCGGGTCCGAGCAGCTCACCTTCCCTCACGTTCATGTGGCCGCGCCTTGTAGCATGTGGCCGGCACGGGGGAGGGCCTTGGTCGACCTGTGAAGCTGGTCATCGAAGACGACGAGGGGCACCGCCGGGAGGTTCCCCTCGACCGGGACGAAATCACCATCGGACGGCGGGACGACAACCTCGTCCAGCTGCCCGAGCGGAACGTCTCGCGCCACCACGCCCGCTTGATCTGCAGTGACGGGGGCGTCGTCCTCGAGGACCTCCGGAGCGCCAACGGGACCGAGCTCAACGGGGTGCGGGTCACCGAGCCGGTGCCCTTCCGCGACGGAGACCTCCTCCGGATCGGCGACTACGGGCTGGCGCTCCGTCCGGACGGGGTGCCCCTCGACGTTCCCCTGCCCCGTACCGCGCCGCCCGAGGCCCCGGCCCCGCCCCGGGGCGACCTGCTGCCGGACACGGCGCCGCACCCGGTGGTGCTCGGTCCGCTGGACCCGGACGGGGCGCTGCCGGTCGAGCTCGAGCCTCCGGTCCGGCGATCGCGCCGGGCCCTGGGGGTGGTGGGCCTCGGCCTCTTCCTCGGACTGGGAGCAGCGCTCATGCTCCGCGCCCGCAACGGAGAGTCGACGCACGTCCACACCGTGGTGCCCCCTCCGCCGACGCCCGAGGTGGTGGCCGAGATCCCTCCCCCCGGACCTGCCGAGCCGCCCCCCCTGGAGCTGAGCCCGCCCACGGTCTCCGCCGTGCGCCCGAGCACGGCGACGGAGTGGCTGGCCGCCGCGCGAGCCGCTGCCGAGAACCGCGACTTCGACCGGGCGCTGCGCATGCTCGGCTCGGTGCACGACCGCTCCTACCAGGCTGAGGTGCAGAATTTGCGCAAGACCTGGCGCGCCGAGGCGGCGGCGGGACGCGCGGTCCGGAGCGCCCGGAAGGAGCTGGACCAGGGGCGGGCCTCCCTGGCGCAGCGAAAGCTCGAGGGAGCGAGGAACAGCCGCGCCTGGGCACCCGAGGTGGCCCAGCTCCGAGCGGAGATCGTCGCCGCCCTCAAGAACGGAAAGAAGTCTCCACCCCGCTCGACCGCGGTGGAGGTGGACCGTCTCTACCGCGAAGGAAAGCTGCTCTACGACGGAGGAAGCGTCACCGAGGCCACCGCGCGCTTCGAGCGCTGCCTGGCGCTGGACCGCAACAGCCCGCGCTGCCACCTGATGCTGGCGACCTCGTACGCCCGGTCGGGAGATGCCTCCCGGGCCGAGTCCCACTACCGACGCTTCCTCGACCTGGCGTCGGCCGACGACCCGGCCGTGCCCAGGGTGAAGAAATACCTTGAGGATTCGGACGCCCAGAAGAAGGCTAGGGCCTCCAGCGCGATGCCGCAGCGCTAGGAGGGGCGATGCAGATCCGCATCCTGGTGGTGGACGACGAGAAGGAGACGGGCGACTACCTCCAGCTCTTGCTCACCAAGGCCGGGTACGAGGTCGTGGCGCTGACCGACCCGACGCAGGTGATGGACCGGCTGCGCGCCGAGGATTTCCACCTCGTCATCCTCGACATGATGATGCCGCAGATGTCCGGCACGGAGCTGCTGGAGAAGATCCGCGCCTACGACTCGGACATCGCGGTGATCGTGGCCACCGCCCACCCGGCGGTCGAGACGGCGGTCGCCTCCCTCAAGGCGCAGGCGTCGGACTACGTCAAGAAGCCGGTCGAGCCCGAGGAGCTGCTGGCGGCGGTGGAGTCGGCCCTGGCGAAGAAGGGGCTCTCCAAGGACCCCGAGGCCGAGCTGCACCGTGCCATCGGCCGGACCATCCGCGAGGCGCGCAAGTCGCAGGAGCTGACGCTGAAGCAGCTCGCGCGGCGGACCGGCCTGTCGGTCTCGCTCCTGAGCCAGATCGAGCGGGCGGAGTCGAGCGCCTCGATCAGCTCGCTGTACAAGATCGCCTCCGCATTGCGGTTGCGAATGGCCGAGCTCTTCGGCGGCGCCTGACCCGACGAGTCGCCTCAGCGCCCCGTCCTGGCCCCGTCCTCGATTGGACCCCGGCGGTCGCGTCGGGCAGCGTCCACGCTCAGGGCCCTGCCGCCACGGGCGACCGACCGGCCTCGATCCCCTCTCGTGGCTGGAGTGGAGCCCGGGGCGCCCGGGCCTGGCTTCCGTCGCGGGCGCGCCCAGGTCGCCGGACCGGCGGCGCCTCCTCGGACGGAGTGGAGGCGGCAGCAGGCGGGGGGCGAGCAGCTGGCGTGCGATCCAGGAGCTGCTGCAGCGCCAGGTGGGCCGAGAAGCCCACCTGCAGCAGGAGCAGGACCGCGCCGGCGGACGCGGCGATGCCGGTGCGCTGCCGGTGCAGATACCTCGACAGCCGGGATCCGCCCCGGGGCCTGCGTGCGGTCACTGGCTGGTGCTCGAGCCATCTCCGCAGATCGGCGGACAGCTCGGCCACCGATCCGTATCGGCGGGTGCGGTCCTTCTCCAAGGCCTGCATGACGATCGCGTCGAGGTCCCGGCCAATCTCTCTTCGCAGGAGCCCGGGCTCGCTGCTCCGCCGCCGGGCGATCGCCACGACCTCCTCGGTCGCGGCGACCAGACGCGCGCTCGGCGGCGCCGGCTCCACGTCGCGCATGCACTTGCGCAGCTCCTCCTGGCTCGTGCGGCGCAGCTCGGCACTGGAGAAGGGGAGAAATCCGGACACCAGCTGATAGAGCATCGCCCCCAGGGAATAGACGTCGGTGCGCGTGTCGACGTCCTGCTGGGTGAGGTCGGCCTGCTCGGGGCTCATGAACTCGACCGTGCCCACCACCTGCCCTACCTCGGTCTGCAGGGTCTTTTCGGTGAGCGGCTGCGCCAGCGCCTTGGCGACGCCGAAGTCGACGATCTTCGCCTGCGCCTGTCCGTCGACGAGAGTCACCAGCACGTTCGAGGGCTTGAGGTCCCGGTGGAGAATGGCCTTCTGATGCGCGTGCTGCACCCCCGCGCATACCTGGCGGAAGAGCTCGATCCGCGCCCGCAGCCCCAGGCGCGCCTGGTCGCAGTGCTGGTCGACCGCGACCCCCCGCACGTACTCCATCGCCAGATACGGCTGGCCCTGATCGGTGGACCCGGCGGCGAGCATCCGGGGGATGGCTGGATGATCCATGAGGGCCAGCGCCTGGCGCTCCGCCTCGAAGCGGGCGACCACCGCCGGCGTCTCCAGCCCCGGCCTGATCAACTTGATCGCCACCTCGCGGCGCACGGGCTCCCGCTGCTCCGCTCGCCACACCTCGCCCATCCCGCCCTCGGCGATCTTCTCGATCAGCCGGTACCCGGCAATCGAAGCCGCGGTCCGGGGCAAGATGGTGCCACGCGGCTCGGACAGGCAGGCCAGCCTCCGCAGAAGGGCATCCACCACAGGGTCGGACGGCTTGGACGGCGATGCAGTCGGCTCCGCGGGCTGGCCGGAGACGCCCCGGGTCGAGCGGTCAGCCTGGAGACTCTGGAGCTCGGGCGACAGATGATCGACCTCGATCTCCAGCCCCTCGGACACCACCACGGCGCGCTCGAGCTCGTGAATGAGCTGCCGGACGTTGCCCGGCCACGGTGCGGCCCCGAGGGCAGCGAGCGCCTCGTCCGACAGGTGGTGGGAGGGAACCGCGAGGCGGCGGCAGACCGTCTCCAGCAGGCGCTGGGCGAGCAGAGGGATGTCCTCGGGCCGCTCTCGCAGGGGGGGCAGACGGAGCGTCAGCACGCGAAGGCGGTAGTAGAGATCGCGGCGGAATCTGCCTGCCTCCACCGCGGGCTCCAGGCTGGAGCTGGTCGCGGCGATGATCCGCACCTCGGGGCGTCCCACCTCGCCGCCGTCGACGGCCCGAAGGAGCTTGCACTGCGCCACGCTGCTGAGCTCGCCCACCTCGTCGAGGAAGAGCGTCCCGAAGCGCGCCGCGGTGAGGACGCCAGATCCCCTCCGGTTCGCCCCGGAGGGTGCCCTTCGGGCATGGCCGAACAGCACGGCGTCGAGCAGCGACTCGTCCATGGCCAGGCAGTTCAGGTGCACGAAGGACCCGGAGCCCCTCGGGCCACGGTCGTGGATCAGCCGGGCCGCGAGATCCTTGCCGGTTCCTGTCTCTCCCTCGATGAACACCGGCAGGTGGACATCCAGCGCGCGGCCGATCTGGGCATGCACGCTCCGCATCGCGGCGCTCTCGCCGAGCAGCTCGGGGAAGGAGCTGGGCGAGGCGCCGGGGATCACAGCATGTCCGCGATGCGCGCCGCTGCCCTGCGCGCACCGTCGGTCTCCACATCCAGGTAGTCGACCACGCGGCCAATCTCGCCGGCGATGGCGGCGGCGATCGTCTCCGGGGTCGACAGGTTGAAGTCCATGCACCGTCCCGCCCGGTAGCGCTCGAGGCGGTGCCGCACGTGGAAGTTCTGCTCGAAGTGCTGCCGCAGGGGAAAGTAGAGGAAGGGGCGCTTGCAGGCGGTCAGCTCCATCGCCGTGGTGAGACCGCCCTGGACGATTGCCAGGTCGCACGCCGCGAGATGCCGGTAGAGATTGTGGACGTAGGGGACGATCTCCAGATCGGCGAGCTGCGGGAGCGATGCCGGGTCGATGCGCGGGCCGGCCACGACGATCATCCGCAGGGCGGGCACCTGGCGCTTGGCCTCCGGGTAGGCGGCGATCACCTTGCGCAGGAGGGCACCCCCGACGCCCGATCCGCCCACCGTCACGAGGCAGACCAGCTCGCCGTCACGGTAGCCGAGCTCGCGCCTCAGCTCCTCTCGCGGGGGCAGCTCTCGCGGATCGAAGCCCGTGATGTACCCCGAGAACTCGAAGTGCTTCTCGGTCCAGTCACGGATCAGCGGCAGGTCGGGCCCCAGCCGATCGGGCACGATGTCCTCCGCGTTGCCGACGAACAGCGCGCGGTCACGCACCCCTGGGTGCTGGGCGATGTGCTCGATCATCTGCGCGTTGTAGTCCGCGGTCAGCGCGCGCTCGCGGGCACCCCCCTCCTCCACCGGGAGATAGCCGACGAAGTCCGTGAACCAGGCGAAGGGAGCGATCTTTTCCCGAGGGTTCTCGTGCAGGTAATAGTCGAGCTCCCAGGCCTCGTCGGCGATCCAGAGATCGTAGCGGTCGTCGCGCGCCACGTCGTGGAACACCATGAAGTTGGCGATGAGGATCTCGTCCATCCGACGCAGCGCCTGGAAGCAATGCAGATCGTGCTCCGCCGACTCGGACTCGATGTGGGCGGACTCGCTTGCGAGACGGCGGCTCCCGGGGTGGATGCGCTCGCCCTCGGCGGCCAGCACCCGGGTCACGGGGTCCTGCGCCAGCCATTCGATCTCGATCCCGGGGACGAGCTTGCGCAGCTCGCGGGCAACCGCCACGTCGCGCTGGGCGTGCCCCAGGCCGATGGGCGACGAGACGTAGAGCACCCGCCTCCGGTCGGCGGACCGGAGCTTCACCGGGCTCGGCGGCCGAGCCGCAGCGACGGTCGGCGCCGGCTGCACGGAGTCGAAGAACTCGCGCATCGCGAGATTCACCGGCACCGGCTTGCGCACCTGCGGCTGGTGCCCGGCGCCCTCGACGATGACCAGCTTGCCCCCGGTGAGGCGGGCCAGCTCCCGTCCGTCGGAGTGCGGGAAGACGTCGTCCTCGCTGCCGTGGATCACCAGGACCGGGCAGCGGACGCGCCGGGCCAGGGCCTTCTGGCTCCGGCGGCCCATCGGGGTCGTCATCCCGCCGCGGCAGAAGGCGATGGCCGTCTCGGCATCGGTCTCCAGACCCCAGGCGACCCCGTCCTCGATCTGCTTGGTGGAGTGCTTCTCGGTGAAGCATTTCTCCTGCCACCACTGCAGGAAGTCCTTCCAGTCCGCCCGCCAGTGCTGGGCGTTGAGCTTGCCGAATCCGCGGGTGGTCAACGGCGGACGCTCCAGCATGGGGAGCATCCACGGGTGACAGATCACCCGCCAGTGCAGCGAGCGGAGGAGGCTCACCGGGAAGAAGGGATCGATGAACACCGCGCCGAGCACGCGCCCGGGGTGCTCGGTGGCCAGCAGAAGAGCCCGCTGGGCGCCGCGGGAGAGGCTGACGATGAACGCCCGCTCCACGCCGTTGGCATCGAGCACCGCGACCGCGTCCCGCATGAACTCCGCTTCGGTGTACGCCTCGTCGCTGGCGGGCCGGTCGGACTTGCCGTTTCCCCGCGGGTCGAAGGCGAGGACCCGGGATCGGCGGGCGAATTCCGGGATCTGGGCCTTCCAGCAGCGGGAGTGGACGATCGACCAGGTGGGCAGGAAGAGAATCGCCGGATCGCCCTGGCCGCAGGACTCCCAGTGCACCCGCACGCCGTCGCGCTCGACGAAGCCGACGGCGTCGGGCTCCCGGGCGCGCGACTGCTCGCGGCTACCGGCGCTCGCGCTTGCGAACGTTCTTCCTGACACGCTTGGTTCGGCGTGGCCCATCACGCTTCCCCCGTTCCAAAGACTCGATCCACCCGTCGACCCAGGCGAGGAGCGCCTCGTGCCCCTCCCGGATCCCCGAGAGGCGCTCGAGCATGTAGCCGAGCGCAAAGGTCTCCACCATCGCGGTCACTGCCTCCACCGGCAGCTCCTTCTCCTTCCCGTACTCGCGCACGGCCCGACCGAAGGCCTCGCGCAGCACCGAGCGCCACTCGGCGTTCACCGCCGCGACGCGCGCGGCGAACTCGGGGCGGTTCCAGGCCAGCGCCTGCAGCTCGAACCAGATCTTCGGGTAGCCGGCGGCCAGGTCCTCCTCCTGGAACCGCCAGGCCGTCCGCCACTTCTCGAGGAAGGGCACGTCCGCCGCGTACATCGCCCGCTGGCGAGCGATCAGCCGCTCGGTGAAGCGGTTGAGCACGCGGAGCATGA
>Ga0335080_10003541_pt1 | contig 15781 bp, 19 predicted proteins | sample Lox_Sample_34_FD_206720 | JGI IMG/M metagenome (GOLD analysis project Ga0335080, IMG submission 206720) | Soil microbial communities from Loxahatchee National Wildlife Refuge, Florida, United States - Lox_Sample_3.4 | ecosystem: Environmental > Terrestrial > Soil > Wetlands | place: USA...
ACCGCGCGCAGCTCGTCGACCGCCCGCGCCGCGCCCGGGCAGAACGCGAACGCCCGAGCCGCGTCGTCGAGGACCTCGAAGCCGCCCGCCATCGAGGTCAGCCGCTCGAGCGCCGCCGCCGTGCTCCCGGAGAGGCCCCGCCCATCGAGGGCCGCGCGCACGCCCGCCGGGTCCTTCGACTCGACCCGCTCGCGGAGCGCCTCCAGCCGCTCGCCGTCGAGGCCTGTCCCCTCGACGAGGCCGCCGAAGACGCCCACGTGGCCGACGGCGAGGACCCAACCCCCGGCGCCCAGCCGCTCGAGGCACTCGGCGGCGATCGCCAGGACCTCGGCGTCGGCCGCCCGCGCCTCGCCCCCCAGGTGCTCGAGGCCCATCTGGTGGAGCTCGCTCTGCCGGCCCGCCTTGACCGGCTCGTAGCGCACGACCTCGCCCGAGTAGTAGAGGCGCATCGGTGCCTTGCGATCGCGCAGGCGGCCGGCGGCGATCTTGGCGAGCAGGCTCGTGAAGTCGGGCCGCAGGGCGAGGACGTTGCCGTCGCGGCCGACGAAGGAGTAGGTCTTCGGCGCCAGGGCCTCGCCCGTGAACACGTCCGCGTAGTCGAAGAGGGGCGGGATGATCTCCTCGTAGTCCCATCCCTCGAACACCGAGACCACCTTCTCCTCGATGTGGCGGCGTCGCCGGGCCTCCTCGCCCACGAAGCACTGGACCCCGGGCGGGACCTGCGCGAGCCGGTGCGTGCCGTTCATGGCCGCGCCTCGGCGAGGGCCGCACACGCGGCCTCGGTCATGGCCTCGACGGGAGCGTCGGCTCCCGTCCAGGCCTCGAACTGGCCGACCGCCTGCGCGACGAGCATCTCGACGCCGTCGATCGTGACGCAGCCCCGCGACCGCGCGGCGCGGAGGAGCGGCGTCTCGCGGGGCTCGTAGACCATGTCGAAGACGACGGCGCCCCGGCGGAGCGACTCCGCCGGAACCGGCGTCGCGTCGGGGACGGCGCCCGAGCCGACCGGCGTCGCGTGGACGAGGACGTCCCACTCGAGAGAGGCGAAGGCGTCGAGGGGGGCCGCATCGCAGCGCGTGGCCGCCGCGACCTCCGCCGCCTGCTCGGCGCGTCGCGCGAGCACGGTCACCCGCGCGCCCGACCGGACGAGGGCGAAGGCCGCCGCCCGCGCCGCTCCGCCCGCGCCCACGATCGCCACCCGGCGCCCCGCCGGGTCGAGCCGCTTCCGCAGGGGCACGAGCACGCCGTCGCCGTCGGTGCTCAGGCCGACGAGGCGGCCGTCCTGCGCCACCACGGTGTTCGCCGATCCCGCCTCCGCGGCGTGGGGCGTGACGGAGTCCAGGTGGCGCAGCACGTCACCCTTGTAGGGGCGGGTGACGCTGAAGCCCGCGAGGTCGAGGGCGGGGAGGGCCTGGGCGAAGGCGTCCATCGACTCCGCCTGGAGGGGCACGTAGACGGCGTCCAGGCCCCGCTCGGCAAAGGCGCGGTTCTGGATGGCCGGGGAGAGGCTGCGCAGGACGTCCGAGCCGAGGAGGCCGTAGACCCGCGTCGCCGGCGAGATCGAGCGGACCCGGTAGGTCCCGGCCAGGAGGGCCGCAGGCACCTGGCCGGGGGCCGCCTCGCGGCCGTTCTCGGGCGACGCAAACGTGAACGGCGCGCCATACCGGCCGCCGAGGATGCGCGAGGCCGTGCCCAGGGGGCCCATCGCGAGGGCCACGAGCCTCGGGCCCGGTTCGCCGACGTGCCGGGCGGCGAAGGCGAAGAGGCGCCCGAGGTCGGCCACCGAACGGGCGGTCACCACGACCTTCACGACGTCGGGGCGCTGGGAGGCCATCGTGGCGTGGATCGCGTCGAGGTCCGAGGGCGTCTCCTCGAAGTCGTGCCACGAGAGGACGAGCCCCCGCCCGGCCTTCGAGGCCACCACGTCGGCGAACCCGGCCCGGGCCTCGACGTCGACGAGGTCGAAGCCGCGGCTCACGGCCTCCGACAGCAGGCGCCGGCGGGTCGCGTGGTCGCGGTCCGGGAAGCGCCCGCCCTCGGACTCGGACCGGCAGGTGAAGAGGATCGGCTTCGTCCGCGCCTTCAGGAGGGCGCCGAGGTCGAGGTCACGCACGAAATCGGCCCGGACCTCGAAGAGATCGGCGAGGGGGGCGAGCGCGGCCATGCGCGCGACCACGGCGGCGGTCGTCTCCTCCGTCAGGCTGACTGCGATCGCCGTCCTTCCGCCCTCGAGCACGAAAGCCTCTCCGGGTTTCCCTGGAGAGGCTCTCTTTCCGCCGTCCGCATCCCCAGGGAACCCGCGTTGGCGGCGGACCCCCGAGGGGCCGCCGCTACGGGTGCCAGTAGTGGAACACGGGGCGCCAGCGGCACACGGCTCCGCCGCGATCGGTCCGGAGAGCCGTGCTCGCCCGCGGGGTCATGTGTGCGACATCCTCAGACGCACGACTCTAGAGGAGGCTCGAGGGGCTGTCAAGGCGCTGACGACCCGTGCCTACGGCCGTTCGCGGCCCGACCCCTCGCCGCGGGCTCTCCGAGCCACCGGACGGCGCCCAGGCTCAACGCGGCGCCGAGCGACCATCCGGCGAGGACGTCGGTCGGCCAGTGGACGCCGGCGTAGAGCCGCGTCAAGCCGATCAGGACGCCGACCGCGAGCCCGGCGCCGTAGCCGAGCGTCCCTCGGCCGCGAGAGCGGAGGACGAGCCACCCGACGAGAGGGTAGAGGGCCGCCCCCGCGACGGCGTGGCCGCTCGGGAAGGCGTATCCGGAGGTGGGGAGGAGCCACGGCCACAGCGTGGGCCGCGCACGCGCGACCGCCGCCTTGACGATCGCCGGCAGGAGGGCCGTGGCCACGCCGACCGCAAGCCATGCCAGCGCCTCGCGACGCTCGCCGCGCGAGAGGTGCCAGGCGACGGCCGCCAGGACCGCGGGCACGCAGAAGCCAGTCACGCCGAGCAGCCACCCGATCCGCGCCGCAACGTCGAGGGCGGGGCTGGAGAGGGCGTGGATCCGGAGCAGGAGGTCGGCTTCCATCTCGCCCTCGCGACGTGGCTAGAGCGAGTCGATCACCCGCCGGAGCTTCTCCTGGACGCGCTCGGCCAGCGGACGCAGCCCCGGGCCTTCGGGGACCCTGGCAAGGCTTCGTCGAAGCCGACGTCGAGGGTCTTCCGGATTCCGAACGCAGCCACGTCAGCACCCCCTTCGGTCAGGACCGGGATCCTCCTCGCCCGCCGGCCGCCGCGCCGACCGGCGCGGGTCCGGGACTGCTCAAGTCGGGACGCCGAGGCGAGGCAGGACCCACCTCTGCAAGGCGACCCAGGCGATCAGGATGACGAGGGGTCCGAGCCAGCCGTCCATCGTGTCTGCCTTCTCGAGATGAGAGCCGGAACCGGCCTCAGGGTTTCACCGAGGCGGGCGGGCCCGTTTCGGGCGCGCCGAGGACCCGGCGGACCGCCGCCTCGACCTGGGGGCTGTGCAGGCCCGCCGACCGGCCAGCATCGAGGGCCTCTTCGACGCTCTTGCCCTTCGTGGCCTGGATGACGGCCCAGACGCCGCCCACCCGGTTGGAGGTCGCGCAGTGCAGGAGGACCGGCCCCGCCGACGGATCGTCGAGCACCCTCTCGACGGCCTCGGCGTCCGCGCGGCTGAACGAGCCCAGCGTGATGGGGATGGACACGTATCGCAGCCCCTGGGCCTCGACCACGGCGCGCTCCGCGGTCGCGCCTTCTCCCTCCGTACGGAGGTTGACGACGGTCCTGAAGCCCATCGCCCCGAGGCGCGCGAGGGCCCCCGCCGACGGCTGGCCCGCCGCGGCGAGATCGACCCGGAGGAGCCGGTAGGCCGGAATCTCCGTCGGGTCCACCGTTCCCGGTATTCCGGCGCCGGCCGGCGAAGCCAGAACCAGCAGAAGGAGAAGAGATTCCCTCATGACCACCATCCTACTCCGCCCTGAACCGGCCGGCCCACAGGGTGGGCCAATTGGCCCATTGGAGCGGATTGACGAGAGCCGGCATACTTGGTTTCCAGGGAGGCGTCCGTGCGCAAGTACATCATCATGGGGCCGCAGGGCAGCGGGAAGGGCACCCAGGCCAAGATGCTGGCCCGCGACTTCGACCTCGTCCACATCAGCGTGGGCGACATCTTCCGCTGGCACGTCCAGAACCGGACGAAGCTCGGCGCCAAGGTCCAGCGCTACATGAAGGCGGGCCGCCTCGTCCCCGACGAGATGGTCTCCGACGTCGTCAAGTGGCGTCTCGACATCCACGACTGGCGGGTCGGCTTCGTCCTCGACGGCTTCCCGCGCAACGCCGCCCAGGCCGACTTCTTCCTCGAGAACTACGACATCGACGCCGTGATCGCGATCGACCTGCCGGAGGAGGCGGCGATCGCGCGCATGCAGAGCCGCCGCCTGTGCTCGAGCTGCGGCCTCGACTACAACCTCATCCAGCTCCGGCCCAGGGTGCCCGACGTCTGCGACAACTGCGGCGGGCGGCTCGTGACGCGGGCCGACGACACGCCAGAGGCGATCCGCGCCCGCCTGCGCGACTACCGCGACAAGACGCAGCCGATCCTCGATCTCCTCCGCGAGAAGGAGCTGATCGTCACCGTGGACGGGACCCCCGGCCCCGACGTGGTGCAGGCGGAGATGCGCCTGAAGCTCGGGCTCGTGCCGGGGGCCGTCGAGCCCATGCCCTCGAGCGAGCCGGTCGAGGTCGCCTGAGGGCCGTGGGCGACCCGAAGCCGGCCGCGGCGCCGGAGCCTCTCGTGCTCGACCTCGAGTGGCTCGGCGACCACCGCCTGCGGGGCCGCGCGGACGGGGTCGAGATCGTCATGGACTCCCCGCCCGTGGCCGGCCCCTCGCCGGTGCAGGCGCTCGCCTTCGGCCTCGCCGGCTGCATGGCGATCGACGTCCTCGTCGTGATGAAGCGGGGGCGCTTCGACCTGAAGGGGATGCGGGCGCACCTCGAGGCGGACCGGGCCCCGACCGACCCGAAGCGTATCGTGAGCGTGAGGCTCCACTACGTCCTGGCCGGCGAGATCCCTCCCGACCGCGTGGAGCGGGCGATCCAGCTCTCGCGCGAGAAGTTCTGCTCGGTCTGGCACTCGATGCGCCCCGACATCGACTTCACCACCAGCTTCGAGGTCGTCGCGTCCCTCTGACGTGGGCAGCAGCGGACGCGGGGCGACGGGGGGGCCCGTCTCGGGGCCGCCGTCTCGGGGGGCGCCGCTCCAGGGGTGATACTCTTGGCCCAACCATGCCTCCGGTTCCCGGCCCCGGGCCGTCCGTGCGGACGCGGTGGTACCTGGAGAGCTTCGTTGAGGGGGGCCGGCAGCTGCGGCGGGTGGCTGTCCGCCCGCTGCCCTTCCGGGTGGGACGCCTCCCCGGCCTGGGCCTGACCCTCTCCTCGGAGTCGGTGTCGAAGGAGCACGCCGAGCTCTTCCTCCTCGGGGGAGGGCTCCACGTCCGCGACCTCGGCAGCAAGAACGGCACGTTCGTGAACAGCGAGCGCGTTGGGGAGTGCGGGCTGCGCGAGGGGGACATCCTCCACTTCGCGCAGATCGAGTTCCGGCTGGGCCTCCAGGAGATCGACGTGGAGGAGGGGCAGGCGCTCGAGCCGTCGACGGTCTCGCTCGGCCCTCGCGGAGCCGCCCCGAGATCGGAGCAGTTCCTGGACGGCATGCGGGAGCTGCCGGAGCTGCTCGGCGAGCGCCGGGTGACCTCGGTCTTCCAGCCGATCGTGAGCCTTCCGAGCGGCGAGCGGGTCGGCTACGAGGCCTTCGGCCGGGGGCTCCACCCGAAGCTCCCCAAGGCCCCCATGGAGCTCTTCCGGATCGCGGCTTCCGTCGGGGCCGAGGCCGACCTGAGCCGCCTCTTCCGCGAGAAGGCGCTCGAGCTGGCGGAGGCGAGGGGCGGCCTGCCGGCGCTCTTCCTGAACGTCCACAGCGCCGAGCTCGAGACGCCCGACCTCGTCCGGGCGGTCGCCGAGACCCGTCACCGGGCCCCCGACCTGAGGCTCGTCCTCGAGGTTCACGAGAAGGACCTCGGCGACCTGGAGAGCATCCAGCGGCTCTCCGCCCAGCTGCGCCGCACCGGGGTGGGATTCGCCTACGACGACTTCGGCGCCGGGCAGGCCCGGCTCCTCGAGCTCGCCGAGGTGCCTCCGCACTACCTGAAGTTCAACAAGAGCTTCGTCCGGGGCATCGACGTCGCGCCCGTCTACCGCCAGCGGCTGCTGACCTCGCTCGTGTCGGTCGCCCGCGACCTCCTGGTGCAGACCGTGGCCGAGGGCGTCGAGACCGCGGAGGAGGCCGACGTCTGCATGCGGATCGGCTTCACCCACGCCCAGGGCTATTTCTTCGGCCGCGAGCGGCCGGCGCAGGAGATCTGAGGCCGCCTCCCCTCCCCTCGCCCCTGGTCGCCTTGACCCGACTCGGCGAAGATGGTATCTGATTCTCACTCCGCACAACCCAGTCGAGAACCTGCGAGGAGGCGTTCGATGAGAGGCAGTCTGACGAGACTCGTGCTCCCGGCGGTGGCGGCGCTCTCGGCGTCGGTCGCCGGGGCGGGAACCATCACAGGCACGGTCGTTTTCGAGGGCACGGTTCCCAACCTCAAGCCGGTTTCGGTCGCGGCGGAGCCGATTTGCGCCAAGAAGCACGCCACCGTGCCCAACGAGGCCCTCGTCCTGGGAGCCGGCAACGCGATGGCCAACGTCCTGGTGCGGGTCACGAAGGGCCTGCCCGCGGGCAAGACCTGGCCGGTGCCCAAGGAGCCGGTCGTCATGAACCAAGAAGGCTGTCAGTACTCCCCCCACGTCATGGGGATCATGGTCGGCCAGACCTTCAAGGTGCTGAACAACGACGGCATCCTCCACAACGTCCACGCCCTGCCCAAGGTGAACGGGCAGTTCAACATGGCGATGCCCCCCGCCCGCAAGGAGGCCACGGCGACCTTCACCAAGGACGAGGGCATGTTCACGATCAAGTGCGACGTACACCCCTGGATGCAGTCCTTCATCGGCGTCTTCACCCACCCCTTCTTCGCCGTGACGAAGACGGACGGGAAGTTCTCCCTCGCCAACCTCGACCCCGGCACCTACGAGATCGAGGCCTGGCACGAGCGGCTGGGCACCCGGACGGTCACGGTCACCGTGGGCGCGAGCGACACCAAGTCGGTGAGCTTCAAGTTCTCCACGCCCGCGAAGTAGGCGGGGGCGCGGGCAGGGAAGAGGGGTTCATGGCGCAACCGACGGCCGCCGTGCCGCACCACGCCGCTCCCGAGACCCATCACCTCGGGTTCTGGCGAACCTACGTCTTCTCCACCGACCACAAGACGATCGGCATCCAGTACGCCGTCACCGGGCTCCTCTTCCTGCTCTTCGGCTTCAGCCTGATGATGCTGATGCGCTGGCAGCTCGCCTATCCCGGACGCGCGCTGCCCCTCCTCGGGTCCCTGCTCGGGGAGGCGCGGATGCCGGCCGGGATCATGCTGCCCGAGTTCTACAACCAGCTCGGCGCCATGCACGGCACGATCATGGTGTTCCTCGGCGTCGTGCCCCTCGCCGTGGGCGGCTTCGGGAACTTCGTCCTGCCCCTCCAGATCGGCGCCCCCGACATGGCGTTCCCCCGCATCAACATGGCGAGCTACTGGTGCTACCTCCCGGGCGGCGTCGTGATGCTCCTGAGCTTCTTCGCGCCGGGCGGATCGGCGCAGTCGGGCTGGACCTCCTACGCGCCCCTCGCCGACATCGCGACCTCCGGCCAGACGTGGTGGCTCTTCGGCATGGTCTTCCTCATCACCTCCTCGCTCCTCGGGTCGATCAACTTCATCGTCACCACGATCCAGCTCCGGGCGCCCGGCCTCTCCTTCTTCCGGCTCCCCTTCTTCGTGTGGGCCCAGCTCGTGACGTCCTTCCTGCTCCTCCTCGCCTTCCCCCCCCTCGAGGGCGCGGCCATCCTGCAGCTCATGGACCGCCTCGCCGGGACGAGCTTCTTCCTGCCGTCCGGCCTGGTGGTGAGCGGCCAGGCGCTCGCTGCGACCGGGGGCGGGAACCCGCTCCTCTGGCAGCACCTCTTCTGGTTCCTCGCCCACCCCGAGGTCTACGTGCTGATCCTCCCCGCCCTCGGGATCGTGGCCGAGGTCGTGGCCAACAACACGCGGAAGCCCCTCTTCGGCTACCGCTCGATGGTCTACTCGGTGATCTTCCTGGGCTTCATGTCGTTCATCGTGTGGGCGCACCACATGTTCATCACCGGCATGGGCACGACGATGGCCACGTTCTTCCAGACGACGACGATGATCATCTCCATCCCGTCGGTCGTGGTCCTGACCGCGCTCATCATCTCGCTCTGGGGAGGCTCGATCCGCTTCACGACGCCGATGCTCTTCGCGCTCGGCTTCCTGCCCATGTTCGGGATCGGGGGTCTCACCGGCCTTCCGCTGGGCCTCGCCGCGACCGACGTCCATCTTCACGACACCTACTACGTCATCGGCCACTTCCACTACGTGGTGGCCCCGGGGACGATCTTCGGCCTCTTCGCCGGCGTCTACTACTGGTTCCCGAAGGCCACCGGGCGAGCCATGAACGAGACCCTGGGCAGGCTCCACTTCTGGGGCTCGCTCGTCTTCATGAACGTGATCTTCATGCCGTTCTTCGTCATGGGGCTGGCCGGCGTCTCCCGCCGCCTCTACGACGGCGGCGCTTCGTACGCCCACGCCCAGCACGTCCTGCAGTGGAACGTCGTCTCGTCGGTCGGGGCCTGGTGCCTCGCCCTGGCCCAGCTGCCCTTCATCTTCAACTTCTTCTGGAGCGCGTTCCGGGGCCGCCGGGTCGAAGCCAACCCGTGGGAGGCCACGACCCTCGAGTGGGCGGCTCCGTCTCCGCCGCCCCACGGCAACTTCGAGACGCTGCCCGAGGCGCACCGCGGGCCGTACGAGTACAGCGTGCCCGGCGCCGGCCGGGACTTCGTGCCCCAGTGGGAGGCGGCGCGAGCCTGAGCATGGACATCCCCTACACCGTCGCCGCCCGCCCCGACACCGGCCTCAACAACGGGAAGATCGGGATCTGGCTCTTCCTGGCCTCCGAGGTGATGCTCTTCGGGGCGCTCTTCGCGTCCTACGTGATGCTGCGGGCGGGCGCCACGGACTGGCCGCCCGGCGCCACCTACCTGAACGTCCCCCTCGCCACCCTCAACACGGTCGTCCTCATCAGCTCCAGCGTGACCATGGTCCTCGCCTGGGCGTCGCTCGTGAAGGGGGACTTCGGCCGTTTCCGTCTCTTCCTGGGGATCACGATCCTCTGCGGCCTCGGCTTCCTGGTGGTGAAGTTCTTCGAGTACTCGGCCAAGTTCCACCACGAGTACTTCCCGAGCACGAACACGTTCCTCGCCATCTACTTCACGCTGACCGGCCTCCACGGCTTGCACGTGATCGGCGGCATGGCCGTGAACTCCTGGCTGTGGGGGCCGGGCTCGAAGATGTGGAAGACCGACCCCGCGCACTTCACGAACCGGGTCGAGAACGCGGGCCTCTTCTGGCACCTCGTCGACCTCGTGTGGATCTTCCTCTTCCCGGTCCTCTACCTGCTCTAGGGAGGGCGACATGAACGAAGAAGCCCACGCCGATCACGCCGCGACCCACGGCCACGCCGACGTCGACCGCCAGGTGCGCGGGGCCATCCTCGTGTTCCTCTGCCTCCTGGTCCTGACCGGCTTCACGGTGACGGCGTGGAGGCTCCACCTCCCGACGCACCTCGCGATCACCCTCGCCCTGCTGGTCGCGACGGTGAAGGGATCGCTGGTGGCCGGCTGGTTCATGCACCTCGTCTCCGAGCGGAAGCTCATCTACGGAGTGCTCGCCCTCACCGCGGTCCTCTTCGTGCCGCTCCTCCTCTTCCCGGTGCTCACGTCCTCGAGCGCCCTCCATCGCTGACCATGTCGCTCCGGGCCTTCCACGTCGCCTTCATCACCGCCTCCGTCCTGCTCGCCTTCTACTTCGCGGCCTGGTGCCTGGGGCTCGGGGAGCAGGACGGCACGGGCTGGCGCCTGGCGGGCGTCGCCTCCGCCGCGGCCGGCGTCGGGCTCGTCGTCTACGAGGCGTGGTTCATCCGGAAGATGAGCCCTCGGCCGGGCGAGCCGGCGGCCGGAGGAAGGCGGGGCCTCCCGTGAGCGCCGCCCGGAGGAAGCTCGCTCGAGCGCCGCTGGTCGTCTGCGCGCTGCTCCTGGCCGAGGCCCCGGCATTCGCCTGCCCGTCCTGCTTCAGCCAGGCCCAGGGCCCGCTCGTCGACGCGGCCCGGGTCGGCATGTGGCTGCTGCTGGCGCTGACCCTCGGCCTCCAGGGAGCCTTCGTGGCGTTCTTCCTCTACCTGCGGCGCCGGGCGTCGAAGGCGGCCGGCGAGGCCCTCGACGACGAGTGGTCCCGCCTGCAGAAGAAGTGGGACGGAAAAGGGAGGTTCGCGTAGGACCATGACGAGCTGGCTGCCTCAACTCGCTTCCGAGCACGGGGCCGCGATGGACCGGGCCCTCGGCTACGTGCACGTGCTCATGGCGGTGCTCTTCGTCGGCTGGGGAGCCTTCTTCGCCTACGTCCTGGTGCGCTTCCGTCGGAAGCGGAACCCCGTCGCCGACTACCGCGGCGTCACGAGCCACACCTCGACCTGGCTCGAGGGGGCGGTGGCGGTGGCGGAGGCGGTCCTCCTCGTGGGCCTCTCGATGCCGCTCTGGGCGGACCGCGTCGAGCACCTGCCGCCCCTCGCGGAGTCGACCCGGGTGCGCGTGGTCGGCGAGCAGTTCGCGTGGAACATCCACTACCCGGGGCCGGACGGGGTCTTCGGACGGACGGACCCGAAGCTCATCGACCCGCAGTCGAACCCCCTCGGCCTCGACCGCAGCGACCCGGCGGCCAAGGACGACGTGACGACGATCAACCAGCTCCACCTGCCCGTGGGAAGGCCGGTGCGCATCACCCTCACCAGCAAGGACGTGATCCACTCCTTCGCCCTGCAGGAGATGCGCGTCAAGCAGGACGCGATCCCGGGGATCTCGGTGGAGGTGTGGTTCGTGCCCAAGGTGTCGACCGAGGAGATGCGGGCCCGCACCGGGAACCCCGACTTCAACTACGAGATCTCCTGCGCCCAGCTCTGCGGCCTCGGACACTACCGCATGCGCGGCTTCGTGACCGTCGACAGCCCGGAGGGCTTCGAGAAGTGGATGGCCGAGCAGGAGGCCCAGCTCGGCCCCTCGACCGAGGAGTCGATCTGGAAGTAGCGGGGGCGGACGGCCGTCCGCCGGGCTATCGGGCGACCGCCGGGACGGACGCCGCCGCGGGCCCCGGCTTGCCGAGCGACCTCACGTAGGCGGCGAGGGGCGGGTACTCCTCCTCCTTGATGACGCCCTCCCAGGTGGGCATGATGATGCCCGGCCGCAGCCTTTCGGGGTGCTTGATCCAGGCGATGAGCTCGTCGTCGGTCGGGTACCGGAGAGGCCCGCGCCGCAGGTCGTACTGGCCTTCCCCCGTGTCGCCGTGGCACCCGTTGCAGCCGTACGCGTAGTAGACCTGCTTGCCCGCATCACCGGTCAGGGCGTACGCCTCCGGCGCCTTCACCTTGTTGCGGATCGAGGGCACCGAGCGCAAGTACGCGAAGATCGCGTCCGCCTCCTCGTCCGCGAGCGGGCGGAACGGGACCATCGGGTAGCGGAGCGGACGGTTGTCCGGACGGATCCCCTCCTTGAGGGCCCGGCGGAACTCTTCCGCCGTCCACCGGCCGATGCCGGTCTCGCCGTCCGGGGTGAGATTAGCGGTCGGCACCAGCTTCCCTCCGATGTCGGGCATCGCGTTGCCGCCGCCCAGGTACCCGGCCGACTTCTCCGGGTGGAGGTCGTCGTTGGTCGTGAAGTCGGCGGAGTGGCAGCCGTAACACAGGAGGCGCGAGTTCACGAGGTAGCCCCCGTACGCCACCTCGTCGTGGGGCGGGGGCGCCGCGACCGGACGAGCGGGATAGGGGAACGGCTTGAACGTGACCCGGCACAGGACCTTGCCGAGGAAGCTGGGCTTCGACTCCCGGCTGTCCACGTCGCGGGCTTGGACGAGGGGATCGTCGGAGCGCAGGAACGCGATGATGTCGCGCAGGTCCGCGTCGGAGGCGTTCGGGAGCTTCACCATCCATGGCGGCGTGTAGCGGCCGTCGCGGGCCACTCCGGTGCGGAGAAGGTAGGCGATCTCGCCGTTCGTCCAGCCGCCGATGCCCTTGACGGGATGGGCGGTGATGTTCCGCGACCACGCTTCCCCGAACCGCGCCGGCAGATCGAGCATGCGCTTGCCGGTGAGGCCGCCGGTGGCCGAGTCCATGTGGCAGCCCGCGCAGAGCATCTCGACGCTCCGCTTGCCGCGGGCGACGCGCTCGGGAGTGACGTCGACCGGGAAGTCCACCTTGACGACCGGATAGGAGGGGATTGGGGAGACGGCGACGTAGGCCGCCGCGGCCACGCCTGCGGCCACGACGAGCAGGAGAGCGATCCCCAGCCACCTCAGGGCCTTCTTCATGGATCTCCTCGCGGGTCGCGGCAGAGGGTAGAACGGCCGCCGGGGCCGGTCAATCGCCGGCGGCCTCCGGTGTAGAATGCCGCCGCTTCCAGGATCCCCATGTCCCTCACGCCCGTCCTCTTCCTCTTCCTGTGCCACCTGGGCATCGGCATCGTCCTCACCCTGCTCCTCGTCCCCGGCGCGGCCGGGGTGCGGTTCTTCCGCTTCACGTCCGCGCTGGCCTTCATCCTGATCGTCCTGGGAATCGCCTCCCGGCCCTCGGCCGTCGCGTTCACCCGCGACGCCCGGGGTATCGCCTCGGCGGGCCTGCTCGTCGCCCTCCTCGCCCTGTCGTTCGTCGTCGCCCCCTGGAACCCCTGGCGGCGGCCCCTCCTGTGGCTGTCCGCCGCAGGCGGCCTCGTGACCCTGGCCGCGGAGGCCTCCGCCGCGCCCGGGGCGATCCCTCTGGTGCTGACGCTCGCCAGCTTCCTGACCTCGGCGGTGCTCCTGGGCAGCAGCTTCACGGCCATGGTCCTCGGCCACTGGTACCTCGTGCTGCCGACGATGGACGTGTCGCACCTGCAGTCGATCGTGAAGTTCCACCTCGGGTCCACCGTGGCCCGCGCCTCTGCCGTCTTCGCCGTGGGGTGGGCGGCGGCTTCCGCCTGGGACTCGGCACTCGCCCCGAGCTTCCGCTCCTACGTCTTCTCGGTGGACGGCATCTTCCTCTGGCAGCGCTCTCTCTTCGGGTTGATCGGGCCGGCCGTGCTCGGCTACATGACCTGGGAGACGGCCAAGCTGCGCTCGACCCAGTCCGCGACCGGGATCCTGTACGTGGACCTCTTCATGGTGATCGTGGGGGAGGTGGTCGCCAAATACCTCCTGCTGGCCACGGGGATGGCCTTCTAGGAAGGGGGCCGAGGCCGGGAAGACGCGCTCGGCCGAGCACATGAGGGTCAAACTCGCCTGTCCTTCGTGCGGGGCGGCGCCGCAGGTCGCGGCCGCCCAGGCGCCCCCCGAGACCTCGTGCCCGAGGTGCGGGCAGGCGATCGCCCTCTCGTGGACAGAGTCTCTGCGGGCGGGCCTCGAGGTGGACGAATGCCCGCTCTGTCGAGGGCGGGACCACTACGTCCGCAAGGACTTGAACCGCAGCCTCGGTCTCGCCTCGGTGGTCGTCGTCGGCCTGGTCAGCGCGGGCCTACTCTGGTCGGGGCGAACGCTCCTGGCGTACGGGGTCCTGGGCGCGCTCGCCCTCCTCGACCTCGTGATCTACGGCCTCATGAAGGACGTCACGGTCTGCTACCGCTGCCAGGCGGAGTTCCGGGGCTCCTACCGGCGGACGGCATCCCCGTTCGACCTGCACACCGCGGAGACGCTGGAGCTCGAGTACAGCCGGCGCCGCAAACCCGACCTCGGGGTCAGGAGCGGGGGCTCTCCTCTCCCGTGACGGCCGGGGCGGATGTCTCCGCCTTCGGCTCCTCGTACTCGACGAGGGTCACCTCGGGGGCGACTTTGAGTCCCTGCTCGTAGCTGTACATCGTGATCGCGTCCCAGGGACAGACCTCGGCGCAGATCCCGCAGCCGATGCACTTGTCGTACTCCACGACCGCCAGCTCGAAGGGGCTGCCCGGCCAGTCGACGGCCCGGATGGCGTCGACGATCTTCTCCCGCACCGTCACCGTCTCGCAGTAGGTGATGCAGGCGGGCGAGCCGGCGCAGCCCGAGCAGCTCGCCTGGTCCACCACGGCCAGCCGCTTCGGGGGCTTGGGGAGGAACTTGTGCGGGCCCATTCGACGCCTCTCCGTTCATTCCGGGGCGCTCGCCGGCGCGACACGGCGAGCCCGCGTATCTCGAGTGGTGATCTCCATTAATGATAGCACGATCGAGCCGAGACCATCCGGCTCGACCTCGCGCCGATCACGCACGCGGGCGCCGGCGGAGCCACCGGTGCGCTCAGATCGCCCGGAGCGCGGAGGTCTTCGCGACCACGCCCCCGAGCCTCGGGTTTACCCGGACACTCCGAAGGAGTAGAACAGATCCACGACCCCGCGGGCAACCTGGAGAGGGGCGCGTTCGCGCGGAGCGGGGTGCGGGCGGGAGGAGCCATGCGCGTCTCGGTCACGGGCTCGTCGGGGCTCATCGGCACGGCGCTGGTGCGGCTCCTGACCTCGGAGGGCCACGAGGTCGGCCGCGTCTTCCGCTCCCCGACCGCGGTCGGCGCGTGGCGCTGGGATCCCGCTGCCGGCCACGTCGACGCCCGGGCGGTGAACGGGGCGGACGTGGTCGTGCACCTGGCGGGCGAGAACATCGCCTCCGGCCGCTGGTCGTCGGCGCGGAAGGCCCGCATCCGCGAGAGCCGCGAGCGCGGGACGCGGGTCGTGGCCGAGGCCGTCGCGGGGGCCGATCCGCGTCCCCGGGTCCTTGTCTGCGCGTCGGCGATGGGCTTCTACGGTGACCGCGGCGACGAGCGGCTGACCGAGTCGAGCGCGCCCGGCCAGGGCTTCCTGGCCGATGTCTCGCGGGCCTGGGAGGACGCCTGCGCCCCCGCCCGCGACCAGGGCGTCCGCGTGGTGAACCTGCGCTTCGGGATCGTGCTGAGCCCGACCGGAGGGGCGCTCGCGAGGATGCTGCTGCCCTTCCGCCTCGGCGCGGGGGGGGTGGTCGGCACGGGCCGGCAGTGGTGGAGCTGGGTGTCGCTCGACGACGTGGTGGGCGCGATCCGGCACGCCCTCACGACGCCCGGCCTCGTCGGCCCCGTGAACGTCGTCGCCCCGAACCCCGTCACCAACGCGGAGTTCACGCGCACCCTCGGTCGCGTGCTCGCCCGGCCGACCTTCTTTCCAGTGCCCGCGGCGGCGGCCCGGCTGGCGCTCGGCGAGATGGCCGACGCCCTGCTCCTCGCCAGCGCCCGGATCGTCCCCCAGCGGCTCGAGGCGACGGGCTACGTCTTCCGCCATCCCGAGCTCGAGGGCGCCCTGCGGCATCTCCTCGGGCGCTGACGCCCTCAGATGTTGAAGAAGATCTCGGGCATGGCCACGATGTACTTCAAGTTGAAGAGCCAGCGCAGGACCATCTTGATGGGCAGCGCGGTCATGAAGAGGAGCAGCATCACGAAGACGCTGTAGCGGGCCGGCCCTAGCTTCAGGTAGTACTTCCGGAGACCGGGGATCAGGGTCACGCTGCGGCCCTGGCCGGCCGGGATCGCCACCAGACGTTCTCGCGTGGCGAGGAGGACCGGCAGCACCCCGAGGTAGAGGACGATCA
>Ga0335080_10003544_pt1 | contig 15774 bp, 12 predicted proteins | sample Lox_Sample_34_FD_206720 | JGI IMG/M metagenome (GOLD analysis project Ga0335080, IMG submission 206720) | Soil microbial communities from Loxahatchee National Wildlife Refuge, Florida, United States - Lox_Sample_3.4 | ecosystem: Environmental > Terrestrial > Soil > Wetlands | place: USA...
GTCGGCCCCTTGATCAGGAGCTCGCCCTGCTCGCCGTCGACGATGTCCTGTCCATGCTCGTCGACGATGCGCAGCTCGTAGCCGGGCACCGGCACGCCGGTCGTGCCGTAACGCACGTCGTCCGCCCGGTTGGAAAGGAAGATGTGCAGCATTTCCGTCGAGCCGATGCCGTCGAGGATATCGATGCCGGTCCGCTCGCGGAAGCGCCGGCCGATGTCCGCGGGGAGCGGCTCGCCCGCCGAGACGCAGCGGCGAAGCCGCAGCGCTTCGCGTGCCGGGAATTCCGGCGACGCCAGCATCGCGGCATAGAGCGTCGGCACGCCGTAGAAGATGGTCGGACGATGCTCGAGCAGGCGCTGGAAGACCGCGGCCGGCGTGGGCCGCTCGGCCATCAGCACGGTCGTCGCCCCGACCGAGAGCGGAAAGGACAGGGCGTTGCCGAGACCGTAGGCGAAGAAGAGCTTGGCCGCCGAGAACACGACGTCGTCCTCGCCGATGCCGAGCACGGGACGCGCGTAGAGCTCGGCTGTCTGGATCATGCTCGAGTGGACGTGCACCGTTCCCTTGGGCGCCCCGGTCGAGCCCGACGAGTACAGCCAGAAGCAGGCATCGTCGCCGGTGGTCGGGGCCGGCTGCAGGGAACCTCGCGCCGCCGCGAGCAGCTCGTCGAGTTGCCGGTGCGGCGGCTTCGCCTCGCCCGAGACGACGATCGTGCGCAGGGCCGCGGGGCCGCCGTCCGCGAACGCCTGCTCGAACGCAGGCAGCAGCGGCGCGGAGACGACGAGCGCGCTGGCACGACTATCCTCGATGATGTAGCGGTAGTCCCGTGACGTGAGGAGCGTGTTGACGGCGATCGGCACGATTCCCGCCTTGATCGCGCCGAGGAACATCGCCGGGAAATCGATCGAATCGTGGAGCGCCAGCAGCAGGCGCTGCTCGGGCACGAGGCCCAGCGAGAGCAGTGCATTGCCCGCGCGATCGACCCGCGCGGCCAGCTCCGCGTAGCTCGCGCGACTCCGGTCGTCGACATAGGCGAGCTTCGCGCTCCGTCCCGTGCGCAGGTTGCGCTCGATCAGGTCGTGCGCCGCGTTGTAGCGATGCGGGAAGACGATCCGCGGCGGGCTCGCGCCTTGATCGGCGCGGGAGAGCTCCATCGATCCTCCTTCCGCGATGCCGGCCGCCGACCGACTGCCGGCTTCCGCAGGCGGCCACGGCGTTGTTTTTGGCCGCCTCGTATAGTATATCGTCGGAGAGCGGCGTCGACGGCGCCGCGTGGAGGACAGGTGTCCGCAGTGGCTCAGGAAAGGGTCGCACCGCCGGCGGCGGTCGCTTTCGAAGCGCATCCCGGCGCGTATCGGCACTGGCGGCTTTCGGTCGACGGTGCGGTGGCCACGCTCGCCATGGACATCGCCGAAGAAGCTGCGATCCGGCCCGGCTACAGGCTCAAGCTCAACTCCTACGACCTCGGTGTCGACATCGAGCTGGCGGACGCGCTCGACCGCATCCGCTTCGAGCATCCGCAGGTGCACTGCGTGGTGATCACGGGTGCGCGGGAGCGGCTGTTCTGCTCCGGCGCCAACATCTACATGCTCGGGCTCTCCACCCACGCCTGGAAGGTGAACTTTTGCAAGTTCACCAACGAGACCCGTCTCGGCATGGAGGATTCGAGCACGCATGACGGCATCCGCTTTCTCGCTGCCGTCAACGGTTCCTGCGCCGGCGGCGGCTACGAGCTCGCGCTGGCCTGCGACGAGATCCTGCTGATCGACGACCGCTCCTCGGCGGTGAGCCTGCCCGAGGTGCCGCTCCTCGGCGTGCTTCCGGGCACCGGCGGGCTCACGCGGCTCACCGACAAGCGCAAGGTCCGGCGCGACCTCGCGGATCTGTTCTGCACGACGACGGAGGGCGTGCGCGGCCAGCGCGCGCTCGACTGGCGGCTGGTCGACGGGCTCGCCCGGCCGGGCGATTTTCAGGCTGCGGTGCGCGATCGCGCCGCCGCGCTCGCCGCCAGCGTCGCCGCCGAGCTGCGGCGCGCGCCAGGCACGGGAGGGGTCGCGCTGCCGCCGCTCGAGCGCAGCGTCGCACGCGATCGCTATGGCTATCGTACGGTCGAGGTCGCGATCGACCGCGCATCGCGGCGCGCCGACCTGCTCGTGCGCGCGCCCGACGCCGCACCGCCCGGCAACGCCGAGGGGGCGCGCGCGCTGGGAGCGGACTGGTACCCGCTGCGCCTCGCGCGCGAGCTCGACGATGCGATCCTCAACCTGCGCACCAACGAAGCCGAGATCGGAACCTGGCTGCTGCGCGCCGAAGGCGATGCGCGCAAGACGCTCGATCACGATGCATTCCTCGCCCGCGAGTCGCGCGACTGGTTCGTGCGCGCGACGATCGGCGCGCTGCGGCGGACGTTCAACCGGCTGGAAGTGTCCTCGCGCAGCATGTTCGCGATCCTCGATCGGGGATCATGCTTCGCCGGAACGCTGTTCGAGCTGGCGCTCGCAGCCGACCGCAGCTATATGCTCGACGCCGACGACGGCCCGAGCATCGCGCTCTCGGTGGCGAACTTCGGCCTCTATCGGACGCTGCGCGACCGGTCGCGGCTCGCCGAACGGTTCGCCGCGGATCCGGGCCACGCTGAAGCGCTGGCGAAGTGCTTCGGAGAGCCGCTCGCGGCCGCCCGCGCGCTCGAGCTGGGGCTGGTCACCTCCGCGCCGGACGAGATCGACTGGGAGGACGAGCTGCGCATCGCGCTCGAGGAGCGCACGTCGTTCTCGCCCGACGCGCTGACGGGCATGGAGCAGAACCTGCGCTTCGGTGGCGAAGAGAGCATGGCGACGCGGATCTTCGGGCGGCTCTCGGCATGGCAGAACTGGATCTTCAGCCGGCCCAACGCCGTGGGCGAGCGCGGCGCGCTCAAGGTCTTCGGCACCGGCAGCAAGACGAGCTTCGACTGGACGCGTACATGACGCGGGGACGCGCATGAGCGCCGCAGGAGGCGTCGACTACGGTCAACGCATCCCGAACAACGTCGGGCTCGCCGACGATCGCGCGCTGCAGCGTGCGCTAGAGCACTGGCAGCCGAGATTCCGCGACTGGTGGCTGGAGATGGGCCCGGACGGCACCGCGGGTCACGACGTGTATCTGCGCACCGCGATCAGCGTCGAGCGCGACGGCTGGGCGCATTTCGACTACGTGAAGATGCCCGACTACCGCTGGGGGATCTTCCTCAATCCGGCCGAGCCCGGGCGCAGGATCCACTTCGGCGCGCACAAGGGTGAAGAGGCCTGGCAGGCCGTGCCCGGCGAGTATCGCGCCAACCTGAGGCGCATCATCGTCACGCAGGGGGACACCGAGCCCGCGTCGGTCGAGCAGCAGCGCCACCTGGGCGCGACCGCGCCGTCGCTCTACGACCTGCGCAACCTCTTCCAGATCAACGTCGAGGAGGGCCGCCACCTCTGGGCGATGGTGTACCTGCTGCACCGCTACTTCGGGCGCGACGGGCGCGAGGAGGCCGAGGCGCTGCTCGAGCGCCGCTCCGGCGATCGGGACAATCCGCGCATCCTCGGGGCCTTCAACGAGAGGACGCCGGACTGGCTCGCGTTCTTCATGTTCACCTTCTTCACCGATCGCGACGGCAAGTTCCAGCTCTGCGCGCTCGCCGAAAGCGCCTTCGATCCGCTCGCCCGCACGACGCGCTTCATGCTGACCGAGGAGGCGCACCACATGTTCGTCGGCGAGTCCGGCGTCGCGCGCATCCTCCAGCGCACGGCGGAGGTGATGGCGCGCCACGGGCTGCGAGACCCCGCGGACGTTCGCCGGCACGGCGTGATCGACCTGCCCACGCTGCAGCGCTACCTCAACTTCCACTACAGCGTCACGCTCGACCTGTTCGGCGCCGACGTATCCTCGAACGCCGCGACCTTCTACAGCACGGGGCTCAAGGGCCGGTTCGACGAAGGGCGCATCGCCGACGACCACGTCCTCGACGGCGCGAGCTACCCCGTGCTCGAGCTCGCGGAGGGGCGGCTCGCCGAGCGCGAGGTGCCCGCGCTCAACGCCCTCAACGAGCGCCTGCGCGACCGCTACATCAAGGACACCGTCGGCGGCCTCGGACGGTGGAACCGCGTGCTGGAGAAGGCCGGCGTCGAGGAGCGGCTCGTCCTTCCGCACAAGGCGTTCAACCGCCGCATCGGCTCGTTCGCCGGCGCGCGGATCGCGCTCGACGGGCGCATCGTCGGCGAGGACGAGTGGAACGCCAACGAGCGCGCTTGGCTGCCGACCCGAGAGGACCGCACCTACGTCGCCTCGTTGATGGGGCGCGTCGTCGAGCCCGGCCGGTTCGCGAGCTGGATCGCTCCGCCGGCCACGGGCATCAACGCGCAACCGGTCGACTTCGAGTACGTCCGCTTCGGCTAGCGCAGGCAACTTGTCCGATCGCTCTCCGCTCGTGTCGCTCGCGCGCGATGGTCCCGTCGCGCTGATCGCGATCGACCATCCGCCGGTCAACGCCCTGTCGAAGGACGTGCGTGCCGGGCTCGTCGCCGCGCTCGACGAGGCGATCGCCGACAAGGGGATGCGCGCGATCGTGCTCGCTGCCGCGGGCCCGTCGTTTTGCGCGGGGGCCGACATCCGCGAGTTCGAGTCGGCGCCGCAGCCGCCGCATCTGACCGACGTGATTCAGCGCTTCGAGGATTCGCCCAAGCCGGTCGTCGTCGCACTGCAGGGCAGCGTGTTGGGCGGAGGCTGCGAGCTGGCCGCCGGATGCCACTACCGGATCGCGGCGCGGGCGGTGCGCGTCGGTCAGCCCGAGGTCAACCTGGGGCTGCTTCCCGGCGCGGGCGGAACGCAGCGCCTGCCGCGGCTCATCGGCTTCGACGCGTCGCTCCGGCTGATGCTCGACGGCAAGCCGAGGCGGATCGGTGACGCCGCCGTCGGCGGCTTCGCGGACCGCGTCGTGGACGGCGACGTCCGGGCGGAGGCGCTTTCCTTCGCGCGCGAGCTCGCCGAGGCGGGCGCGGGGCCGCGGCGCACCGGGTCGCTCTCCCCGCCGGATTGGACGCCGGAGGTGTTCGAGCGCCACGCCGCGGAGGCCCGCAAGCGCCGCTTCGAGCCGGCGCCCGAAAAGATCGTCGCGGCGGTGCGGCGGGCGATCGACATGCCTTTCGCCGACGCGGTGGTCTACGCGCGCGCGGATTTCCTCGCGCTGCGCGACACGGTCGAAGCCGCCGCGCTGCGCTACGCCTTCTTCGCCGAGCGGCGCGCCGCGAAGCCGGGCCCGGAAGTACGGCTCGGCAGCGCGCATCCGCTGACCGCCGCGGCGGTGATCGGCGCGGGGACGATGGGGCAGGGCATCGCGATCGCGCTCCTCGACGCCGGCCTGTCGGTGACGCTGATCGAGAGCTCGGAGGAAGCGCTCGCGCGAGCGAAGGAGCGCATCGCGGGCCACTACGAGGACGCCGCGGCCAAGGGCCGCCTTCCCGCCGCCGGCGTGCCGGCGATCCTCGCGCGGCTCGAACCCGCCGCGACCCTCGATGCGGCGCGGGACGCCGACGTCGTGATCGAGGCCGTGTTCGAGGACATCGCGGTCAAGCGCGAAGTCTTCGCGAGCCTGGACGCGATCGCCCGGCCGGGCGCGCTGCTCGCGACCAATACCTCCTACCTCGACGTCGGGGAGATCGCGGGATTCACGCGGCGGCCACAGGACGTGATCGGGCTGCACTTCTTCAGCCCCGCCAACGTGATGCGGCTCGTCGAGATCGTCCGCACCGATGCGTCGTCGGCGGACGCGCTGGCGACCGGCGTGGCGCTCGGGAAGAAGCTGCGCAAGGTCGGCGTCGTATGCAAGGGCAAGGACGGCTTCGTCGGCAACCGCATGCTGGTGCAGCGCACGCGCGAGTGCCTGTTCATGCTCGAGGAGGGCGCCAGCCCCCGAGACGTCGACGCCGCGTTCACGGAATTCGGCTTCGCCATGGGTCCGCTCGCGGTCAGCGACCTGGCGGGTCTCGACATCGGCTGGCGCAACGCGAATCTTCGTCGGCAGCTGCGCGAGCTGGGACGCAACTGCGCGCTCCTCGATCGGCTGGTCGAATCGGGCCGGCTGGGACAGAAGACGCGCGCCGGCTGGTATCGCTACGAGGCCGGCGGCCGCACGCCGCTCGCCGATCCCGCGGTCGAGACGCTGCTGATCGAGCACTCGCGCTCGCGCGGCATCGAGCGGCGCACCGTGCCAGCCGCGGAGATCATCGAGCGCTGCCTCTACGGAATGGTCAACGAGGCGGCGCGGATCATCGAGGAGGGCGTCGTCTCGCGACCGTCGGACGTCGACGCCGTCTGGCTCACCGGCTACGGATTCCCGCGCCACCGCGGCGGTCCGCTGTTCTACGCCGATCGCGTCGGCCTCGACCACGTGCTCGCGCGCATAGAAGCATTCCGCGAGCGCTTCGGGTCGGCATACTGGACCCCGGCGCCGCTCCTCGCGAAGCTCGCGGCAGGCGGCGGCAGCCTCACGTCGGGTGCGAAATGAAGTAGCATTGCGCTGCGGCCGGCGTGGCGGGGGTGCCGGCGAGCAAACCAACAAGAAATGCCTGGAGGAGGCCTATGCGTCACCCGTTCTACTCATCGCGCCGGCGCTTCATCGCGGGCGGCGCCGCGGCCGCGGCCGCGTTGTGGCTGCCGCGTTCCGCGCTGGCCGCCGACCCGATCAGGATCGGCCTCATCCTGCCGATGACCGGGCCTTTCGCCTCCACGGGCAGGCAGACGAGCGCCGGCGCGCGGCTGTATATGCAGCAGAACGGCGACACCGTGGCCGGGCGCAAGATCGAGCTCATCGTCAAGGACGACACGGGGCTCGCGCCGGAGACGACCAAGCGCATCGCCCAGGATCTCGTCGTGCAGGAGAAGGTCGCGATCCTCGCGGGCTTCGGCTTGACGCCGCTCGCCCTGGCCACCGCGCCTGTCGCCACGGAGGCCGCGGTGCCGATGGTGGTGATGTGCGCCGGGACGTCGATCATCCCCCAGCGCTCGCCGTTCATCGTGCGCACCGGATTCACCATTCCGCAGAACACCGCGCCGATCGCCGACTGGGCGGCAAAGAGCAACCTGAAGAAGGTCGTCACGCTGGTGACCGACTACGCCCCGGGCATCGATGCCGAGAAGACGTTCGTCAAGCGCTTCACGGCCGCCGGGGGAACGATCGTCGAATCGATCCGCACGCCGCTCCAGAATCCCGACTTCGCCCCGTTCCTGCAGCGCGCCAAGGACGACAAGCCCGACGCGCTGTTCGTCTTCGTGCCTTCCGGCCAGGGAACGGCCGTGCTCAAGCAGTTCGCCGAGCGGGGGCTCAAGGAGGCGGGCATCAGCCTGATCGGTCCCGGCGACGTGCTCGACGACGACATTCTCGAGGCGATCGGGCCGCCGGCGCTCGGCATGATCACCTCGCAGCACTACTCGGCGGCGCACCCCTCGCCCGAGAACAGGGCCTACGTCGAAGCGTTCATGAAGGCGAACAACGGCATGCGGCCGAACTTCATGTCGGTGGGAGGCTACGATGGCATGCATCTCATATACGCCGCGCTCGCCAAGACCGACGGCGCGACAGACGGCGAGAGGCTGATCGAGGCGATGAAGGGCATGGCGTGGGTGAGCCCGCGCGGACCGATGTCGATCGACCCGGCGACGCGCGACGTGGTCCAGAACGTCTACATCCGGAAGTGCGAGATGGTCGACGGCAAGATCTACAACGTCGAGTTCGACAAGGTCGAGAGCTTCAAGGACCCGGGTGTCTGATGCGATGAGCCAGCGCAGCCAACCCCCGTTCCGCTCCGACCACGTCGGGAGCTTCCTCCGGCCCGCGGAGCTGCTCGCCGCGCGGGAGCGTTTCCACAAGGGAGACATCACGCGGCAGGCGCTGCGCGCGGTCGAGGACAAGGCGATCACCGAGGTCGTGCGCATGCAGGAGGACGCCGGCATCCAGGGTGTCACCGACGGCGAATTCCGGCGCACGTACTTCCACATCGACTTTCTGGAGCAGATCGAAGGCGTCGAGACGCGCGGCGGCCTGACGGCTCACTTCCACGGCGCGAAGGGCGACGTGGACTTCGCCCCGCCGGTCCTGCATGTCACGCGCAAGCTGCGGCACGTCCGGCCGATCCAGGTCGAGGATTTCGAGTACCTGAAATCGGTGACCCGAAGGACGCCCAAGGTGAGCATTCCGTCGCCGACGATGCTGCACTTCCGCGGCGGCCGGGAGGCGATCAGCCGTGAAGCCTACCCCGATCTCGAAACCTTCTTCGCCGACGTGGCCGCGGTGTACCGGGCGGAGATCAAGGCGCTCGCGGCGGCGGGTTGCACCTACCTGCAGCTCGACGACACGAATCTCGCCTACCTGTGCGACCCCAAGATGCGCGAGGGCGCTCGCGCTCGCGGCGACGATCCGAACGAGCTGCCGCGCCGCTATGCGCGCCTGATCAACGCGGCCATCGCCGAGCGTCCGGCGGGGATGACGATCTGCACGCACCTCTGCCGCGGCAATTTCCGCAGCGCCTGGGTTGCCGAAGGAGGTTACGAGCCGGTGGCCGAAGTGCTCTTCAACGAGCTCGCGGTCGACGCCTATTTCCTGGAGTACGACGACGCGCGCTCCGGCGACTTCTCGCCCCTGCGCTTCCTGCCGAAGGGCAAGATCGTCGTGCTGGGGCTGGTGACGACGAAGGTCGGCGAGCTCGAGTCGAAGGATTCGCTCAAACGCCGCATCGCCGAGGCGGCTCGCATCGTGCCCCTGGAGCGGCTCTGCCTGTCGCCGCAATGCGGATTCTCGAGCACCGTCCACGGCAACGATATCGCCCGGGAATCACAGGTCGCTAAGCTGCGCCTGGTCGTCGAGACCGCGCGGGAGGTGTGGGGTACACTGTGAGGCACTGAGGCACGTCCGGGTTGGAGCCGCCGGCACGTGTCTTGCGTCCGGGAGCGTCGATTCCCGTAAACGCAGTTCGACAAGGGCTCCATGGACGATAAACGTCAGCGTCGCCCGCAAAATGCGGCTTCCAGCCACGCGCATGCCCCGTCCACAGCGGTGGAGGCGCTCCGGCAAGCCCTCACCTCGCACGGCGGCGATCGGCCGCCAAAGCTCGGGGAGATCCTGGTCGCCCAGGGTCAGATCACCAAGGAGCAGCTACAGGCCGCGCTTGCGAGCCAACGCAAGAGTGGCCGGAGGCTGGGCGAGGAGCTGATCCAGGCCGGCTATGTGAAACGCTCCGTCGTCAGCCGGGCGCTGCGCATTCAGCGCCGAGTTACGTTCGCGGCGATGTGCTCCACGCTCGCGGTGTCGACGGTCGCGCCCTCGGTCGATGCAGCGCAACAGCACGGGCAGATCGCCGTGAGCGCGGTCGTGCCGGCACAGGCCGTCGGACAGGTGGTTCAGCAACCGGCCCAGATCACGATCACCGAAGCGGATATCGCCCAGGGCTACGTCGACGTGCCGATCGGGTCGCGGCTCCGCGTGAGCTCGAACAATCCCGCAGGTTACGTCATCGATTTCTTCACGCGCCTGCCGATCTTCCGCTCCGTGCGCGTGAGCAACGACAATGGCAGCGCGGAGCTGGGACCCGATGGCGGTACGATCATCGAGCGCGGCCAATCCGGCCGGAATCTGCCGCTCGATCTGACCTACCGTTTCAACCTCGCTGCGAGCGCTCAGCCGGGTACCTACGCCTGGCCGCTTGCGCTGAACGTTCGACCACTCTGATTCGCTCCTTCAGTAGCTGACCGTGACGGTCACGTTGTCCTGGTAGTTCGAGACGGTCACGTCCTGCAGCGCAGGTACCTGCCCGTAGACGGTCACGGTGGCGGAGCCGGTCGGACTGAAAAAAACGATAAGCGTCATGCTGCCGGAAACGGTGGCGGTGCTGCCGCTGCCATCGCCCCAGACGGTCGAATAGCTGTTCGAGGTGTAAAGGTTGTAGTGGAGCGAGCTGCCACCGCCCGCCATCGTCCGCTGCACGAAGCTGTTGCTCGACCCCGTCGCCAGGCTGATTGTATAGTTGACTTTGACGAGCGTCTCAGTCGTCAGCGAGCAGTTCACTTTGACCGACCCCGTTCCCGGAACGGGGCTCGAGCTGAAGACATCGTAAGCTCCGAATGCGACGCCGACCGTCGAGGCGCTGCACGAGACGGCGAGAGCATCTTGTGTGGCGAGAGCGGCGCAGCCGAGCAGCCCGGCACAGAGCAGGCGTCCAGGCATCGCGGCCAGGACGGGTCGCAGGCCGGAGGGACGAAACCTCATCGTGTCACCCCGTGACACGCGAAGACACCTAGGCTCGGCAGGGGTTCGGTCGTTTGCGGGAACGCGGCTTCGAATTCGCAGCTTCGGCCCTTCCACGATACGCTCAGGTGGTTTCTCTCGGAAAGACCGGTGACATACGCCTCGCCCTTCAGAGCGACCGGGAACTCCTCGTCGCGGCCGACCACGCGCACGATCGCGCCCGATGGAATCGGAGCCCCGTCATCGAGGAGGACCACGAGCGTCGCTCCGTGCGAGCGCCGCACGGGGAAGTCGAACAGCAGTCCGCTGCGGAAATAGGGTACGGCGTCGATCTTGAGTCGGTCGACTTGGGCGTCGAGCGGAAGGTCCCGCTCGTCGATCGAGACACGATTGATGTCGTAGGCGCGCAATTGCGGCAGCACCGCGTAACCCGTTGCGTCGGTGCGTCCCACGGGTTGGTTGTCCTGCAGGATGCCGATGCCGGCATAGTCTGCCACCTTGACGACGCCGAAGCTGTCGGTGATCTGCCGGCTCGCAAACGCGTAGCCGCCGACATAGCCGATGCCGCCCGCGGCACTCAGACGCGCGGCGTTGGAACCCTCGAAGCGCGTCGCGTCGAGGGTGTACGTGCCGACGTTGTTCTGCCAGGTGCCGCTCGCTTCGTAGTCGTCGCTCGTATGCGCGACGAAGCGATAGCCATAGCCTTCGCCGGCCGGAACGTTGCGCTGGAGAGTGAAGGTCGTGTCGTTGGTGTTTCCGGCGCTCGACGAGCGAATGCCGTTGTAGGCTGCTGCGGCGAGCGTGCGATCGCTCAGGGGAATGCTCAGCGTCGCGCCCAACGCAATGTCGCCCTGTGCGCCATAGGTCTTTGCCACGGAGAAGCTCACGAACGCCCACGAGCCCAGCCCGAGCGAATAGCTCGCCGAAAGCACGTGGATGTCGTCCTTGGTGCGGAAATTTTGCGCGACGTAAGTCACTCCGACGCTGCCGAAGCGATCCATCTGATAGCCGATCGAGCCGCTCAGCTGGCGCGACGCCACCGGATCGTCGGGCGTAGCTCCGATCTGGCGGAACGACGGACTCGCCCATTGCGCCTGGGCGAACACGCTCAAGCGCCCTGTCTGCCGCTGGAAACCGGCGCCGGCGAGCGTGCCGCTCCCTGCGCCCCCACCGCCGCTCGCTGCGATCGTCCCGGTGAAAACGCCCACCTCGTTGATGAGGTAGTCCGCCGACACGCCCGCCACGCCCAGATCGCGCTCGAGCTCGCCGCGAACTTCGCCGGTGAGCTGATCGGTCAGACCGCGGCGGTACGTCGCCGTCACCAGGCCTCGACCGTAGTCGTCGCTCTCGGTGCCGAAGTTGTTGCGCTCGAATCCAGCTTCGTAGGAAAAATCCTCGAGGCCGGCCTTGAGTAGGTTGACGCTGGCGTAGAACGGCTGCGAGATGACCTGTTCCCGCCCGAAAAGATCGCGAACCACGAGCTGCACGTTGCCGCTGCCGTTGACCGTGGGGATGTTGGTGATCGAGAACGGGCCCGGAGGAACGGCCTTCTGCGCCACGAGGGCGTTGTTGACGAAGACGTCCACGGTCGATGGCAGCGCGGCCTGTCCACTGCTCGCTATGGAAGGAAAAGTGATGTAGCCCGGCTGCGTGGCGAAATTGGTGGAGTACTGCACGCCGCCGAAACGCACGGCGCGACCCCAGGCTCCGGGCACGTTGATCGCGTCGCCGATGCGCAGCGACGATAGCCGCTCAGGAAGGTCCGTGGTCCAGGTCGTATCGAGGCGCACCACGTTGGGACTTCCGGGGTTGTTCTGCGCGAGCAGCCCGCCGATCAGTACACCGTAGGGACTGAAAAGGCCGCCTTCGAACTGACCCGCGTACGAGGACTCGTCCGAGGCCCGCGAAGCGAACAGCGTGTAGTTGAGGAACGCCCCAGGCTGCGGCAGCGTCGGCGGAGGATTGCGCAACTCCGCGTTGACGAACCGGCTATCCGTGAAGGCGGTCGCCAGCGCGCTGATCGTGAGCTTCTGGCGAGCAGCGTCGTAGACGTAGGATACGCCCGAGATGGCATCGAGCGGATAGTAGGGCACGCCGGCATGGAAGCGTGGCGCCGTGTCGGGGCGGCGGAGGCGCCATCGACCGAGACTGTCGGCCGGGACCGAGATCTGGCCGTTCCGCGCGCGCAGGACGAGTACCGTGTCGCCGAGCCCCTGCGCGTTGACGTCGACTTGCAGCAGCAGCTCTTCGTCGTCGGGCAGCTGCGCGATGCCAGCCGGCGGCGGCGGAACGCTCTCCCTCGTCGGGGTTTGCGCGTTCACGGGGCCGGCAAGGAGGAACACGATAAGGGCCCAGGTCGCGGCATCGCTAATGCTCGACGGTGATAGGCGTGTCGATATCACCAGCATCGGTATAGGCCTTGAGCCGAAGCTCGCGTGCCGCGCTCACCTGCCCGTACGGTGCCGGCAACGTCCATTGTCGCCGCTGTCCGGCAAGAACATAGGCGAGCGAGGACTCTCGAGCGATCGGCTCTGCGGCATTCGGCGCGCGCAGCTCGAAATCGGTGACCTGCACGTGGGTGTTTCCGGTGTTCTCCGCCGCGAGGCGGATGCTGTCGGAGACGATCTGAGCCGACCATTCGAGGCGCCGCACGCCTGGAACCGCAGGCGCGACGAAGACGGGTAGGCCTACGCGCAATGCAACCTGCAGTCCTGTGAACCCGGGCTTGGGCGGCGGAGGCACCTCCTGCAGATAGAGTCGATAGGTCAGCTCGCGTTGCGGGTCGGGTCCTCGCCGCAGACCGACGCGCACGATCTGCTCGGCGCCGGCAGGTATCGTCATGATCGGCGGCGTGACGAGCGCCTCGGTAGTCGGCGTGTAGACGTCCTGCCCGTTGTCCTGCGTCCAGGCGAGCACGCTCGCCTGGACGACCACCGGCTCGTCGCCGTCGTTGCGCACGGTGATCGAGGAGGTCGTCGCACCTCGCGCCATCTCGATGCGGATGGGATTGACCTGAAATGACCCTGCGATGACGGGCAATGCAACCAGCGCCAACGCGATCGTGATCGAGGCGAGGATGCAACGTGGGGCGGCAGGTTTGGGCATGGGAATCGCAGCGAGTCGTGCACTGCGTGGCCGTTGTAGAAGCTCAGAAGTTTACCGTTGCCACGACGGTGTCTGCGTACGACCCTATGGGCGCGAGTTGTCCCGCGGGGATCGTCCCGCACACGCTGTAGGTGCGAGGGTGGCGCCCCGTGGGAGCTCCAGGAACGAACGTCTGCGTCGACGACGCGCCCCACGGGGTCATCCCGGGAAAGCTGCACGGCGTTCCTGGCGTTACGCTGGGCGGCTGGTAGATCTCGTAATACAAGCCCCCGGCGGAGGACGCCGTGGCCGTCATGTACCGCCTCCCGGCGTTCGGGTATTGACCCATGTCCATGGTGATTTTCGGTGCAGAACCGCGCGTGCACGCAATGCTCAGCGCCCCGACGGCGTTGAGCGGCTGGGTTGCGTTGCCTAGAAGCGCTTCATACCGGCCGAACGCGAGGGCGGATGCGCTGATCGTGCAGTTGGCGCTGACGGACGCCGAGACTCCGAGAACGGCGGTCGCCGCTTCGGCGTTCGGGGTGAACGCAAACATCGACGACGCGGCGAGCATCGCCAGCTCGGCGCGTGCCGTAATCCGACCTCGATTTCGACCTTTGCTCATGCCGATCCGCTTCCGACGAGCGATGTCGCGGCCTTTCGCCGCGACATCGTCTCGCTCGTGAACCCGCTTCCCGATCGGGCGACGCGCCCTGACCGCGGGAGCGGCGCCGCGCGGTTGCCCGCGCGACCTTCGGCCTTAGAAATTGACCGTGGCGACGACCGTGTCCTGATACGTACCGACGCTCACGTCCTGACCGGCCGAGACGGTTCCGCACACGTTGTACGTGCGGCTCGTCTTGCTGGTGGGGGAAGTCGGCGTGAATATCGCGGCGCCGGTGGTCCCCCACGCCTGGCTGCCCGGGAAAGAGCACGCGGTGCCGGGTGTCGTGTTCGGCGGCTGGTAGAGCGCATACTGAAGCAGGTCGGTGCCGCCGCCAGTAATCTTCATGTTGCGCGTGGAGCTCGCGTAGTTCTGGCCGTTGTCGAGCGTAACGGTCGGCGCGGAGCCCTTCGTGCAGGCGATCGTTACCGAGCCGTTCCCGTTCAGGGCGGACGATGCGTTGGCGACGACCGGGTCATACGAGCCGAAGCTGAGCGGATTGGTGCTGATGGTGCAGTTCGCGTTGACTTGGGCGCTGACCGCCAGGTTGGCGGGCGCGCTTCCGGCGTACGCGGGGTTCGTGGCAACTACCGTCGCACCTAACAGAGTACCGAGGGCGACTACGGTCGCCCGTTTGCTGAAACGAATCGCATTCATTCTAAAGACCCTCTCTATAGTTATACCTGTTGGAAAACCGTTTGAGCCGTTGCCGTCACGCACGCTTACGTTAGTCTTACATCTAAGTGATTGATTTATCGTAAGCAATGTACGGCGGCAACCGCTTCCGTCCTACATAAAGCAACGGCCATGCCAACCTGTGCTCCGAGGGTTGTTCCGGCAGGATCCTGAGAGGGAGAAGAAGGGTTGGGCTGCCCGCCCGTCGGCGACTCGACTGCCGGCCCGGGGTTGCCGCGCAGGGGCACAGTTTCCCCACAACTCCGGGGCCCGGGTCTTGGCGAGTGGTACGCACCCCACCGTTGGTGGGGGACCGGTAGCGGGGGCGGGCCCCCACGACCGAGGAGCGCTAGGCGACGACCTTGATCGTTCCGTCCATGTCCTCGTGCCCGTCACCGCAAAAGATGTCGCAGTGGAAGACAAAGGTGCCCGCCCTCGGCGGCACGAAGCGGACATGCGTTGTCTGCCCGGGGATGAGCGTTGCCCGCACGGCGAAGTCCGGAGCATTGAAGCCCATCGGCACGTCGCTGCTGCTGAGCTCCAGCACCACGGGCTCGTTGAGCTTGACCACGATATCGTCGGGCTCGTAGCTGAACTTGTACGCGCGGATCTTGATCACGCGCTCGGCCGGTTGCGAGCGCACCGTGAGCGTCGCACCGAGGCTTGCGCAGCCGGCGGCGCCGAGGAAGCCCAGCATCTTTCTGCGGGGGAGCCTCATGCTTCAGCTCGCGACGACCGGCAGCTCGGTCAAGTCGTACCTGACCGGACTCGGTTCGGCTTCGACTTCCCGGTAGCCGAGTCCCTTGTACGGGACCGCGGGATCCCACGCCACCGGCGTGCGCTTGAGCTGCGAGCCGGGCGCGGGGAGAGCGAACATCAGGCCCTTAGCCGCGTGGTGCTCGATGGCGCCCGTCTTGAAGTGGTGCTCCTGGTGGATGTGGCCGTAGAAGACCGTCACGTTGTCGCGCGTCTGCAGGATCTCGATCGCCTTCGCCCCGTCGGTGGTCGCCCAGTCCCATTGCGGATAGAGGTCGAACAGGGGCCGGTGCGTGAACACGACGATGCGCGCGTCCTTCGGCTGGCGATCGAGGTCGGC
>Ga0335080_10003545_pt1 | contig 15770 bp, 12 predicted proteins | sample Lox_Sample_34_FD_206720 | JGI IMG/M metagenome (GOLD analysis project Ga0335080, IMG submission 206720) | Soil microbial communities from Loxahatchee National Wildlife Refuge, Florida, United States - Lox_Sample_3.4 | ecosystem: Environmental > Terrestrial > Soil > Wetlands | place: USA...
AGGTCTGGCAGCCCGCACTTGAGAATGCGCGTTTGACCGAGGCGGCCGTGGTGAAAGCCTTGCAGCGGACAGCGGCCACGTCTGTCTTCGTCGATATGGTGAGCCATCACCCTAAGTGGTCGGTGCGGAACGAAGTCCAGGTTGCGCTGTTGCGCAATGCGCATACCCCTATGGCGAAAGCGATCGAGTTCGCCCGTCGCATCCCGCCACGCCAATTACGCGATATTCTGCATACGTCACGCTTGCCGGAAAAGGTCAAGAGCTACCTGCGGAAAGAGAAAGACACGGGTCAGTGATCAGGTCAGTGGCGGGCGTCCACACAACGGGTGATGACCACCGACGAAGTTGTCCCTCATCGTCCTCCTCCGATTTCAAGAATCGATCCCGTCACATAAGACGCCGCTGGAGAAAGCAGCCAGAGCACGGCTTCCGCAATCTCGTTTGGAGCCCGGCGCGATTCATTGGAACCGTCGGCATCAGCCGCTGCAATCGCTCGGGCTCGCCGTTGGCAGCATGGATTTCAGTATCCACAAGTCCTGGCTTGACCACTTTCACGCGAATTCCCTCGGAAGCCACCTCACGTCGCGAGCCCGACGGTGAAGGTGTCAATTGCGCCCTTTGATGCGGCATAGTGTACCCACTCTCCCGCTCCTCCTGTACGCGCTGCAATTGACGAGATGTTCACGATGGCGCCGCCCGACCCTCCTCGTTTCGTCGACATGCGGCGCACGGCCTCGCGCGCACACAGAATCGACCCGGTGACGTTGATAGCAAGAGTTTTCTCGATTACCTCAGCGGCGACATCCTCCACTCGAGCGAATCCGCCTGTGATGCCTGCATTGTTTACAAGAGCTTTAATGGGCCCCAGTTCGCGCTCGGCAGTCCGGAACAAACCAAGAATTTCCTCTTCGCGGGAGATATCAGCCGGAATCGCGAGCGCCCGTCCACGCCTTCCCGCAATGTCACCAACAACTTTCTTTGCCTCTTTCCCGACACTACTGAAGTTCACTGCGATCGCGTATCCGCGCTGCGCCGCGAGCTGGGCAATCGCTGCTCCGATGCCGCGGCTTGCACCGGTAACGACAAGTGTGCCGAATTCTGATGGGGTGGATTGCACGACTTGGAACTTGACCAGCGTTAACGGCTGACCGCTGATTGCTGGTTTTCTCGCTTCCCGTGCATCATCTGTACGACTGCTTCGTACAAGCGCTTGCGGGCTTCGTGCCGTTCGTACGCCCGAGTGATGTAGCGGACGCGTACCTCGATCCCACCCCCGGTGGGCCGCACATTGATTCCCGGCATCGCCGACAAGGTCTTGGCACTGTACTTGGTCGTGGCTTCGTGCCACTCGGCCTCGGCTTTGGTTGCATTTGCCGCCGTCTCCTGCTCCACGGCCTTCTGAATGCTGTCGATGACAGGATATGGATCCTGCGAAGATGGAATCAGCACTTCCAGTTCATCCCACATCCACTGGCCCGAAGTGGTGAAGTTGAAGAAGTGTCCTTCAATGGCGAAGCTGTTTACGAATGAAACGCGCCGGCCGGTAGGATGACTTGAGTCCGTCCAGTTGCCGGTTTCAAGCAGAACCGTCTTGAGCAATCCGACTTCGACCACTTCTCCGCCTACGCCATTGATCTCGACCCAATCGCCCACGCGAATGCCATTCCGGCCCATCAGAATGAACCAGCCGAAGAACGCTACTATGAAGTCTTTCATGGCCACAGTGAGTCCTGCGCCGGCCAAACCCAACACAGTCGTGGTTTGCGTGGGCATTCCGAAGATGATGAAGAGGATCACCAGAACCCCGATTGCCTGGGCCGCGAATCTGACCACGGCGCGCAACGTATCGACACGTTTGTTTTCCGCCGTCATTCCCGTGAACAGGCGTTCGATGATCCGGTTGGCCACATACACTGCGACCAGCGCAAGCAAAATCCAGAGGCCGGCCGTAATCATGCTGTGCAAAGCAGAGCGCTGCCGGGTTTCGACCAGGGCGACCCAGTTGGTGTAGATGTCTGCCAGATCCTGTTCGTTCTGAACCCGCCGGCCCAGATCCGCGAGATTCTTCTGATCGCGGGTATATTGCTTTAGAGAATCGAGAGCCGCCTTCGAGGCCGATTTGGACTCTTCCCGGCTAGCGGCTTTGCTGTTCTTAGCGAATTCCTTGGCCTGTTGTGTGGCAGCCGCTCGATCCTCTTCCTCTTTCTTGACCTGCGCCTCCAGCGTTTCATGACGCTGATTCAAGCGCTGCTGCTTGGCCTGCGTTTCCTCAAGCGCGGCCTCAAGCTGCGATTTCTTATCCCGCAGCGCCTGCCACGCCCGCGCAGCGGCCAGAAGCGTGCGCGCCTTGTAGTCCTGCTCGTACTGATTGACAGCAGACCCGACCGGCGGCGGATTGTGATCGCCCGCTTCATGTTGCTCCTGCAGCCGCTTGATCTTCGACTCTGGATCGCCGCCCGCCTGCTCGAGGTCTTCCGAGGCGTCGTCAAACTCATCCTGGTCCAGTTCTAGTTGGGCTTTCGCGACGTCGAGCTGATCGTTGAGATTGTCCTTCAGCGACTCGGGCGTGGCAGCCAATTTGCGTGTAAGCGCCTTGACGTTTTCCTGATCGTCCTTCAATGCCTGTTCGGACTTCGCTTTTCGGCCTGCGATTTCCTTCGCTTCCGGCGATAGCTTGACGGGGGTATCCTGCGCCCGGCGCAGTGCATCGTAGAAGGCCAAGTCGACCTCGTGGTCGGCAACCTTCTCCGCTTCGTGCGCCAGAGACTGCTCTTCCGGAGTGCCCGCCATTGCTGCCATCCGATGAGCTGTCTGCAATGGACGCACGTCCACAAGCTGGCGTTGCGGAGCCGGAGCTCTGCGTCCCAGCAGTCGATGTCCGGGAGTCGGTGCGGCGGCGTCATCGCTGGGCGGTGGCAGTTCTCTTGTCCACAACAGCCCCACCACGGCCACTGCTACGAGCAGCAGCAAAACGATCGCCGTGATCCAATTCCGCAGTTTCATCATCCAACTGTACAAGAAAACGATAGCCCCCGCGACGTCTCGGACGTTCGTAACGTGTTGTGCCCATCCTAGGTGGCTAACATAGTCACATCTCGCGATGCTCAGAAATTTCCGATCGCTATTTGAAGAACCTTGGAAGTCGTTGTCGCGGCCTGCAATCACAGGGTGGCTGCTGTTCTATGCTGCGTTTCTTGTGTATGCGTTTTCAGCGAACGGAGCGTTTTTGTTTATTGACTCCGCCAACCTGGTAGTCCACGAGGGCGGCCACAATCTTTTCGGTTGGTTTGGGCCCACGCTCGGCCTTTGGGGAGGCACGCTTCTGCAATGGCTGGTGCCCTTGCTGCTCGCCACCTACTTCTTCAGCCAGCGGCAAGCCGCAGGATTCGTATTCTGTCTGTTCTTCTTCTTTGAAAACTGGCTCTATACTGCAACGTACATGGCAGACGCACGGGCCCAGCAGCTGCCGTTGGTTACGACCGGTGATCCAGATTTTGTCGAACACGATTTTCACGCCATCTTTTCGAGCCTGGGCGTGCTCGAATACGACACGAAGATTGCAGTGGTAGTGCGGATTCTGGGTTGGATGGGCATGCTGGCTTGCGTGGCATGGCTGGGATGGAGACTGCGCCAGAATGCATCGGTTCTCCACACTCGTCAGTCATTACCCGTCACTTCGTCTACGGCACCCAATCGGCAATAAAAACGTTTGTCTCGTGCGGGGCCTTCCCATTGCGGTTCGACGCCCACACCAACTTCTTCCCATCCGGAGAGAACATGGGGAAACCGTCGAATCCGTCAGAATCGGTAATCCGCTCCAGCCCTCTGCCATCGGGATTCATCATCCACAACTCGAAATTGCCCTCGCCACCGGTGGCGTGTGTTTCCGGATCGTAGTTCGACGAGAAGATGATCTTCTTTCCATCAGCAGTGAATGCTGGGCCGAAACTCGCGGCGCCCAGGTTGGTGATCTGCTTCTTCTCGCTGCCGTCTGACTTCATGATCCAGATTTCCAGCGAGGTTGGGCGAATCAGATTTTTCCCCAGCAGGTCTTTGTAATCCGCGATATCGTTCTCGTCGTGCGGATGGTAGGCCCGATAAACAATCCATTTTCCATCTGGAGAAAACGTTGGTCCGCCGTCGTAGCCCAGTTCGTGCGTGAGTTGCTTCACGTTTTTGCCGTCGGCGTCCATGATGTAAATATCGAGATCGCCGTTGCGCGCCGACGTAAACGTGATCTTCCTGCCGTCGAGGGAGATCGTGGCTTCGGCATCGTACCCCGGCGTGTTGGTCAGTTGCTTCAGGTTCGAGCCATCCGGATTCGCGGTAAAGATGTCATATCCCGCGTACACACCCCAGACGTAGCCCTTCGAATAATCCGGTCTCGGTGGGCACTCCGGGCTCGCCAGGTGTGTCGAGGCATACAGAATCTTCTTCCCGTCGGGATAGAAGTAGCTGCAAGTGGTACGTCCCTTGCCGGTGGAAACCATGTGCTGGTCACTGCCGTCCACGTTCATGATGAAGATCTGATCGCACTTCACATCTCCGTGCGTGGATTGATAGATCAGCCTCTTTCCGTCGGCTGAGAAATAGGCCTCGGCGTTCTGCCCGCCGAACGTAAGCTGCCGCACATTGCGCAGATGCTTCTCCCGCGCGGTGGCCATATCGGGAAGATTCGATGTTTGCCCAACGGCGCGGATCGCGATTCCTAAAGTCAGGATCTCAAGAAGAAAGACTAGAAGATTCTTCATATCAATGGCCGCTAGTGTAGCAAAGCCACGAGATCACGAGGTTGTTTGCCGAAGGAGGGACAAATGAAAATAGCCCGGCATTGCAGTGCGAGGTATCCAGTGAATATTGACAACCAGTCCAGTCGAGACGCCTGAACAGTCAGCATAGAGTGGCCGTCGTTCATCCATTTGTTGCGGGTTTATCCGAACGGCAGGATCGTCCGAATCGGAGGAGTAGAATGCCACCGAAAATCCTGGAGGAGACAGTATGAAATCCCTGTTGCTGAGTGTGGTGGCCCCATTCCTCGTTCTCGTGATTATTTACCCGATGTCGCGTCCAACAGTGTCGCCGGCACCGAAAGCGACACCCGAAACGCTAAAACAGCTCGAAGCCGAATTCATGAAAGCTGCCAACGAGAAGGGAGCCCAGGGATACATGTCTTACTACGCCGACGATGCCGTCGAAGTCCCCAATGGCGCGCCTCTCATCATCGGCAAAGTGGAAATTGCGAAGGGTATGGGTTTCCTCGACAACAAAGACAACCGTTTGGAATGGACGCCGGTGGGTGCCGACATTTCCGCTTCCGGCGACCTCGGATACACATACGGGAATTACGAATTTCATTCGAAAGACAAAGAAGGTAATCCGCAAGTCCAATACGGCAAATACACCAGCATCTGGAAGCTGCAGAAGGACGGAAACCGGAAGGTGGTCCTGGACATGGGCAATGCCAGCCCAGATCCGAAAAAGTAAGAATTTCTCAGCGAACTCAGCGGGTGTCCTCAGCGTTCTCCGCGGTTAGGTTTTTATGAACACTCTCAGGCACCAAAAGGCCCGGTTGCGACGCGTGCCAGATTCTCCAGTTCCTTGACGTATATGGGCCGCAGCAAGAGGGTTACCAGCCTTCGCTCGATTTTCCCGAGAAAACCTGCTCTGACGGGAAGCTCAGTAGAGATTGTTACGTGCGAATCGGCGGGTGCTCCCCCGGGATTTATCTTGAACGTCGTCACCGCTCCATTGGTGTTGAGATTAGTCTCGACCAACACGCGTCCTGGCTCGGGTTCGGTGATGGCCGCGCGGAACGTCTGCTTCCTTCCGAGTAAGCTCATCTGAAAGCGAATGATCGTCCCCGAGCCCACTCCGCCCTCCTCCACCACCAGGCCGCTGAATTGCTTAGGAAGGATTCGTGGGTGCCCGTCGTTGTAGTTCGCAATCAGGGAGTATAGGCGCTCACGCCGAGCAGGAATCAGGGCAGATGCACTCACGATATGACGCTCAGTTTTGTTGGTCATGGCCTGTCGTTCAGCAAACCAGACAGCGGAAGCCAAGGCCAAAACAGAATACTGGCCCACGTTCATTTCTGAAAGTGATTGCGAATAGCCTCAGCCTGCACGCGCGTCACGACAGCCGACAAAGCCGCTTCATCGGCTTGCTTGACCGCTTGCACACTGCCAAAATGCTCGAGCAGACGCCGCGACGTGCTCGCGCCTACTCCGGGAATGTCCAGCAACTCCGTCGAGCGATCGCGCATTTGTCGCCGCTTACGATGGAACATCACCGCGAACCGATGTGCCTCGTCGCGAATCATCTGAATCAGGTGCAGCACGGGAGAATGGTGATCGAGAGCGATCGGGTCTTTCTCCTGTCCGTATACATACAGAATCTCTTCCCGCTTCGCGATCGCCGCCAATGGCTGGTTGATGATTTCCAATTTCTCCAGCGCTTCTGCGGCCGCGTGCAATTGACCGAGCCCGCCGTCAATCAGCACCAGACTCGGCATCGCTTTCTGCTCTTCCTGCAGCCGTTTGTACCGCCGCGTCACGACTTCGCGCATCGAAGCGAAGTCGTCGACTCCTTCCACGGTGCGGATGATGAACTTGCGGTAATCCGACTTCTTCATCTTCCCGTCTTCCCATATCACCATCGATGCCACAGTCTCAGCCCCTTGAATGTGTGAAATGTCGAAGCACTCGATCCGCTTCGGGAACTCAGGCAGGCCCACGACCTCCTGCAATTCCTCCTGAATCTTGCGCGCATTCGGCTTCAGTACGCGGAACCGCTGGTCGTAAGACTGCTTAGCATTGTTGCCAGCCAGGTCGATGAGAGAACGCTTGTCTCCACGCTGGGGGACCAAAATGTGCACACGCGACGCACGGCCGTCTTCCGAAAGCAAGTCTTCGAGTTCCTTGCGATCCTCAAAGTCCACCGGCACATAGAGATTCCGTGGAACATAAGGCTGCCCGATGTAGAGCTGCTTCAGCAAGGCAGAAAAGAACTCACCGGGATGAAAAACCTGCTCGGTTCGGCTGGGCTCGTGGGGCGATGGCCGCCTTCGGCCGTCGGCATTCGAAGATATTGGGGTCAGTTGCTGTTCGAGGGCGATGGAGGGATCATCCGCTATTACAAGCGAGCTTGGCTCGCCCGGACAGCTGGGAGCGGCTGTCCCCACATGTTCTGATTCATCCTCACCCGTAGATGCGAACTCCGGCAGATCCTCCCAGAAGAACTCCCGCCGATCCACCATCTTCCCGCCGCGCATGTGAAACAGGTTTACCGCCAGCATCCCGTTTTCGTAGTGATATCCGAACACATCGGCATCATTGCCTTCGGCTGCCGCAATTCGTTGCCGCTCCTGTAATTGCTCGACAGTTGAAATCAGGTCGCGGTACCGCGCCGCACGCTCATACTCCTGTGCCGCCGCCGCCTGCTCCATCCGAGCGTGCAGAGATCGCGCCAGATCCGTCGGCCGCCCCTCCAGGAACATTTTCACATCGCGCACCGCCTCCTGATACGTTTCAGGCGTGGTCAGATCCTTCACGCAAGGCCCGAGACACCGCTTGATGTAGTACTGCAAGCACGGCCGCGGATGAAACCGCGTCAGGTCTACCTTGCACGACGGAATCAGAAAGTTCCGATGAATGAGATCGCTAATACGATATGCCAGATTGGCAGGGAAGTAGGGCCCGTAATGCGCGCTACCGTCTTTGCGAAGCCGTCGCGTCACATAGACCCGCGGCCAGCGCTCTCCCAACGTCAATTTCACATACGGATACGTCTTATCGTCTCGCAATAGAATGTTGAATCGGGGCTTGCGCTGCTTAATCAGGTTGTTCTCGAGCGCCAGGGCCTCTTTATTGTTGGCGACGACGATGTAGTCGACATCTACCGCCTCCCGTACCAGCGTGCCGGTCTTCGCATCTTCCCATCGGCCTTCGTGGAAGTAGCTCGAAACTCGACTGCGCAGGTTCTTTGCCTTGCCGACGTAAATCACCTCTCCCTCAACGTTCTTGTACAGGTACACGCCGGGTTCGGTCGGAATGGTCCGTATCTTTGCCTGCAAATCCATAGGAATCGGTACTCTATTCTATTGGATGGGAACTCTACTGACTGTGCTACAAAAAGGAGAGATGAGCCGCTGTAGCTCCTGCGCACTCTGGCGTTTTCTGTCGCGAAGTAAGCTGCCACAATTGATTCTCCTCGTCGCCGGGATTAGTCCGGCTGCAGCGTCGCAAAGCCTAACGCCAGAATCACGCGACCAGTCGTCTCAGCCGCATGTCAGCAAATCAGAGACGGGTAAACAGGAAGAAGCGGCCCGCGCAGCCGCACGTGCCCCAAGCCACCACTTCGATCACATCCTGATCATCGTCCTGGAAAACGTCGACTACGAACGCGCAATTCAGGATCCCAGCCTCGCAGCGCTCGCCTCACGGGGCGCTAGCTTGACCAACTTTCACGCTCTATTCCATCCCTCGTACCCGAACTACCTGGCGATGATCGCCGGCACAGACTTCGGGCTGCACCGCCGTGGCAGTTATTGGGGCAACCAGCAAGTGAACTTTCCTGATACCGTGGATCACAGGACGATTGCTGATCGCCTGGTCGCTGCCGGACTGGACTTCAAACAATACGTCGAGGAACTTCCTCCCGGCAGCTGCCCGTGGAACGTCTCTGGCCTCCACATTGCCGACAAGCGCGGGGACTACGTGCGGCGTCACGTTCCCTTTCTGAGTTTCCGTGGCATCCAGGAAAAATGGTGCGACCACGTGATTCCTGTCGATTCCGCCAAAGCTGATAATTATTTCACGCAAGATGCCAAGAAGGGCCTCGTCGCTTATTCCTTCTATACGCCCAATATGAACCACGACGGCCACGACACCAACGCTCAGGTTACCGGTGCCTGGGTGAAAAAGTTCCTGGAGGAAGGTTTTCCTGAAAAACTGCGGAAGGGAACGCTGGTGGTGGTCACCTTCGATGAATCCGGCGGCAACCAAGACAACCGCATCTACACAGTGTTTCTGGGGGATATGGTGAAGCCCGCAACCCAGCAGGATCCTGCCGCACTCGGCAAGTACTACACACATTACAGCGTGCTGCGGACCATCGAAGACAATTTCGGTTTGGAGCCGCTAACCGCAAATGACCGCGCCGCGCGGCCCATTACGGGAATCTGGAAATAGCCATCGTCGGTGCTTCGGTGTTTTCTTACAGGATTTCTGCCGAATTCTGGGAGCAACGGCCAAGGTTGCTGCCGGCGTTTCGACAACTCTCCGGACCCGAACACGACTGTATAAATTTTCCATTCAGGGTGTTGGACTTGCGTTCCGGCACCCTCGGGGTATGGTGGTACTATCGCTTGCGACATCCTGCAACCTATTGAAAAGGTATATACTTAGTTCAGGAAAGTCGAGAGCAGAGAACTGGCATCCACCGTGCACAACTGGGAATTGGGACTTGTACTGCCGTAAGCCATTTCCCAGGGCTTTAAGTGAATTCCGCGCGGGAAGACCCGCCGCGACTAGAGACAAGCGAGAAGGAGCCTTACCCTATGAACCGCACTTCGTTAGTGATTTGCCTGGCAGCTAGCATGGTGGCCACCGTCGGCTGCGCCAGCAAGAACTATGTCAAAAGCCAGACGACGCCACTGATCAACAAGACCAATGAGCTCGATGACCTTACCGCGAAGAACACCCGCGACATTAAAGACGTCGATGCCCGGGCGCAGGCCGCCATCCAGGCCGTGAACGCCAAGACCACTGAGGTCGAGCAGAAGACGCAAGTCGCCGCCCAGAACGCCCAGCAGGCGCAGCAGGTCGCTGATGCCGCCAACGGTCGCGTCGGCGTGCTGACAAATACCGTCGCCAACCTCGACAACTATCACGCCGTTGCCGAGACCTCGGTCAAATTCGGGTTTGATAAGGACAACCTGACGCCCAAGGCGAAGGAAGCTCTTGATCAGCTGGGCGGCCAGATCGCCAGCACCAAGGGATACATCATTGCGCTGGAAGGCGGAACTGATTCGGTCGGCCCTGCGGACTACAACTATGACCTGAGCCAGCGCCGCGCGAACTCGGTGATCCAGTACCTGGCCACCAAGTACAACGTGCCCGCGCACAAGATCTATGTGATCGGCCTCGGCAAGGACAAGCCGGTTGAGACGAACAAGACTTCTTCCGGGCGCGCCGACAACCGTCGCGTCGATGTCCGCTTAATGACCAACACTGTGGGCGGCAGCACGCCGTCTGCGCCGACCACCACGGGCCAGAACAACCCTTCGATGTAACGACTTTACCCTCCTCCCCGGAGGACTTCGCCAACCAGGCCGCTCATACCTCCCCCGAGCGGCCTGCTTTTTTGGCCCAGAACTCGCGTTAACATCCAGGCTGAACACCTCAAGTATCGGTTTATGGTGTTTAAGATGCCGGAAAAAGCACGACTTAAGTCGTGCCGATGGGAGGCACACACGCGCTGGGCATTAGCCCCCTGTGTGACCTTGGCATGTTGGTGGACCGGATGCAGTCGGATTCGCAACAACTGCGAATGAGAGATAGTCCGATTTCATTGCTACTCGTGCCTGAGGGTCCGCATGGGATCGATCTTGGTAGCGGAACGGGCTGGCACGTAGCTGGCAAGAAATGCGACCGCCACCAGGACTGACGAAACCAGGACCAGAGTCAGCAAATCGTGCGCCTTGACACCATAGAGAAAGTCGGCCAGTAAAGGTGTGGCGACGAACGAGCCAACGACGCCTATCGCCACCCCAACTCCCGAAAGTACCATCGCCTGACGGAAGACTAATCCCATCACCTGTCCAGGTTGCGCTCCCAACGCCATCCGCAGGCCGAGTTCGTGTCTTCGTTCGCCCACCGAATACGAAATCACACCATAGATTCCAATTACAGCGAGGGTCAATGCAATCGCGGCAAACAGCTCAAACAATTGCGAGATGAAGCGCCATGGAGTCGCTGACTCTGAGACCGCCTGCTCGACAGTGGTGATTCCGAAGACTGCAGAGTCGGGAGCTAGTTCGGAGATGGTTCGGCGTACGTCGTCGATCGCGGCCTTCGAGGCCGAGCGCGTGCGAAGAACAAAGCTCTTGTGAATTCGCGTTTCCGTCCAGCCGGAATGCACACGAACTGGCAATTGCCGGTAGTCTACATACGCCTCAGGTTGTGGATCGATGGTCAGCGAGAACTGGTGTACGTTTCCCACAACCCCTACAATCTCTCGTGGTTTTTCGTCGGGTGAATCATCGAACCTGATCGTGCGGCCGATTGGATCGTCGTTTTTCCAGAACTTTCGCGCCATGGCCTCATTGATCACAACTACCCAGGCGCTGCTTTGCGTGTCCTGCTCCGCAACGCCTCGCCCCCGCAGCACCGGAATGCCCATGATCGGAAAATAATCTGAGTTCACCGACTGCCGCAAAACGTTGGCCGGCGCTACTTGCCCACCAAAATTGAATCCGGGGCTAGCGTATTGCGGAGTTTCGAGGAGTGGAAGCCAATCCACCAACGCCGCATTTTCAACCCCTGGTAAGCTTCGGGCCCGCTCGAGCACCTGACGACAAAAATCGCCAACTGGCGGCAGGATTGAACTGAAGCCGGTCGCATCCTCGGTGGATGAATCCATGTATTTGAGCCCGGTAAGCCGAACTTCCGCGGTCACGAGATGCGCTGGATTAAAGCCCGCTGTCGTCCGCATGATACGAATCACGGTGTTAATCATCAGCCCCGCACAGGTGAGCAAGACCAGCGCCAGGGCGACCTCACCGACGACGAGAGTGTTTCGTGTGCGAGGACGCGAAATCGTCGCCGTTGTCCTCCCACTCTCTCGCAAAAACCGATTTGCATCACTTCTGACAGCGCGATACGCGGGAACCAACCCGAAGGCGATGCCCGTCAAAACACAGGTGCCGAATGTAAAAAGCAACACACGGCCATCCACCAAGACGCTCAGTTCCCGCGGAAGCCACTCGGGAGCCCAAACGCTGAAAACTTTCACGCCAAGAAAAGCCGCAACGAGGCCGGCCATTCCACCAATCATGGAAAGCAGAATGCTTTCGGAGAGCACCTGCCCCACTATTCTTCCTTTGTTTGCCCCTAATGCAACGCGTACTCCAATTTCCTTTCGTCGTCCATCTCCCCGAACCAGCGATAGATTCGCGACGTTCGCGCAGGCAATCAGCAGGACGAGTGCGACGATGCCAAACAAGGTGTAGTAGACTTGGCCCCAGTTCCCGAAGAGGCGCTTCTGCAAGGGCTCCACTCTGACCCCGAGATCTTTGTATGCTTCGGGAAAAGCCTGCGCCAGGCGTCGTGTGGTGACCTCCATTGCCGCCTGCGCCTGCTGAATCGAAACACCCCGTTTTAACTTGCCGACTGCAATGAACCATCGCACATCATCGATCCCGGAATTCGCCGGATCGGGCATCCCACCGAATTCGTAAACCTCTGGAGTTCCCGTTCCCAACAGATCGAATCCAGGCTCCAGCACGCCGACAATCGTTCCCGAGAAGGTGTCGACGAAAATTTTTTGTCCCAGCACGTTGGGATTTCCACTGAAGTGGCGCTTCCAGAAGTCGTAACTGATCAGTACGCCAAACGAACCTTTCTGTTCACTGAGGTCGTCGGTCGGAATCGTACCTATGAAAGTCTTAACACCGAGCAACGGCAGAAGCCGCGCGCTCATGTGTTGCACGCCAACGCGCTCGCCGGAGCCAGCGCTCGACATCGCCACCATGTCCGCATGGGAGACAAATTCCAGGTTCTCGAAAACCTGGTTGTCAGCACGCCAATGGGACACGTCCGTACTCGAAACTGGCCACGACCATTTCGGCTCCTTCAGGTTGATATTCGATACAGAAACGAGCCGTTCTTGATCCGGGTAGGGAAGCGGGCGGAGGAGAACTCCATTGATAACGCTGAAAACCGCCGTGGTCGCGCCGATTCCTATGGCCAGCGTAAGAACCGCGACTACCGTGAACCCCGCGCTCTTACGCAGTCCTCGAACCGCATAGCAGAGATCTTGCCCCAGAGCTTCGATCCATCCGGCCATAACCTTCTCGCGTTCTGATCCAGTTGCCAGTTGCCGAACGCCATCAGTCTACGCCCTATCCCAACCCGGCGTGACTTGGTGAGATCTCCTTGGCTTCACAAGGATAATCAACTGGATGGCCAGCCCTAGGGGAAAGAACTCGCTGGGCATCTACACAAAACCGATAAACCGTCCCGCCGTCATAACACCCAGCCACAGCAGGATTGAAACCAACCCCATCAGCTTCGCCGCCACAGGCATCGATGGCCTCTCCTCCCACTCGGCCAGCTTTCCCGAAACGACAGTTTGGAACACCAGAGCTTGCAGACCGGCGAGCAGCAGTAGCAGCATTTTCAATCGAAACGCAGGATTCCCATAGATCTTCACAGCTTCGGAAGAAAACAGCAGCAATCCCGTAATCACTTGAAGGGCAAAACCTGTCCAGGCGAACCGAATCATCCGTGCCGCCACTTGGGATACGCGCTGCTGCCTTCCCGCCCATCCGAGCAGCCGCAAATCAAGCACCGTAATGCTCGCGACCAGTCCGGCCATGCCCAGCAGATGAATGGTCTCAATCGCCGGGAACAGCCAGAGAGACTGACGAATGGTGGTGCCCACCGAGGTCTGATCCAGCCATTGGCAGAATTCGAGCATGTCGGAACTAGGGCTCCCCTGGGAGCGACTTGCCGTTGGGGAGATCGATCTTTTGCAGCGCCATATAAGGTGAGCCGTCCTTGGCGACAAATCCGTAGACTGTGACCTTGTCGCCCATCTTCACGGCATCTGGGCTCCAGCCAAATCGGCTCAACATCCCCAAACTACCGCACTCTAGCATCCAGTTCGCTGTTTTCCCGTGTGAGTCGGTGATGTCGGCATAGAGGTATGCGTGCGGATTGATCCAGTCGAAGCGAGTAATTGTGCCCTTCATGGTTACGATGTGGGTAGTATCGAACCGCGCCAGTCCGTGATGTGCCGACGAGAACGGCACACTGACGAGAAGCATGGCTGCCACGATGACGGCCGCAACTCTTGGATTCATCGGTACTCCTCTGACCCTACGGATGCTGCATCTTGCGACCGCTTGAAGTGAACCCCAGCTGACCGTAAGTTTACAACCATCGATGTCGAGATTAAATGTCCCTAAAAGGCTTGAAGGCCTTGCCCCGATGAACTTTTCCCCTCTTGCCTGACCCATTTTGTACCGGCGTTTCCGCCTCTAGGAATAGGAGACATTCCGCAACCGTCACGGTGGGGCGTGATTGTCAGCCACCTTGAGTACTGACGAATGGCGGGCTTCTCCGAGCTCAATTCAAAGGAGTGGACCATGCCTACCCTTTCAAAGTTTTGCCATCCGGCGATATTGGCCGTTGTGGCGGCTGCGACCGCCGGCCAGGCGCAGGATCTGCATTTGAAGAAAAACATTTCGACCGGTGGATATGTCGTATCCACGACCGAGACCTCGATTAAAGGGGCCCGCGAGCGTACGGTTACGCAGACTCAAAATGGCAGCACTGTGACCCTGCACCAATGCGATCTGCACCGCACGCTCACCATGAACGAGGCGAATCAGACCTACTACGCGGCCGACGATCCTCAGGACGAGAATGCAGCCAAAGCCGCTGCCCTGGCCAGCGGAGCGCCCCTTCCTGAAGCGCAGGCAGGGAAGATCACGATCACCACAAACGTAACCGATACGGGTGAACGCAAGTCAATCTACGGTTATCAGGCCCGACATCTGAAAGCCAAAGTCGTACAGGAGCCTTCGTCTGATGCCTGCACGCAAGTGCGCCAGTCATTTGAAATCGACGGGTGGTTCGCCGATCTCTCCAAGGATCACGCCTCCTGCGGGACGGTCGCGCCTCCCGTGCAGCAAGGAACGGGCTGCCACGACAAGCTGATCTCGCGGTTTGTTGGCAGCGGGAAGACCGGCTATCCCATCTGGGAAGACATCACCATGCCTACCCCGGATGGCGGCAGCACTACGGTCAGCATCCGCGTATCCGAGATCTCCAAACAGGAGCTTCCCGCTGACATGTTCGACGTGCCCGCAGGCTATCGGCAGGTTGAGTCATACGCTGAGCTGCAGGGGACAAACTCAATCGGGCAGCAGTTGATCGCACAGGCTCCGTCATACGGTCCGACGCCACAGATGCCTCAGGGGGGTGCGCAAAGTGGGGCCAAAGCCAACGCAGGGCTGGCATCCAGCATGACGCGAGGGATGCTGAATCCGATGGCGGCTATGGGGGCGCAACAGAATGCTGTGGCAATGGCCCAGCAGCAAATGCACATGGCCCAGGCGGCAACTGGCGGAATGCAAGGCATGGGAGGCACTCAGCCAAACGCCACCCAGGTCGCAGCGCCCCAAACGCTGGGCCCGAAGGCTCCAGGCAAGATCCGCATCGGGGTTGCGCCACCGGATGCCCAGGTCGGCCAGGGTAACAACGCTGGCGCCGATTACAGCACGCCGATCCGCAACGCAGAAGTTGCGCTCATGAGCGGGCCCGCGATCGAAATTGCTCCTCTGGACTCTCACCTCGTCGTGCAGTTACAGGCTGAAGCGCAACAGAAACAGTGCGACTACATCCTGTTCTCGGCGGTTAGCGTGAAACACAGTTCCGGCGGTTTCGGTAAGTTCATGAAGGTGGGAACTATGGCCGCCAGCATGACTCCTATGGGTGCGATGGCTCACGGCATGGGTGGCGCTGTCGCCGCGCAGGCCGCCGGAA
>Ga0335080_10003547_pt1 | contig 15769 bp, 12 predicted proteins | sample Lox_Sample_34_FD_206720 | JGI IMG/M metagenome (GOLD analysis project Ga0335080, IMG submission 206720) | Soil microbial communities from Loxahatchee National Wildlife Refuge, Florida, United States - Lox_Sample_3.4 | ecosystem: Environmental > Terrestrial > Soil > Wetlands | place: USA...
ATTCCAGCCTGACTTAGTTCGTAACAGAGACACTCTTCGTACGCGGACTCGAGCAAGCCAGGGCCGAGATGTTTGTGGATCTCGATCGCAGCAGCGATGATTCGGTCTGTCAGGCGATTGATCTCTGCTCGTTCCATCTCAAAACTCTGCGTTTTCTCCGCGCCTCAGCGTCTCTGCGGTGAATCCAGCGGCCGTCTATTCTCGAGGTGCCCCCATCCACTCCAGGATCCGCTTCAGGATGTCATCCTGCCTCAAGCGATCCGACTCCGCGTGGAAGTTGAGCAGGATGCGGTGCCGCAGCACCGGGATATACAAAGCCCGCACGTCCTCGTACGTAACGTGGTACCTGCCTTTCATCAGCGCGCGCGCCTTAGCCGCCAGGACCAGGAATTGGGCCGCCCGAACGCTGGCGCCGTAATTAACGTACTTCTTGACGAAATCCGGCGCAGTTTCATCACCCTGGCGGGTGACGCGGACCAGGTCGATCGCATGGCGCGCGACGCTCTCGCCGATCGGGACCATGCGGACAAGCTGCTGGAAATCCAGGATCTCGCGCGCGTTGGTCACAGCGTCCGCCTGCGGGATCGTGGTGACCGTGGTGAGGTCGACGACTTTCAGCTCCTCGTCGGCGGACAAGTAGTCGAGCACGGTGTTGAAGAGAAAGCGGTCGAGCTGAGCCTCTGGCAGCGGGTACGTGCCCTCGAGTTCGATGGGGTTCTGCGTGGCCAGCACGAAGAAGGGAGCAGGCAGTTGATAAATGTTGCCGCGGACGGTGCATGCCCGTTCCTGCATGGCTTCGAGCAGAGCGCTCTGTGTCTTCGGTGGCGTGCGGTTGATTTCGTCGGCAAGCAGGATGTTGCCGAAGATGGGGCCCTGGACGAACGTCCACGTACGGCGTCCGGTGGCGGTATCCTCCTCGATAATGTCGGTGCCCGTGATGTCGCTGGGCATCAGGTCAGGGGTGAACTGGATGCGCTTGAACACCAGGCCGAGGGTCTGCGCCATCGTGCGCACCAGCAGCGTCTTCGCGGTGCCGGGGAGGCCGGTGATGAGGCAGTGGCCGCCCACGAACAGGGCGATCATCACCTGCTCCAGAACCTCCTCCTGTCCGACGATCACGCGGCGCACCTGCTCCACGATCTCGCCCTGCACCTGGCGGAAGCGCCCGATGCGCGATCTCAATACTTCCGAATCCAACTGCGAGCTCACGGTTGACATGGATGGTCGTTTCTCATTTCTTGACCGGCGAAGGCGCGTCCGGTTCCGGGGAATTGCTCAATTCTAGCAGGAGCTTTTGGGCGGGGCGGAACCCCGGCGCGGCCTCGAGCGCGGCCAGGCACTCGTCGTTGGCCTGCGAAAGCTGGCGGTTGGCCTGATACGCTCGGGCGAGATCGTAGTGGGCCTGCGCCTGGTCCAGCGGATTCCTGGCGAGCACGGCCTGAAATTCGCGAATGGCGCCCTTGGGATTGTCCTGGACGAGCCAGAGCGCGCCGAGCGAACGGTGCGCGGCCGCGTCCATCGGATAAATGTAATTGATGCGGTCGAGCGCGGCGGCCGCGTCCTTCGGACGTCCAGCGTCTTCGAGCTGCTTGGCCAGGTTCTTCAGCGTCTCGGGATTGCGGCCTCCAACCTTTTCGTAGCGTTCCAGTTCCGCCAGCGCAGCCTGCTTGTTGCCCTTTGCCAGGTAAGCTTGCGCCAGGGCTTCGTAGGCGTTGTGGTCTTCCACGTAATCCGGGTAGTCGTCACGCAACTTGGGGGCTTCGGCGATGACCGCGTCCCATTGCTTCTCGGCCACCTTGTCTACCAGCGACCGCATCCCCTTCTTCCAATCGTCGTAGCTGGTGACCACGGTCTTGGTTTCGGCTTCGACTGACGCGATGAACTGCTTGTCGAATTCGGCAGGCTCAATCTTCAGCTCCTTGCGAACGACGTCGGCCGTCTCCATCGCGCCCGCAAAATCGTGCAGCATGGCGAGCAGGGTGTTCCAGCCCCATTTGTTGTTGATGTAGTCGCAGATCTTTCCGGCCTGGAAATAACTCACCACGACCTGGCCGGGAGAGACGGGATGCACGAAGCCGCGATCCAATTCGGTGACAGGCAGCAGCTTCTTGTTCTTGATGGCGGCGATCACGTCGGGGGTGAGGCGGTCGCCCCACTCCGGCGATACCGCGGTCTCCTCGTGCACCGCCATGCCTTCGGTGAACCAGCGGGGGACATGATGGTTGGTGGCGGTGAGAGTGAAGACGTGGCTCATCTCGTGCCACAACGTGGAGGCCCAATGGAACTGGCCCGGCGGCCTGCCGGACGGGCTGTCCATGGCAATGGAGTAGCCGAACGTCACGCCGAGCGCGCCAAGCCCGGGGAGACCCATGGTGCGCACCGCGAAATCCTCGTGATCGGGGTAAACCTCCACTTGCACCGGGCGGGTGAGCTTCATCCGGTACTTGTCTTCGTAGGCGGCGATCGCCTTCTCCATCTCGCTTTCGATGTAAGGCCGGAGGAGGGCGGCTTCTTTTTTGTGCAGCTTCAGTATGGTGCGCGGCGTCGTGAATGTTACAAAGTTCTTGTAACTGTCCATCAGCTTGAGGCTGTTGCGCGTGGCGGCGTCCTGGTAGCCGTTGTTGAAGCAGATTTCGAGCTGCTTGTAGGCCTCCTCGTTCTGGCCCAACCGCATCAGGTTGACCCCGAGTTGCGAGCGCGCGCTATAGAGCTGCGGGTCGAGTTCGAGGGCCTTGCGGTAGTATTGAATGCCTTCTTCGTAGCGCCGGTTGATGACAAAGAAATGCCCCGCGACCTCGTACCCTTTCGCCACGTGCGGGTCCCACTGGGTTTCTTTCTTGTCGGCGAGCCAGTCGATCGTTGCAAGGACGGCCTTCCCGGTGACCGAGTTCGCGTCGAGCGCCAGGGCCTTGTGCGCCTCATCCGCGGCCTTGGGATTGTCGTTGTCTTCGAGCGCGAGATAGGCAAGCAGCTCCTGCGCCTCGACGAGCTTGGGATCGCCTTCCAGCGCTTTCCTGGCGAGATCGGCCGCACGGCCCTCGAACCCTTCGCTCGCGATGAGGGCCAAGCCGAGTAGCGCTCCCGGGTGGTCCTTTTTGATCTCCAGCGCTTCGGCAAAAAGATCCTGCGCATCGTTGGGCTGGGCGTGATCGAGATACAGGCGGCCCCAGCGCACCTTCAGGTCGGGGTTCTTGGGATCGGCGGCCACCAGTTGGCGAAAGACTTCGTTAGCGCCCTGATAGTCTCGCGCCTTCCAGCGGGCCTCGGCCTGCTGAAGCGTCTGGGCACACACCGCGTTCGCCGTCAACAGCACCAAGCCGAACGCAAGCTGCCTCACTTGTCGATGGCCTCCTGCACCTTGGCCAGTTCGAGGAGGAGCTGGGTGAGCTGGCGCTTGTATTCGTTCTCGGGCATGGCCGCCTTCTCGAACTTCAACTTGTAGATGGCCTGTTCGAGCTGCTCCTTCCGATCGAGGAGCGGCCGCTTGGCCGGATCGCGCGCCGCGGCGGCGTTGGCCCCGAGACGAACAACCGCAAAGGATGCCGCCAGCTTGCCCTCGCCGTTTTCCAGGTTCGGGGTGCGCTCGCCGGTGCCTTTGCCGGTGTCCTCGATTACCGAGTGCTCGGTGGCAAGCCGCTTCTGTGTCTCGAAAAACTCGGTCGTCTTCTGCTGGGCGTAGCGAAAGGCTTCCAGGGCGCTAATGGCCTCGTTCTTATCGGTATCTGCGGAAGGCTCGCGGAGTGCTTCCGCCCAGTAGCGTGCGAACACGGTGGAATTGCGCTCGGTGCCGGAACGGGTGGCCGAAACCACGATGCGGGTCGGGCGCCGTAGCTGCTCGATCGAGCCCCCGCTGCACTCGGTCATGTTGACCACGAGCTGGCGCTGCGCCGGCACGTGGTCCATGAGGCCGGCGAGTTCGCCGGCAGTGATATCCGGTCCCTGGAGGTTGAACTTGTAGTCGACGCCATCGTAGGTGCCGTGTCCGATGAGCATGAGTACGAACGTATCGGCGGCCTTGACCTGGCGGGCGAGATCGGCGAAACGGGCGCGCACCTGCTCGCGCGTCGGCACTTGCATCGTAATGATGTTGGCATCGCCCCCGGCGCGCTTGAGGCTGGTATCGATATCCTCGGCCCACATCTTGAAGTGTTGGGTATAATCGGGCTCGCCGCCCAGACCGGTAATGGTCAGGTAATAGGTGGAAGCCGGCGCGGAAAAGGCGCAGGCGAGAAGGAGAGCGGCGAGCTTCATACCACGCCCCACTTGCGCCGCAGCAGCCACTCCGACGCCCGGATGCCCAGAGCCAAAAGAAACACGATCGGCATGTCCCAAAGATCACGGGTCTCACGCGTCGTGATGCCCGCCTCGGAATACGAAATTTCGCTCGTTAGCTTGGACGCCTCAGACGGCTTGTAGTACCGCCCGCCGGTCTGCTCGCTAAGCTTTTCCAGGAGTTCGCGGTTCTGCGAAGTGTGGAAGTTTTCGGCTACGCCGTCTTCGCGCCGGAAGGTGATGACGTCGCGGCCAATCTCCTCCTGCTCGTGTCCCGCAATGATCTCCGTCACATACGAACCCGGCTTTTCGGCCGTCCATTCACCTGTGTATATTCCTTCTTCCAGCGGCTGCGGTGAAAGTTCCAAAGTAGCGCTCGTGCCATCGGGCCCCATGAAGCGCGCCTGCACCTTGGCATTTGCCACCGGCTTGTACAGCTTGTCGCGCACCTCGACACGCACAGCCACCTTCGTGTCGTCGCTCAGCACGGACTTCGGAATCGAGCCATGCACCTGCCCCGGCGTGTCGGTGACCAGGTGGCGAAACATCTGTTGCCAGAACGTGGGGTGAGTCTTATCGGCATGGTCCAGCCACATCTTCCAGCGCCAGCTTCCTTCGGTAGCAAAGGCTACGGTTCGGCCGCGCCCGTAGTTCTCGGTGACCAGCAAGGGCTGCGTGCGCTTGGATGGCGTCACCACCTGAAGCAACGTTGTCGCGCCCGGCTTGGGCTCGCCGATATCCTGATAGTTCGCGACGGCGGGGATGGTATCCCAGCGGTGCGCATTGTTCGTCGGGTTTTCGTCCAGGCGGCAAAGCACGCTCTGCCCGCCGGCCTGGGTGAGCAGGACCTTCGAAAAGTCGCGATGGAAGGTGCCGCGGCCAACCGGCAGCCTGGTGGGGATCAGGTCGGCCATCTGCGAATTCTGCCAGCCGCCGTCGCTGAAGGAAGCGCGGCCGGCGATGAGCAGCAGGCCGCCGCCGCGGCGATCTACGAAATCATGAATCGCCAGTTGCTGCGTGGGCGTGAAATAGCTGGCTTCCACGCTGCCGATGATCAGGCCCTGATAGGTAAACAGCTCTTCGGGCTTGGCCGGAAAACCGTCTTCCAGCTCGCTCTTATCGCGGATCCCCTGGCGCAGAATTTTGTTCTCGGTGGTGCGCTCCATGCTGGGAATCTCGATGCCGATATCTGGGTAGTCCTCGATGGCGCGGCGGATGAACTTGTATTCCCAGACGGGCTCGCCCTGCACGTAGAGGATGCGCGGCTTGCGCGACTCGACGTTAACCATGCGCGTGATCTTATTGTTGAGCGCATTCTCTTCGCCGCCCACCGGATCGATGGCGAACTCCAGTGTCTTGGGTCCGGCGGCGCCGCAATTGAAAACCACGGTCTCCGTCTGAAGCTGGCCGTTATCGCGGAAAATGACATCCTGGCTGACGAGCACCTTGGCGCCATCCTTCACGGTGAGCCTCGATTTCGAACCGCTCACGCCCCAGCCCTGCAGCATGATTTGCGCAGTGAGCTTCGAATCGGGCAGCGCGCGTGCAGGCACAATCGCGTCGGCGATTTCGACGTCCTTATCGGGGTGTTCTTTGCCGAAACCGACAGTGTGAATGGGAATCCGCTGACGCCGGATGGCTGCGATGGTGGCCAGGTCGATGCCGCCGGCGTTGTCGGCGCCGTCGCTCAGCAGGACGATCGCGCCCAGCGGCAGCGAGGTGGATTCCGCCAGAACGCGCTCCAGCGTATCGCCGATGCGCGAAGCCTGTGCCTCGCCAGTGGCCTGTTCGGGCTTCTGGATGCGCTCAGGTTCCTTGCCGAACTTGTACAGCCGCACCTGGAAGCGGTCGTTCAGGCCTGTCAGCATGCCGTTATTCAGGAGTGCCTGAGCCGCGGCCTCGCGCGTGTCCGACTCGTCTTTGAGGGACATGCTTCGCGAGTCGTCCACCAGGACGGCCACCACATTCTGCTGGGGGCGGAGGGTGGCCACGCTCAGTGCCGGGTGCCAAAGGAGGAATAGAATCAGCGCAACCAGACCGCTCTCCAGCAGCCAGATGGCGATTGGCCGCGCCCCGGTGAGCATCCCGTGATAGCGCCGCACGTGCCAGAACAGGGCGGCTGCCGCGGCGAGAATGCCGGCGACCAGGATCCAGACGGGCCACGGCGTCAGCAGCACGAACTGGCCTTTATGGAAAAGGCTCACCGGGTATTTGAAGAGGATCTCGAACATGAAGATTTGCGTCAGTTCCCGTGTGCGATAGGTATAGGGACGTGCGAGTTGCGAGAAAGAGTTACAGACCGCCAAAAATTGACGGGAAGTTCAACACGCGGCCGCATGGTCAGCCCTCGCTTTTGCTTCAAGGATAACACGCACGGTGAAGTGGGGCGGACGATCGTCTATTGTCATCCGCCCTGCTGCTCGCTACAAACGGGCGCCCCCACCGAACGCGCACATCTTGACGGCCGGACATTCGAAGCACTCCGGCCGGGCATCGCGGCACAGCGTCTTGCCGTGCTGGCGCAGCAGCAGGTGCGCGCGCGAGAGGGCCGCGGCGCCCCTCGGCAATTCCGGCGCGATCGCTTCCTGCACGGAACGATACATGGCGCCGTAGTTCTTCACGTGCACCCTGCCGTACCCGATTCGGGTGAGTACGCGCAGGCCATTGGATTCCAGCGGCAGCCCCTCGGCCAGGCCGCAGAACATCAGGATCTTTTCGGCTCCGGGATCGCCGATGCTCGAGAACTGCTTGAGTGCCTTCTTCGCCTTGGCGTAGGGCCACTGGAGGATCTGATCCAGGTCGCCGTTGTATTCGGTGCGCGTGATACGCGCGATCTCCTGCCACCGGAAAACGCGCGTCTCCGGACGCATGCCTCCGCGCGCGGCGAGCGGGAGCAGAACCTCTTTCGGCGCTCTGAAAATCGCCTCCGCGTTCAGGCCGACTTGCTGGCGCAGCCCTTCGAACACCTGCGCGCGGCGCTCATCGGGCAGGAGATAACAGGCGTTCTCCCACAGGACGAGCTCGAACGGACCGCGGGCGGGAGGAAGTTCGGGCGGCCCGTAGTGCTTCTGCAGGCTCGCAATCAGTTTCTTGAAATCGGGCATGGGCAGCCATCGAGTATAACGCCGCCCTACGGCCTTCTCACCAGATACACCGCCACCTCGGCCAGCAGGTTCGGAAGCATCGTGACACCGCGGTGTCCCGCCAGAAAAAACCGCCGTTCCACCACCAGCTTCTCCAGTGCGATCAGCTCTTCGAAGTCCAGCACCGTCAGCACATGAATGTTGGGGGAGTCGTACCACTCATACGGAAACCTCGGCGCACGCGGCGCGCGTCCGCTGAACATCATCGAGGTACGCACGCGCCAGTGCCCGAAATTTGGAAATGCCACGATGGCGCGGCGCCCCACCCGCAGCATTTCGCGCAGCAGATCGCGCGGGCGCCGGGTCTCCTGCAGGGTCTGGCTCAGAATCACGTAGTCGAAGGCATGGTCGGGATAATCGGCCAGTCCTTCGTTGATATCGCCCTGGTATACCGACACGCCGCGCGCGATGGCCCGCTGCACCTTGGCCCCGGAGAACTCCACCCCGCGCGCATCGACGCCTTTCTTGGCAGCCAGCCACTCGAGTAGCTCCCCGTCGCCGCAGCCGAGGTCGAGCACTCGCGTCTTCGGCTCGACGATTTCCCCGATAATGGCGTAGTCGCTGCGGCCGAGCACCTCGCGCACGAAGCTCGTCTTCATTGCGCTTTCTCGAACGTGCTCGCCAGGAATCCGCGCACCAACTCCGCCTGCTCCGCCACGTCGACCAGGAACGAATCGTGCCCGTAGTTCGATTGCAGCTCGACGTAGGCCACGTCGCGATTTCGCGAGCGGAGCGCGCGAACCATCTCCTGGGACTGGTAACTGGGATAGAGCCAGTCGCTGGAAAAGCTGATCACCAGGAAGCGGGCCTGTGCGCGCTCCAGCACGGAGCTGAGCGTGCCCCGCCCCTCGGTGAGGTCAAAGTAATCCATCGCTTTGCTGATGTAGAGATAGGAATTCGCGTCGAAGCGGTTGACGAACTGGCTGCCGCGATAACGCAGGTAACTCTCGACTTCGAAATCCACGTCGAAGCCGAAGCCGAACGCCTCCTTGTCGCGCAGACGGCGGCCGAATTTCTCGCGCATCGATTCGTCGCTCATGTACGTGATGTGGCCGACCATACGTGCCACGGCCAGGCCGCGCGCGGGAGGCTGCTTGCCATAGTAGTCGCCGCCGTTCCAATCGGGGTCGGCCATGATGGCCTGGCGTCCGACTTCATTGAACGCAATCTGTTGCGCGCTGTGGCGCGTCGTGCTGGCGATGGGGATGGCGCTGACCACCTGTTCGGGGTAGTCCACGGCCCACTTGAGCGCCTGCATGCCGCCCATCGACCCGCCGGTGACCGCCAGCAGCCGCTCGATGCCAAACCAGTCGACGAGCATCTTTTGCAGGCGGACCATATCGCCGATCGTGATGACGGGGAACGTCATGGCATACGGGCAGCCGGACTCCGGGTTGACCGAGGACGGGCCGGTGGTGCCGCGGCACCCGCCGAGTATGTTCGTGCAAATCACGAAGTAGCGATCCGTGTTGAAGGCCTTGCCCGGGCCGATCATGTTGTCCCACCAGCCGGGTTTGCCGGTCTCGTGGCTGATTCCGGCCGCGTGGGCGTCGCCTGAAAACGCATGCAGCACGAGAATCGCGTTGGTCCGATGCGCGTTCAACCGGCCGTAGGTTTCATACGCGACTTCAACCGGCGCGAGCGTCGCGCCGCCGTCGAGAGAAAGGGAATCGAACCTTACGGTGTTCGCTTCGACAACCATGTCGGGGGGTGAGCTTTCATGATAACAAAGGGTCGGTTGGAGGCCGCCGGGGATAGAATAGTCCCTATGGCAACCGCAGGTAAACTGAAACGACTCGAAAAGCTGTCCAACGACCGCGGCATCATCGCCGCCGCCGCCATGGACCAGCGCGGCAGCTTGCAGAAGGCGCTCGCCACCTCACGCGGCGTCGATGTCAAGGAGATCACACCCGCAATCATGAGCGAATTCAAGGTCGCCGTGGCCCGCGCCCTGACACCGCATGCCAGCGCGATTTTGCTCGACCCCGAATTCGGTCTCGAAGCAGCCCGGGCTCGCGCCCCGCGCGCCGGGCTGATCCTGGCCTATGAGCTCTCCGGGTACGACAATACACGGCCGGGCCGATTACCCGATCTTCTACCCCACGTTTCCGTGAAGCGCATCCTGGATTGGGGCGCCGACGCGGTCAAGATTCTCATTTACTACACGCCGTTTGAAGACGAGACGGTCAACGACATCAAACACGCATTTATCGAGCGCGTGGGAGCGGAGTGCGAAACGTACGAGATCCCGTTCTTCCTCGAGTTCGTAGGCTACGACCCCAAAGGCGGCGATGAGCGCGGTTTCGAGTACGCCAAGCACAAGCCGGAGATCGTACGAAAGAGCATGGAGGAGTTCACTCAGCCGCAGTATCACGTGGACGTGCTCAAGGTCGAGGTCCCCATTAACGCGGAGTACGTGGAAGGATCCGGCGTGTACAAAGGGCAGAAGGCCTACTCCCGCGAGGATGCGCTCAAGTACTTCCGCGACGCCGCATCGGTGGCCACAAAGCCTTTCATCTATCTGAGCGCAGGAGTCAGCAACCAGCAATTCACCGAATCGCTGGAGATGGCTGCCGAGGCCGGTACCGATTTTTCGGGTGTGCTCTGCGGCCGCGCAACCTGGAAGGATGGCGTGCCGGTCTACGCGAAGCAAGGGCTGAAGGCGCTGGAGGAATGGCTCCAGAAAGATGGTGTACGCAACATCAGTGCCGTGAACGATGCACTGCGCGCGGCCAGGCCATGGCACGAAAAGCTGGGTGCGGCGCGTCCGGCGTGATCAGGCGGCTTTGCCGGCTATGTTGAGCGGGCCGAGCGCGATCATCCCGAGGGCACAAAGAAACAGGACCAGCATAAGTACGCCCAGAATGTTCACGCGGGCATCGCCTTCCTTAAATTCGCGGAAGGCCAGGATACCCCATAGCGCGGCAAGTACCGGCCAACTGTGCTCGAGCATGTAGGAAAGCACTGGACCGGCTTGTACCTCGTCCAGAACGCTGGTCACAATCATCGCGGCGAGCACTCCCGTGCACCAAATCACGCCGCTGAGCAGGCCCAGGAGATGCTGCTTCGTGCTTGTGTTTACGATCATGCCAAAGTCCAGCGGCTCGCCTTGGACCGGCAGGTTCATGAAGAAGATATCGAAGATCGGGCTGGTGAAGAAAGCGCCCAGCGCGAACATGGCTGTAAGCGCGTAGGGGCCCATGCCGACGTCGCCACCGCGCGCCTTTTCGAGCAGCGGTGTATAGACCCCCATGAGGATGCCCGCGGCAGCCGCCAGCAGAATTCCCTTGATCGAACTGGGGCGGCGCGTGCTCTTGGCGCGCCCGGCACGCGCCAATTCCTCATGGCGCGCTATTTCGAGCATGCGATCGGCGGCGGCAGCGACCACCACGCAGGTCAGCATCAGGATACATCCCAGCGTCAGCATCAGCGTGTTGGAGGGCAGTCGTGATGCCGCGGCCAGACCCGTGCCCACCAGCACGGCGATCCCAATGCCGAGCGGGAACGATACCGCCATGCCCGCCACGGATACGGCCGCCATCAGGAGCATGTTCGCAAGGTTGAAGATCACACCGGCGATGAAAGCGAACAGCCATTGCCGCTTGCCGGCGTGCTGAAGATCGTCCAGAAAATTGAATCCGTCGAATCCGAGATTTCCGAAGGTGAAGCCGTAAATCGCGGCGGCCACAATCAGCCCAACCGCGAAATCGAGATAGAACAGCTCGAAGCGCCACCTCCCGGCCAGCTTGAACATAGCGGCCCACGATCCGAGGCAGACGAGGCTCAGGATCATCAGCGCCAGAACCACGGGATAGGTTTGAGGCAGAATCATCGAATCAGTTCCGGACTGCGCGCAAGTGTGAGAGTACAACGTTGCACAACTACGGGTCAACCGGCACGGGAATGCGCACTAGCGGACCACGACAGCACCGTCTCCGGCGGCGGGCAGGATCTGAACTGGCTCGGGCGTCTCATCGCAAGACGGCAAAGCCCGGCCGGCATAATAGTCCAGTCCGTAAATCCAGTCGCGCTTGAGATTGCCTAGGCAAACTTCGGCGGGGCGGCCTTCGATCTGCCTCCAAAGGCCCCGCGCCGAAACCGAATGGTCGAGTTCCGGCGCCGCCAGAATCTTCACCTCCGCGATACCCGCGGAGACGCCACCGGCGATCGCCAGCACCGCCGCCAGCCTGAGGCCGCGGCCGTCCAGCAGCCACGCGAGTAGCGCGACGGCAGGCGCGGCGAGCCACAACGGTTGGAACGCGGGTCTGGGCGCGTGCGATAGCCCGTTCAAAAAGGCGGAAGGGAGAACCTGGGCCGCGATCGGAAACACAACCAGCAGGATCCCACACGCGGCGAGCCATCCGCGCGCGGCGCGCAAGTCATCGAGCGCGATGCCTGCCAGCGCCGCGGCGGCGGGAAGAGCCGGAAGGATATACCCCGGCAGTTTGTTCCGCATTATGGAGAAGAAGACCAGCGTGAATATCAGCCACGCGGCCAGGAATTGCCGCCGCGGATCGCAGTACAGGCTGCGGCGCGCTAGCAGGACGAGCAACGGCGTCCACGGCATGAACGCCGCTGCCGTGATCGGCAGGTAATACCACCACGGCTGGCCGTGCGCCAAAGCGGTAGAGGCGAGCCGGCCGAAGGTGTGCAGCACGAAGAAATCGTGGATGAAGGCCCATCCGTTTCGTAAATAGCAGAGCACGTACCACGGCAGAGCCACGACGAAAAATGGCAGAAGCACGCGAGGCTTCAGCCAGTCGGGTATGTGGCGGCCCCGGACCAGCGGTGCCGCAAGCGCCACCGGCCCCAATCCCTTGGCCAGCACCGCCAGCCCGAAAAGAGCCGCCGACGCCGGCATAGCGCGCCGATCGCGCTTGGCGATCCACGGCAGGGCGAGCAACATGGCCGCGCTGAAGCACGCGGTCATGGGGATGTCGGTCACGCCAACTTGGCTGAAACCGATCCACATGCCGGAGGTTCCCAGAATAAGCGGGGCGAACCAGGCCACGCGGCAGCCGAACTCACGCCTCAAAATCCACCAGTAGAATAATAGAAAGCCGACCGCAGTGATCGCCACCGGCAGGCGCGGCGCCAGTTCGGTGTCCAGACCAAGCCGGGACGCCGATGCGGTCATCCAATACAGCAGCGCCGGTTTCTCGAACCATCCGGACCCCCACAGCCGCGGTGTGATCCAATCGCCGCTGCGCGCCATCTCGCGGCCGATGGCGGCGTAGCGCGGTTCATCGGGGCCGAGCATGCCGGCGGCCGTCAGATGGAAAAAGTAGATGAGGTAGACCAGGGGCAGCGCGACCACGAGCGCGATCGGGATTTTTCGGAGATTCAACTTCCAGTTTACTTCCCTACTCCTCGTCTGCCGCCTTGAAAATCCTCCCACTGGCCGAATGCTTTCATCTGTGAGTCGAGCCTCGTCTCGATAAGAAGCTTCATGACTTCGTCGCGCGTCTGCCGCCGTCCGAACCGTTCGGAATCTTCGGCGAGCCACCACACCAGCGCAGATGCCAGCGCGGTGTTGGCGCGGAGTTCGCGTGCGTTGACGCGGTCGACGGTATCGGACTCGGCGTGATACTGCGGCAGGTAGGGCGCCGCATCCTGGTTGGCCACGAGGTTGGGCACGCCGGAGAGCAGGAAATCGAAGTTATCGGTGCCATCCAACCCGTCGACTGGATTCTCTTTAGCGTCCAGGCCCGCAACTCCCGCGAGCGCCTTTTCGAGCGGCGCCCGCAGTTCTTCGCGGCCGTTGAGAAGAAAGCCGCTGGTGCGGCCGGTGCCGATATCGAAGATCACCACCGCATTGTGGCGGTCCATTTCCGTGGCGTGGCGAAGAACGTAACCCGCGGACCCGAACATGCCCTGCTCCTCGCCGGTGAAAAGCACGAAGCGGATCGTGCGCCGCGGTTTAAGGCCGAGGGCCTTCATCCCTCGGAGCACGTCGATAACGAGAGCGGAGTTCGCGCCGTTGTCTTCCGCCCCGGTGCCAAGGTCCCAGGAGTCCAGGTGTGCACCGAGTAGGACGATTTCTTCGGGGCGCTCGAGTCCGGCGATCTCCGCCACCACGTTGCGGGACTCGTAGGCGCTGCCAGTCTTGTTCGTCAGGCGAAGGTGGACGCGCACGTCACCATGAGCCGCAAGCCTGGCCAGGCGTCCAGCCTGTTCCCGCGAAATGATCGCGGCCGGCAGCGCGTACGCCTGGTTGGCATTGGCCAGGGGATGTCGATAGAGCAGGCCGTGCGGGCGGGTGGACTGCAAGAGCAGCGCCGCGACACCCGCCTTGCGCGCGGCCTCGAGCATCGGACCGCTTTTGGTGTATTCGGCAAAAAGGTCGTCGAAGGTTCTCATCTCTCTCGACATCACGAGCGCGATAGCCCCGCGCGTGGAGGCGCCGAGCTTCGCGAAGGCGTCGGGTGAGCCTTCGCCTGCATCTACCAGTCGGGCCTCAATCGGGCCGTTGGTGGAATCGCTGTGCGGCGCGGCAGCCACCCGCAGGACGAAGCGCTCCGGCGCCATGCATTCCGCTTCCGCTGCCTCCGGCAGCCACAGCTTCGGCACGGTGAAGGTCTCGGTAACCACGCTGTCCGCGCCCGCCGCCCGAAATTTTGCTACCGCCCAGTCGATCGCGCGATTGCACGCTGGCGACCCCGTGGGCCGGCCTCCGATGCCGTCGCACAGCTCATGCAAGTCTTCGAGAATCGCCGTGCCTGTGAACGCTCTCCCGACAAGGTGCTGCTGAACATCGTCGGCGGTCTGGGCGAGCAGCACGCCACAGGCCGCAGTAACGAGCAGAAATCGCGTTCGCATTCCCGTAGAGTAGGCCTGCTGGCCCGTTCAAGTCCAGTGGAAGTACAATCAAAATAAAATGCGCTCCCCCCGAATGCTCATCGCGCTGGCACTGTTTCTGCTGCCGCTCACACGCGCCGACGTGCGCAACTGCCAGTGCGACCCCGCGCGCCCGGAGACCATGGAAGCCCGCGAGTGCAGCCTTTGCCGCGAGGCGGAAAAGCAGCCGGCCGACGTCCAGTTTTTTGCCATCCGCGACACCAACCCGAACAAGCCCAACCGATGGGTCATGCTGCCGCGCTTTCACGGGAACCGGCCGCAGCAGCTTCTGGAGATGACGGCCGAACAGCGCACGGGATACTGGACCGCCGCGATCGCCAAGGCCCGCGAGGTCTGGGGCGACCAATGGGGCATCGCCCTGAATTCGACGGAGCGGCGAACCCAGTGTCACATGCACCTTCACATCGGGAAGCTGCTGCCGGATGTCGAAGACGATCATTTCGTGTGGGCCGATGGACCCGCCGATATCCCGGTGCCGCGCGACGGCGACGGCATCTGGATTCACCCCGTTGGCAACCGAATCCACGCGCACGCGGGAGAGCCCGCGGGAGAGCTGAAACTGCAACGCTGAGAAGAAGCATGCTGGTCGACATCGCCAAACTACCCACCGCCGAGAACTCGGCCATCCATCTCCACCCGGCCGACAACGTGGCAGTGGCGCGCGTGCCGGTCGCGGCCGGCACGGAACTGCGCGTGGACGGCAAGCCAGTGATGGCTCGCGAACCGATTCCGGCCGGTCACAAGATCGCGCTAGGGGACATCGAGGAAGGCGAAGTAGTGGAGCGCTACGGCCAGGTAATCGGCCGCGCCAAGGTGCCCATCGGCGCGGGACGGCACGTCCATACGCACAACCTGGCATTCGAAGAGCTAGACTTCAACTATGAATTTCCCGCGGTGGAGACGCCTGTGCCCGCGGCGCGAAAGGACGCACCTGAGTTCATGGGCTACCTTCGCGAGGACGGCCGCGTGGGCACCCGCAACTACATCGCTGTAGTGGCCGCAAGTAACTGCGCGGCTCACACCGCCGAGTTGATCGCGCGCAGCTACGAAGGCGAGCGGCTGCCCCCCGGCGTGGACGGCGTGATGGCCTTCCCGCATGGCGATGGCTGCGGGCATGCGTTCGGACCCGACATGGATCAGCTCCGCCGCACACTCGGCGGCGTGCTGGTGCATCCCAATGTATCGGCGGCAGTCATCCTGGGACTGGGCTGCGAGGTCAACCAGATCGATCACTACCTGGGTTCCGGAGGCCCGCGGAGCGCGCGGCTGGCAGGCCTGACGCTGCAATCGAGCGGCGGCACTTCCGGCGCGTTTGAAGCCGCCCGGCGGGAAATCGCGCGTTTCATCGAGCAGGCTTCGGCGGAGCGCCGCACACCGCAGCCGGCGTCGAAGATCGTGCTCGGGCTCAACTGCGGCGGCTCGGATTCGTTCAGCGGCATCACGGCCAACCCGGCGTTGGGGTATTGCTCCGACCTGCTGGCGGAAATCGGCGGCAC
>Ga0335080_10003548_pt1 | contig 15768 bp, 11 predicted proteins | sample Lox_Sample_34_FD_206720 | JGI IMG/M metagenome (GOLD analysis project Ga0335080, IMG submission 206720) | Soil microbial communities from Loxahatchee National Wildlife Refuge, Florida, United States - Lox_Sample_3.4 | ecosystem: Environmental > Terrestrial > Soil > Wetlands | place: USA...
GGAAAAGATTGTCAACGTCCCGCGCAACCGCCAGGATAAGCCCAATGCGGACGTGATGGTGAAATCAGTGGTGGTGGAGCGGGTGTGATGTAGCGAAACCGCGCGTGGGGCGGCCGGGACGAGCTGGGCCACCCGCCGGGGGAAGCGCATCACCCGCCGCACAACTAGACCCCGATCACGGCCACCAACTCCTTCACCGCATCGGCACTCTTGTTCAGCTGCGCCTGTTCATCGGGCGTGAGCTTGATCTGGATAATCTGCTCGATGCCTTTCTTGCCCAGCTTGACGGGAACACCGACGTAAAGGCCCTTGATCCCGTATTCGCCTTCAAGGTACGCAGCGCAGGGCAGTATCTTTTTCTTGTCTTTGAGGATGGCCTCCACCATCTCCGTTACCGCAGAAGATGGGGCATAGTAAGCCGAACCGGTCTTGAGATATTTCACGATCTCGGCGCCGCCATCGCGGGTGCGCTGCACCAGCCGATCCACTGTGGCCTTGTCCATCAATTCGGTGATAGGAATGCCGGCGACGGTCGAGTAGCGGGGCAGCGGAACCATAGTGTCTCCGTGTCCGCCAAGAACGAAGGCGGTGACGTTTTCGACGCTGACCTGCAATTCCTCCGCGATGAAGGTGCGAAAGCGGGCGGAGTCGAGCACGCCCGCCATGCCGATGACGCGCTCACGGGGCAATCCACTCATCTTGTAAGCGGCCTGCGCCATGGCGTCGAGAGGATTGGAAACGATGATCAGAATGCACTTGGGGGAGTGCTGGATCACCTTGCTGACCACGTCGCTCATGATTTTGTGGTTCGTGTTCAGCAGGTCATCGCGGCTCATGCCGGGTTTACGCGGGATGCCGGCGGTGATCACGACAACGTCGGAGCCGGCGGTATCGGCGTAATCGTTGGTGCCGAGGACGTGCGAGTCTCGCTTCTCGATGGGCATGGCTTCGAGCAGGTCGAGACCCTTACCCTGGGGCACGCCCTCGATGATGTCAATCAGAACCACGTCCGCGAGTTCTTTCGCCGCCATCCAGTGGGCCGCAGTGGCGCCCACATTACCCGAACCGACAATGGTGACTTTCCTGCGCATGAACAAAGTCCTTTCTGTTTCCAAAAACAATAGCTACAACGGCACAACCTATTAAGAACAGCGTTTACGGTCCCGGGACCGGTTTATTAGGCCAGGCTCAGTCGGCCGCGGTGGTAGCCGCCGCTCGCATATTCTCGATGATGTGGTCGGCGAACTGGCTGGTGCTCACCTTGGTCGCTCCGGGCATGAGACGCTCGAAATCGTAGGTCACTTTTTTCTGCTCGATGGTGTGTTCCATCGCATGCTCGATCAGATTGGCGGCCTCGCTCCATCCCAGAAACCGAAACATCATGACCCCGGAGAGAATCACCGAACCGGGATTGATGACGTCTTTATCCGCGTACTTCGGCGCGGTGCCGTGCGTGGCCTCGAAGATCGCATACCCGTCGCCGATATTGGCACCGGGTGCGATGCCCAGTCCGCCGACCTGTGCGGCGCAGGCGTCGGAAATGTAGTCGCCGTTCAGGTTGGGCGTCGCCAGCACCGAGTATTCGTCCGCCCGGGTCACCACCTGCTGAAAGATCGAATCGGCAATGCGGTCGTTGATCATCAACTTTTTTTTCCAGGCCCCACGCCCGTGGGTGGCGTAAACCGAGTTCAGCACGCCCTGCACCTCGTGGTAGACCGACTTGCGAAACTCTTCCGTGGCAAATTCCAGGCCGGGTTCAATCAGATGGGCGTTTTCCTCGACGCTAAGACCGGAATTCTTGTCTTGGTTGTCGACGATCCAGCTCTCCCGCTCGGTGATGATTTTATCGCGGAACTCCTGCGTAGCCAGGTCATATCCCCACTTGCGGAAGGCCCCCTCGGTGAACTTCTGGATATTTCCCTTGTGGACCAGGGTGACGGTCTTGCGGCCGCTGGCTAAAGCGAACTGGATAGCCATGCGCACCAGGCGTTTGGTCCCGGTGACGGAAATCGGCTTGATGCCGATGCCGGAATCCAGGCGGAGCTGCTTCTTGCCGCCTTTGAGCATGTCTTTGTTAAGAAACTCGATGAGGCGGGCTGCCTCGGGAGTTCCCTGTTCCCATTCGACACCGGCGTAAACGTCTTCGGTATTTTCTCGGTAGATCACCACGTCCATGCGCTCAGGATTCTTCACCGGCGAGGGCGTGCCCTTGTAATACTTCACCGGCCGGACACAGGCATAGAGATCGAGAATCTGCCGGAGCGCGACATTCAACGAACGGATGCCGCCGCCGACCGGGGTCGTCAGCGGCCCTTTGATGGCGACGCGGAATTCGCGGACGGCACTGATGGTATCGTCGGGAAGCCAGGTCTTGAACTTGCGGAAGGCCTTTTCGCCGGCGAACACTTCGTACCAAACCACACGGCGCTTGCCGCGGTAGGCCTTTTCGACGGCCGCGTCGAAGACTCGAACCGCGGCCTTCCATATGTCGCGGCCGGTGCCATCACCTTCAATGAAGGGAAGGATGGGATTCTCAGGAACCGTGTAGTGCCCGTTCGTGTATTCGATGTGGCCGCCGTTTGCCGGTACAGGAAGGCCATTGTAAGAAGCCGACATTCAGTCTCCTTGGCAGGCTTGCGGGAAACCCATCATTATATCGGGTTCTGTGGCTGCGGCGAGGCAGCGGGGGCGACAGTCTTACGTCGTCGCTGGATTTGCGCAACGCGAGTGTCAGATTCAGCAGTGGCGACCGCCAAAACGCAGCGCCTGCTTCGAACACGCGAACCGTTAGAATGGCCGGATGCGTAATCGCGGACTCCGGCAACTCGCCGGTGATGGCCGGCGCTCGGCCCTGGTGGCTGGGATCGTCTTGTATCTCGCCGCGGGAGCGGTGGGTCAGCAAAGCGCGCCGGTGCTCCAACCGCAGGTTGCGACAGTTCAGTCCCATTCGTTTTGGGACCGGGAGAATGTGCTGCTTTTTTCCGGCATCGCGGTGATGCGCGGCCTCGACTATGCGTCCACCCGCAATATGCAGGCGCGCGGGCGGGAGGAGATTTTGCTGCCTGATGATGTCGTCGACAACTCGGCGGGCTTCGCCAGCCTTGAAGCGGCGGCAACGGCTACGTCGGTCGGACTCTCCTACTGGCTGCATCGCACTGGACATCACAAGCTGGAGCGATGGCTCTCGATTGGTCACATCGGGGCTACAGCCTTCGGGGATGCCCGCAACTATGCGCTGAAGTCGAGGCACCGCACTCCGTAAGGGATCTCCCAGCTCGGTTCGACCCGAAAAGATGGAACTCCCCGGCCGCGCCTGACGTAAAATCACTTAAGCGCTCTTGCGCACAGGAGGCAGGAATGCGTCGAGACTGGTTATCGGGATGTTTGTTGGTACTGGTACTCGCCATGCTGTCTCCATTGGTTGCAGCAGAGGGAAGCCGCGGCGCCGATCGAACCCAAATCGGTCGAGACCTGGTGGTTCAAGCCGGAGAAAAGGCGGGCGACGTGGTCTGCGTAGGCTGTTCGATAACTCTGCGCGGGGAGGCTTCCGGCGATGTGGTGGCAGTTGCTGGAGGCGTTACCATTGAGCCCGGCGCTCAGGTGGCCGGCGGCGTTACCACGGTGTTTGGCGACCTGCGATTGCGCAGCGATACGCGGATTGGTGGAGACGCGGTTGCCGTGGCGGGATCGATTCGCCGCGATCCGACCTCGACGGTCGGCGGAGAAATCACCGCGCTGGAGGGGGCTGGCTGGATGGCCCTTCTGTTGCTCGCGCCACTGGTTTTCTTCGGCGGGATCATCGCGCTCATCGTCTGGCTGATCCAGCGGAGCCGGCGACCTACGCCAGTTGCGGCTTAGTTCACCCCAATTTCCGATCGAAGATTTCCCGGACTCGACAACAACTCTGCTCCAGTTCCTCCTCGAGTCCACGAGCAAAATTTCGCCCGAGGGTGCGGGAAGCGAGCATTTCCGTCGACTGGCAGGCATGTTCGGCGGCAGGCAGCCATTTGTGGGCACGACCGGCGACCAGGCGCACAAGGTGCTCGGTGGTTCGCAGCAATTCGGCGGCGTGATCGAGGAGGCCGGCATCGGCTTTATCGAGCGCTCCCACGGCGGCGCAACGCCAGATGCGATCGCGCAGGTTGCCTCCCTTTTGCGGAACCGCGTGGGTCACCTGAAGGAAGCTACATAGAAAATCGATGTCATAAAGCGCGCCCGGCGAGGTCTTAAAATTCTTTTCGCCTGTCTCCAGCCTGGCTCGCATTTCACGAACGGCACGCGGGAAGCCGGTGTCAGCGGCAAACTTCGGGGCGAGGAGATCGGCGGCGGCGATAGCTCTCTGGCCCAGTTCACGGGAGCCTTCGACAAAACGCAACTTGGTGTACATCAAAGCCTCCCATGCCTGGGCCTCATGGCGGCAGTAGGCCTCGAGCTGAGACGGAGTGATGACGAGATCGCCCTCGCCGCCGCGCGGACGCAAGCGGGCATCGACGGGGGAAACCATTCCCTGCTGGGTGTAGGCGGCCAGCGTCTGCATCATGCGCTCGACAGACCTGGTCAGGTCCTCGCGATGCTCACGCTCGTCGCAGACCAGTAGGACATCGGCGTCCGACAAGATGTCGAATTCGCCGCTCCCCAGGCTTCCCAGCGCCATCACGGCAAATCCACCGGGCACTTCGGCGATGCCCATGGCGGCGGCGATGGCGTCGTCCAGCGCGGCGGTGGTGGCGGTCAGCGATTCATAGACGCTGCGGGGTTCGTCGATATCCCGCGCGGAGACAGCAAAGACACGGTGGCGGAAGTGACGCCGAAGCAGAGCCAGTTTCTCCCCCAGAGACGCCGACGAGCGGGGCAGATAGGCGAAGACGGGGTCGGAAAGCGAACGGAACTCAGGGAAGAGATTCTCAAAGAGAAGTCCGTTATTAGAGGCAAACTGAGTCTCGCCAAGATCGGACAGAGTGGCAATTTCTTCGGGTGAGTGAATCAGAATCTGGGTGAGAAACTCGCTCTTTTCCAGCAGGGGCAGCGCCCGGCGGATAGCGTGAGCATGACGCAACAGCATCGAATATCGCTCCGAGGTAGTAAACATGGCGCCGAGCAGGCGGAAGAGATTCCGTTGGCCTACCGGGCTGAGGTCCTCGGAGGTGGCCAGTTCATACACAGCAGGAGCATCGACCGCCAGCCTTTCCAGGAGCTGCCGCTGGGAGTGGTCTCCCGGACCGGGACCGGGAACGCTCTGCAATTGGAAAGCCGGATCGGCCACCCTGTCCTGAGTTCGCATCTCCTGCTGATAAACCACCTGGCGGTAAATTTCTGCGACTGCCGCCATGCGTTGGCGGACGCAGGAGGAAAAATCCAAAGGCTGGACCCCGGCGGTGCCGTAGTTCTCGAGGGAGCGGCGGAAGATCTCTAATTCCGTGCCTGAAAGGGGAAGGCGGTGGGTTTGCCTGCCCTGCCGCAATTGCAGGCGGTGTTCCAGGTGGCGGAGGAATTCATAGGCATTGGTAAGGTCATGAAATTCGCGGGCGCTGATATGGCGCTTGTCATGGAGCTTCTGCAGCGAGAATAGAGTGCCACCGGATCGCAGCCACGGCTCACCACCTCCATAGACGCGCTGCAGGCATTGGACGAGAAATTCGATGTCGCGAATTCCTCCGGGGTCGATCTTCACGTCGATGCCGTCCGAGTCCGGGGCGCGAGCGAAAGTCCGTTTTCCCTTGCGCATTTTTTCCCGGGCAACCAAAGCCGTCTTGATGGCCGCAGGGTTGATCTTTTCGGTATAGACGAAGGGCTGCACCCCGCGAATGAACTCTCTTGCCAGCAGACTGTCCCCCGCGGAACGGCGCACCTTGATCAGGGCCTGCTCTTCCCAGTCGTGCGCGGTATCGGCGTAGTAGCGCAAGGCCTGCGCCAGGCTGATGGCGAGTTCCCCTTCATTTCCCTGAGGGCGCAGGCGCAAGTCAATGCGAAACACCGGTCCTTCCGCGGTCATACGGGAGAGAATTCCGGTCAGTTCCTGGGCGAGGCGGATGAAATACTCGCGGGCGGAGCAGGGAGCGGACGGGGGTTGAGGACCATCCCCGAAGATATACATGAGATCGACGTCGGAGAAGTAGTTCAACTCGTTGCCGCCGAGTTTGCCGAGAGACAAAACAGCAAACGGCGTATCCACAAGGCGACCCTGCAGGTCCAGATGTTGCGGCGACGTGAGCTGGCGTCGGAGGTGGCCCACGGCCTCGCGCAGAGCTTCCTCAATGAGCACATCCGCAAGGGCTGATATCTCTGCGGTAGTTTCCGCCAGGGGCGAAATCCTCAGCACATCGCGCAGCATGATGCGTACATATTGCCGTCGCTTGAAGCGGGAGAGCAGCAGCGACACATCTGTGATCAACGAGCGCGAACGAAAGCGGGCGAGGCTCTCGTGAAACTCCTCGCGCGAAAAAGTGCGATCGAGATTCTTCTCCTTGAGAAAGAACTGGAAGAGGTCAGGATTCTGGATGAGAGTCTCGCCCAGAAACTGGCTGTGTCCAAAGATGAGGATGGCGTAATGGGCCAGGGAAACGTGCCGCTCGAGGAGCCGTACGGTCTCGGCGGGACACTGATCCAGGAGACGGTCGAAGAGGGCAACGGCGGAATCGGGGTCGGGAGACTCGGTCAGCAGAGATGGAACTGTGCCAGCCAGGGCAGGCGAGAGTCGCGCGCTGACCCTGGCGAGATCCAGCGTCGCCCTGGTGGGATCCTGGAAGCGAGCGGCCCGGACGGGGGCTACATCCGGCGGCCCGTCAGGCCGGATTGACGGCGCAGGAGACAAGGGAATGCGACTCGAAAATTCAGCATAGCACGGGCAAAACGTTGACGCTGGCGGCTACCCTCATCACCATCGGCGCGTCCCGAAGTACTTCCTGACGCCGATCGCCGTATAGCGTCCCCAGGGTCCGTTGGGGCCCAGATCGGCGCTTCCCAGATTCTGATCGCGAGTGCCGAAGCGGTTGAACAGGAAGTGCTGCGTGACCCGCATCTCAAATCCCTTGCCCATGTAGATGGCCGCGCCCCACGAGTGCTCCACACCGATCGCGCTGAAAGACCACGTATAGAGCGTCTGGGGGATATTCCTGCCGAAGAGAAAGGTGGGCTCGCCGAAGAGCATGAAGCGGCGGAACTGCCCTTCACCGAAAGGCCGGAATTCGACATACCCGGAGAGCATGTAGCGCGCGAAGGCGGTGCAAGGCGCGTTGACGCCGCCAAAGTCCCCGGCATTGGCGGAACAAAGGTTGGGGTCGATTTCGTTGTGGGGCGGGGCAACGTCAAACTGGGCATAGCCCCACAGCATGTCGCGGGGAAAGAACATTCGATCCGATTTCTCCGACCGCAGCGTGGAAGCGTCCTGCGCCAGCGAAGGCAAAGAGATGAGAAGACAAGCAACAGCCAACAGCGGCAGCCGCTTCATGTGGCCTCCGGAATATTCCGTAGCTCCTTGGGGGAGAGTCAGGCTTGAAACCCGGCCGGGTCTCCTGCAGCGCAGGAGCCTCCCACCCAGCCCGCTGTTCGCCTGACTTTTGAGGGCGCCACATTGTAACCCAGGCAGAGGAGGAATCAAGTAGCGAATGTAATCCCGTCCAGGAGGTGAGAGAGGAATCCAACGAGAAAGAGCTCGCTGCGGCGCTAAACGACTCAGAGAGTCAGGGGAAGCTGGATGGTGGCTTCGCAGCCTTTGCCCTGGGAACGGTTTTTGAGCGTAAGAGTTCCGCCGTGAGCTTCGGCGATCTGGCGGCTCAACACCAACCCGATTCCTGAGCCGCTGGGCTTAGTCGTGAAGAAGGGCACGAAGAGATTGCCGGGATTCGCGATGCCCGGGCCATCGTCGGTTACATACAAATTGACCCAGCTCCCATTCCGGGTCCAGCCGACCGCAACTTTGCCATCGCCGTCGAGACAAGCGTCCACGGCGTTGCGAATCAGGTTGATCAGGACTTGCTGCAGCTGGTCGGGATCGAGGTTCAAGGTCACATCCGGGCCGGGCGTGATTTCGATGGGCTTGCGGGTTTCCAGTCCCGCGGCAGTTTTGACGAGAGTGCGCAGATCCACGGGGCGAAGCTGCGGTTTGGGCAACTTGGTCAGGCGGGAGTAATCGCGCATGAAGCGGCTGAGGGCCTCGGAGCGGTCGGCGATGACGCGCAGCCCGCGGCGCAGGTCGTCCTCCCAATCGGCGGCGCGCACCTCGCGGCGCATGATGTCCTCGAGGCTTCCGGCGATCGAGCAGATGGGCGCGAGGGAGTTGTTGAGTTCGTGGCCGAGCACGCGCACCAGGCGTTGCCACGCCTGCCGCTCTTCCTCGCGCAGGGCGCGGCTCAGGTCGGCCAATACGACCAGGTAGTGCGGCTTGCCACCCTGGCGAAAGACCGAGCGGCGCATGCCCCACCGGCCCGACTGGCCGGGAAAACTTCGTTCCAGAGTGTGGGCCGACTCTCCTTCCAGACATTCCGAGAGGCCCAGTTCCTCGGCGCTCTTGCCGAGCAGGCGCTCGACGTTCTGGGCCAGGAGGCGCTCGCCGGCGCGATTCGCCAGCCGGAGTCTTCTCTCTCCGTCGAAGGCGAAGACCGCGACTTCAATTTCGGTCATGACCGTGGTCAGCAATGCGCCGGCCTCGAGCGCGCCCAGGCGCTGCTCGCGGAGCATGGCGGCGAGAGTGTTGACTTCAAGCATCAGTTCGCCCAGCGCGTCACCCCGGTCGGCGCCGCGCACACGGAAGGAGAAGTCGCCCTCGCGCAAGGCAGACTGCATATTGGCAAGCGTCTGCAGAGGCCGAACCACGGAGCCGCGAAGGGCGAAGGCGAAGCCGAGCCAGAGAACGACGATGAAGAAGGCAAGGGTCCAGCGAGTGCCGCTGTCATGATTCCCCGTCCACAGAAGGACCAGCGCCAGCACCACGGCGGCCGCGCCAGAACCCAGGGCCTGAAGGAGGAGGCGGTTTTCGTGGCTTAGGTGATGCTTCCTCGGGCGGCGGGGCGGAGTGCGGGGTTTCAGCGGCGGCTGGGACGGAGCCGACGTGGGACGTCCGGCATAATTAGCTGCTTCCGATTCCATATTTCTGGAGACGCCGGTAGAGCGCACTTCGACTCAGTCCCAGCGCCTCCGCCGCCTGGCTGATATTTCCGCTGTAGCGGTCGATGGCCTTGCGGATCAGCAATGATTCTACTTCTTCCAGGCTAAGCTCCTCCCATCTCTGGACGCCATCGCGCGGAGTGCGCAGGCTGAGATCGCTGACCCGAATGGTATCGCCGCCGGAGAGCAGAACCGCGCGCTCGATAGCGTGATCCAATTCACGAACGTTGCCGGGCCAGGAATACTCCAGCATGGCCTGCATGGCGGACGGGTCGATCTTTTGGATGGGCTTGCGATAGCGTTCCGCGTAACGGTTAAGAAAGTACATGGCCAGAAGCGGGACGTCCTGGCGGCGCTCACGCAAGCCGGGGAGCTGAACCTCGACGGTATTCAGACGAAACAGGAGGTCCTGGCGAAAGCGTCCGGCCGCGACTTCCTGATTCAAATCGGAATTGGTGGCGGAGATCACGCGCACATCCACCCGGCGCGTCTGCGAGGAGCCGACGCGTTCCATCTCGCCGGTCTCCAGAACCCGCAGCAATTTCGCCTGTTGCGACAGGGGGATATTGGCGATTTCATCGAGGAAAAGTGTGCCTCCGTGGGCCAGTTCAAAGCGGCCGATGCGGTCGGTTTTGGCGTCGGTGAACGCGCCCTTCACATGGCCGAACAATTCGCTTTCAAAGACACCTTCGGGTAGACCACCAGTGTTCACCGCGACCAGAGGACGCGAAGAGCGGTTCGACAAGGCATGCAGGGTGCGGGCAACGACCTCCTTGCCGGCACCGTGCTCTCCGGTGATAAGCACATTGGCATCGGAGGGTCCAACGCTGCTGATCAGGCGAAGCACCGGCTGCATGGCCTCGGAGTTGGCGATGAACTTGGGCAGCCCCTCGGCGCGTAACAGGCGATTCTCGGCCTCCAGCCGCTGGCTTCGGCGGAGAGCGCTGCTGAGTTCGATCTGGGTTCGCAGCACCGCCAGCAGGCGGGCATTCTCCCAGGGTTTCTGAACGAAATCGCGGGCGCCGCGGCGCATGGCTTCGACGGCGACATCAACGCTGCCCCACGCGGTCATCACAATCACAGGCAGCGTGCTGTCGAGGGACTGAATTCTGGAGAGCAGATCAAGCCCCTCCTGCCCGGAAGTGGTATCGCGAGTGTAGTTGAGGTCCATCAGAATGGCGTCGAACTCACGCACCTGAAGGGCATCCAATACGCCGGAGGGCGAGGTAGCGGCCTCGACCGAGAAGCCCTCGGGCTTGAGCAGGAGGCGCAGCGCCTCCAATACATCGCGTTGATCGTCGGCGATAAGCAGGCGCGCGGCTGGGCTGGGACTGGCAGGCATGGAGTTTGGATGAATTCTAGTCCTTTCCGGAATCTTATCGGCGACAGCATCAGTTCTTGTCAGAGTTCGGCTCCTCGACAGAAGCGTCGTTGCGCGGGGCAACTCCAGAGAACCTGGGCGCCTGCCTGACTTGCCCGCGTTCGGCGTCCTCGATCTCGATTCCCGAATGCGCCAAGGTCAGACCGGTAGCCCGATCCAGTTCCACCCGCGATTTCTCATAGGTCGACATGGCGGCAACAAAGTTGGACTCCGCCTGCGCCAGGTCGCGGTCTGCCTGCAAGACCAGATTGCTGGTGGAAGCGCCCAGAACTTTTTTCTTCTGCTCGATGTCGAAGGTCTGCGAGGCGAGGTCTCGCGCTTTGCGGGCGGCATCGACCCGCGAGCGGTTTTGCAGAAGCGCAAACTGAGCGTTTCGGACCTCGATGCCGATCTGATTCTGCAGCTGCTGCAAGTGCAGTTGCGCCTGCCGATATTCCAGCTGCGAACGTATCTGGTCTGCCTGCGCGGCGCGATTCCGCAAGGGGATGCTGACGTTCAGCCCGACTGCGTAGTCGGGCGAGTTGTTATTAAACAAATCGGTGAAGGCATCCGAGTATCCCGTTGGTTTCAAAGGTGGATTGATCGGAGGACCCTGATACTGCGGAGGCGTAGTCTGGACTCCGCCGAGGCCGTAGGTGCCGTACCACGCGATCAGGTCAACCTGTGGTTTCAGCGCGTTCGCCACCGACTTGCGGGTGATGTCGCGGTTGGTGAGATCGATTCGCGCTTCGGCCAGCTCCGGGCGGTGAGACTGGGCGTCGGCGATCAAATCCTGAACCGGAGTGAGGAGTTCCTTTTCAGGAATGCTCATAGTGTCGGTGGGAATCACCGAAGCCGAGGCGAGGACGGTATCGCTCAGGTCGCGGGTGACGGCATTCTTGATGAGCAGTTCCTGAAGCTGCAATTCGTTTTGCGAGAGCAGGAGATCCTGGTTTGCCGTGGCCTCCTGACTCTCGGCGCGCATCACCTCCATAGGGGCGATGGCGCCAATTTTCACCTGCTCGCGGTCGTCGGAGAGGGTCTTTTCCGCCAGCTCATGCGAGCGCTCTTTCACCTTGACATCTTCATAAGCATTCACCAGATCCCAATAGATGTTCTGGATCTGAGAAACGGTGGCGATCACCTGATTGCGGAAGGCAACGTCAGAAATCTCACGGTTGTTGCGGGCGATGCGAACGAAGCGGAGGTTGGGCCCGAAGCCAAAGCCCGACAGCAGGTGCTGGCGAAGAGTGAGGCGGAATCCGCTGTCCAGTTCCGGGGAAAGGATGCTGTAGGCGCTGTTGGTCGTCACCCGGTCATTGTTGAAGTTGAGGCTCATGAGCGTGCCGGAGGCAAAGCCCTGCGAGTAATTGAAGTTGGCGACTCCGGCGTTCTGCTGGAGTGAGGGAACTCCATAAAGGATGCGGCTGGACTCGGGAAAGGTGGCGTGATCGATGTTCATGCTGCCGCTGACGATGGGATCGAAGGTGTCGATCGGGGTTCCTGTACCCAGCGTGGACTCGACCAAACCGGACGCTCCGCTGCCTGCGCCGCCGGCGCCACCGGAAGTGCCGCCCGCACCCGCGCCGGGCGCGCCCGAGCCGAAGCCGCCGATGCCGCCTCCCGGAGTTCCCTGCACTAGTCCGGTCGCGACACCGCGCGTGGCCTGACCGGACCTGGCCCGCATGATGTCAGTGTCGGCAATGGAAAGATTGAAGCGAGCGATGGCAAGGTCGAGGTTGTTTTCCAGAGCCAGAACCACCGCATCGCTGAGTGAGAGCCGAAGTTTGCCGTCTTTCAACAAAGACTCGATTCGCGGAGTGTTGCCGAAGCTCGGAGGAGGCACCTGCCGCGCCAGGTACGGAGCGATTGGGTTGGGAAAGTGTCCGGCCGGCTTTGAAGGGTCGAGGACGTTCTGGGAGTTTGCCAGCGAGCAAGCGAGGACGAGCAATACTGCAAGGATTACTTTAATAATCGCTGAGCGCGAGCAGTTAATAAAGACAAAGTGCGATGTCATGATTTTCCCGTCTTCTTTCTCACTCGTACCGCAACGCCACCATGGGATCGACCCGGGCGGCGCGGCGAGCTGGCACATAGTTTGCCGCCAGGGCCACGAAACCGAGCAGCCCAGCCACCAGAACGAGGACCAGCGGGTCCCGAGCACTGACTCCGTAAAGCAGACCCGCCATCAACCGGGTCAGCGCGATTGAGCTTCCAATTCCGAGCGCCAGGCCGATGGCCGCCAGGCTCATTCCCTGCCCGACGATCAATTTGAGAACGTCGCGCTTTTCCGCCCCCAGGGCTACCCGGATGCCGATTTCATGAGTGCGCTGGGAAACGGAATAAGACATCACGCCGTAGAGTCCGATTGCCGCCAGCAACATGGCAAGACCAGCGAATACCGTCAACAGCAGCATGGCAAACCGGCGGCGCAGGAGCGAATCCGCAATCACCGCTTCCATGGTTCGCAGGTTGGCCAGCGGGATGTCCTTGTTCAACCCGGCAACCGCATTCTGCGCGGCCATCGCGAGGGCCAGCGGGTCGGAAGTCCTGCTCCGCACGGCTATGTAGGCGGATGTCCAATGCGCCTGCCCGAACGGCAGATAAATCTCGGGCCGCGGAGCCGTCTCCAGACCGACATGGCGAACGTTACCGACAACTCCGACGATCTGGATTTTGCGGTTGTCCGAGTCAAAGTTGGTAATGTATTTGCCTACCGGGTCCTGACCGGGAAACACCAGCCGCGCCAGCGCCTCGTTCACCACTGCAACCGCGAGGGAACCGGGTGTGTCTTGCGCGGTGAGGCTGCGTCCTTTGAGCAGCGGGATGCCCATCGTCTGGAAATAAGTGGGCGTGCTGACACGAATGTCGGCGTCGTAGCTCCTGCTCGCACCGGGAACATCGAAGCTGCGATTGCTGTTTCCACCCGACAAAGGCAGGCGGCTCACAGCTCCGGCGGATTGCACTCCGGGAAGAGCCTGTAGGCGATCCACCGCTCTCTGGTAGAAGTCATCCTGCTGCTGCGGAGTAGTAGAAGGAGACAGCCCGACGTTAAAGACAAGAAGGCGGCTGGAATCGAAGCCGGGATCGACTTTCATCAGGCGCACGAAGCTCTTGACCAGCAGGCCAGAGCCCGCCAGCAGGAGCAAGGAAAGAGCGATTTCAGCGACCACCAGAACGGAGCGAACCCGGCCTTGTCCACTGGTACTGCCTCGCTCTCCTTCCTTCAGAAAGTGATTCAGATTCGTACGAGCCGCGTGCAGCGCAGGCGCCAGCCCGAAGAGAATGCCGCTCAGCACGGACACCACGACGCTGAAGAGTAAGACTTCCCGATTTACTCCGATCGAGGCGAAGGAGCGGATGTCCGGAGGGCTGGCCGCGAGCAAAGCGGGTACTGTCAGGGCAGCCAGCAATGCTCCCACCCCACCGCCGAGCAGGGCCAGGAAGACGCTCTCGGTCAGCAGTTGCCGGATGACGCGCAAGCGGCTTGCACCCAGGGCCGCGCGAATGGAGACCTCGCGGCTGCGGGTAGTGGCGCGCGCAAGCAGAAGGTTGGCCACGTTGGCGCAGCCGATGACCAGGACGAAGGCAACGGAGACGAGCAGAAGCAGCAGCGTGGGGCGGATGTCGCTGATCAGGTTCTCCTGCATGCCGATGAGGCTGACTCCCGCGTCGCGATCGGAATCGGGATATTGCTTTCCCAATCCGTAGGCGACCGTGTCCATGTCTCCACGCGCCTGTGCCAGCGTCACCCCGGGTTTGAGGCGCGCCCACACGTCGAGAAAGTGGCTGTCGCGAATTGGACGAGGGTCTTCCTCCGGGTGCAAGGGATGAGCGGGAACGCCGAAACGGGAGGGCAACCACAGCTCTCCGAAGTTGTCAGGATTGAACCCGGTCGGCATCACGCCAACCACCATGTAAGGCTCGCCGTTGAGAGTAAGGTTGCGCCCGACGAGATTGGGGTCGGAGCCGAAGAGCCGCTTCCACAACCCGTTGCCGAGAACGACGACGTGATCTCTGCCCGGCTGGTTGTCATCCGCGCCCAGGGTTCGACCCAGGGCGGGAGCCACAGCGAACAGGGGAAAGAATTCAGGCGAGGTCATGACGCCGCGGACGCGTTCCGGGCGGTCGCTGCTGGCGAGATTGACCGGCCAGCCTCGGGAGGCGGCCATGTACGCGAATACATGGTTGCCCGCCTTCCAATCGAGATAATTGGCGGGCGATGGCGCTCCCCCGCCTTCTCCAGTCTTGCGGTCGGACTCGGTGACGCAGAGAATCCTTCCGGCTTCCGGATAGGGCAGCGGATGAATGAGAACCGCGTCCACCACGCTGAAGATGGCGGTGGTGCTGGCGATGCCCAGCGCCAAGGCGAGCAGGGCAACCAGTGTAAATCCCGGATTCTTGCGCAGCGTGCGCCAGCTGTAGCGAACATCCTGAATCAGAGTTTCCATGGCCTACCTCGCGACCACATCGGGAGCGCCGACCTGGGGATTCGCGGAGTCGTTGGTAATCCAGCCATCGAAAAGCTGGACAATGCGATTTCCGTAGGAAGCGTTCACCTCGGAGTGCGTGACCTGAATGATGGTGGTTCCCTGCTGGTTCAGTTTCTTGAACAGTTCCATGATTTCCCGGGCGTGGCTGGAATGAAGATTGCCCGTGGGTTCATCGGCGAGAATCAGTTTGGGATTTCCGACGACGGCGCGCGCGATTCCCACCAGCTGCTGCTGGCCGCCGGAGAGCTGGCTGGGAAAAAGGTCCTTCTTGCCTACGATCTGAAAGCGGTCGAGGATCTCCGCCACCATACTGGCGCGCTGTGAGCGCGAGATGTTGCGGTAGGAGAGAGGAACGTCGAGATTCTCGTAGACAGTGAGGTTATCCAACAGATGATAGCTCTGAAACACGAAGCCGATGTACTTCCGATTCAGTTCGGCACGTTTCTTGCGATCGAGCTTATGCACGTTATGTTCGAGGAGGTCGTACTCGCCCGACCAGCTGTCGTCGAGCATGCCGAGGATGCTGAGCAGGGTTGACTTCCCCGAGCCTGAAGGCCCCATCACGGTGACAAAATCGCCTTCTTTGACATCAAAGTTGATGCGGCGCAGAACATAGGTCACGCCGGCGCCGGTTTTGAAGGTTCGTTCGACATTGCGAAGCTGAATCATCTGTTTTCCTTCACCCACGTGAGTGGTGTCGTCAAGATTGTGCGATCACTCGTCCCGCAGGGCGACGACCGGTTCGACGCGGGTCGCGCGCCGTGCCGGGATGTAACATCCCATCAGGATCAGGGCAAAGACGATCAGGGGAAC
>Ga0335080_10003549_pt1 | contig 15768 bp, 15 predicted proteins | sample Lox_Sample_34_FD_206720 | JGI IMG/M metagenome (GOLD analysis project Ga0335080, IMG submission 206720) | Soil microbial communities from Loxahatchee National Wildlife Refuge, Florida, United States - Lox_Sample_3.4 | ecosystem: Environmental > Terrestrial > Soil > Wetlands | place: USA...
CGCCGCTGTCCTCGGTGGCGTTGTGAGCGGCCTCGTCCACGCTGAGGGGCCGGATCGCCATCTTTCCGAAGTCGATGCGTTTGTTGCTCGCGCCCGTTGGCGCGCCCGCATTTTGCATGACCAGCTTCGGCTCGTCGGTCTGGATGCGGGGCGGGGACGGCGTTGTGTTCACGCCCGGCGGCGGCAACTGCGGACCGCGGTTCGCGGCTTCGATCACTGGCGGCGTGGGCGCAGCGGCGGGTTTTGGCGCGGGCTGCGAGGGCAGGGCGGGCGGCTGGAACCTGCGGGGCGGAGCGACGGGCGCCTGGGCGCGCGACTTCGCCAGAAGCTCGTCGAGGTTCACCTGATCGGCGGCTTTGCCCACGGTCGGCTCCCGCTGGGTGAGCTTCAGGGGTGGCGCTACGAGATGGGTGGCGTGCTGGAGCTCGGCGGCGGTGTCTTCTTCCGGCGGCGGAGGCCCCGAAGGCAATTGCAGCACCACCGACAGGACCGCGAGTATGACCGCGTGCACCAGCAGCGAACCGACGCCGTCACGGATCCAGCGGCGTGCGCTGCCATCCGGCGTCCAGTCGAGCAGCAGGTTCAGTTCGTCGCCGGTCCGCTTTTGCATTGCTGAGGGATCAAAAGGAAGAGACGTTGCGCGGGAGCCTGAAGTTGCCGGTCACACCCGCGGCACAAGCTGGGCGCGCACGCGCTCGGAGTGCTCCTCGATCTTAGCAAGGATGCCCAGCGCCACCTCCAGCGCCGCGAGTCCTTCTTCGCCCGTGACCGGGGGCCGCGAGCGCGTGGCCACGCTGGTCAGGAAGGCTTCCAGTTCCAGCTTCAGCGGCTCCGATTTCTCTACGGGCACCGCCTCGCAATGGATCTCCTTTCCCGCCGAGCCGTCGCCCTCGTTCACTGTGAAGGTGAGCAGATCCTGGCGCTGGTAGTCGAGCGTGATGTACTGGCTGGGCTGAAAGACGCGCAGCTTGCGGATTCGTTCGGTGGAGACACGGCTGGCCGTCAGGTTGGCGATGCAGCCGGTAGGGAAGGCCAGGCGCACGTTGGCGATATCCACCCTGTCGGTGAGGACGGGCAGGCCGGCGGCGCGAATCTCTTCGGGCGGACAACCCACGAGGCTCAGCACGATGTCCACGTCGTGGATCATCAGGTCGAGAACGACGTCGACGTCCAGGCTGCGGGGCGTGAAGACGCTCATGCGGTGAATCTCGAAGAACAGTGGCGTAGTGCGGATGCGCTGGAGCGCCAGTACCGCCGGGTTAAAGCGCTCGAGGTGGCCCACCTGCAGGATGCGGCAGTGGGCGCGCGCGGCGTCCACCAGACGGCGGCCCGCGGCGGCGCCAGAGGCGATTGGCTTCTCCACGAGCACGTCGATGCCTGCTTCAAGGAGAGTGCAACCGGCGTCGGCATGGGCTGATGTAGGCACAGCGACCACGGCGGCGTCGACGATTCCCTTCAACTCCCCGATCTCCATTGCAGGACAGCCGAACTCGGCCGAAGCGGCTTCGGCGCGGTCGCGATCCGTATCCACCACGGCGACAAGCCGGGCATTGGGAGAGTTGCGGAGGACGCGCAGGTGGTTCCGGCCAAACGAGCCGGCACCGATCACGGCGATGCGAACGGGGTTCACTGCTCCGAGCGTATCACCGTGAGAAGCGCACAACAAAAAGTGACGAATCGAACCAGTCCCATATTCGGACACTTGCCTTCATCTGGACGCTCCGATCTCGCGGCAAGTTTATCGGGATGCGGATGCGCCACACTCGTGAGTGATTGAAAGCACGCGTAAAAAAAGCGGAAATGCTACTTAGCTGCGGCCCGCGGCGGCCACGGTCCGGTCGATATCGGCCTCGGAATGGGCGGCAGAAACGAACCCAGCTTCGTACTGGGAGGGCGCCAGATAGATGCCGTTGTCGAGCATCTGGTGGAAGAAGCGTCCGAAGGCGGAGGTGTCGGATTTACTGGCGGTGGCCCAGTCAGTTACGGGCTCCGGCGCGAAAAAGAAAGTGAACATGGAGCCGACACGGTTCACGATGACCCCGGCCGGGGGATTCGCGGTGAGGCGGGCGGTTCGCTCCTCGAGCTGGGCGTAGATTTCGGGGTGAGATTGCAGGTGCCGGACGGCTGCCAGACCGGCCGCCACCGCCACGGGATTTCCGGAAAGGGTGCCTGCCTGGTAGATGGGTCCGGCGGGGGCGACGCAACTCATGATGTCGGCCCGGCCTCCGTAGGCCGCGAGCGGCATTCCGCCACCGACGATTTTGCCCAGCGTGGTCATGTCGGGGCGGATGCCGAAGCGATCCTGCGCGCCGCCAAGAGCCAGACGGAAGCCGGTCATTACTTCGTCGAAAATGAGGATTGCGCCGTAGCGGGCGGTCAGTTCGCGCAGCGCCTCGAGGAAGCCGGGCGCGGGCGGCACACAGCCCATGTTGCCGACGACCGGCTCGACGATCACGGCCGCGATGCCGTCGCCATGCTCAAGGAACGCTTTCTCGATCGCGGCGATGGAGTTGTACGGCAGCGCGATAGTGGTTTCCGCGAAGGCACGCGGGACGCCCCGGGTGTCGGCGATGCCGAGGGTCGCCATGCCTGAGCCGGCCTTCACCAGCAGCGAATCGACGTGGCCGTGGTAGCAGCCCTCGAACTTCACGGTGAGGTCGCGGCCGGTGAATCCGCGGGCGACGCGCAGCGCGCTCATGGTGGCTTCGGTGCCGGAGCTGACCAGGCGGACCATTTCGATGGAAGGAACGCAGGCGCGGATCAGCTCGGCCAGCTCGGTTTCGGCTTCGGTGGGCGCGCCGAAGGTGGTGCCGTTCTCGAGCGCCGTCGCGATGGCGTCCATCACGCTTTTCGGCCGATGGCCCAGGATGAGCGGTCCCCAGGAGCCGACGTAGTCGATGTACTCATTGCCGTCGGCGTCATAGATCTTCGAGCCTTCACCGCGCACGATGAAGGGCGGCGTGCCGCCGACTCCGCGATAAGCGCGCACGGGCGAATTGACGCCGCCGGGGATGACGCGTTTGGCGCGCTCGAAGAGGGCTTCCGATTCTGTGTGCTTCATCAGACCTGATACTCGCCGGGAATCAGCCGGTTGAGGAAGAACGCCAGCACTGCCTCGCCGAAGGTGCCGCGGATTCCACGCATCAGGCGGCTCTTCAGGCCTACATACGACTGCGTGCCCGCCACCAGATCCTGCATGAGCGCGCAGAAACGCGGGCTGCGGCGGGTGAACTGCACCATGCGGACGGGCACGTTGCCGAACATGAAACGGCGGTAGTAGAGGCGGCCCGCGAGCAGGGCGGCAAATTCGAGGTCGGCTCCGAAGTCGTTGTGGACCAGCTTGCGATACGCCTGCGCCTTCGCTTCGGGCGCCACGGCGTCATCGAGGATGGCGCGGCTGGCAAAGTCGCCGGAGCGCATCGCGTAGTAGAGGCCTTCGCCGGTGAGGGGATCCACAAGTCCGGCGGCGTCACCGACGGCCAGCCAGCGATCGCCGGCGATCCGGTTCTTTTGCCAGCCGTGGTGGCTGAGGGACGGCAGGACGTGACCGTAGAACTGCGCGCCTTTGGTGGAGATAGAACGCTCCTCCATGTAGCGTTCAAGCCGGGCACGCATCAACTGCGCCGAGTGGCTCTTGCCGCAGATGCCGACCGAGAGATGCCCACAGCGCGGGAAGACCCAGATGTAGCCGTCGAGGCCGGGCAGGAACTGCACGTCGATGTCGGCCTGGTCGCCGGGGACAAAGTAGCCGAGCGCGGTGGCCGTGTCGCCAGTGCCCCATTCGGTGCCCACGTTGCGGAGGGGATTGCGGCCGCCCGTAGCGACCACGCAGAAATCGGCCTCCGACTCGCCGCCGCGGGTCCGGATGCGCCAGCCGTTATCGCGCCGTTCCATTGCGAGCACACGGGTCTTTTCCAGTTGCGCGCCCGCGTTTTCGGCACGCCTGAGGAGCATGTTGTTCAGGTCGAAGCGCGAATAGACGAGGAGCGGCTCGGTAAGGTGGAGCGGAACCGGCCCGACGCGGCCGGCGGCGAAGTTCATTCGCGTGATGTGCTTCCTGGGTGTATCGTTTTCGATCAGAAAGGGATATTCGTTCCAGGCCTTATAAGTGAGGCCACCGCCGCAGGGCTTTTCCCAGGCCAGTTTTTCATCAAAAACGACGGTTTCCAGGCCGGCTCGGGCCAGCCGTTCCGCCGCAAAAGAACCTGCGGGACCTCCTCCGATGACCGCCACTCTTCGCATAGGCTATTTCGATTGCGGCGGGATGGCCGGATGCCCGGGCGGTAAGGCCGGCGCACCGGTGGGCGGCATTGCGCCCATTCCGCCGTGGGGGTTGGCGCCGCCGGCGGCCGAACCTGCACGGCCTTTCACCACCCACTCGCCGCCGCTGCGCTCAAGGATGTACTTCATGTTGATGCCGCTGGAGGCGTCGTTCGATCCCTTCGCCTGGAAATGAACGACAGCGTCGGCCTCGTTGCCGCGGAACGAGACCGAAGTCACGCTGATATCCATGGAACTGGTGCTGAGACCGGACTTTGTGGACAGATATTTCATGACGCCGCGCTGCACCGCGTCGGTGGTCTGGATGTCCTTGTGGCAGGCGGACAGCAGGCAGAATGCCGCCAGCGCCGCGGCAATCGGGGCCCTGTTCATAGGAAAGATTATATCCGTGTCCGGGCCCTGGTTCCTGCGGTAAGATTCCGGTATGGCAAAAGCCAAAGCTGCGCTGATTGAAGTGAAATGCCCCTGTTGTGAAGCCACGCTGCAGATCGACCCTGAGCTGAAGGCGGTGATCAGCCATCAGGCGGTGGAGAAGCCGCACGTGGTGGAAGACATGTCGGTGGCAGTGCAACGGCTGAAGGGCGAGGAGGCACGGCGCGCCGAGGTGTTCGAGAAATCGTTCGCGGCGCACAAATCGCACCAGCAGGTGCTGGAGCGCAAGTTCGACGAGCTGCTGAAGCAGGCCAAAGACAACCCGGATGCGCCCCGGCCGAAGCGCCCGTTCGATCTCGACTGAGAGCGTTGAGCTACGCCACCTCAACCGTTGACGTGCAGTGCGGGCAGCGAATGGCCTTCAGGGAAATCTCCATCGTGCAGTAGGGACAGTCGCGCGTGGTGGGCGCGGGCGCCGGCTCGGCCTGTTTCGAGGCGGCAAAGCGATTCATCGGCTTCACGATGAAGAGGAACACGGCGAGCGCGACGAGGAGGAAATTGATCGCCGCGTTGATAAACAGCCCGTAGTTCAGGGTTGCGGCGCTGTGGGCCTTGGCATCGGCGATGGTGTCGTAGTGGACGCCGCTGAGGCTCACGAAGAGCTTGCTGAAATCAATGCCGTGCGTGAGCATGCCGAGCGGCGGCATGAGGATGTCATTCACGAGGGAAGTGACGACGGCGCCGAAGGCGGCACCGATGACGACGCCCACGGCCAGATCGACGACATTGCCGCGCAGGATGAACTGCTTGAACTCTTTGAACATGGGGCCTCCGTGCGGACGATTGTATCGTCACTCGAGCGTTTTCGCGAGGGTGCGGAGGTCGTCGCAGGACATCCGGCGGGACTTGCCAGACGGGCCAGACCGCGCCAGCCAGGGGTTGGCGTCACCGCAAGTGTGAAGTTCTCCACGTTCGAAGTCGTACAGCAGCCCAATCTCGGTATTCTCCGTGTAGGAGTGGTGCGCTTCCGCGCATTCGAGGTCGAGGAAGATCGCGCGTCCTCCTGCCAGCCAGTCCCGTGCCCTGATGTTGGCCAACTGCAACTCGGGCGCGTCGAAGACGAGATCCATCGAGGCTCCCGACCACAAATGGACCTTCACGCCGCTTCCCTGCCACCGATACTTCTCCACCGAGTATCCGTAGTTGGTTGGCGCGGCGGATAGGCCACGTTCTTCGCGGGCGACGGTCTCGGTGAAGTACTGCCCAAGTTGGTGGAGCAGCATCCAGGCGATAAGCGGGACAACCATGAGCACGGCGAGCGATATGCAGCCAACGCGCAGCCAGGTGCTGCGCTTCGGGAGGGGCTTGCCGGTCGCATCCTCGCCGAAGCGCTCGTGCTCGAGGTAATGCTCCTGCTCGTCGGGCGTGCGCATTACTTCGCGTAGAGGTCGATCACGCGCTCGATGGCGCGGCGGCAGACGGAGCAGAAGCCGCGGGTGGTGTTGCGGGTGAACATCATGCAATCGGCTTCGGGGCGGTAGTAGCCGCGGGCTTCGTAGTTGGCGCCTTCGAAAGCCCCTACTTTGTTGCCATAAGGCGGGCGGGCGAGCAGGGGCGTCATTTCGGCCAGCTCCTGCGCGAAGAGCGCTTCCATCTCGCTCTCGGGGCGATGCTGGGCGCGGATCTCGTGGCGCTTCGCCTGGGTCACCTTTTCGGCGGCCTCGAATTCGGCTTTGGCCCATGGGGTCGGCAGGGGCGTGCCGGGTTCGATGAGGTCCTTCCACTTGCCGGCCTTCGGATCGGCGGTGGCGTTCGGCTCCCAGGGCTCCACGCGGACTTCGTCTTTGTTCACGGCGACGTCGGAGGTGTAGTACTCGTCGGCGAGGCCGGCGAAGTGGTGGCCGAACTCATGGACGAACACATAGGGGGTAGAGGAGTTGTCGGCCGAGACGGTGGCGTAGAGGTTGAAGATGCCGCCACCGCCGTATTTGCGGCCATTGACAACAATCTCCACGAATTCGTAGGGGGCGGCCGCCGCCGCGTCGCGCATGCGCTTGTTGTCGAAGGTGAGGACGTAGCGCTCCGAGCCGAAGGCGTCGTAGCTTGCGCCGAGGGCCGACCTGCGCCAGACGCCGTCGGAAGGAATGCTGACGCCGCTCTCCTCCGATGGCGTGTCGACGGCCCAGACGTTGAAGGCGCTGCGGCGCTGGCGAAAGGGCGGCTGGGAGAATAGGATTTCGGTGAGGCGGCGCGCGTCGGCGTGCCATTTGTCCATCTCGGCGGCGGTGTAGCCGTCGCCCATCAGGAGCAGGTCCACCTTGTCGGACGGCGGGCCGTTCTGCATCACAGCCCAGACGTGCGCGCCAGCGGGCGCTGGGCTGCGATCCACGTCCTGCGCGGCCGGGTCAATTACCACGGACCACACTTCGCGGAAGGCGTTCTGCGGGTCGCGCTTCTTCAGGAGGAGCTGGACGGGCGCATCGGGGGCGGGGAAGCGGACCGATTCGCTGAAGGTGCGGTTCATGTTCTTCGCTTCATCGGTGGTTTCCCACTCGCCGTAGATGCCGGCGAAGCCGCGCGAATAGAGGATGCGATTGGTTTTGCGGTCGCGGACCTCGAACAGATACCTGCCGAGGTTGGTGTCATCGATGACGCGGTCGAGGCGGCCGGGCCACTCGCCTTCGATGCGGACGGTGTCGAGCGAGAAGCGCTCCTCGGTGGCGTTGCCGGTGTGATAGTAATCCACGCGCATGGTGCGCGGCGCGGGCGCGGTGGCAGCAGTCAGCAGGGCCGATACGAGCAGAATCAAAGGAAACACAGGGCTTCTCCGGGACTATGTTACTCCACCGTGAAGCAGATTCCCGCCTGGCTTACGAGGTTCACGGGCCGCAGGAGATTTCGGCTCGGATTCGGACCCTCGCGGGCTTTGGTCCGGGGCGTGCAACAAACAGTCGGAAGGAGTGAGGGGTTTTCCGGGTTGGCCTGGTTGTACACCTCGAAAACGGGCCCTTGCGTCTGAGTCGCTTAGTATACTGGTAAGTTCGTAAACTCCCGTCTATGAAGTATCTTGCAGCGATGCTCGCATGTGCCGGCGTGATCTGCGCGGCTGATTTCCGTAACGGCCAGTCCGCCCGGGCGGTGATTGGACAGGCCAGTTTCACGGCGCAGGCCTATTACGACCCGAACAACGCCGACAACACGACGTCGGCAGCAACCACACTGGGGGGCGTGTCCGGTCTGGCGTGGGCGAACGGCTCGCTGTTTGTGGTGGATTCCAACCGTGTCGGTTCGACGCCGGTAAACAACCGCGTGGTGATCTACAACAACCTCACCGCCGCGCCGTTCAATCCCGGGTCGAATCTCCCGGCGCCCAATCAGGAGATCCTGGAAGAGAACTTCTCGAGTTTCATTCGCTGCCCGGTGTGCGTCGTGAACCCGAGCGTGATTGTTGGGCAGCCCGATTTTACGACGGTTTTGAACAACCTGACGCAGACGGGTCTGCGCGCTCCTGCTGGTGTTGCCAGTGACGGGAAGATCCTTTCAATCGCCGATACTGACAACAACCGGGTACTGATCTGGAACTCGATTCCGACCAGCAACGGGGCTCCCGCGGATGTGGTGCTGGGGCAAGACCAATTCAACAGCCTCGCTTTCCCGCCGGTCGCGAGCCAGAAGACGATGCGCGGACCGCAGGCGGTGTGGATTCAGGGGACCAGGCTGTTCGTGGCGGACACGCTGGACAACCGCATCCTGATCTGGAACACGATTCCGACGCAGAACAATCAGCCCGCCGACGTGGTGCTGGGCCAGCCGGATTTCACAACCGTGCAATCGGCCAGTGTGCTGGTGACTCCGGATACGACGGCCAGCGACATCATCTCGCCGACGGGCGTGAGTTCCGACGGAACGCACTTGTTTGTCGCCGACCTCGGCCAGAACCGCGTGCTCATCTGGAACAGCATTCCCACGCAGAACAATCAGCCGGCCGACGTCGTAATTGGCCAGCCGGATTTCACGTCGCACGTTCCGAACAATTCCTTTACCGGCCTGAACGCAGTCACCTCCGGTTCGACGGACCGGGAGACGCCGGTGTTGTGCACCACTCCACAACCCAACCTGAACGACGCCAACGGCAATCCGACGTATCCGCAGCGCTGCGAAAAGACATTGAACTTCCCGCGTTCGGTGATTTCGGACGGGACGCGGTTGTTCATTTCCGACAGCGGCAACGACCGTGTGCTGGTGTATAACACCATTCCCACCGCCAACGCGCCGACAGCCGACGTCGTACTGGGTCAGCCGGACTTTGTGACGGACACGGTAAGCGACTCGGGGAGCGAGGTCGACAACGTGGAAATCGCCAGTGCCGACAGTATGCGCACGCCGATGGGGCTGGCCTGGGACGGCGCAAACCTGTACGTGTCCGACCCGTTCAGCCGCCGGGTGGTGGTGTACACGGCGAGCGATCAGCCACTGGCGCCCAACGCCGTGCTGAACGCCGCGAGTCTGGAGACCTTCGCCAGCGCGGTATTCAGTTTCGGTGGGACGATTACCAAGGGCGAGAAGGTCACGGTCACGATCACGGACCCGAATAATCTCAGCAGCAGCTACACGGCTCCCAGCTACAGCTATACGGTCGCCAACAACGACACCTTCGACAACGTGAGCAAGGGAATCACGGCGGCCATCAACAGCGCCAACGACGGCGCGGGGGATCCGCTGCTGTTTGCGCGCGCGGAAATCGGCGTGGCCAGCGTACTGCTGGGTGCAAAAGCCGCAGGAGCCGCTGGGAACAACGTGCAGTATTCGGTAGCGATCGCCGGAGTGAGCAGCAACGCGGCCACCCTCACGGTTGCGCCGACCAGCGGCACGACGGCCGGCGGAACCGATGCCGCGCGGCTCGCGCCGGGAATGCTGATCAGCATCTTCGGTTCCGGGTTCACGGATCAGGAACCGGCGTCAGCACCGGGCGGCGGTACCCTGCCCAAGTCTCTGGCGGCGTCGGAAGTGTACATCGACGGCGTACGAATCCCATTGATGTACGTTTCACCAACACAGATCAACGCGCAGATTCCGTTTGAGTTCGCCGATTCGAATGGCGGATCGTCATGGGTGAGAACCGAGCATGGCGACGGAAGCGTGACCGTGACCAACGCGGTTGCAGTGCCACTGGCGCCGCAGAATCCCGGGATCTTCACGCTGGGCGGGAAGAACGACCCGCGGCCGGCGCTGGCGTTCCAATATAGCGACTACGCCACGGCGGTGGTTGACATCGAAGGGCTGCCGGGAGCAACGTCGGTAGCTTCCGTGACCATTGCCGGGACCACGTATTCCTACACCGTGACCTCCACCGATGTCGGCAATCAGAGCGTCACTCTGGTGAACAACATCAACGGCGTATCCACCACCACGACCCTCACGGTTGTGGCGGATATTCTGGAAGTGGTGCGGCAGCACCTGATCCAGCAGATCAACGCCGACCCGAACTCGCCGGTGGTTGCATCCCAGAGCAGCCAGTTCTGGTACCTGATCCTGACGGCGAAGACGCCAGGGGCAGCGGGCAACGGCATCACCGTGACGACATCGGCCACCGCATCGAGCAATACGTCGCTGACGCTGACGGTGCTAACGAGCTACAACAGCGCGCTTGGCACATGTTGCGCGAGCAACGCGAACTCGCAAATCGACATTAACAATCCCGCAGTTCCGGGTGGATTCATCGTGCTGTATGCCACGGGGCTCGGCTCGGTGATTTCGGCGGAAGAGGCAGTGAGCGGCCAGCCGACGCTGTTGTATTGCCCGACCGTCAACGCCACTTACCCTGATCAGAACGTGACCAAGACGGCGGTGGTCTGCACTCCAACCCCGGTTCCGCAGACCGGCGCACCGTACACGGGCCCGCTGAACAACACAGTGATCTCGTTCGTGTCCGCGGTGGCGGGCGGGGCGACAGCCAACGTGTTCGACGCCAGCCTGGTGCCCGGGAGTATTGGTGTCTACCGGCTGTTGGTGCAGCTTTCGTCCAGCCTGAGCACCAACGCGGTAACGCCGATTACGGTTTACCAGGACGTTTACAGCAGCAACACGGTCACAATTCCAGTGCAGGGCCAATAAAACTCCCAGGACGGGATTTCCGAGAGTTCCGCGTGCTACACTGATTAACGCCTGCCGGAGTTCGGCTGTTTCGGCCGCTGCCCAGGCGCGGAAGTTCTTCTCGGAGGAAGACCTGCGCGGGCAATTTCGACGAGTTTTGTGCTCATATGCAAAAGCAGGACAAACGAGTTCTGGTTGTAGTCGAAGACCTTCTGTTTACGGTTAAGATCAGCGATGCCGCTAAACGCGCCGGCCTGACAGCGGAGTTTGTGAAATCGGAGGCTGACGTTTTCGACCGCGTCAAAGACAAGCCGCGGTTGATCATTCTCGATCTGAACGCCAATTCGGTGGAGCCCCTGAAGCTGATTTCCGCCCTGAAGAGCGACGACAATACGAAGGGGATCAGCCTGATCGGCTATCTGTCCCACGTTCAGGGCGAGTTGAAGCAACAGGCGCACGATGCGGGCGCGGACATGGTGATGGCCCGCTCGGCGTTTTCGCAGAATCTGCCACAGATCCTGAAGCGGCACGCCGGATAGCTGACCGGATCTACAGCCAGATCAACTTCACGACAAGCCAGGCTGCGCCCGCGAGGAAGCCGGCGAGCGCCTGGTACTCTTCGTTGCGCGCGTAGAGATCCATACGGAAATGTCCCGCGTTCGGGGTGCGCGGGCGGCGCGGCCACAGTGCCGGGACATTCATCGCATATTCGGAAAAACCGGGGAACAGTTCGCGGAGATATTCCTCCTCGCGCTGGATGGCCGGCAGATACACCAGGAAAAAGACCAGCGCAAACAGCAAGAAGAGGACCGGCCGGCGCGATGCGACCACCAGCCCGGCGGCCGTCAGCAGGGTGCCGAGATAGAGCGGATTGCGCACCCAGGCATAGGGTCCGGTAGTGGCCAGGCGCGTGTTCTTCTCCAGATGCCCGGCGGCCCAGGCGCGCAGGAGGAGGCCGACGACGGCGACGGGAAGTCCGATTTCCATCGACAGCACCGATGGCCGGGCCAGCCAACCGAAGGCCAACACGAGCAGGAATCCCCCGGGAACGCGCATGCGTGCGACGAAGCGGGCATAGCCAGCGGGGAATCGCAGCGGAACGCTCATGCCTTTGCCAGGACCGCCTGCAGGGCTGCGAGCACTGCGCTCGGACGAACGTCGCGCATCGCTGTGCCCGAATGGTCACGCTTGTAGGTTGTCACTGCGGCGGGGCTGCGCAGGACGGTGAACGTACCGCCCCACGGGCCGTTCCGGTCAGGGTCGGTGGGCCCGAAGATCGCAACTCCCGGTTTGCCGAGGGCCGCGGCCAGATGCATCGGCCCGCTGTCCACGCCTATGACGGCGACAGCACGACGGGTTGCGTCGATCAATCCCTTGAGACCGGAAACGTGGGGGTACGTGTCCGGGGCAACAATTCCCGCCGGGCTGTTCAGCACAAGTGCGTAACCGAGTTCGGCCCGTAACAGCCGGGCGAGCTCGGAATAATACTCGAGAGGCCACTGTTTGGCCACCCAGCCGGCCAGGGGACTGGCCAGCAAAAAGGGGCCGCCGGGGAGGGATCCTTCGGGCGAACCGGGCGGGATGGGGAAGGTTCGCAACAGACTGGAGGCGCCAGCGGCTGCGGCCAGATCGAGATAGCGCTCCACGACGTGGGCGGCGGTGCTGGCTACGCCGACAGAATAAAACCATGCCGCCGGACGCTCTCGCACCAGCTCTTTCGCGAAGCCGAACAGGCGCTCGGCGCGCGCGAACGACGCAACCAGAGCCGACTTGATCAGTCCCTGAAAGTCAACTGCGATGTCATAGTGTTGCGCGCGCAGGTCACGCCATGCGGCACGCAGGCCGCCGAAGGAGTGCCGGTCGAGCGGAAGCACGCGGTCCACGTACGGGTTATTGTCGAGAAGCGGCACCCAGCGCCGCTCGATGGCCCAGGTCACACGAGAGCGTGGAATGCCATGTTTCAAGCTGGCAACAGCCGGCAGACAGTGTATGACATCCCCCATGGCGCCGAGCCGGACCGCCAGAACGCGCGGACCGTCGTTCGCAATTGACTGATTTGTGTCCAGACCTCTATTTCAGCAGCTTGAAGGCGGTCTCTGCCACTTCGCCGGAGGTGATGGCGGTCATGCAGCGGTGGTCGATGGGGCATTCGCGAAGCTTGCAAGGGCTGCACTCGACCGGATGACACACGACGCGGGCGAGGGGCCCGGTGGGGCCGGTTGCGCGGTGGTCCGTAGCGCCGAAAACGGCGACGGTGGGGATGCCGAGAGCGGAGGCAATATGCATGGGGCCGGAATCGTTGGTCAGAAAGACGTTACAGGCCGCAGCCATGGATATGAACTGCGCCAGCGTGGTTTCGCCGGCATAGTTGTGCGCCGTGATACCTCGGGCGATTACAGCGGCGCACACCTGCTCGCAGATTGGACGCTCGGCGGCGGAGCCGAATACAGCCACTGGAAGACCGGCAAAGCCCGCCACCTGAACGGCGGCGTCGGCGAAGCGATCCGGATACCATCGCTTTGCTCCGCCGAAAGCAGCTCCGGGGCTGATTCCTATCGCGGGGCCACCGAGCATACGGAGGCCATCGGCCCGCGTTTCCTCGACACCGAGGAGGCGGATGGGCTCATCTTCCGAAGGCAGAGCGTCGAGGATACTGGCGCGGCGGAGAAGTTCAAGGTAGTAGAACCGTTCATGCTCGGGAATATCTCCCTTTTGGGGAACAGGGACAGGACGGGTCAGCAGGAGGGAGCGCCCGTCTCGCGCGTACCCGATGCGCTCGGGAATTCGCGCAGCAAAGGCAATGGCGGCCGCTTCAAAGGCATTCTGGAACAAGATGGCGGAGTCGAAACGGCGCGACCGCAGGGAACGGGAGAGGGAGAGCTTATCGGAGAGGTTCCGGCAGGCAAATGGCACTATGTCATCGGCAAAGCGTTCACGGGCGTAAAGGTCGAGAACCCAGGGACGGGCCAGTACGGTGATATGTGCATCGGGGTAGCGCGAGCGAACGGCGCGGAGGGCTGGCAGGCTCATCACGGCATCGCCCACCCAGTTGGTGGCGCGGACAAGGATCTTCACAGGGATTCCCGAGGTAGGCGGCGGCTGGCCCCCGGCTCCATTGTAGCGGCCGTGGCGGAGCCAGGGTGAGGTACCAGGACGGCTGAGGTTTTTCCGAGAGCTAAATTACACTAGCCCTTGCGCTGGCGGGGATAGAATCGGTTATCATGGTCACTTAAACTCATCAATCGAGTCCGGATACCTGCACAGAAGGTAATCATGGGTAGAACTGTCACGAGTCCCTCTCGTTCTCGCTCGATGCGCTTCTCGTCGGAAGGGCATCTGAATCTGCCGGTGTGGCGGCAGAAGCGCAGTGTGACACTTGAAGAAATCGCCGAGAAGACGAAGATCAGTATGCGCTTCCTGCGAGCTATTGAGGATGGCGAATACGAGAAGCTGCCCGGCGGGATTTTCGCGACGAGTTATCTTCGGCAATATGCAGCGTCGGTCGGATTCGAAGAGGCAGAACTTCTGCGCCATTACCAGAACGCGATGAACCCCTCGGCGGCACAGAGGAATGGCGAGAGCGAAGAGGATCATCGTGGGATTCTGGAGCGCTGGCTGAGAGTTCCGGCTCCTCTGCAGCGGCCCTAGTTCCAATCGAGCTTCAGGCGTACTCCCGGGCTTCAATCCGTATTCCCTATTGGTTTGCATGGATCGGCCGATGAGCCTCTCAGGAGGCGAGGTACCGATCCATGAAGGTTACTCATTCCGATACGGCAGCATTAGCGGGCACGGGTCACGCAGCAAGTGTCGCATCGACAACTGCGGCGGCGCGGGCAAGGACGTCCGGGCACAACACTTCGGATCGTGTTCAACTCTCCAGTCTCAGCAGCCATCTGCGGGAGCTCGTTGCAGACGGCCAGCGCGCACACGTGGAGAAGCTGGAAGCGGCTGTCTCTTCAGGAAACTACAAGCCCAGTTCGCACGCGACCAGTGCCCGGCTGATTGCACACAGTATGCGCAGCGCACAGGTGTCCTGAGGCATGGCACGCGAAGGGACGGTGTCCGGCGGTCTGGCGGAAGCGGAGGAGTACGTCGCCGAGGCATGCGCGCTGCTGGTTCGAGCCGACCTCTCGAGCATCGAACTGGCGGCGGGTCATCTGAGCCGTGCGGCCGACGTTCTTTCGGGACCCGGGAAGACCGGCGAGACAGCTTCGCGCAGAAGGAAAGCGCTGCACCAGTCCATCCAGCGTGCCGGAGAGCTGCTGGACGCCCTCGGACGCTGGTGTGAGCACCGGCGTATGGTTCTGTTTCCGGAGGAAGGGATGCCGGCCTGCTACGGTGCGGACGGGCGGGAGACTCCGGCCGTGGCGGCGGGCACTCTGGCACTGGAGGGATAGCGATGGGCAGCATCACCACTGCGCTCTACAATTCGGCGCAGGCGCTACGCACCTTTGGTCAAGGCATGGCGGTGACGCAAAACAACGTCGGCAATGCGAACACGCCAGGCTATGTACGCCAGGTGCAGACACTGGCTTCACTGCCGTTCAACATGGAGCAGGGACTGCCGGGCGGGATGGCCGCGGGCCCGGTGTTGTCGGCGCGCGACGTCTTCGCTGAGAACTCGGTCCAGATGGAGCAATCGGCGATGAACTTCTCCAAACAGACGGCGTCTGATCTGGAGGTGCTGCAGCCGCAGTTCGATCTCAGCGGCAGCTCCGGCATTGCGGGCGCGCTCAACGACTTGTTCAACAGCTTCTCACAGCTCAGCATAAACCCGAATGACAGCGTGTACCGGCAGAGCGTTCTGAATCAGGCGCAGGCGACGGCGCAGGCGTTCCAGCAGACCGCCACAGGGATACTGGGGACGGGCAATTCCGTGAATTCCGAGACGAAGTCCACCATTGACGACATCAACCGGCTGGGCGCGACGATCGCGGAGATCAATTCGCAGGTGCGCAAGAACGAGGACGGTTCGGTGGACGCCGGCGTCGAGGCGCAGTTGTACGCTTCTCTCGAGGAACT
>Ga0335080_10003550_pt1 | contig 15766 bp, 14 predicted proteins | sample Lox_Sample_34_FD_206720 | JGI IMG/M metagenome (GOLD analysis project Ga0335080, IMG submission 206720) | Soil microbial communities from Loxahatchee National Wildlife Refuge, Florida, United States - Lox_Sample_3.4 | ecosystem: Environmental > Terrestrial > Soil > Wetlands | place: USA...
GGTCATGAGGGATGCTCCTGTCTTGATCGAGGTTGCGAACCCCTCATCTCAAGACAGGACGCCCCGTCGCGCTATCGTGTCGGCTGTGTCGCCCGCCGCGGCCCCTACCGCGCGAGCGGTTTAGTCCTTTGGCGCAAAGCGGCCGTTCCAAACGTCGGCTGTGTCCGGTGCAGGACGTGCTACGAGATCGAAATGATCTCAAGGTTTTGACCGGATGCGCCGACTTCATCCCCAACAGCCTTGCCCATCAGAAGCCTTGCCACTGGGGATACGAAGGAAATAGAACCGGACTTAGGGTCCGCTTCGTCCTCCCCAACGATACGATATTTCTGCACGCGTCCATCGTCGCGCTGAAGGTCACCGTGCTCCCAAAAGCAACAGTGTCAGTTGACGTAGGATTGTTGATGACCTGGGCCGTCCGAACTCTCGCCGCAAAGTAGCGCATGTCACGCAAGGGGGTTGCCGCTTGCCGCCGTCGTTCATTCACGTCTTCGATCTTCTGCGCCGTCTCGTACGCCTCGCGAGCCTGGTGGAGTTGAGATTCCAGAGCCTTCAATCCCGCTTCCGTAACAAGGTTCGGATGAGGTGAAACCGGGCGGTCGGGTAGCAGAGTCTCCGACGCAGTTTCGGCACTGTCTTCCTTGGTGAAAGCAACGCTCAAGTCAGACTCCCTTTTTTGGTGAGATATGCTAGGCAGCTCCGTTAGCGCCAGCCCAAGGCGGGAGCGACGTGGGTCAGAATTGCTTGGATCACATGCGCGTTGTAGGCAACGCCCAATTGATTGGGGACGGTCAGCAGCAGCGTGTCGGCCTCGGTGATAGCTTCGTCTTTCCTGAGCTGCTCGATTAGGACATGCGGCTCGGCAGCATAACTGCGGCCGAAGATCGCCCGGGTTCTTTCGTCGATGAATCCGATCTGGTCATCATCTTCGCGCCCGCGCCCGAAATAGGTGCGGTCACGATCGTCCATCAGTGCGAAGATGCTGCGGCTGACAGAGACTCGCGGCTCGCGAGCATGGCCCGCCTCCTTCCAGGCGGCGCGGTAGGCCCGGATCTGGGCGGCCTGCTGCACATGGAAAGCCTCGCCTGTTTCGTCGTTCTTGAGTGTCGAGCTCTGCAGGTTCATCCCGAGCTTTGCTGCCCAGATTGCCGTGGCGTTCGAGCCGGCGCCCCACCAAATCCGGTCGCGCAGGCCCTCAGAATAGGGTTCGAGGCGCAGCAGCCCGGGCGGATTTGGAAACATGGGTCGTGGATTCGGCTGGGCGAAGCCCTCACCGCGCAGCAGATCGAGGAAGATCTCCGCATGACGCCGCCCCATGTCGGCGTCATTCTGGCCTTCGGCCGGTTGATAACCGAAATGTCGCCAGCCATCGATCACCTGCTCGGGCGATCCTCTGCTGATGCCGAGCTGAAGGCGTCCGCCCGCGATCAGATCGGCGGCGCCGGCGTCCTCGGCCATGTAGAGCGGGTTCTCGTAGCGCATGTCGATCACCGCCGTGCCAATCTCGATGCGGCTGGTCTTCGCGCCGACGGCCGCCAGCAGGGGAAAAGGCGAGGCGAGTTGGCGCGCGAAGTGATGGACCCGAAAATAGGCTCCGTCGGCGCCCAATTCCTCGGCCGCAACGGCCAGGTCGATGGATTGCAGGAGTGTGTCTGCCGCCGAGCGGGTCTGTGATTGCGACGAGGGCGTCCAGTGACCGAACGAGAGAAAGCCGATTTTCTTCATGCGGGCAATCTATTGCTATCCAGGTTGGTTTGCGACCTGAAAGGCGGCTCTTGATGCATAGTAGCCAGGTAAGGAACACACGCCGAGCTACTCCTTGCGTTTTGGGCCTCGATAGGTTTTAAGCCCGGTGACTTCACGACCATAGGTATGAACGAGAAGCGAACTGCGTGGCTTTGCCGCGTTTTAAGCAGAGTGACGCACCCCCCAGTAGCTCTTGCGCTTCAAACTGTTCTGAGCCTCCACAAAGGAATCCATCATGGCCAAGATGACCAAGAATCAGTTGATTGATGCAATTGCAGAGGGAACGCAGGTTTCCAAAGGAGACGTAAAGGCCGTCATCGAGCAGATGGCGACTGTAGGCTACAAGGAACTGAATGAATCCGGCGAGTTCGTCATTCCTGGCTTCGCCAAAATGTCAGTCGTGAACAAGCCTGCTACTGAAGCCCGCAGCGGTGTAAATCCTTTCACGAAAGAGCCTATGGAGTTTGCGGCCAAGCCAGCCAGCAAGTCGGTCAAGGCGTCACCCCTGAAGGTTGCTAAAGACGCTGTTTGAAGCGGACGGGTTGGTTAAGGCGTGTTCGTTCGCCTGAACTGTGGGTAATTCCATCACACCCTAACAGGCACCTCCACCCGCACACTATGCCCCGAGACGGAATCTCTGGAGGGCCTAGGGGAAAGTCTCGCAAAGGCCATGCGGTGCGGTGCAATGCCCGCGTGGCCTTTTGTCTTCTGACCGTAAAATGGGGACCCTGGGTGAACGGCCGCCTCTGGCGCGAAGCGGACTGCTGCGGTGCGGGCCGCGATGTCTAGTTTTGGCGGTAGACCGGACACGGGTAGGATAGGGGAATGAACAGCAGAGCAGTAGCCTCTCGCAATCGTAAAGGGGCAAATCCGGTGCAACTCGAGGATCGAGAATAGCGTGACTTCTCAGTGGCAGTATCAGGTTAGATTCGATGTCAACGATTCTGCTGCTGCGGAATCGATACGCCGAAATCTTCGCGATCCGGCACTGGCGCTGCTGTTCGATATCCTGACCGATCATCGTGCTGCGCCGAAATGCCAGTTCGACGCCTTCGCAGAATATGTCGCCGCCGCAGAAGAGCACGGCGTCGAAAGTTATCCGCTCTATCAGTGGACGAAGGCGACGATCGAGGATCCGGCGAAGAAGGAAAAATATTTGAAATCCTTTACGCTCTATGTGGACGACCGGGAGGTCTATGCCAAGGAGATTGCTGACGCGCTGGAGGCAGACTTGCAGCCGCTCGCCTCTAGCGGGGTCATCAAGCGGATATCCAAGTACGATACCGATCCCGCCAATAATCCTCAGCCGCCGCAGCGCCTCCCGGAGCGGGGCTAACTCTCCGCCAGAGTGAGCGGATCGGACCGCTCCTGGCCTTCGCGGACGAAGCGCGATCCCGCTTAAGCCATGGCCCATTTGCGACATTCGGGCCGCATCGAGCGATATCCGCTCTCAGGGGTAACCCGGAAAACATTTGCTCGGACTGGGTTCTTCCGACTTTGACCCCAAGCGGTCATTGGAGCCGAAAGGCAAAAGCCAGTCGGGGGCTACTGGACGCCCGCCAAAAGCGAGTTCCTGAAGGTGTAACAACCCTATACTTTCCATCTTGCGGCCTTGCTTTGGTCACAAGGGGATCGGGGACTCTACCTTGCGGAGTTCGAGTATCTAACTGGGAGGGCATCCGTGCATCCCACGACGGAAGACAAAGAAACAGATACAGATCATGCCTTGATTGCGGCCGCTGACGAGCGGCTCGCGCGCGCCCATGAAACGATGGAGAGCGCGGATGAGCAGCTCACGCGCATGCAAGAACAGCTTTCAAGAATGGAACGCGGTGCAGCGCGTTCGCGTCTCCGACCTGCCCGGGACAGACCCGGGCTACGCGGCCTCGTCGCCTTGCTACTTGCAGCATGCATCCTTGCCGCTGCTTTGGGTTCGCAGTCGTCCCATGGTGATGCGGTTACGCAGTTGGCGCCGCAGCTCATTTCAGCCTTATCGCTTTCGGCCGAAAAACTGGGGTTTCCCGCGCAAGTGAATCTGACGTCCGCTCAGTTGACTGCAGCGGAGCCTCATTACACCGGGCCCACAGCCCCGACATCTCCCGAGCCCGCGCAGTCGCTCCAGACGATGGCGCGCGATCTCGCCAATGTGGAGCAAGAGATCGAGCAGCTGAAGGCGAGCCAGCAAGAATTGGCGAGCAACAACGCAAAGGCCATCGAGCAGATTAAGGCGAGCCAGGAACAATCGGCACGCGACAACGCGAAGTCCATCGAGCTGCTCAGGGCGAGCCAAGAACACTTGAGCCAACTTGTCGCAAGGCCTTCTGAGCAAAACCTGCGGCCTAAGGCATCGGCCGCCCGGCCACAGCCGATTGCCACCGCGACCCGCAAGCCGGTGCCGACGGCTGCGTCCCCGAATGCGAGCGCGCGTCCGCAAGCGGCAAGGCAGTTGCGGCCTGAAGAACAATAGAATCGAATTTGACCACATTTTGCCGGCCGTGCGTCGCAAGGTACTGGGACAAGAAGACGAGTAGACCACTGGCGGGCTTCACTGCGGCGACCATAAGCGCGATCTTAGGGCATGCCCGCCCTCAGTCGCCGTCAGAAAATCACCTTCGCCGAGCTGCACGAGCAAGGCGTGCGCGGCGTGCTGGTCTTCGCTGCAGCCACTCGATCGCGCTAATGGTAGGGCGCTGGGCTGACGACGGCCTGTTGTGTTCGCTGCGGTATCTGTTCGTCGATTTCCTCCACGAGGAAGACCAGACGCCGCCGTTCCTGCCTGACGGCCCGCCGGAGGTGCTGCGTCCATCGCGCCGCGGCGCATTGAAGCGAAGCTTGCGGCTGGGCTCCTAAGCGACATCGATCGCCGCTTTTTTCGGTGCCAACTAGAAGCAGTGGTAGGAGCCGTTACCATAGGCTGGCCATATGGTGTTGCTTTTGGGCTGCTGTACGATCACTGGCCTAGTGCGGGATCGGCGGCGGCGCTGCAACAGCCAAGCCCGTCGCAACCATGTTGGACCGCTCAGCTTGGCGGCGCTCTCGCGCTTCCTCGCGATCCACTCGGCAGCGGTCATATTTTTTTGTGTCAGGGGCCCTGCCGAGAGACTGGCAAGAGGCGTCATCCTGTTGGGCAAGCTTCTCGGGGCTGGTGAGCGCGTCGCAACCACCCAGTGTGGACGAACAGAATGCTGAAGCAAAAAAAAGAACTGAAATGCGCATTTCGATCTCCGATGTTCAGCGGGATCAAAAACGATGCGTTCCAACTAAAGGGAACTTACCTTTTTTATTGAGCAAGGTCACCAACCACGCGCATGTCTGTACATGGCACATTTCGGAAGTGCCGTAATGTCCGACTTGAGTGTGCGCCGTGGAAAGGCGGCGCTTTCCAGTGGGTGTAAGCCCCACCCGGCAACCGCTCCAGCCGGAAGCAATCGGAGCAGTCATGGAGGTAACGAAGTGGCTGAAGCCTTCGATTAGCGTGCCACGAATTGGTGACAGCGCGAGTGTGCAGGCCGTAACGCGAGTAAACGCCGAGCAAACCTCGAAAAGGACGATGCGCAGGCCGACCCGACCACTCTTTCGGGGAAGGCTGATACGGCTGGGTGAATGAGCGAAGTAGTACGCCCAGCCGCTGCGCCGGGGTAGTGGCGACGGCATGTACACAAGGAAAGCGTACGCAACACGGGAAGCCCCATGGCGTGGTCAGCGATGACCAACCGAACGCCCGCGAGGGACAGGTCGGGCGCCTTGGGGTGGCGGAGAGGTTCGCAGTACCGCTGAAGCCGGGTAACGCCGGTGGAGGGAAGGGACCTCAGTTCAAGACAGACGCAACAAGTGGTGAGGGATTTGGAGATTGGGCAACCTATCAACTCCGAAAACTGTTCAGAAACTGCAGAAGGCGTTGCACGCGAAAGCGAAGGCAGAAGCCGGCTATCGCTTCTACGCGCTGTACGACAAGATCAGCCGTGATGACATCCTGGCGCATGCCTACGCGCAGTGTCGCTCGAACAAGGGCGCACCGGGGGTAGACGGTCAGGACTTCACGGACATTGAGACGTATGGCGTCGAGCGGTGGCTTGGCGAACTGGCGCTTGCGCTCCGGGAGGAGAGCTACCAACCGGATCCCATCAGAAGAGTGTTTATCCCGAAGGCCAACGGCAAGCTCAGGCCGCTGGGCATCTCGACCGTGCGGGATCGGGTCTGCATGACGGCAGCGATGCTGGTGCTGGAACCGATCTTCGAAGCCGACCTTCCACCCGAACAGTACGCGTACCGCCCTGGGAGAAATGCCCAACAGGCGGTGGTCAAAGTGGAAGGACTACTGTTCCGTGGTCACCCGGAAGTCGTCGATGCCGACCTCGCGGACTACTTCGGAAGCATCCCCCATGCCGAGCTGTTGCAGTCGGTAGCGCGCCGGATTGTTGATCGGCGCGTGCTGCATCTGATCAAGATGTGGCTGGAATGCCCCGTGGAAGAAACCGATGATCGAGGAAGGAAGACGCGCACGACCGAAGCCCGGGACAACCGGCGCGGCATTCCGCAAGGTTCACCCATCTCACCGCTGCTGGCCAATATATACATGCGCCGGTTCGTGCTGGGATGGAAGAAGCTCGGACTGGAGCAACGCCTCGGCTCTCGCATCGTGACCTACGCCGACGATCTCGTGATCCTGTGCAGGAGGGGCAAAGCCGATGAGGCGTTGCAACAACTGCGCAAGATCATGAGCAAGCTGAAGCTTACGGTCAACGAGGAGAAGACACGAATCTGTAAGGTCCCGGAAGGAGAGTTCGACTTCCTGGGCTACACGTTCGGACGGATGTACTCAGCGAGAACCGGCCAGGCGCGCCTGGGTTACCGGCCATCGAAGAAGAGCATCAAGCGCATGGTTGAGAAAATCCATGCACTGACGGACCGAACGAGGACATGGCAAGAGACCACAAGGCTGGTGGGCACGGTGAACCGGACGCTGCGCGGATGGGCGAACTACTTCAACGTAGGCACCGTCAACAAGGCGTATCGAGCACTCGACAGCTACACGGCGATGCGGTTGCGCCGGTGGTTGCGCATCAAGCACAAAACTAGGCGTCGCAAGGGCGGGACCTATCCACTCCCGCATCTTTACGGGCACTTCGGGCTCGTACGTCTGAGCAGGCTTGGGCACGACGTGTCGTGGGTGAAGGCGTGAGGTCTTGTCCGAGAGCCGGATGCCTTAATCGGGCACGTCCGGTTCGATGAGCGGGGTGTGAAAACGGGGCCATGGTCGAACCAGTAAGGCACCGCCAAACGAAAGAGGCGGCAACAGATATGTCCGAACCTAAAGCTACCGCGTCACATCTCGACTCTACCCGTTATGCGCTGAAAAGCGGACTTGACGAGCCGTGATCAAATTCGATTTATGAGTATGCGGCCGAGTTGCCGATGGCCATAGTAAGGGAAACGCCCTAGGGAATCCCAAAGGTTTGGTGCGACTAAGCCAAGCTTCGAATCTGCTACCTATATGCAGCCTAGTCTGGCGACTTGAGTCAGCGGCAACCTTAAGCGATTGGTATTACGCCATATCTTTCAATCATCCTCCTCGTATCCTCTCCCACAAGGGGAGAGGGTGAGGAGTGCAATCCTGTCATGCGCGGCCCTTGTTGACCGCGCGCACCGCGCCCGGCACGGTGGCCGGCCGTTTCAGCCGGTCATGCCGTCATGTTTTCCGTCGCCACGCTCTGGATTCCCTTTACCCTTACCGCCGCGGCGGGCCAGGTCGCGCGCAACGCGATGCAGCGGCAGCTGACCGGGCCGCTCGGCACCTGGGGCGCGACCAACATCCGCTTCCTGTTCGGGTTTCCGTTCTCGATTCTCTTTCTCGCTGCTGTGCTCGCCGTTTCCGGCGACCGTTTGCCGTGGCCCTCGGGGGCGTTCTGGCCCTGGCTCCTGCTCGGCGCGCTCAGCCAGATCGTCGCGACCGGGATGATGCTGCTCGCAATGAACGAACGCTCTTTCGTGGTGACGACAGCCTATATGAAGACCGAGGCGATCCAGACCGCGATCTTCGGTTTCATCTTCCTCGGCGATCATCTGACCATCATCAAGGTCGTCGCGATCCTGGTTGCGACCGTCGGCGTCGTCATCACGGCGCTGCGTCCGGGTAGCGAGAAGAAGAGCTTTGCCGATCTGCGGCCAACGCTCATGGGGCTGGGCTCTGCAGCCGGGTTTGCGCTGTCCGCGGTCGGCTTCCGTGGCGCCATCATCACGGTCGATGGCGTCTCCTTCGTCACCGCGGCCTCCTACACGCTGGTGTGGGGCCTGTTCCTGCAGACGCTGTTGTTGACTGTCTATCTGTTGTGGCGCGCGCCCGACGTGCTGCAGAAAATCCTCTCGCTATGGCGGCCCTCGATGCTTGCGGGGTTCATGGGCGCGTTCGCCTCGCAATTCTGGTTCCTGTCGTTTGCGTTGACGGCGGCTGCCAACGTCCGCACGCTCGCGCTGATCGAGGTGCTGTTCGCGCAAGGCGTCGCCTATTATTCGTTCAAGCAGCCGATCTCGTCGCGCGAACTGTCCGGCATCGTGCTGATCGTGGTCGGGGTGGCGCTGCTGGTCGCCTTTTGATTCAAGAAGAAGCTCCGCAGGCTTTTGCATGCGGAGCTCCGATCACGCAGCCAAGTGCGAATCAGTGGGCCAGCGGGTCCGGCCGCATCTGTACCTTGAAGACCTTCGGATAGGCTTCCTTGCCGCCTTCGCCATGGAAGTTGGTGCGCGTGCCCGATGCGGTCCAGATGCCGCGGCCCTTCCAGCCGGCGTTCGCATCGTCGATCCGGCCGTCGACATTCTTGGTGAAGAAGCCCATCGGATAAGGCACGCGCAGAGTGACGAACTCGCCATTGACCAGAGCGAGCAGCGACTCGCCGCCATTGGCGCAGGCGATCGGCACGTTGGCGCCGAGGCCAAGCGTGTTGTAGCGGTCGACCCAGAGATAATAGGCGTGGTTGGCACTGCCCTTGGGGTCGAGCTCCTTGAATTGCGGACCGGGCATGCGGTAGAGCTTCCAGCCCTCGGGGCAGAGCTTGCCTTCCGCCGCGGCCGGGCCGTTGAGCGGTCCCTTGCAGAGTTTGCGGTCGAAGCTTGCGAGATGCCCGCTCGACATCACCGTCCACACCAGGCCATCGAGCCCGAGATCGATGCCGCGCGGACCGAACGCGCCTTCCGGCGGCTGATAGATTTCAGAGAGCGCGGTGTTTGCGGGATCCGGGCCCAGCACAACGCGAACGATGTAGCCGGGTTGATCGACCCGCGAGAAGCCGCGGTCCATGGCCTGGCCCCAGATCGAATCATCGACCGGGCTTGGCGTCACGCCGTAGAACGACGCGAGCACGCGCTTGTCCTTGGTCGGATCGACGGGATCCTTGACCCCGACATAGTCGTCGCGCTTGCCGTTGCCATTGGTGTCGACCACGATCGGCGTCCAGCCCTGCGAGGCCACGCCGTCCAGCGTCTCACGGAACTGCCTTGTGTTCAGCCAGCCGACAACCCCGCCACCGAGAGCTGGACCGCCGGCGCTCATCCACAGCGTGTTGTTGGCGTCATGCCCGAAGTAGAGGTGATGCGTGGAGAAGCAGGTGTTGATCATGTCCCACTTGCCGGTCGCGGGATCGAAGCGCGACAATTGCCGCACGGACGTGGCCTGCGGATCGATTTTCGCGGAGGGATGGCTGGAGCCCTGCTTGCAATAGTCGGGATTCGGCGGCGGCCGCAGCCGCGCGGTGAACCAGAGCTTGCCCTGCTCGTCCATCATGGGGTTGTGGATACTGGTGTGACCGTCCCAGATCGGCTCATCGCCCCAATAGGCCGACGGTCCGCGCGTCGCATCCAGCTGCGAGGGTGTCTTGGGATCGAGATAGGGCTCCGTGATGGTCGAGGCGACGTTCTTGATCGGGTCGAGCGTCGGAATGCGATCGGTGCTTTCCTCTGGCGATCCGTAGATCAGGCCATTGGCGTTGACGGTCGGATTGCGCTTGTCGGTCGAGATCGCGTCGTGCTGGTAATTCTTCGGCGAGGCCCAGTCCCACATCGTGTAGACCGCGTTGCGCTCGACACCCTTCGGCCGTTCAGGCTTGTCGAAGGGGAGCTCGCCCTCGGCGATCCGGTCGGTCCATTTCGAGAACAGCGAATAGGCCTTTTCCGGGCCCATGCTGCCGAGCACCAGCGCCATATATTCCTGGGCCTGTCCGGCCTGCGTGCGCAGCGCCCACGCAATATGCGAGGTGTTGCCGTCCATGAACGCCTTCGGCACCTCGCGGATGCCGCGGGAGCCCAGCGCGTGACAGGACTGGCATGCGTTCTTGACAGTATCGACCCATTGCTCCTGCGTCTTCATGGTGTCCGGCATCTGGTTGCCCTTGTCGCCGGTGCCGGGGAATTCGCTCTTCGCAGGAATCTCCAGCAGCGAATACCAGTACATGCCGGGATAGAGCTGCGCCGCTGCGGCCGGCGAGGCCGCCTCTGCCTTGAAGTCGAGCTGCATGCCCGGACGCGCATCGGCCTGCGCGGTGTCCTTCAGCCCATAGCCGCGAACCCAGACCCTGTAGTTCGCATCCGGCAATTCGGGGATCACGTAGCGACCCTGGTCGTCGGTCACCACAACCTTGGCGTATTTGGTCGGAAGGTCCTTGGTCTCGGCGATCACCCAGACACCGGCTTCCGGACCGTGATCGCCGGTCACCTGACCGCCGATATCGTGCGCGGAGATGTCGACGTTGGCCGCAAACGCGGTGGCGGCTCGCAACAGCACGGCCAGACCGAGAGATCCTGTGAGGATTCGGTTCCGTTTCATGTTTCCCCCTTTTGATTTTTTTGTCCAAAGGCGGCGGTATCGATCGACCGATCAGCGCAATCGGACCTTTATGGTCGCGCACCGTTGCGCTGGCGTCTGATGAAGTCAAACGGAATCTCTGTGGGCGAAGCGTTACCCTTTGAGCGCGATCAACACGGCGCCGCTTGCGATCAGACAAATGCCGATCCAGCCCTGCAGAGACGGCCGCTCGCCCAGGAAGGTGACGCCGAACACGGCCACCAGCACCACGCTCAGCTTGTCGATCGGTGCCACCAGCGTGGCAGGACCGAGTTTCAACGCGCGAAAGTAGCAGAGCCACGAGGCGCCGGTGCCGAGCCCCGACAGCAGCAGGAACAACCAGCTTTTCGCCGAAATCGGCCCGGGATGCGAGAGTTGTCCGGTCGCAAACAGGATCAGCGCCAGCGTGATCAGCACGATCACGGTGCGAATCAAGGTGGCGAGGTCGGAATTGATGCCCTCCACGCCCACCTTGGCGAAGATGGCGGTGAGTGCCGCAAACACCGCAGACAGGAGGGCCCAGAGCTGCCAGGAATTGAAAGGGTCAGAACCCATCTCGGTCTTTCGTCATTCCGCGGCGATGCGCAAGCATCGAACCCGGAATCTCGAGATTCCGGGTCCACGCTTCGCGTGTCCCGGAATGACGCTGCGCGTCAATTGCGGTCGTCGGGCAGGACCGGCAGTGGCGAGACCTCGACGCCTTCGTCGATCAGCGCACGCGCTTCGTCCGGAGACGCCTCGCCGTAGATCGGGCGGTGCTCGATCTCGCCATAGTGCATCTTGCGCGCCTCGTTGGGGAAGCGCTCGCCGACATTGTCGGCGTTCTTGACGATGTGGTCACGCAATTCCTTGAGCTTGGTGCGCAGCTCGCGCTCCTGCGCCATCATCAGCGGCGTCGCTGCCGTCTCGGTGGCGGGAACAGCCGGCGCAGCCGGCGCAGGCGGCGGCGCGGCCTCGCGGCCCTTCTTGCTCACGATCTGCGGGGCCATGATGGCCTTCTCGACCTTGATGGAGCCGCACGCCGGGCAGCTCACAAGCTTGCGCTTGACCTGCGTGTCGAAGGCGGCCGAATCCTGGAACCAGGTTTCGAACGTGTGGTCGCGTTCGCAGCGGAGCGCGTAGCGGATCATGCCGATCCCCGTACGAGATGCAGGTGGTCGGGAGGGAGGGCGGGCTCGACCACCGAGAAGCGCCGGCCGTGCTGCAGCGAGGGAACAGCCTTTCGCGCTGTCTCGACCTTCGAGGGATCGATCTTGGCAATGAACACGCCGGGCTCGACGCCGCCTTCGGCAAGGACCTCGCCCCAGGGCGCGATGATCAGCGAATGGCCGTAAGTCTCGCGCTTGTTCTCGTGCAGGCCGGCCTGCGCGGCAGCAAAGACGAAACAGCCGGTCTCGATGGCCCGCGCTCGCAAGAGCACATGCCAATGTGCCTCGCCGGTCTTGCGGGTAAAGGCGCTCGGCACCGTGAGGAACGATGCGCCGGCTTCGGCAAGCGCGCGATAAAGGGCGGGGAAACGCAAATCGTAGCAAATGGTCAGCCCGATCCGGCCCCACGGCAGCTCGGAGATCACGGCGGTCTCGCCCGGCTGGTAGTTGGCGGATTCGCGATAGCTCTCCCCGCCCGGCAGATCGATGTCGAACATATGGATCTTGTCGTAGCTTGCGCGCACCACGCCGTCGGGACCGATCAGGAAGGAGCGGTTGACCGCCTTTTCGGGCGAGAAGCGCAGCGCGAGCGATCCGATGTGCAGAAAGATCTTCAATTCCTTGGCCAGCGCCCGATAGGTCTTCAGCGAGACGTCGTCCTCTTCGGTCGCAAGATGCTCGAACAGCGCCTTGCGATTCAGCTGCATCATGTTGCTGACTTCGGGCGTCTGCACGTAGTCGGCACCCTGCCGTGCCGCTTCGCGAATGAGCTTTACGCCCTGCTCGAGGCTCGGTTCGGGCAAAAGTCCGGTGCGCATTTGCACCATCGCGGCAGTAAAGGTGTTCTCAGCGCTCATCAAAACGCCTTGTGGCCGTTAAGCAGTGCATCGAGCTTGCCCTCGCGGTCCAGCGCATAAAGTTCGTCGCATCCGCCGACATGCATTTGATCGATGAAGATCTGCGGAAAGGTCGTGCCGGCGCCGGCACGATCGTACATCGCCTGGCGAAGGCTCGGATCCTTGCCTGAGTCGTACTCGGTGAACGCGGCCTTTTTGCGATTCAGCAGCGATTTGGCGGCGCTGCAATAGCCGCAGCCCGGACGGGTATAGATTTCGATGGCAGCGCTCGCGCTCATGTCAGCCTCAGCTCGGTGGAACGCTCGATTATATGGGAGCTTTGGGCCCATCCACAACCCGGGCAAACACCAGCACGTCGACCTGCGCGGCCTTGGCGCGGAGCAGCGCCCGCGCGCAGGCGTCCAGAGTGGCGCCTGACGTCAGGACATCGTCGATCAGGACCAGGCGGCGGCCCGCGATCTGGCTTTTCGCATCTGCGGATACCTCGAATGCGCCCTGCACATTGCTCGCCCGCTGCGCCCGCGAGAGCCCGACCTGCTGCTCGGTCGGCCGCACGCGCCGCAGCACGTCACCGCGCAGAGCGACGCCGGCTTGTCGCTCGATTGCGCGGCCCAGCGCGCCGGACTGGTTGAAACGTCGGTGCCACGCCCGACGCCAGTGCAGCGGCACCGGGATCAGCATGTCGGCGCCGTCAAGCAACTCGCGGCCGGCGCGCGCCATCCAGCGGCCCATCGCGGGCGCCAGATCGGTGCGGTCATGGTATTTCAGCGCATGCACCAGGGTGCGCGCCACCTCGTCATAGCGCACCGCGGCGCGTGCGCGCTGGTAGGCAGGAGGGCTCGCGATCGCCTCCATCGACAGCATGTCGGGGCCGGGATCGTAGACGAAGGGGATGCCGAGCCGCGGACAGTAGGGCGGCTCGATGAACGACAGCTTTGACCAGCACTTTGCGCAGACGCCTTCGCCTTCGACCGGCTCGCGGCAGGACACGCAGAGCGTCGGTAACGCAATGTCGAGCGCGAGTTTTGCTGCATGGCTGCAGGCGCCGCGGATGGCACCCAGCGCGGAGCGCAGGCGGGCGGGAAAGGCGCGGGACGGAGCGAATTCGGCGTCCATGGCGTTACGCTAGCGCGGCAGCGTCTCGATTGCCAGACACCCTTCAAGCGACGTATCAACCAGCATGTCCTCGACCGCGCCTGTCCTGTTCGACCGTACGCTGCTGTTGCGGCGGCAGGCGCGCGCGCAAGGCATCGAACCGGCGACCTTCCTGCTCGATCGCGTGATCGAGGACATGAACGAACGGCTCTCCGCGGTGAAGCGGGAGTTTTCGGCTGCGGCCGACATCTGGACGCCGGGCGAGGGGGCGTTGGCACCTGATCGCTTCGCTTCCTTTGCGCGCATCGCGCCGGAAGAGGACGAGGCGCTGCCGTTGCAACCGGAGTCGCTTGATCTCGTCGTCTCCGCGCTCGCGTTGCAGTTCGTCAACGATCTGCCGGGCGTGCTTGCCCAGATTCGTCGCGCGCTGAAACCCGACGGGCTGTTGCTCGCGGCCATGATCGGCGGCGACACGCTGATGGAGCTTCGCCAGTCCTTTGCCGCGGCCGAAGCCGAGTGCGAAGGCGGTGTGTCGCCCCGCGTCGCGCCTTTCGCCGATTTGCGCGACGTCGGCGCGCTGTTGCAGCGTGCGGGGCTTGCGCTACCCGTGACCGACGTCGACCGCGTCGTGGTGCGCTATGCCGATGCATTTGCGCTGATGGCCGATCTCCGCCGCATGGGCGCCACCAACATCCTGCTGGAGCGGCGGCGCACGCCAACCCGCCGTGCAACGATGCTGCGGATGGCGCAGATTTATTCCGACCGCTTTGCCGATGGCGATGGTCGCATCCGCGCCACCTTCGATATCCTGTGGCTGTCGGCCTGGGCGCCGCATGAGAGCCAGCAAAAACCGTTGCGGCCGGGATCGGCACAGGCGAGCCTTGAGGCGGCGGTGAAGAGGGCGGGGAAGACTTGATTTCGAACGTCATCGCCGGGCATAGCCGTCTCAAGGACGGCGGCGCTTCCGCTTGCCTGCGCCCGGCGATCCATCCTCTTCGAAAGAGTCGTCTGTTGATGGATGCGCGGGTCAAGCCCGCGCATGACGACGGAGGCGAGGTCAAGAGCGGAGTGCTACAACAACAAATCCTGCAGATGCGGGATCAGCGGGATGTCCGCGGGCGGCATGGGATAGCCGCGCAATTTGTTGGCGCGCACCCAGGCGAGAGTCTGGCCCTCGCGCGCGACCGCGAGGCCTTCCCAGCGCCGGCAGATATAGAGCGGCATCAACAGGTGAAAGTCCGCATAGGCGTGGCTTGCGAAAGTCAGCGGCGCAAGACACGGCTCGGTCACGGTGATGCCGATCTCTTCGCGCAATTCGCGGATCAGCGTGGTCTCGGGCCGCTCGCCGGGCTCGACCTTGCCGCCGGGAAATTCCCACAGGCCCGCCATCGATTTGCCCTCGGGACGCTGCGCCAGCAGCACGCGCCTGTCGGCGTCGATCAGCGCGCAGGCAACGACCAGAGTGAGGTTGATGTCAGCCATTGGTGCTTCGCTCGCAATGACGGAACCCTCTCACGACCGGTAATCGCCGTTGATCGCGACATATTCCTTGGTGAGGTCGCAGGTCAGAACGCGATCGCGGCCCTTGCCCAGTCCGATGCCGATCTTGATCTGGATTTTCGGGTTCTTCATCGCGTCCGACACCTGCGCCTCGTCATAGGAGGGATCGCGCGCGCCTTTTTTGGCGACCTGGATGCCGTTGAAGGCGATCGAGAGCCTGTCGCGGTCGGCGGGCTCGCCGGCCTTGCCGACCGCCATCACCACGCGTCCCCAATTGGCATCTTCGCCGGCGATTGCGGTCTTCACCAGCGGCGAGTTCGCAACCGACATCGCGATCCTGCGCGCCGATTGCTTGGAGACCGCGCCCTCGACAATGATCTCGACCAGTTTTCGCGCGCCTTCGCCGTCGCGCGCGACCTGTTCGGAGAGATCGGCGAGCACGTCGTGCAGCGCCTTGGTAAAGGCTTTCAGGCGCGGATCGCCGGCGCGGGAGATTTTGGGCGCGCCGCGGGCGGCGGCCGCTCCCGTTGCGAACGCCAGCAGGGTGTCCGACGTCGAGGTGTCGCCGTCGATGGTGACGGCATTGA